>Ga0105045_10001161_pt1 | contig 21159 bp, 14 predicted proteins | sample MAT02_FD_78089 | JGI IMG/M metagenome (GOLD analysis project Ga0105045, IMG submission 78089) | Freshwater microbial communities from Lake Fryxell liftoff mats and glacier meltwater in Antarctica - MAT-02 (megahit assembly) | ecosystem: Environmental > Aquatic > Freshwater > Ice > Liftoff... | reverse complement strand
GAACGCAATGCGCGCCGTCTCTCCGGTGCGGGTGTCGATGGTGGGGCCAATGGGTCCGTCGCCGGGAGTCCACACCTCCGCCGGCACGCCCGGAGCGACCTCCACGGTTCGCACGCGGGCGGTGAGCGCGAGGTTGGTGGGGCGCACGGCTGCGGGAAACCGCAAGGGCGCGCGGGCCAGCGGTGCTCGCCGCACCGCCAGGGTGGGATCGAGTGGCTCGGCGACGGCGCGCCGTAGCGACGGTACGAACGGCAGCGCGCCCGCGGCGCCCGCCAACCGGAAAAAGTCTCGTCGATGCATAGCGATTAAGCTACGGCATGACGGATGCGCGGTTGTCAGGGGATCCCCGAGCGGTAGGGCGGGCCGGGGCGTGGTTCATCGTGCTGGCGGCGCTGCAGTGGGGCGCACTGGGCACGGTGGCGCGTGTGGCGTTCGCTGAGCGGGCGGATCCACTTACAGTGGCATTTTGGCGCGCGTCGCTGGCGGCCCTGCTATTTGGGGTACACGCCACGGTCACGCGCGCGGCCCCGCTGCGCTCGGCTGATCGCTGGTCTGCCGTGGCACTGGGGACGGGCGGCGTGGCGGTGCTCTACGTGACGTATCTCAAAAGCGTGGAGGCGGGCGGCGTGGCGCTGGCCGCGATTCTCTTGTATTCGGCGCCGCTCTGGGTGGCGCTCGGTGCGCGGGTGTTTTTTCACGAGCGGCTCACGCCACGCGCGCTCTTGGCACTTGGGCTCACGCTCGTGGGCGTGGTGATGGTCGCGCTCGCCTCGGGCGAGGGCGTGGGCGGAGTGACGGTCTCGTCGGCGGGACTGGTGTGGGGGCTGATCTCCGGGCTCACCTACGCGCTGTACTATCTGCTGGGACGCCCGCTGTTTATGCACAACGCGCCGGCCCGCGTGCTCGCATGGGCGCTCGCCATCGGCGCAGCGGCGCTGTGGCCGTTCGTGACGTTCACGCCATTGTCACTCAAGGCATGGGGGGCGGTGAGTTTCATGGCGGCGGTGTCGACGTATGGCGCGTACTTGTCGTACGCGCACGGCATGCGCCGACTGATGCCATCACGCGCCGCGACGATTGCCACACTTGAACCAGTAGTGGCCGTGATCGCGGCGTACGTGGTGTGGCAGGAACGGTTGTCGCCGTTGGGACTCGCTGGTGCGGTGGCCGTGCTGGCAGGCGTGATCTGGTCGGCGCGAAACGACGGATAGCGTACGGATTGCCTGTCGCTACCGGCTTGGCGTGCAAAGATGCGTCATGGCGACATCGGCCAGTGAGCCTTTGAAGGCGGGGCCGAAGCCGGGCAGTTTGATCACCTTGTGCATCCCAATGTTTTTACCGGCTTGGTCGAGATAGTACCAGCTTTCCTTTGTGGCGACGGTGCGCTTGGCGCAGTCGAACATCGCGATGGTGCGCGAGTTCAGCAGTTCGCCCTTGGCGGACTTGAGTGGCGGCTGCAGCTTCACGCGCACGGTCGCGGTGACGATACCGTTGGCGGTGGTCACCGAACCCGTTTCGAGCATCACCGGTGTGCCCACCGACGTGTTCCCGATGGGCGTGAGCTTGGGCATCGCTTTCTGCGCGAGCAACGGCGCAGCGCCGGCACCGAGTGCGAAGAGCGAGGCGGTTGCACGCGCGACAGCCCGTGCGCCGCGTGACAGCATGCGTGATGTGATCATACGTCGACTACGGCGCACGGCGACGACGCGCTGTGGAGTCCGGGCGGAAATCGAAGGGTTGCTGCACCAACTGTTGGACGGCGCGCCCTCCGCGCAGTGCGGGGGCGAACCGTTGTTGCTGCAGCGCACGGCGCACCGGCTCGACCAGCGAGAGATGGGTGGTGATCATGGCGCTGAACGTGTCCATATTCACCTCGCCGACGGTGCTCACGACGAATTCAGCCACGACGCGCCCCGACGCGTGCGCATCGAACAGTGAATCCGGATAGACCGGTCGGACGATCTCGGCGGAGTCCATGACGGCAACCCGGTCCACATCGGCGGCGGTGAACACCTGAAGCGCTTCGATGAGTTTGGCGATCTGCGCTGCCGGAGACAGTTCGCCGCTCTTGCGTTTCTTCGCTCTGAGTTCGCCGCGCTTGGACCAGAGGAGAATCGTGCCGCAGGCGCTGCTCATGCGCTGATTCCCGGAGTATTCCACCGGTACACTGGCCGCGCCGCTGTACACTTCGATGCCCTCGAACGATCGCGGATCGAGCGCATCGAGGTCGAACTCGCCAGCATAGAGCGGCTGGCCGTCGAGCCACACCAGCGGGGCACAGCGAGCGCCGCGCACACGCACATAGGTATTGAAGCCGCGGGTTTCGATCCGCATGCCGGGCACGGTCCGAAAGAGATCGGTCAGGGCCGTGGGATTTCGCCGGTCGATCTCCGCGCCGGTGAAAAACCGACCACTCCCCGAGTTCTGCCGACTATAGAAGCCAGCCATCGGACCGTTCACTTCTCTCCGTCCCACCACGGTAACGGCAGCCAGTTCGACGACGACGCGCTCGAGCACGACGGACACGGCGCTGACGCGGTCTTTCTCCACGACGACGCGCTGCGAGTCCGGGCGGAATCCCAGGCGACGCACCGACAGCCATGCCGTCCCGGTGGGCACACGACTCAGCAGTGCCTCGCCCTGCTCATCACTTTCCCTCACACCAGTCGCGGTACTCAGGCGCAATTGCGCGCCGCTCAGCGGCAGCCCGGCGGCGGTCCGCACGGAGCCGCGAACGGAGCCTGTCGCTGCCGGGTTCTCAGGCGGCGTGCTCTGGCTCCGTAGCGGACACGCGAAAGCGGCGCTGGCGGCGATTGCTGTCCAGAGCGCGGAGCGGGAGGAAAGGGCCTGCAATGGCAGAAGCATGGAGGACCAGGCGCCGGGCAGGAAGAAGGAGCCGCGTTCGTATGCTACCCGCTGAATCATGGAGTTGGTACCAGTCGTGTTCAAGTCGTGCCCAGCGACAGCGGTAGGGAGGGGCGGGGTGATGGCGGCCCCTGCGGGTGGGCGTTGCAGGACTAACACAGAGCCGTGGCCCTACGTAACGTACTATATGACTTCTCCACTCCGGCTTCCGTTCACGATCGCTGCGGCGCTCGTTCTTGCCTCGTCTGGCGCGCAGGGCCAGTCGGGGACGCGATTGTTGCGCTCGCCGTCGGTGAGCGCGCAGCACATCGCGTTTGCCTATGCCAACAACATCTGGGTGACGCCGCGTAGCGGTGGGGCCGCGCGTCGGCTCACCAGTTTTGCCGGCCAATCGTCCAATCCGAAGCTGTCGCCCGACGGTCGCTTGGTGGCGTTCAGCGCTGAGTACGCGGGCAACACCGATGTGTACGTTGTGGGCGTCGACGGCGGGCAGCCGTCGCGCATCACGTGGCACCCGGGCGCCGACCTCGTGCAGGGCTGGACGCCCGATGGGGCGCGCGTGGTCTTCTCGTCGGGCCGTGCCACGTGGGCACCCACTGGCGTACCGCGCTTCTGGACCGTGCCCAAGGACGGCGGCGCGGAGTCGGCCATGCCGATGCCTCGTGCAAATCAGGGTAAAATCTCGCCTGATGGGAAGCGCGTGGCATATCGCATGCCGTCGTCGTGGGATGAAGAACGGCGGAACTATCGTGGTGGACAGAATAAGCCCATCTGGATCCTGGATCTGACCACCTTTGCGCTCGACACCACGCCCTTTGCCGGGGCCAAGGAGATGGATCCGGTGTGGGTGGGCGATGCCGTCTATTTCCTCTCGGATCGCACGGGCGTGAGCAACGTGTGGCGCTATGACCCGCGATCAAAGGCGTTGGCGCAGGTCACGCGCTTTTCCGATTTTGATGTGAAGGCGCTCGATGCGAACGGCGGCGCGGTGGTCTTCGAGCAGGCGGGGTATGTGCACGAATTAGACGTGGCCAGCGGCACCAGCAAGATCGTCACGATTACGGCCGCCGGTGACTTCCCGTGGATGATGCCGGCGTGGAAGGATGTCTCCTCGCGTATTACCAGCCTTGCGCTCTCGGCCACCGGGAAGCGTGCAGCGGTGGAAGCGCGCGGGGAGATTTTCACGATTCCCGCGGAGAAGGGCGACGTGCGCAATCTCACGCGATCGAGCGGATCGGCGGAGATCGCGCCGTTGTGGTCGCCGGATGGGAAGTCGGTGGCGTATTTCAGCGACCGATCGGGCGAGTACACACTGATGATCACGCCGCAGGATGGATTGGGTGCGTCACGCACGATTGTGTTACCGGAGCCGAGTCGGCCGTATGCGCCGAGTTGGTCGCCGGATGGATCGCGTATTGCGTTTCAGGATACACACTTTCGCGTCTGGGTGGTGGACGTGACGTCGGGTCAGGCGAAGGTGGCAGATACCGATCCATACTTTATGGCCGATCGTTCGGTGGTGCCGGTGTGGAGTCCCGACTCCAAGTGGCTGGCGTATCCCAAGCGGCTCAAGTCACTGTTCCGCGCGATTTTCGTGTACGAAGTGGCGACTGGTGCCGTGACGCAGATGACCGATGGGCTGGCCGATGCGACCACCCCGGCGTGGGATGCGAGCGGCAAGTACCTGTGGTTTTTTGCGTCGACGAACTTTGCACTCAATTCGTCGTTGCTCGACATGTCGAAGTACGACCGGCCCGACGCGCGGTCGTTGTATCTGGCGGTGCTCTCGCGTACGGAACGTTCGCCGCTGCTGCCGGAGAGCGACGATGAAGCAGCGCGCGCCTTGGCGTCCGGCGCGGACAGTATGGGGGTGACGCCGACGGCTGCTGCTCCCGCGCGGCCCGTCGCTGCGGCCCCAGTGCCGCAGGTGCGCCTCGATATCGCGGGCATGGCGCAGCGAATTCTCGCGGTGCCGGCGGTGGTGGAGCGTGACTATAGCGCGCTGCGCGCCGGTCCGGCGGGCAGCGTGTTCTTTCTCGAAGCGGTGCCGTCTGTGGGCACGGCGGGTGGCGGCGCCGGGGGCAACACGCTGCACCGGTATCAATTGAATGTGCGACGCGCGGCACCGTTCGCGCAGGACGTCGCGCAGTTCGTGGTCAGCGCCGATGGCAAGAAGTTGCTCTATCGCACCGGCGGGGCGCAGGGTGGTCTGTATTTGGTGGATACCGATAAAACCGTGCCGGCGGCGGGCGCGGGGCGACTGGCCGCCACGCTGCGTGCCTATATCGATCCACGGGAAGAGTTCCAGCAAATCTTCAACGAAGGATGGCGCAATCAGCGTAACAATCTGTATGTGCCGAACGCACACGGCGCCGACTGGCCCGCAGTGAAGCGCATGTACGAGCCGCTGCTGGCGCATGTGAACCACCGGGCGGATCTGAATTATCTGCTCGACAATATGGGCGCTGAAATTGCGATCGGGCATTCTTACGTCCGCGGTGGCGATTTGCCCGATGTGCCCAATGGCAGCGGCGGATTGCTCGGCGCCGACTTCACGATCGAGAACGGTCGGTATCGCTTGGCGAAAATATACGATGCGGAGAGCTGGAATCCGGAATTGCGGGCGCCGCTCGTGACGCCCGGTGTGGCGGTGAACGTGGGCGACTATGTGCTCGCCATCAACGGGCAGCAACTTCAAGCGACCGACAACATCCATCGCTTGCTCGATGGTACGGCCAATCGGCAGACGGTGCTGACAGTCTCGTCTCGCCCGGACCCTGCGGGATCGCGACAGGTCACGGTGCTCCCGCTAGGAAACGAGCAGGGGTTGCGCACGCGGGCCTGGGTGGAGCGCAATCGACGTATCGTGGATTCACTCTCCGGAGGCCGGATTGCGTACGTGTTTTTGCCCAACACCGGGCAGCCCGGATACACCAGCTTCAATCGCTACTACTTCGCGCAGCAGGACCGGTTGGGTGTCGTGCTGGACGAGCGGTATAACGGTGGCGGTTCGGCCGCCGACTACATCATCGATCTGCTTGGCCGGGACTACGACGGGTACTTCAATAATCCGGTGGGCGCGCGCTACCCGTTTACCAGTCCGGCCAACGGGATCTGGGGCCCGAAGGTGATGATCATCAACGAGATGGCCGGCTCGGGCGGTGATCTCATGCCGTACATGTTCAGTCGGCGTCAACTCGGTCCGCTGGTTGGAGCGCGCACGTGGGGAGGTCTCGTGGCGACCACCGATACACCACCGTTTGTGGATGGTGGATCGATGATCGCGCCGCGTTTTGGGTTTTTCTCGCGGGATAATAAGTTTGCCGTGGAGAACGAAGGGGTCGCGCCCGACATCGACGTGGAGAATTTTCCGCGTGACGTGATCGCGGGGCGCGATCCGCAATTGGAGCGGGCGGTGCAGGAAGCGCTGCGGCTTTTGGGCATGTGGAAGAACGACCGGCAGTCCACCGAACCGGCCGCCCCCGCGTGGGGAAAGCGCGTGCCCCCCGGCCGCTGAGTATGTCGAACCCTCGCATCTGGAACCGCAGGCTGCACCGTTGGGGATCGCTCGCGGCGGCGCTGCCATTCTTGGTGGTGTTGTGCACCGGGGTGCTCTTGCAACTGAAGAAACAGCTCGCGTGGGTGCAGCCCTCCGAGCAACGGACGTCGTCGACCACGCCGACCATCTCGATGGTGCGCATTCTCGAGCAGACGCAGTCGGTGCCGGCCATGCAGGTAGAGAGCTGGGCGGACATCGATCGCCTAGATGTCCGTCCCAGCAAAGGCCTCGTGAAAGTGATGTCCAACAACCACTGGGAGCTGCAGCTCGACCTGGCGAGTGGCGACATTTTACAGTCGGCGTACCGTCGATCCGATATCATCGAGAGCCTGCATGATGGCTCGTGGTTTCATCCGGCCGCGAAATTGTGGCTCTTTCTCCCGACGGCGTTGGTCGTGATTGGGCTGTGGGTGACGGGCATGTATTTGTTTCTGCTTCCTTTCCGCGCCAAGGCCAATAAGCGGCGCGTGGCGCGCGCGGGAGCGTAGGCCGCGTGCCGGGACGCTTCCGCAACCGGTCCGGCATCGACATGTTCGGTGCCGGCGCGGGACGATGGATGTGGGAACGACTGCGCGCGGGGTTGCCGAAACCACCGGTGCAGCCTATCCGTGGCGTCGCGGCCGATATCGCCTATTTGCAGAGCAATCGCAGCGAAACATCGCTCACGTGGATCGGCCACTCGTCGTTGCTGTTCCAACTCGATGGTGTGAATTTCCTGATTGATCCGGTGTTCAGTCAGCGTGCGTCCCCCATGCGATTCGCGGGTCCGAAACGGCATCAGCCGCCCGGGCTGGCCATCAGTGATCTGCCGCGCATCGACTGCGTGGTGCTCTCGCACGGTCACTATGATCATTGCGATCAACGCTCGTTGCGCGCGATCGCCAAGCAACCAGGTGGACCGCCGCACTTCGTGGTGCCGTCAGGTCTTGACGCGTGGCTCACGCGGCAACTCCCACGCTCGGCACGGGACGATACCGTCCAGGGGATGGCGTGGGACGACTGCTACACCATGCCAGGACGCACGGGCGAGATCGCGCTGCACTTTCTTTCCGTACAACACTGGTCGAACCGCAGTCTGTTTGACCGGAATGATGCCCTGTGGGGTAGTTGGGCCTTCGTCCATCCGCACTTCCGCTTCTGGTATTCCGGCGATCTTGGCTACTCCGATGAGCCGCGAGCGATCGGTGCGAAGCTGGGCCCGTTCGACGAAGCAGCCATTGCGATCGGTGCGTACGAGCCGCGCTGGTTCATGCGGTCCCAGCATGTGAACCCCAGCGAAGCGGTGCAGGTGATGCTGGATGTGCAGGCCGCACACGCGGTGGGCGTGCATTGGGGCACGTTCGAGCTCACGGATGAACCGCTCGATCAGCCACCGCGCGATCTGGCCGACGCCCTCGCGCAGCGCGCGCTACCGGCCGATCGCTTCGAGGTGCTGCGCCACGGGGAGACGCGTTGCTACCCGCGCTCAGGGTCCGACGGTGCCGCGGCCGTCCCGCCAATGGCCCCATAGCGGCCCAGATAGACCAGCAGCGGGGGACACCCGAAGAGCAGGGTGGCGGGCCACCAGAGCATGGATCGGCCGGTGGCTCGCAGGTCGCGGGCGAGCCATACAAGCAAGAGCGCCGTGAAGATCGCCATGTCATTCCACGCCATGAACACCATGGGGTCTTGTCGGAGCGTCATCCAGGCGTGCGTGAGGCCGGCCGACACGGTACCGTGCATGCGGATCCACTGAAAAAACGCCCACTGCTCGTACGCAAAAAACGCGGCCGCGAGCAGGTACAGTCCGTAGCGTCGGGTCAACGCGCTTGCTCGTATTCGGTGGTGGGGAGCTTGAACGCGGTCACCAATTGCGGGTCGCCGTCGATGCCGAGCACGCGTTGCGCGACATATTCTCCGACGACGGGGCCAAACTTAAACCCTTCGGCCTGCCCGACGCCGGCGATCCAGGCGTTGGAAGTATCCGGCAGTCGATCGATGATGAAGTTCTGGTTGATGCTCGATTCGTAGTGGCAGGCGCGCGTCTCGAGCAGCGGCGCGTTGGCTAATACCGGGAAGCGGGCCGCCAGAAAGCGACGGGAGCCTTCCACGCGTTCAGGACTCGCCCAGCGTGAGCTGGTGTCGGGGTGCTGTTGCAGCGGATCGATGGGCGGCGTCACGGTGGGCGCTGCCGGCGGGGACCCTGGGGGTGGCGCGGGCAGCGCCGGCGGCGCGATTGCCCCGCGCACTCGGAACCCGCGACTGTCGACCGGCAATACAGGCCAGCCGGTGACACCGGGGAAGTTGAAGCTGGGAAGGTTGGGAAACGAGAAGCGCTGATCCGTGACCGGAATACCGAAATAACACACGTAGCCCATCGGCACGCGCATGCGGTTCTCCATATACGGAAAGAGCGTGCGGAGCCACGGGCCGCACGCAAACACGTACGCATCGCCGCGCACGACGCCGCCGTCTTCGAGAATCACCCCGTCCATCTTGCCGTTGACCGTGGGACCGGGCCGTACGCGACTGATTCGCAGATCGACGCCCATTTTCTCACCCACCGCGACCACGGCCTGCACCGATGCGCGGGCACGAATGACGCCGGCATCGGGCTCGGTAATGGCGACCGTGATGTCGTCGGCCTTGATGACGGGCCAACGCTTGCGCGCTTCGTCACCGGAGATGACCTCGTGAGGCACGTTGTTCGCCTTCCAGAGTTCGACCGTCCGCTTGATGAACGGTTCCTCGGTGGCGCGCATGATCACGTCGCCCGTTGTATGGAAAAATTTCGTTTTGAAGACGGGTCCCCACTCTTGATCGAACAGCGTCCAGCGGTCGATGGCGGAGCGGGCCCATGGCGTCCACAGTTCGCCGGTGGCACGGTCGCCGTAGGAGGAGCGGACGCCCCGCGTCTCGTCGCCGCTGGTGGCGCGCGAGTTGGCGGGGCCGTAGGCGTCGATGAGCGTGACGCGGACGCCGCGATCGCGCAAATGATAGGCGGTCCATCCGCCCCACACGCCGGCGCCGATCACCACCACATGTCCGACGTCACCGCCCTTCGATACGCGGCGCTGGAGCCCCTGTGGGGCCGGTGCGGCGGCAAAGGCCCCACCCGACGCGCAGCCGGCAGAGAGGAGCGCCCCCGCCCCCAGACCGGCCAGCCGGAGGAAATCCCGTCGTCGGAGCGCCTCGGCGCGGGGACCGTTTGCACGGGCGTCGGGTGAAATGGGAACTATGTCGGCGGGCGTCGCGTCCATCACTGCGCTCACGAAAAGATGAAAAAACCCAGCTTCTGCCGTATCGCCAACATGTTCACCGCACCGCGTGCACGCAATTGTTGTCTGGAAGCGCACGGTGTGGTGCACCGGGCGCCGCTAAGGTTCGCCCTGCAGGTCCGCCGCCCCCTTGCCAGCGTTTGTCACTCTTCGCACGTTCTCCACTCATGAACCGTCGTCAATCGTTCCCGATCTTTGTGCTGGGCGGCATCGTAGCCGCCAGCGTGGCTGCGGCTTCCGGCATCAGCGCGCAACGTCCCCTGTCCGGTCCGCGAGTTTCGCGGGATTCCGCGGCGATGTATTCGGAGGAGCAGGCCGGGCGCGGCATGGCGCTCTATGGCAAAGTGTGCTCTGAGTGCCACGAACTGGCGGACTTCAAAACAGCCGACTTCAAGGGGAAGTGGGGCGGCCGGCCGGTGTTCGATTTGTATGAGCTGATCCGGACCACGATGCCAGACGGCGATCCCGGCAAACTCACGCGAGAGGAGTACGCCGACGCCATGGCGTACATTTTCAAGCTCAACGGGCTGCCGGCAGGCGCGACGCCCCTGCCAAATGATTCTACGGCGTTGAGCGCGCTGACGATCACGTTCCCGGCGGATTCGAGCGGCAGTCACTGACGCGCGTAGGGCAAATCGTGACGCATTTGTGTTCTAACTATTGACAGTGTGTGCCGTCGGGCGTACCCTGACCGGCCATCGGGTTGTCCCTCGAAATAGGTCCAGACCGTTCGAGTGACGCCGATGGCCGGTCTGCTGTTTTGGTACGTGAATACCGTTGTCCCTCACCGTAGTTCGGCAACGCGCGCTCCTTCCCGCTGCGTCGCCTGTATCCCACAAAGCGCTTAACGAACGCATTCCGCGTTCGTGTACAGCAGTTGTCGAGTCCGGGACACCGCGCCGTCGTCTGACGGGGTGGGAGCCGTGCTGTGACAATGTCGACCACAATGCCGTGGTCGGCGGGTGATCCTGCTCAGGGGAGTCACAAAGATGCGATTGTCAGGTTCCGTCGGGAACAACCGAAGCGAGCACGCCCGCTCGTCTTCATCGTCCGGTGTCCATTCACAGCGCGCGGCGGTTCGGCGCACGCTCTCGGCCCTCGCAAGCGTTGCGGTGCTCATGGCGAGTGCGCTCGCGCCAACTCGCCTGGCCGCGCAGGAGGCGGGAGGCTCCGTCACGGGTCGCGTCACCGATGTGGCCACCGGGCAGCCGGTGGCACAGGCGCGCGTGATTGTGTCGGGCACGCAGAACGGCACGCTGACCGCCGAAAACGGTCGGTACACGTTGCGCGTGATGACGACCGGTCCGGTCACGCTCGATGTCAATCGTATCGGGTACGAAGCGAAGAAAATCACCGTCACAATCACGGCAGGTGCGCCGGTCGTCGCGGATGTGCAGATCAAGCAGGCGGCCTTCTCGCTCGCCGCTGTCGTGACCACGGTTACCGGGCAGCAGCGAAAGGTGGAGCTGGCCAATGCCACCACGCAGATCGCGGTGGCCGACATCATCGCTGAACTCCCGGTGGCCAATATGGGTAATCTGCTCTCGGGTCGCGCGGCCGGTGTGCAGGTGGTGTCGGCGGGAGCCACGGGCGCCGGTTCGCGCATTCGTATTCGTGGGCAGTCCTCGCTCTCGCTCAGCAACGAGCCGATCGTCATTATCGACGGTGTGCGTATGACGTCCACCGCCGGCAGTTCGGCAATCGGAGTCGGGGGATCGGCGCCGTCGCGTATCGATGACCTCAATCCTGAGGAAATCGAGAGCATTGAAGTCATCAAGGGTCCGTCGGCTGCCACGCTGTATGGCACCGAAGCGGCGAACGGCGTGATCAACATCACGACCAAACGCGGCAAGGCCGGTAAGACGCGCTGGAACGTGTACACCGAGAATGGTCGTATTTCCGATCCGAACGTTTACCCCGACTTGTATTGGGGCTGGGGCTCGAACACCGCTACCGGGGCTCGGGTGCAGTGTTTCAACATCGCGATCGCCGCCGGGACCTGTCGCTCCGACAGTCTGCGCGTAGGCAACGTGCTCAAGATCGACAGCCTGAGCCCGATCGATGTGGGCTCGCGCTCGCAGTACGGCATGCAGGTGTCCGGCGGTAACGACCGGGTGCAGTTCTTCGTCTCCGGCGAAAATGAAGTGGAGACGGGCATTTACAAGATGCCGGACATCGAGGTCAGCCGCCTGCTCACCGAACGTGGCGTGAGCGCGCTGCCGTCGTCGCAGATCCGACCCAATGCCTTGGATCGCAACAGCCTCCGTGCCAACCTCACGGCACAGATTACGCCCAAGGCTACGCTGCAAGTGTCGTCGGGCTTTATCAGCAGCCGGCAGCGGCTGCCGCAGAGCGAAGACAATGGCAACGGCCTGATGGTGGGCACGCTCGGTGGCCTGTGGCGCGAAGATCTCTTGGACGGCCGCGGCGTCCCGCTGCTCGGCTATCGGTCGTTCCCCATGGGCGACATCCTGTCGACCACCACCACGCAGGACCTGAACCGGTTCATCAACAGTGCTCAAGCGCGCTATGAGCCGTTCAGTTGGTTGTCCACCCGCGCTACGCTCGGTATCGACTACTCGTCACGGGTCGATCAGTCGCTGCAGCGTTTCGAGCAGGGCGTGCTTGGCGTCAACCGCGTCGGCAGAATCGAAAACCAGCGCTCCGAGATCAATCAGCAGACCGTCGACGTCGGCAGCACCGCGTCGTTCCAGCCACGAACGTGGCTGGGGTCCAAGACATCAGTGGGCGTGCAGTACATCCGGAATTACTTCTCGCAAACGGGTGGCGTTGGCCAGAGCTTGCCGCCAGGCGGCATCACGATTAACGCGGCTGCCAACCGGAATGCCGAGCAGGGCACCGATGAGCGGCGTACCCTCGGCTACTATATCGAGCAGGTGTTCTCGGTCAACGAGAAGCTGTTCATCACCGCCGGCTTGCGCCGCGACGCGGCCAGTGCGTTCGGTAAAGATTTCCGCGCGGTGAACTATCCCAAGATCGGTGCCTCGTGGGTGATCTCGGATCAGGGCTTCTTCCCGACGCTCGAGTCTATCAACTCGCTCCGTCTTCGCGCCACGTACGGTGCGTCGGGTCAGATCCCGGGCGCCACCGACGCGCTCCGTTTCTATTCACCGTTCGGTACCACCATCTCCGGTACGGCCGACCAGCCGGGTGTGACCATCGGCGCGCTGGGGAACACCACGCTCCGTCCGGAGTACTCGGCGGAACTCGAAGGTGGCTTTGACCTCACGATGTTCGGCGGCAACAGCAACTTCGCGTTCTCGTTCTACGACAAGAACACCACCGACGCGCTCATCAATCGGCGCATTGCCCCGTCGCTCGCTGGCGTGACCTCGCGTCTCGAGAATATCGGCAACGTACGGAACTCAGGCCTTGAGCTCGAGTGGAACCAGAAGGTGTTCAGCAGCGAGGGGTATGCGCTTGACTTCATCTTTACTGGCTCAACCAACCGCAACGAACTGCTTGAACTCGGTGAAGGTGTCGGTAACATCCCCAGCGGTAACCGGAATACTCAGCTCAACGCGCCCGGATTCCCGCTCTATGGGTTGTGGGGCCGCCCCGTCACCTACAACGACGCGAACGGCGATGGCATTCTGGTGGCCACGGAGATGACATACGGCGCTAATCAGTTTATCGGGCCGACGTATCCCACGCGCGAAATCGCGTTCACGCCGACCGTCGAGCTGCTGGGCCGTAAACTGCGTATTTCGGGACAGTTGGACAGCAAGTGGGGTATGAGGAAGCTCAACAACACCAAGCGTCATCAGTGCCAAGCGGGCCAGTCCTGTCAGGGACTCTACGCCGGTGCGCCGCTTGAGGAGCAAGCCAACGCACGCGCTGCCGCAGCCTCGGTCTTCACCGGCTTCTACGAAGACGGGTCGTTCACACGCTTCCGTGAGCTCTCGGTGTCGTACCAGATGCCGACCAAGTGGGCCAACGCCTTCAAGGCCGAGCGCTGGAACGTGGTCCTCACGGGCCGAAACCTCGGTGTGTGGACGCCGTTTACCGGCGTGGATCCGGAGACGACGGTTAATAACACCGACGCGCGTGGCAACGAAGAGTTCTTCTCGACGCCGCCGATGCGGTACCTGACGCTTCGCATGAACTTCAACTTCTGAACAGGCGAGCACGCATATGCGCTTCTCTTTCGTGACTCGCCGCTTACTCCGACCCGCGAGTGTGGCTTTCCTCGCCGTCGGTGTGGCGGCCGGGTGCTCAACCGAAACTCTATTGGACGTCATCGACCCCGACGTGTTGAACGTGGGGGAATACGCCACGGCAGCCGGCGCCACGCCACTGCGGTTGGGCGTGGTGCAAGACTTTCAGAATGTCTTCTCGGGCAACGTGAACCTCGAGAGCGTGGTCGTCCTCACCGGGAATGTGAGCGACGAGATGTACTCCACCGATACCTTCGACGACCGGCTGTTTCCGAATCAGCGGGCGATGAACGACAACTTGCCGGCGCTCGATGCGTTCTATCGGAATATGCATCGTGCCCGCTCAGGCGCGACGCGGGCGATCGGCGTGCTCAAAATCGTCGCCCCGACGCCAGTGCAAAACATCGGGGAACTCTACGCACTGCGTGGCTACACCGAGAACTTCTTCGCGGAGATCTACTGCTCGGGTGTGCCGTTCAGCGAAGAAGAGGGGTCAGATCCATTCGGCGAGCCGCAGACCACCGCGCAGATTTACACGAGAGCGCTCGCCAGCTTCGACTCCGCGCTGGCCTCGGCGGGTACTGATGCGCGCGTGCAGAACATGGCGCGCGTGGGCCGTGGGCGGGTGCTGCTGAACCAAGGGCAGTTTGCCTCGGCCGCAACGGCGGTGTCCGGCGTGCCGACATCGTTTACTTTTCGGACGGCGCATTCGCAGGCCAGCGCTCGTCAGGAGAATGGAGTGTGGAACGCGCTCTCCATTCCGGCCTCGCGGTATGCGATCGTCAACAACGAGGGTGGAAACGGTATCGCGTGGCTGAAGACACCGGTCGACCCGCGTTTTCCGTGGGTGGCCTCCACCCGGGTCGGGTTCAATGGCACCAGCCGGAACCTGCCCACCCAGCTCAAGTATGAGCGGACCGGTGGTGTGGTAGTCTCGTCGGGCGTCGAAGCGCGTCTCATCGAACTCGAGGCGCAGCTGCGTGCCGACAATCAGGGCGGGCGTGACGCGGTCTTTGCGGGATTGAACACGTTGCGTTCCACCGGCATCACGCCAGGTATGCCAGCGTTGGGAGGAACGGCGCCGACCACGCAGGCGGCCGCAGTCTCGCAGTTCTTTGAAGAGCGTGCGTTCTGGCTGTACCTCACCGGCCATCGCTTGGGCGACCTGCGTCGTCTGATTCGTCAGTACGGCCGCACGGCGAACGCAGTGTTCCCCACGGGCGACTTACCTTCGCCGTTGGCGGGTACCTATGGAACCGACGTCACCGTGCCGATCCCGTTTGACGAAACAAACAACCCGAAGTTCAAGGGTTGTATCGACCGGAATCCTTAAGCGGTCCGGTGTCATGTGAAAACGGCGGCCGTCTCTTTGCGAGTCGGCCGCCGTTTTACGTTTTCACGATCAGCCGGTTGGCTACTTGCGACCCGCCGCCGAGCGACCGATGTCCACCGCCTTGAACCCCTGCTCGCCCCAGCCGATCACGAAGACGCTGAACCCCTGCTGCATGCGCATTGCGATGTCCGGTGCGCCGGCGGGATAGCCACAGGCCACTTTGAACTCCTTGCAGGCGGCCAGTACGCTTTGTATGGCCGCTTCCCAGGCCTTTTCGTCGAACACGCGCTGTCCGGCCGCGTCGGGGGGGCTGAAGACGCCGCGTAAGGTGCCGGCACCAGGAAATAGGACCCCAATGCCGGGCACGGCGGCGATCTCGCGGATTCTGGCCAGTCCCGCCTTGCTCTCGACGATTGTAAAGTTGACTAGCTCGCCGTTTGGATTGAGCGGCCAGACGTCGGCCTTCTCCTTATACGCCTTCTCGCTCAGTCCCCACATGGCGGGGGCGCCGCCCACATCGTCGCTGCGCGTGCCACCTTGGCTCTTGAAGCGCATGGCCGCGAGGCCCGCCTTCACCTCATCCGGACTTTCTACACTCACCAGCACGATGCCGGTGACGCCAAGATTGAGTTGCTGACCGATGCGCGTGGTGGCGAGCGCCGGGTCGGGAGCGATCTCGTGGGTCTTCACGAAGATCGGGTGCGTCAGCTTTGGGGTGGCGCCCTTCTGGAGCATGCCGGCAGCGGCCATACCCTGCGTGAAGCGGGCGAAACCCGGCAGGGCCGCCTCGAAGTCGCCCTCCATGCTGCCGTCAAAGATGTAGTCGGCATTTTTGTAGGCGACGGCGTCTGCGGCCAGCTGCGCGGCAGACTTCACGGAGTCCGCCGGCAGCGCGGGACCGCCGGGGCGGACGCGGCGGTTGGCGGGAGCATACAGGCCGAAGACAGGCTGTTGCTTGGCCAGCAGATCCACCACGGGATTGAGATGCGGTTGGGCCTGCGCAGAAGGCAGGGCACTCAGGGTGGAAACGGCGGCGGCCGTCAGGAACCAGCACTTTCGCACAGGGGTTTCTCCGGGGAGTGTAGCGCGGGGCCGGGGGCAAAGAGGCGCGCCCAAGGCGGGTAGGGTGCCACCAAAGCGGTACTCCGGGCCTATATGCACGTGCCGGGGACCGGAGGGCAAGGGCCGTGGGCGGCCTTTGGTCTGAATACCTGCGCGTAAAGATTTTCGGATCTCAACGAAGTCCACTTGCCTGCCGTAATCCTACGATCCACCGTTCCATGTGGTTCTCCCGCCTATACCCGCCTGATCCCGGAGGTTCGGGGATGAAGTCACTGATTGCTGCTAGTGCTGGTTGCCTGCTGCTCGCCGTCGCGTTCACTGAACGTCCTGCCCCGACGGCGATCTCTTCTGCTTTGCCAATTCCGTCGGTGCCGACGTCACGCGTGACGCCGTCCGCACCGGCCACTGCTTTGCTCCCGCCTCCGCCGCCAGCGCGCGTCGGCGGTCATCCCGTATTGGCGCCGGCCGCACCGGGCGATGTACGGATGATGGCCCCCGCGACGCTCACCGAGGTGGTAAAGAAGACGTGTGCAGGCTGCCACAGCGATCAGCGCAAGCAGGGCAACCTGTCGCTACAGAGCTTTGATCTCGCCACGATCGGGACCACGGCGCCGGAAGTGGCGGAGAAGATGATCAACAAGTTGCGCGCCGGCATGATGCCGCCGCCGGGCCGCGCGCGGCCTGCCGGTGATACGCTCGACCTGCTGACGTCGTCGCTGGAACGCCTCATGGACGCGCGGTACGCGAAGAGCCCGAATCCGGGAACGCGCACGTTTCAGCGTCTGAATCGCGCCGAGTATCAGCGGTCGGTGCAGGACCTGCTCGATATCGACATCAGGGCCGAGTCGTGGCTCCCGCTCGATACGAAGAGCGCGAACTTTGATAACATCGCCGACGTGCAAATGCCGTCGGCGACCGTGCTCGATTCGTACCTCGACGCGGCCAGCGAGATCAGCCGACTCGCAGTGGGCGATCCGAACGCCAGCACTTCGACCACGTCGTACAAAATCGCCCGGCTGGCGTCGCAGGTCGACAACGTCGACGGCGCGCCCAAGGGGACCCGCGGTGGGACGTCGGTGGTGCACACATTCCCCGCCGATGGCGAGTACGTGTTCACGATCACCATGCACGCGATTCCCACGGGTCAGCTGTTCGGCTCCACCGCCCCGTTCGATGAGAAGATCGAAGTCTCGGTGAATGGTGAGCGCGCCGCGGTGCTCAACATCGATCGCGGAATGTCGCAGGCCGATCCGAATGGCATGGACATCAAAACCCGGCCCATCCCGGTGCGTGCCGGCCCGCAGCGGATCACAGCGGCGTTTATTCGCACGTTCGAAGGCCCGGTCAACGACAATATCGCGCCGATCGGACACAGTATCGCGGACACTCAGATTGGTTCGCAGTCCGGTGTGACGATGGTGTCGCACATTCAGAACTTTGGTATCACGGGTCCGTTTAATCCGACCGGGGTGTCCGACACACCGAGCCGTCGCCAGATCTTCTCCTGCCGCCCGACCACGTCGGCGGAAGCGCGTCCGTGCGCCGAAAGCATCGTCAAGCGTCTCGGGGCACAGGCGTATCGGCGTCCGTTGTCGCTTAGCGACACCAAGGGGCTGATGTCGTTCTACGATACTGGCGCCAAGGACGGCGGCTTTGAACTCGGCGTTCGCACCGCGCTCGAAGCGCTGCTGGCCAGCCCGCATTTCCTCTTCCGCATGGAAACGGTGCCCACCACCACCACCGTGAGCGGACGTAGCGCCGTGAGCAGTCTGGATCTCGCAACGCGGTTGTCCTTCTTCCTCTGGGCCGCGCCGCCCGACTCGCAGCTCGTGGCACTCGGCCGCCGTGGACTGCTGACCGACACGTTGGTGCTCGCGGCGCAGACCAAACGATTACTGGCCGATCCGCGCAGCGAAGCACTGGCCACACGCTTCGCGTCGCAGTGGCTGCGTTTGCAGGATGTGGATCTAGTGCATCCTGATGCGTTGCAATTCCCGAATTTCCACGAGCAGCTCGCCAACGACATGCGGCGGGAAACTGAACTGTTCTTCCACCATCTCGTGAAGGGCAATCGTAGCCTGCTCGAGCTGTATTCGGCGAACTATTCGTACATGAACGAGGCGTTGGCGTCGCACTATGGCATCCCGGGCGTGGTTGGCCCGGAATTCCGCAAAGTGCAGTATCCCGACTCCAACCGTGCCGGTATTCTCGGCCACGCCAGCGTGCTCACATTGACCTCGGTGGCCAACCGCACGTCGCCGGTGCTGCGCGGGAAGTGGGTGATGGAGGTGCTCATGGGAACGCCGCCGCCGCCACCGCCGCCTGATATCCCGGACCTCGACAAGGTGAGCGAGAGTAAGGACGGACGAATGCTGACCACGCGAGAACGGATGGAGCAGCACCGTGCCAATCCGTCGTGTCGCTCCTGCCACCAGTTCATCGATCCCATTGGCCTCGCTCTCGACAACTTCGATGTGACCGGACAGTGGCGTATCCGGGAAAACGGCAGCCCGCTCGATACCCGCGGTGACTTTTATGACGGCACCAAGATCTCGAGCCCGATGCAACTCCAGCGCGTGCTCCTCAAGCGGCCGGTGCCGCTCGTACGCACGTTCGCGGCCAACCTGATGGCGTACGCCGTGGGTCGGCGCATGGAGTTCTACGACAGCCCGTCCATTCGGAAAATCGAAGCGTCGGCGAAAGCGAATAATTATCGGATGAACGATTTCATCCTTGGCGTTGTGAAGAGTGACGCCTTCCGATACCGGCAGGTCGCCGCCCAGGCGAACGCCGAACCCACTGGCCCGGCAGAGCGCCGGGGCCGCTGATTTACGCTCGATCTCACTTAACGGAGAAGCCCCCATGCATTTCCTGAGCGGAAAGGCGATGCCCCGCCGCCAATTTGTCCAGACGCTGAGCGCGACCTTCGCGCTGCCGTATCTGGATGCCATGATCCCGATTGGCCGTGGCGCTGGTATTGCCAAGAGCGCGCCGCGCCTGGTCGCGATTGAAATGGTGCACGGCGCTGCCGGCTGTAACGAGCTTGGTGCGACGCTCAACCTGTGGTCGCCAGCAGCGACTGGTCGCGCGTTCGACCTGTCGCCCACGGCGCTGTCATCGCTCGATGCGTATCGGGATTACCTCACGATCATCAGCAACACGGATGTGCGCGAGGCGGAGCCGACGTCGCCGAACGAGATCGGTGGTGATCACTTCCGTTCCAGTGCCACGTTCCTCACGCAGGCGCACGCCAAGCAGACGGAAGGCTCGGATGTACGCGTGGGAACGTCACTCGATCAGCTCTACGCGCAGCGGTTCGGCCAGGACACGCCGATCCCGTCCATGCAGCTGTGCATCGAGAATGTGGACCAAGCCGGTGGCTGCGCCTACGGCTATGCCTGCGTATACACCGACTCCATCAGCTGGTCCTCGCCCACGGAGCCGTTGCCCGTCATCCGCGATCCGCGCGTGGCGTTCGAGAAGTTGTTCGGTGTCGGTGGCACGAGCACCGAGCGCGCCGAGCGTCGTCGGACGCGGCGCAGCATTCTCGACTTTGTGTCGGGGGAGATGTCGTCGCTCAAGGTCAATCTGGGCGCGGATGATCGGCATCGCCTCGACAAATATCTCGAGGACATCCGCGAGGTGGAGCGTCGCATTCAACGCGTGGAAGCGCGCAACATGAGCGGTGACCCGCGCGAGTTGCCGGAAGCGCCGGCCGGTGTGCCCGATTCGTTCGCCGAGCACGTCAAGCTGATGTTCGACATTCAGGCGCTGGCTTTCGCGGCTGATGTCACGCGCGTCTTCTCCTTCAAGATGGGACGTGACGGGTCCAGTCGGACGTACGCGGAAAGCGGCACCGACAAGCCGTTCCACCCCGCGTCGCACCACGGCGGTACGGAGCGCGGCGTGAAGGATTTCCAGATGATCAACAAGTACCACGTGTCGATGCTCCCGTACTTTCTGGACAAGCTCAAGGACATCCAGGAAGGCGAGTCGAACATGCTCGACAAGACGATGATCATCTACGGGTCCCCGATGGGTGACTCGAATTTGCACAATCATCGCCGCTGCCCGCTCATCCTGTTGGGCAAGGCGGAAGGGCAGTTGGCCGGCAACTTGCACATCAAGGCAGCCGACGGCACCCCCATGGCGAACGCGATGCTCAGCATGGCGCATACGTTGGGCCTCAGTGACATGACGAAACTCGGAGACAGCACGGATGCGCTCAACTTGAACGCCCATGTCTGAGCCCCGGGACCGCGCGGGGCGTTCGCGTCGCCGCGCGCTCGTTGGGACGTTGGCCTGCGTGGCCACCCTGGTGCTGGGGGCCGCCGGGTCACTGCCCGACGAATCGCCGGTCGCCGATGCCGTGATGCGCGGAGACAGTGCCCGCGTGCGACTGTTGATCAAGCAGGGGATGGACGTGAACGCTGCGCAATCCGACGGCATGACCGCGCTGCACTGGGCGGCCAGCCGTGGGGATGCGTCAGCGGCCCAAATGCTCGTGTACGCCGGTGCGCGGTTGGAGGCGGTTACGCGGAATGGCAATTACACGCCGTTGCATCTCGCGGCGCGCGCAGGCCGTGCGAGTGCGGTGAGGGCGCTGCTGGCGGCGGGTGCCGACGTGAACGCGGTGACCAGTTCGGGCGGTGCGACAGCGCTTCACTTTGCCTCGTCGTATGGCGATGCCGAGTCGGTCGCCGCGTTGCTCGATCAAGGAGCGCCGGTTGATGTACGCGAAGGCGCGTGGGCGCAGACTCCGCTGATGTGGGCGGCGGCGAGCAACCGCGTGACGGTGCTCGACGTGCTCATCAAGCGCGGAGCGAGTCTCGAAGCGGCGTCCAAGATCGAGGACATCCCGGCGGGCGAGCGCGCGCTGCGCACAGAACTGGTTGGCCGCGCGCG
>Ga0105045_10001160_pt1 | contig 21161 bp, 16 predicted proteins | sample MAT02_FD_78089 | JGI IMG/M metagenome (GOLD analysis project Ga0105045, IMG submission 78089) | Freshwater microbial communities from Lake Fryxell liftoff mats and glacier meltwater in Antarctica - MAT-02 (megahit assembly) | ecosystem: Environmental > Aquatic > Freshwater > Ice > Liftoff... | reverse complement strand
TATTTCTCATAGAGTGGGTTTCGGAATGGCGGTGGCTTTTAGCCATCGCCATTTTTGTTGCCCGGCATACTTCACACAAACGGCATTGTCTTTTCCCAAAGCATGGCTGCTTTTTCGTCGGTGATGTCGCGGTTGTGAGTGGTTTTGGGGGCGCTGTCGGCAAAGTACGCGCCGTTGTTGCGCTCGCCGATGGCTTTGAGGGGAGCCGCTGCCAGAAACACACTCGTTTGCGCACCCTTCTCGGGCGAGCGCATCAGCGGGCCAGCCAATGAGAATACCTTACCCAGAAATCCCGCCGTGTCAGACCCGAAGTTGGTTCGTACCGCACCCGGATGCACTGAATACGACGTAATGCCCGTACCCGCCAGTTTATTCGCCAGTTCTTTGGCAAACAGCAGGTTGGCCAGTTTATCGTCGCAGTAAGCAAACAGGGGTGAGAGGTCTTCGATATGCCGGAAAAAGCGCGACGTGTTGCCCCCAAGGTAAGCCGCCGATGACAAATTCACCACCCGCACGTCGCCGGTGTCGGCAGCGGTTTTCTTCAGTAAATCCAGCAGGTGATGCGTCAGAACGAAATGCCCGATATGGCTCGCGAAAAACGACTTTTCGATAACATCGACAAACTCGATTTTTGAGGGTGTATAGCCAGCATTGTTGACGAGGACGTCGAGCCGGTCGTACGTTTCGGTGATTTCTTTTGCCACCCGGCGCACGGCGTCGAGGTCGATCAGGTCGGCCAGTACCAGATCAACGCGCACGGCAGGGTTAGCCTGTTGTACGGCAAGCTGAGCCTCATGGCCCTTTTTTTCATCGCGGCACAGTAAAATAAGATTGAACGAGCGTTGGGCCAGGGCGCGGGCTGTAGCCAGCCCCAAACCCGAATTGGCTCCGGTAATGAGTGCAGTTTTCACAGGTATCGGTTAACAGTTACCAGTCTATTCGAAAGACTGTATATCTTCAACTCCACCTAATCCAAACTGTTCACTGATAACTGCTTACTGATAGCTGTATTACCCCTGCTTCTGAATCTTCGACAAGCCCGTAATCTGCTGGGTGGTAATGGTGGGGTTGCCCCGGTAGCTGATTGTACTGATGCCATCGGCAGTTGCCGAGAGGGTTTTGGTCACGTGCAGACTGGCGTTGCTGGCCCCGTCGAGCCGGACGGTGGCGCGGCTGATGGTCAGCTTGTCGGCGTCTAACTTCCCGGCTCCCGACAGTCGGATATCCGCTTCGTTAACCGACCCATCCAGTTTAGCCTGCGATCCCTGACGCACGGTCAGGTTCAGGACTTTGGCGTCGATAGGCGCGGTCAGCTTGCTGCCAGTCTCTACCGTAGCGGTCAGGTTTTTAGCGCGAATGGCCAGGTCAGATTCCACCACGCAGCCCGTACTGATTATGATCTGATCAAGGTCCCGGACATGCAGCGTGACAGTGACGCCCTTCTTCTGGCTATAACTCTGATTGGGCTTTAGCATTACAGTCAGTTCGCCGTTGCTGACGTCGGTTTGTACGTAGTCGAGGATATTGCTGTCGCCTTCGAGCATAGCGATTGCCTCGTTACCTTTCGTGATAATGACGTGCATCCCCACGCGGACGTTTAGTTTGTGGAACGACATTAGCGGGCGTTGCTTGGTTACGACGTCGCCATTACCAACTATCCGGGGCTGGTTTTGGGCCATGGCCCCGGTCAGCGTCAATAGTGACGTACAGACAGCGAAAAAAAATTTCATAAGATTGCGTTTAGTTTCTACCGGAAAGACGCGGCCTACGGAGTAAACGTTGCGCTGGCCCGATGAATATGTATCAGTCCTGTTTGATTTACTGAGCGGTCATAAAAAAAGCGTCTGGTTTTCCCAAACGCTTTGCTCACCAAACTTTATAACGATCAGGCCCTGAAGGCAGGGGCAAATTCATTATTGGCGAAATCTTCGAGCTTAATTTTACCATACTGTGCGGGTTTATTGGCGAAAAAGTCTGCCTGATATTCACCACCGCGCATGGCTGAGCCAAGGTTGGTATATTCGGTGGCGATTTCGTCGTTCATGCCCGCCTGAAGCATCCCCTGCTTATTTTGTTCATCAGTAAAGACCACCCAGGGCGTTTCGGGCTTCTCAACAGCCGTACCCAGCACACGGGCAATTTCGGCCCCAGTGCGCTCATCGCCCGCAAGGTAGCGCACCTGCGACCCGGTGAAATTCAGGTTGAGCAGTTCTTCCAGAGCCGCGTCGGCAATGTCATCGGTGTGAATCAGGGCAACGGGATTATCGCCGAAGTTGCTGCCCATTATACCCATGCCTTTTACCATACCGATCATCCCGAACAGGTTATACATGAAATACGGTGGCCTCAGAAATTTGCTGTTCAGGCCCGGCACCCGCGCCAGTTTCTGCTCGGCATCGTACAGCCCATCAACAGGACCGGCTCCGTTGCCCATGTGCGCACCAACGCTGCTCAACAGTACGGCAAACCGAATATCGTTGGACTCAATGGCAGCGACAAAATTATCAGCAATTCGATTCTGAAACGCCCGCCAGTCTGTTGTACTCCAGTCGGCAGGAATAAGCAGGTAAGCGGCATCAGCCCCGGCAAAGGCGTTACGCAGAAAATCAGCGTCGGCTACGTCGCCAACGGCGGGTTTGGCACCAAGTGCGTCTATGGCGTCGGCGTTTTCGGCTTTACTTGTGATAACGGTAACGGTGTGACCTGCTTTGAGGAGACCTTCGGTAATGGGTTTTCCTGTGTGGCCCAGCGAGCCGGTAATGACGTAATGCATAATTCTAATTGGTTTGTTTGGTTGCACATACAATAAAAATCACGAAAAATAATCAGTCGGTGTCACCGAGTGCGCGCGCGGCTTTGAATACCTGCTCCGTAAATTCACTCAGCTTGTCGGGGCCAACGGCGCGGGCATACTGCTCGCCGGTGCGTTGCCAGGCTTCGGCAATGGCAGGGCGCAGGGCCTGCCCCGCTTCGGTAGGATAAACCAGCGTTTTTTTGCCCTCTGACTCGCGCCGTACCAGGCGTTTTTGCTCTAACTTCTCCACCAGCCGCGTAATGGTTGAGGGCGTCAGGAACAGCATATTACTCAATTGTGAAGGCGTAATACCAGGTTGGTTTACCACTTCATGCAACAGATATGCGTGCGAATACGACAGCCCAAACTTGCCAAATTCCGCGTCGCCAATTGCCGTAATAGCCCGCGCCAGCGCGTTGGCCGAAAACAACAGACAGGCACTGTACGGCGTGTCTTTGGCGTCGGGCGCAATAGCTGGTTTGGGATTCATTACTGTACGGCGTTGTGTTTGTAAAGGTAACTGACTTTACTTGTATGTACAAGTAACAATAATCCCTGCCGAAGAATTACTTCAAAGGCAGGTGCACCTCGGCCATCATGCAGCGGGCCGAGCCGCCCCCATTCAGTTCGATCATCGACAAATCGAACGGCAGCAACGTAGCGTAATCGTCAATCTGGTCAATCTGCGTCGGCGTGAGCGACTCGTGCGCCTGTTTCGACATCACCAGCACGAGCTGATTATCACGGGCCAGCACCATGAGCATATTGCCCGCAAAGTGCTTCATCTGCTCCAGCGAAATATCGAAAATTCGCTTACCCATACCTTCCAGCTCCTGACGTACCATAATTCGTTCGTCGGGATTGACAATGGCGGCTAAGCAGACAATGGCGAAGGTAGAGGCAATGCACATCATCACATTGGTATGGTAAACGGCCTCCCCGCTGGCATCGGCGGTATGAAAAGACACCACGCGATAGCCGCTCTGTTTGCTATACTCAGCCAGTACGTCGGGGTGGGTTCGGGGCGAGATACCGGCAAAGGCCACGCGGTGCATCCGGTCCAGCACCATACTGCCCGTGCCTTCCAGAAACTTACCTTCCTGCTCAAAATGGGTCAGGTCGATGACGCGGGAGACGTGAAAACTCCGGGCAAAGTCGTCAATAATATCCGTCCGGCGTTCAACTCGGCGGTTCTCGGCCATCATCGGGTACAGCACCACCGTACCGCTGGCGTGGAACGACACCCAGTTATTCGGAAAAATAGAGTCGGGTGTGTGCGGCTGGGTCGTGTCTTCATAAACGATTACCTCTACCCCCATTGCCTGTAGCTGGCGCACCATCTCGTCAAACTCGCGCTGAGCCTCGCCCTGTGCCACGTCTTTGGTTTCAACAGCCAGTTCGGCATCCTGAAACGCGTTGGACTCGGCGGTTTGCTTATTGAAGGCGAACCGGACGGGGCGGATCATCAGAATACGGTTGGTCGATTGCGTTTGCATAGTGAGTGGGGTGAGTTTGGTAAAAATAGCCTTAAAAATAGCAAAAAAGGCAATAAGCCAGTGATCAAGCCGTGCAAACTATCTTAACTACGGGCTGTTCAGGTGGTTAATGTTTTGTATATTCGTGAAAAAAACAAGTTGCTGTATGGTTACTGCAGAGCGTCGCGCAGCAGGGGCAGGCTCATGCAGTGACTGCCGCCCCGCGCGCGGCTCAACTCGGCAGAAGGCAGCATGATAAACGTATTTTCGATGGTCTCGGGAGAACTTTCGCCCCGCTCGAAGCGGTCCAGAAGTTTGGCCACCGAAATGATCTCGAAACCGGCAGCTCGAAACGCATCGGCGGTCTTCGGGTTGCGGTCGTAGCCCACTACTACGCCATCTTTGAGGGCCAATAAATTGCACGAATCGGTCCACTGCTCACGGGCACCAAAGGGGAATTCGTTGTTTCCCGAATAGATGAACGTCACTGGTTCGGTAACGCCGAGGTCGTTCTGGCTGATACCAGCTAGCAGGTCTTCGAGATTCTCGATTTCCACGGGTTTGTCGGGATGTGCCTTGCTGAACTGCATGATTTTGAGTTCTTCGGACAGGTCTTTCGGCGCGAAAAAGTGCAGTACATCGCGCTTTCGGGCTTCGTCGCCGGTGCGGGCCAGCGAGCCAAGCAGCACCCACATATCGCGCCTTACCTGCGTAAACACCGTATCGATGTGCATATAATCGCGCTTTTTGGGGATCTTGACAATCGTTACGGTGTCCACCAGATCTTTCTCGAACACAAGCCGCATTACCTGCTGGGCTGCGTATAGGGTGGTCCGTTCACTAACACCAATCATCAGGTGTCGGCGGGCAATCATCATCACGTCGCCCCCTTCCAGCGTTGAGCGGGTTACGTCACTTTTTGCGTCGGCTTCGGGCAAGAGAAAAGCGTGTTCATTATCAGGAATCTCGATGATTTTATCCAGATAATCGGCGAAAATCGGGTGGTTGAAAAAAATGTACTGCGCCAGCAGAGCCTCGCGGGTGCGGGCCTGTTTGGCGGGTTTATTGAGCAGAATATGGTCGTTGATGACAATACCAATATCGCGGGTGAAAATGAAGTTGGGCAGGGGCGCGAACAGCATGGTCTGGTCGGTCAGCGTACCGGAAATCATAATCTTGGCCAGCTCAATGGGGTCGTACTCGTTGAGTTGCTGCTGCGTTCGGAATGCCGTTCGTTCAATACCGCAAATGGCCGAAATCAGCCGGGTACGAATACCGTCGTCAGCCAGTATGTCGGAGAGCAAGCACTGAACATCGATTACTTTGTCTGACCGAAAATACGCATCATTGTCAGGTTTATAAAAATCCCGGCTGGAATCGGGGCCGAGGTCGGCAATGCGCCCGCGTACCTTGTCGGGGTCCAGAAAATACAGCAGAATTTTAACGTAGTAGTCGTATTCGTCCCGGCGCATCATGTCGAGGTGAACGATGTCTTCGAAGAGCCAGTCCTGCGCTTTAGACGGAATGACCTTGCCCAAACCCCGATCCGGGCTATGGATAAGGAGCCGCCGAAGGGTACCTATTTCGGACGATACGTTGATAGTATTGAGGTTGTTTTGTTGCGGGTTTTTCATAAAAAAAATCGGCAGACCGGCGTTGGTGCGGGCCTGCCGATTGGCAAGATACAGAATCGAAAGCTACTTACTCACATTGCGTTTCTTCTCCGCCACAACTGTCATGGTGCCGTTCATGATGCGCCAGTGGCCGGGAAAGGTGCAGACAAACGGATAGTTGCCGGGCTGCGCGGGAGCAGTGAACCTGAGCCGGCACGTCTGATCGGGGTTGATTAAGGGCGTGGCGGCAATGACCTGCGGAATGTTGGGTACGTAGTTCCGTTCGGCACCATCTTTAGCGGTAATCATCTTATCGGCAGCCGCGCCGATGCTATCCATGCTTTTTTGGGTACCCACCACCAGGTTATGCTGCATGGCATCGGGGTTTTCCAGTACAATCTCAACGGGTTTGCCCGCCACGACGGTAAATGTCTTTTTGTCGTACCGCATTTCTTCGCGCACCGTTTTCAACATAATCACCGTCACGTCGGCGTCGGCGGGAGCCTGCGCATTCATGCCCCAGGCTTCATAAAGCCGGTTGAGCCGGTCGCGGTTGTCGGGCGAGACGCTGTTGCGCAGGCTGGCCAGAAAATCCTGATCGGCCAGTGGTACGGTGGCTTTCTGCTTCGGATTCCAGCCCCCGGCCACGCCCTTTACAACGGCCTCGCCACGCGCACCGGCTTTTTGCGCCGTGCGTAGCAGCGCAATCACCGAATCGACCGGTGCGATGCTGGCGTAGCTGCGGCTGGCGCGTTCCAGTACATAGCTGTTCATGCTGGCCGGCGCGCGGAAGATGATAGTTTTGGTAGCGGTATTGTTCTGCTCATTGCCCTCAACAATGACATTATCACGGTCGAGGGTGGCGGTGATGGTGAACGTACCCGCCCGGTCAGAGCCGAGCCAGAAGTCGGTATCCCACGGGCCGTTATTACCTTTGCTGATGGTTACGGTTTCGCCGGGTTTGATACCTGTTTTGTGCGCCACGCTCACGTAATCAACCTTGGCCGGATCGCTGGCACCCGTTGGCCCTTCCGTGCGAATAGATAGTGGAATGGGCGTTCCAGCCAGAATGACCACATCACCGGCGTTGGTTACGTCCACGTCTATACGCGTTGACTGCCGCATTTCGGGCGACTCGACGGTAGCCCGGATGGCTGCTATCATTAGGTCAGGTTTATTGGCCTGTCTGACCGCAGTTTGGTTATTTAGTTGCGTTTCTGCCGACGGTTCGGGGGCGTTAGGACCACCGCTGGTCTTTGCGGGCGTCATGTGGTGCTGATGGTCGGTGGGCAACGGGTTGGCTGGTGCATTCACGCCCAGTTGCTTCAGATAGGTTCTCAGCAGTTGGCCGTTGTTGCGGTTCAGGACCAGCGCAAAGGCGTCGGGCAGCCAACGGTCAGTCACTTCACTGGCGTTGGTCAGCCGGGCCAGAACGGCCTGCTCTACGGCGGGGCTTTCAGGCATTTTGGAGAAGGCCAGCAATGTGTTCAGTACCACCAGTGGTTCGCTGTCGTTCAGCATCCTGTTCTGCAACAGTTCGCTGGCGGCTGCCTGAGTATAGGGCAATAACTGCACCGCCGTTTTACGAACGCCCGCCGAGGGGTGCTTCAGCGCGGCCATGCTGCTGCGTTCTGCCGTGGCCGGGTCCAGCCCGTGCAGCGTCCAGAGCGCGTGAATAACGGCGGGGTTATTCCCAAATTCGTCCACCGATTTATCGTTCAGCAACACAACTAACTGCGGCAATACGTCTTTGTTGTTGCGCTCTACCAGCAGCCGCTGCGCCGTCATACGCCAGAACATGTTGTCGTTCTTCAGTGCGGCTACCAGTTCTGCCGGGCGGTCTTTGCTGAGCGGCATAGCGGTGTAGGGCGTTGAGGTTTTGTTACCCACGCGGTAGATGCGTCCGTGCGTAAAATCGCGGAGGTCGGTTTCGTAGGCGTTGCCCTTGCCGTTTTGGGTTCCTTTGGGTGTGGGGTTGTGTTGGATGATGTAGCTGTACCAGTCCACTACCCACACGGCCCCGTCCGGCCCGGTTTCGGCAAAAACCGGCGCGAACCACTCATCGGCCCCGGCCATCAGGTTGAACCCCACGCCATCGGCTTCGGCGTCTTCATAATCGGTGCCGACTTTGCGCATTACGTTCTGGTGCACGATATGGCCGGTAGGTTCGCAGACGAAGGCCACGCGATTCCAGTACGGCTTCGGGAAGGCACGGGCGGTGTAAAAGTTATGGCCCGCTGCGGCAGTGAAGCCACCAAATACATCGACCTGCCGTACCTTTTCGGTGATGGGCTTCATGTCTTTGTGGGTATCCGTATTTCGTCCGCCGGTTTCGCGCAGGTGTGGTGCGCCCGTAAAATACCGGTTTGGGATGGGCGCGTACCAGCCGTGCGCATTGTTGGCCGTGCTGCCAAACAAATCCCCCGATTCATTGAAGCTCTGCCCCCACGTGTTGTTGGAAGTGCTGGTAATGTATTCCAGTTCCGACCCGTCCGGTTTAAACCGATAAAACCCCTGTGCAAACCGGGTGGTGTCTTTACTGTTTCCCGGACTGGATGGTCCAACCAACCCCTTAAACCCGGCATACCCCACGCTACCCCAAATCCAGTTGTCGAAGCCGTAATGCAGGTTACTCGGCCCGGCATGGGTATCGAATGTACCGAAGCCGGTCAAAACGGTTTTGCGCAGGTCAGCTTTATCGTCGCCATCGGTGTCTTTGAAAAACAGCATGTCGGGAGCCTGCGCTACGTACAGTCCGCCGTTACCGAAGGTCATGCCGGTGGGAATGTTCAGCCCGTCGGCAAACTTCGTGAAGGTGTCGGCCTTGCCGTCGTTGTTGGTATCCTCGCAAATCACAATGTAATCATCACCCTTGCCATCGGGTTTTCGCTCATTGGGATAATCTTTGGTGATGAGCGCGAAGAGTCGCCCGCGTTCGTCCCAGGCCAGGGCGATGGGGTGCATGACATTGGGTTCATGGGCGAACAAATCGAGCGAAAAACCCACCGGCACCTGAATATGCTTCATGGACTCTTCGGGCGAGAGCGGGAGTTGCTGCATCTGCATCCCAGGCCGTTTTTCGTAGTTGGGCAGTTGCGGGGCTTCGCGGTAGGCAAACGGCTGCGGATTGAGGTCGTCATGCATTTTTTTGACCCGGTCACCCACGGCCCATAAAATGCCGCGCTCCAGCAACTGCTGAAATTCCAGATTATTCCAGGTGCGGTCGTCGTGGCCGTAGGCGGTATAAAACATCCGGCCTTCGCCGTAGTTGCGGGTCCAGGTGTAGGGTTCCTGGAGGGCATCGGGGCGACCCGCTGCGGCTACGTTAGCTGCATCCTTGCCGGGGGTAATGTCGCGAACACTCAGCACATTATTGTCGGCACGGAGGTGAGTGTGTACGTAGGTTTCGTCATAGACCTTAAACAGCGGTACGCCTTCCAGAATCGAACCCGGCTTTTTCAGCATCTGCAACTGAATGGTGTCCATACCATGCCGAAAAAACTGCCCGCCCACCAGTGTATCGACATAGGCCCGCGAGTTCCGAAAACACCACGACGCGCAGTGTACCGGAATCAGCCCGTGGCCGGACGCTACGTAATCCAGCAAGGCGCGTTCCTGCGGTTTGGACAGGCTGTCATAGTTGGCATAGACGAGCAGTGCGTCATACTGGTTCAGATTGGCCGCGTTGAGGTCTTCGAGCCGGTCGGTATAGGTAAAGTTGATGCCTTTTTTACCGAGCGCGGCCATCGCTTCTGCCACCCGCTCGCGCGGCTGATGGTGGCTGTTGTCGCCCAGAAAAAGTATTTCCGTCCGGCGTGGGATACCGCTCTGCGCCGACATATCCTGCGATGTGTTGGCGGGTTGCCGGGTACACTGGGCGAGCAGGGCCGTGAGAGTCAGGAGGAAAAGCATTTTTTTCATTTGAATTTTTTGGCCGGTTATAAGCACAACCTGTAAAAGCAACGAACAGGCATTTTCTAACACGTTACTAATCTAATCCCAATACTGCCTTAACCAGCTCCGTCCACTTTTGTATCCATAAACACGGCAACACGGTTGCCATAACCATTGACCAACATGTTAATTAAAACGAGCTTACTCACCTTGTGTGTCCTCATGGGTATGGATCAGGCCGCATCGGCCCAGTCGAAAAAACGGGCAACCCGGCAAAAAGTAGCCACGCCAATTGCGATCGACTCTGCCGTCTGGCGGGCCGATCATTATGTCGTTGACCGCGACTCGGCCTACACGGATCCGCGCATCGGACTGCGCAAGCTGATGGGCGGCAACCGCCGGTTTGTAGAAGACAAGAGCATCAAGCCCCGGCAAGACCGCGCTACGCTGATGGATGCAACAAAAGGGCAGACACCTTTTGCCACCATTGTGGGCTGCTCAGACAGCCGCGTACCGAACGAGATTATTTTCGATCAGGGCGTAGGCGATCTATTCATTGTGCGCACGGCGGGTCAGGTAATGGCGCAGGCTTCGTATGGCAGCATTGAGTATTCTCATTTGGTACTGGGGGCCAAACTGATTGTGGTACTGGGCCATCAGGCCTGTGGTGCGGTAGATGCCGCCGTAAAACGCCCCAAAGGCCTGCCCGGCCATATTTCTACGCTGGTCAACAGCATCAAGCCTGCTGCCCAAAAAGCCCGCGACACGGGGGGTACGGCCAGTGAGGTACTCGACATCGCTATTCGGCAGAACGTAATCGACCAGGTTCGGGAGTTGCGGGAACTGGAACCCGTACTGTCGGGCCAGTACACCGAGGGTAAACTGATGATTGTGGGTGCGGTGTATAACCTCAGCACCGGCAAGGTAGAGTTCCTGCCCGAAACCCTGCAAAACATGCCTGATTTTAGTGCAGCCAGAAAATGAACCCCTTATCCTCTAAACAAACCCGGTTCTGGTCGGCATGTATGCTGCTAACCGTCTGCTGGCTGGGCCTTGCTCAGCCGGCAACGGCCCAGCAGCCCCGCCTGAACGACCATAACACCATTGGCTGGCTGGCCAACTTCACCACCCTGCGCGTGGCCGAACGCTGGAGTATTCACCTCGAACATCAGATTCGGCGCGACGAACTGGTGGCGGCCAAACAGCAGAGTCTCTCCCGCATGGGCGTCAATTATATAGTCAATGACAAACTGACGTTACGGGCGGGTTATGCCTGGATCGAAACCTACCCCTACGGCGATCATCCGATTCAGGGCAGTGGCCGGGAATTTCCCGAAAACCGGACTTATCAGATGGCAACGCTCAGCAATCCGGTAGGCCGCGTGGGTATTACGCACCGGTTTATGCTCGAACAGCGCTGGGTTGGCAGCTACTCGCAGTCCGAATTACCGACCCCCGACCGGGTTAGCTACCTCAACCGGGCGCGGTATATGCTGCGGGTGCAAGTACCCATCGGCAAACCGACAATGGGCGACAAGACGGCTTACCTGGCCGCCTACGACGAGGTTTTCATCGGCTTCGGCAAAAACGTGGGTGCCAACGTGTTCGATCAGAACCGACTTGGGCTGATGGCGGGCTATCGCTTCAGCCCGGTGTTTCGAGTGGAGGGCGGGTATCTTCAGCAAATTGTGCAGTTAGGTCGTTTAGTAGATAACCGCAATGTATTTCAGTACAACAACGGCGTGATTATCAACACATACATCGACCTGAATCTGAGAAAAAAGAAGTGACTTTCTCCTGTCTGAAAAGCGCGAAGGCCGCACCTATTTCGGTGCGGCCTTTTACCGTATTCTTTGCGTCTTTGCAGTGAAAAATCAAAAGTCCGGCAGCTTCATAATCTCCCCGCCCCGCATGGCCGACTCGTGCGCCAGAATACCCACGCTGGTCCAGTTGGCCGACTGAGCCGCGTTGGGGAACGGGTCGCGGTTGTCGCGGATGGCCGAAACGAACTCGTGTACCATGTGCGGGTGCGAGCCGCCGTGTCCCCCGCCCTGCGTAAAGGACAGGTGCTGCGCATCGTCGGCATCATATACGCCTTTGGTGGTGAAGCGTTGAATTTCGATGGGCAACAGGTGGGCATAGTCCGGCACCTGCACCCGTTCGGGAATCTCGTCTTCGGGCTTTTTGGCGGTGTGAATCACCGGAAAATCATCTTCGATCAGCGGCCACTCAAACGATTTCTTATCGCCATATACCTCGAAACTCTCGCGGTACTGCCGCGCTACGTCGAACAGCGACCGATAGACGTGGGCCGATAAATCGCTGTCTTTAAACTTGATATGCGCCGACTCAACCGCAAATGGCGAGTTGTGAATCCTGGCCAGTTCTGGCCGGATAGTGCCGGAACCGAAGCACGAAACGTAATCGGCCTGGAGCCGCAGCAGCCCCGCCACCGGACCAACGCAGTGCGTGGCGTAGTGCATAGGTGGAAGACCGGGCCAATAGTCGGGCCACCCATCCATGTCCTGCTGATGGCTCGCTTTCAGGAACTGCACCTTACCGAGTTGGCCCGTTTCGTACAGTTCTTTCACGAACAGAAACTCACGACTATAGACCACCGTCTCCATCATCATGTACTTTTTGCCCGATTCCTGGCAGGCCCGCACAATTTCGGCACAGTCGGCCACGCTTGTTGCCATTGGTACAGTACAGGCCACGTGCTTACCCGCCCGGAGTGCCTTCAGTGTCTGCTCGGCATGGTTCGGAATGGGCGAATTGATATGCACGGCGTCAACGGCGGGGTCAGCCAGCAGGTCGTCGTAATTGCTGTACCGTTTCTCGATACCAAAGGCATCACCGATTTTGTTGAGACTTTCAACGTTACGCTGGCAAATAGCGTACATCGTAGCATCGGGATGCCGCTGGTAGATTGGAATGAATTCAGCCCCGAATCCGAGACCCACAATAGCGATGTTCATAGTTATTTTTTTTGGGTAGAGACGCAATACCTTGCGTCTCATTGGCGTCAGCAACACCACCATCCGGCAGCAAATACCATCCGGCGGTGAGACGCAAGGTGTTGCGTCTCTACAAGAGAAACGATTTTATAAACATTAACCCCTCCTCTGCCAACTGCTCGGGCGAGGCAAACATTTTTCGGACGATGTTGGCAGCGGCTGCCAGGTCGGGCGGGGTCAGGCCGAAGGCTTCGATGGCAATGGGGCCGCTGAAACCAACTTCGTCGAGTGTATCGAATACCTCTCTGAAATTGACGTGGCCTTTGCCGGGTGTAGAGCGGTCGTTTTCCGAAATCTGTACCTGCACCAGATACGGGGCGAGGGTACGGATAGCGTCGGCGACGTTCTTCTCTTCGATGTTGGCGTGGAAGGTATCGAACGAGGCCCGGCAGTTGGGATGGTCAACAGCTTCCACGTACCGCCTGACATCCTCGGCGCAGGTGAGCAGATAGACCTCAAAGCGGTTCAGGTATTCGATAGCCAGCGTTACGTGCTGCGTTTGAGCATGTTCGGCCACGTCGCGCATACCCGCCACCGACCAGTCAAACTCCTGCTGCGTGGGGGGGTGGCCGGTGAAGGTTTTGAAACCCGAATACAACGGCCCCATCAGCATTCGTGACCCCACCGCTGCCGACGCATCGACCACCTGCTTCAGATACGTCACAGCGGCATCGCGAATGGCCGGATCAGGACTGATCAGGCTCTTGTCGGGCGGGCAGATAGTGCAGGTCTGTACGCCCAGGCCCAGATCGGCACATTGCCGACCGATACGCTGCCATTTCGGGAGATTATCCGGCCCGTTGATGGGTATCTCGACAAAATTGAAGCCGGTGGTTTTCAGGAACGAGAGCGTGTCAGACAGATCTTCGTCCATCGTTGTCGTCCAGGTAAACAGATTCATGCCAAGTGAGTGTTTCATACCTTGACAAAGAGCGGGCCGGGCCAGAATTACCGCTTACAGATCACCTTCGGCCTGATAAACCAGTAACGGCACCTCCGAGCGAACCGCCATCCGGCTGGTGAGGCTGGGGTTAAGCAGCCCCGAAAGGAACCCCCGTTCGCGGGTAGTCATCACCAGCAAATCGACGACGTGGGTATTCAGGTATTTTTCCATACCACCCGTTACAGTATTCGATGCAACAGTATCGACCCCCAGCGGCTCGGCTCCGTAAACGGTTTGCATTGGAGTCAGAATTTCGTCGTTGCTGGTAATGTTGGGCTGGTTTTCGGACTCTACGTGCAGCAGCCGCAGCGCAGCATCCAACGTCCGGGCCAGTTCAACTACCTGACCAAATACGTGGGTCTCGTCAAACTCAAGCGACGTAGAAAATACGATAGTGCGCAGCGAAACGGCTGTTTTAGTGGCTGCTTCCATGTTTTCAGACGGCACAATCAGTAGCGGGCAGTGCGCCCCCCGTGCAATGTCAGACGCAACGGTACCAGCCAGCCGGTCGAAAAAATTACCGACGTGGCTCCGTCCCGTAACGATCAGGTCGGCCCGGTGGTCTTTGGCAGCTTCCAGAATAGCGTCGTCGATACCGCCCCGGCGCATATCGGTCTGGCACCGGATACCCTCTGCCTGAAGTTGCTGACCAAGTTCGGCGAGCCGGTCCTCAAAGATGGCATCGGTGTTTATCGGCATTCCCTCCCCCATTGTCATGCCCATGCCCAGTCCCGCACCCCCAATGGCAGGAATAGATGGACTGGGCATCGGCATGGCGGCTACGTGTACCAGTACCAGTTCGGCATTGTAATGCCGGGCAAATAGTTTGGCCCAGGCCGTAGCCGGTTCAGATGCGGGCGAAAAATCAAGGGCTAACAGTATCGTTTTCATCGTGATAGAAGAATTTGGCTTTTTTTTTAAGAACGAAACAAACCGGCCAGCCTACCGGTCTGTTCGGTTACGTTTTTGTTAAAGTTTATGCAGACTGATGATAGACCAGTACCGGCACATCTGATTTTTCGACCAGAGCCGCCGTGTAGTTGGGGTGTAGTAACTTATCTAAAAAGCCAGCCTGCGGGTACAACTGCATCACAATCAGATCGACGGGTGGATTATCGAGCTGGTCTTCGGTCAGGATTCTCAGTTCAGCGTCAAACGCTTCGATGAGCGAATCGGTCTGAGCCGACACGTCAGATTGCTGGGTGCGTTGCTGCATGGCGTAGGCAATGGTACGTACCTGCGCGGGCCGGGTGGCGTGGCCATCGTCGGTGGTGGGTACAATCAGCACGGGACAAACGGCATGTTCGGTTACGTCGCTGACGGCACTACCCGCCAGCCGGTCGAAGAACGTATTGAGATCATGGCGGCCCATCACGATTAAGTCGGCGGAGAACTCGGTAGCAGCCGCCAGAATTTCGTCTTCTACGGACCCGATGCGCCAGCTGGTCTGCACCGAAAACCGCTCGGCCCGAAGTTGGTCAGCAAGCTGATCCAGCCGCTGATGGCTAATTTCTTCCAGTTCCTGCGAGGCTATTACGCCCACCCCCACATCGCCAAGGCTGGGCAGAGTGGTATCGACCACCATGGGCCGATAGACATGGATAAGTGTGATGGTTGACCCGGTTTTGCGGGCAAAGAGCCGCACCCAGTCAAGGGCGGCTGTATTATTGGTCGAGAAATCGGTCGGAAAAAGTAAGTTGGTCATTTCAGTGAACGGTTATCAGTGAACAGTTATCAGTGAACTGTACTTCGCAACTCTCTGCGAGGTATTCGCGGCTAACTGTTTACTGATAACTGCTAATTGTTCACTGTGTTTGCCGCTTGCTGACACCCGCCGTGTTCATCTGCTCAACGGCAAGGAGCTGCTGCATGGTTTTTTCCATGCCCCCGGTCGAGCCATCGAGAAAAATAGTGTTGCCTTTACCGTACTCGGCGAAGTGCTTGATGGCTTCGGTCCAGATCGAGAACAGAATCAGCGAGGCATCCAGATCGGCGGCTGTCATCACCTTGGCCGACTCGGCCATACCTTTGGCTACCTCTTCACGGAACAACGCCACGCCCTGCCCCCGCAGCTGGGCGGCTGTTTTTTCGGCTTCGGCGGATATTTTGATGGCGTTACCGTCGGCTTCGGCGGCTTTGGTTTTGGTGATGAGCAGGGCCTGCCCTTCGTTTTCGGCGGCTGCCTTCAGGTTCGAGGACGCCACGACCTGCGCCATCGACCGCATAATGACCTCATCGAAGGCAATATCGTTCAGTTGCAGATCGGTGAGGTGGTAGCCCCAGCTTTCGAGCAGCGTGTCGAGCTGTAGCTTTACGTGTTCTATTATTTCGGACCGCAGCGAGAGGATTTCGGCCTGCCGCTTGGTGGCCACGAAGCTACGAATCGAGCCTTCGATGGTACGGATCAGAGCCTGCATGAATGAGGCTTCGTCAATAAACTTGAACGCTACGTTCTTGATCGTTTCTTCGGCCTGGTTCAGCACCGAATACACCAGCATAGCTTTGAAATTGACGTTGGCCTGATCGGCGGTGATGGCCTGAAACGCCAGTTCGACGGAGCGGTTCTGGATGGAAATGCGCCGGTAAATCACTTCGATGAAGGGAATCTTAAAATTCAGGCCCGGCGTCAGTACGCGGGTGTATTTCCCGAAAATGGTGATAACGGCTACCGTACCCTGCTGTACGATAACGATGGAAAAAAAAGCGACAATGGCCGCCAGAGCGAGTAGAATCAACAAAAACTCCATGGGCATGGTGGTTAACGGGTGAAACGTAGCCCAAAGTAATGATTCTTCCGGGATAGTACGATGGTAATCAGTACCGTACATCTCCAGAAAAACAGCGTCTGGTCAGTAAATACGCCCTTTTCTGTACCGTTCACTCAAATCAATGGAAACCAATGTTTTGAGCGAACGGACAACAGACAACTAAGGAGACGTTAGGCAAACGAGTATCTATCCACACCCTATTTTTTTCCAGTTCAGATGAAAAATCGAAGAATCTCTGCGCACCGGATGCGCTACGAAGCCGCCGACGTCGCCTACAACCGCCCCCACCCCTATACCGCACCAACGGCGAAGAAAACCGCTACCGTGTCATAGCCGGCGGCTCCAATCACCCTTCCTACATCACAGCGTTTACCAAAGGGTTTCGACACGATGACAGCGGGTTCATGGCTAATCCCGATCAGGAAGATTACCAGTGTTTCATTCGGGCCTGCGATGTGGCGATCTGGCCACGATTCAGGCTCTAAACCCCAACGAACGGGTAACACCAGCCAGGTTACGCCCCAAACGCCCCTCTACGACTGGCAGTCTCAGAAGTTGTTTAGGATTTTGTTTCACGGATTCTTCTGGACATTAGCTGAATCATCGTCCAGTAGATAACAGCTTCAGCATGAGTCGCTTTCACCTCATAATCTTTGGCTAATCGAGGGTGAAAAGCCCACCACCCAAATGTTCCGCACCGGCGGACCGGCTCCACAATCCATCCAGTCCGCCGGTGCGGCTTGAGTAGGACCTGGAAGCCTTTCACCCCCGGCACACCACAAACCACTTCCAGTTGATAAGTTGCTTTGACGGTGGCCAAAAAATCGACCCCGGTAAAGCCTTGATCAGCCAAAATCGTCTTCAACCGCGTGAACCGCTGCCCCGGCACCTTGAAGAGCAATGAAGCCCCGCCCGCTCACCCATGTTGGCCGATGTGAGCCGTAGGGCCAGCACCAAACCCAGTACATCCACGATAATAAGGCGTTTGCGAATACCGCCTTTTACCACGTAGAGAATGGCATTGATGATGGTGCGGATTGAGTGCCTGCGTTTTCGTTGCCAGATTTTGGCGGGTAGCAAAATTTTGATAGCTTGTCCCGGCGGGGAACCGCATTGAGCGTCGGTCAGATTGGTCGTGTAAATCATCAGGGTAGGCAAGGCTTTCTTATAAAGACCGGAAATCAAGGTCTTGATCCATTTTGACGGCCATTTACCTGATGTAGTGCCGAAGCTCCAGCTTCGGGCGAGAAATCAAGCAGTTTCGATACTCCCGAAGCTGGAGCTTCGGCACTACATCAAAAAAGGAAACCGCTCATTTCCCTGCTGAAAAATCGGGATATTTTTTATAAGAAAGCCCTATCAGGGTAGGTTTTTGAGTTTGCACTACAAAACTACCTGACCGGCTCTCACTTTTCGTGAAACCCTAAGCAACCTCTTAGGTGTATTACCACAATGTCATGCAGTAGAATAGACTGCCAAAATTATGATAGTGTGTCATATTGAATTCGAAAACTTCTCGAGAAAATAATCAAGAATAATTGTTGGTAAAAATCATAGCTGTTTAGATTATATTTTATGGCAGTTTACTTAATTTTCAAAAACTAATAATGATAAAATACAGCGGCATTCCAACGGTAATATTAAATGGAAAAGTTACCCCTATTGCCATTGGTATATAAAGCCCCGGATCAGCTTTGGGTGCAGCTAAACGCATAGCGGCTGGCACTGCAATATAAGATGCACTTGCGGCAAGTATAGCAAATATAAACCGGTTGCCTACCTCATGCGTTACATATTGACTTACGAACGCTACAATACATCCGTTGACAGTAGGAATGATGATGGCAAATAATGAAGCGAACCAACCATATTTTTTAAATGCAGAAAATCTCTTTGCAGTTACCATTCCCATTTCTAACAAAAATATGGCAAGAAATCCTTTGAAGATGTCGGTTGTAAATGGTTTTATTCCTTCGGCTTGTTTAGTATCGGCAATTAATCCAATCACTAAACTTCCTAAAATCATCAGCACACTTCCGTTGGTAAATGAATGGTGAATAACGGATTTTAAACTCACTTCCCTTGTCCTCCCCTTATCAAATTTCATCATTAATATAACACCCACAATAATTGCTGGAGATTCCATTAATGCCATAACTGCAACCATGTGTCCACCAAAAGTTATTTTTTGTGCTTCTAAAAATGAGGTAGCCGCTACAAAAGTTACTGCACTTACCGAACCATAAGCAGCAGCCACTGCTCCTGCATCGCTTATGCTTAATTTTCTTTTCAAAATAAAAAAGGTGTAAATAGGAATTAACGATGCTAAAGCCATTCCGAATAGAAGTGAACTCACAATTTCATTCGTAAAGTCGCTATGGGCCAACTCTTGTCCGCCTTTAAAACCAATCGAAAATAAAAGATAAAGTGCAATAAATTTACTGGAGGATTCAGGTATCTCCAAATCACTTTTAACAGTTATAGCAATAATTCCCAACACAAAAAAAAGTAAGGTTGGGTTGGTAAGGTTTGAAATAAGGATGTGAAAATCCATGTTTTTTTGTTAATTTCAGTTTGAATATTGCGCCCTAATAAGGATACACACTTTATTTTTTCGCTTGGCGAAGGTGGGATTTCTATTGCTGAAGTTTGTTCGAAGGAAAAATACTGAACCTTGCACCGAAACGGCAGACCGTAAAAATTTTTACGAAGCACGTCAGCCGCCAATTTCACCAGGTCAATGTTGGTAGTTCAGGCTTTTTTGTGGATTTTTACCAATTCTCCTCCCCGGTCTTCGCACCTGCTGGTGCGGGCTACAACCCCGCTGGCCACTATTACTACGGCTTCATCTTCATTAATTTACGCCTGAAAAAATCGGCGGTAGCGTTGCCAGCGCGTAGTGCATTGGCGTAGCGCATCCAATGGTGCGTGTCGTCCACAATCACCATTGTTTCTATTGGCACACCCTGTTTGTCGAGCCGCTGCACAAGGTCGGTTGTTTGACTGAAGCGCACATTGCGGTCATCGTCGCCGTGAATGAGCAGCACGGGCGAGGTCCAGGTTTTCACCGACGAAATAGGCGACGATTCGTAAATGACCTGCATGGCTTTGTCAAAATCGGGTACTTTCTCAAAGCGTCCGGTCTGCTGTGTACTGTATTCGTCGCGATTCCAGTCATGTACACCGTGCGTATCAACGCCAGCGGCAAACAGTTTTGAGTTGCGGGCGAGGGCCAGCGCGGTAAGATAGCCGCCATACGACCCGCCAAAGATACCAATCCGACCAGCGTCTATCTGTGGCTGCTGCGTTAGCCAGACTGCCCCCGCCTTTACGTCCTGATACTCCGACGCACCCATTGCCCCACCGTTGGTCGGATTCTGGAAGTTGTAGCCGTAGCCAATACCCAGCCGGTAATTGACCGACAGCACCACAAACCCCTGATTGGCCAGCCATTGGTTCATGGCGTAAGCGTTGGCGTAGTAGTCGGAATAGTGCCAGCCCAGCAGCATCTGCCGCGAAGGGCCACCGTGTGCGTAAATCAACGAGGGTTTTTTTGTCGAACCGCCCGCCTTTTCAAAAAGCTGTCCGTACACGGTGGTGCCATCGGGAGCGTTGAACGTAACCTGCCGGGGTGTCACCAGTTGATTCTGCGGATAACCGGCGGGTATAAGATTCTCACCAATTAGTTTTTGTATTACGGTGCCGAAAGGCATCACGGCGGGCAGGGGCGGGCGTTGGGCTGTGGCACTCAGCATAGCTACCGTCTTGTTGTCGCCCAGCAAAACCGGCGTCCATTCCAGCCCCGCGCCGGGCGTAAGAACTTCCATCGCGGCCTTATCGACCGGCACCCGTGCTACGTGCCGCCGGTCAATGTCGAGTTTATCGGGCCCGGCATTGGCCGAGAAAACCAGCCACTGCCGGTCGGGGCTGAGCGAGACGTGTTCGACCATGAACGGACCGGGTGTGAGCAGCAACGGCACACCGCCCAACGCGCCCATCGAATACAAATGTGGCCAGCCATCCTGATACGACACAAAGACAATCTGGTCTTTAGCGGCCCAGTGCAGATTGGTACTGCCCTGCGTGGACGGCAGCGAACCCGCCAGCGTTTTGGGCGACTTCCAGCGTTGCGTAGCTACTCCAGTGGCCACGTCGGCAATCCAGATACTCCAGGGGCGGGGTCGGCGCGTCAACAGAGAATCGGGTTCATTACCGCGCCCAGCAGTGCGTACAAAGGCTAACTGTCGCCCATCTGGCGACCAGCGGGGTGAGGCATCCCGCGCGAACGACGGGGCTATCCAGTTGATGGGCGTGGCTTCGTCAGAGAAAACGCCTACAAACGCATGGTCTTTCCGGTCAGAAACAAACGCCAGCTTAGACCCGTCCGGCGACCATTGTAGCGAGCCGTTCGTACCGCGAGCGGTGAACAGGATTTTGGCCGCCGAAGACCCGTTGAGCGGTGCAGCCCAGATTTGACCACTTTTGAGAAAAGCAATCCGTTTATTGTCGGGGGAGGTAACCGGTTCGTCACCCTCGGCAACGGCAACGGGATCGCCCCCGGCGAAAGGAACCTGCCAAATCTGGACTTTAGGCGGAGTTGGTAAGGAAAGCGCGTTCACGGGCAGTTCATCGTCGAAGTTGGACCCGTGTTCGCCCC
>Ga0105045_10001159_pt1 | contig 21175 bp, 34 predicted proteins | sample MAT02_FD_78089 | JGI IMG/M metagenome (GOLD analysis project Ga0105045, IMG submission 78089) | Freshwater microbial communities from Lake Fryxell liftoff mats and glacier meltwater in Antarctica - MAT-02 (megahit assembly) | ecosystem: Environmental > Aquatic > Freshwater > Ice > Liftoff... | reverse complement strand
CGGTGACAACATCGAGATCATCGTCGAGCTGCACAACACGATCGCCTGCGAAGATGGCCTCAAGTTCGCCATCCGCGAGGGCGGCAAGACCGTCGGCGCCGGCGTCGTCACCAAGATCCTCGAGTAGCGCCCGCGCTCTCAACCGAACGGACTAATCCACGTGGACAGCCTCAAGATCCGCATCAGGCTCAAAGCCTTCGACCACAAGCTGCTCGACCAGTCGGCAGGCGAGATCGCCGAGACAGCGCGCCGCACCGGCGCCACCGTCGCGGGCCCGATCCCCCTCCCGACCAAGATCAACAAGTACACCGTCTTGCGCGGACCCTTCATCGACAAGAAGTCCCGCGAGCAGTTCGAGGTCCGGACCCACAAGCGGCTCCTCGACATCCTCGAACCGAACAAGCAGACCCTCGACGCGCTCATGAAGCTGGACCTCTCGGCCGGCGTGGACGTCGAGATCAAGACCTGAGATCAAAGCCATGGCCAAGCTCAACGTCATCGACCTGGCAGGTGCCAGCCTCGGCGAGATCGAAGTCTCCGACGAGGTGTTCGCCGTCACGGTCAAGGAACACCTGCTGTGGGAGGTCGTCCGCCACCAGCGGGCGGCTCGCCGCGCCGGCACCCACAGCACCAAGACCCGCGCCGAGATCCACATCACCGGCAAGAAGATGACCAAGCAGAAGGGCACCGGCGGCGCACGCCACGGCTCCCGTCGCGCGAACATCTTCAGAGGTGGTGGACAGGTACACGGTCCGCGTCCGCACAAGTACATCCTCAACGTCAACAAGAAGGCGATGGCAGGCGCGCTGCGCTCCGCCCTCACGGTCCGTGCCTCGAAGGGTGACCTCATCGTCGTCCGCGAGCTCGCGCTCGCCGAGATCAAGACCAAGACGCTGTTCCAGACGCTCGCCAAGCTGCAGGCCCCCAAGGCCCTGCTGGTCGATAGCGGCGACAACAAGAACCTGCGGATCAGCGCGCAGAACCTCGCCACCTCGAGCTTCCTCGATATCCGTGGCCTCAACGTCTACGACATCCTCCGCTTCCCCAAGCTGCTGATCTCGGAGACCTCGCTGCGCACCATCGAGGCGCGCCTCAACAAGACCTCCAAGCGCGCCGAGGAGACACCGGCATGACCCCGCAGCAGATTATCGTCCGCCCGGTCGTGACCGAAAAGTCCACCGACCTCCAGGCACAGCACAACAAGTACGTCTTCGAGGTCACCAAGAAGGCCAACAAGATCGAGATCCGCAAGGCCGTCGAGATGGTCTTCGGGGTCCGCGTCACCAACGTGCGCACCATGGTCGTCCGCGGCGATGTCCGCCGCGTCGGCCGCTTCTTCGGCCGCAAGCCGTTCTGGAAGAAGGCGATCGTCACCCTCAACACGGGCGACTCGATCGACTTCTACGGTGAGCAGGCCGAGACCGCCGCCGACAAGGGCTAAGCCCCGTTTTTTCGCTGGAGTAGGATCGTCATGGGCATCAAGATCTATAGGCCGACCTCCCCGGGTCGCCGCGGGATGAGCACCAACGAGCGCACGGCTGTCACCACCGACACGCCGCACCGCCCGCTGGTGAAGCACCGCCACGACCACGCCGGGCACAACAACCACGGACGCATCACCTCCCGCTTTCGCGGCGGCGGTCACAAGCGTTCGTACCGAACGATCGACTTCAAGCGCGACAACTTCGGCATCCCCGGCCGCGTCGCCACGATCGAGTACGACCCGTACCGCACGAGCTTCATCGCTCTGGTGCACTACGCCGACGGCGATAAGCGCTACATCCTCGCCCCCGAGGGCCTGAGCGTCGGCGATACGGTCGTCAGCGACCAGGGCGCCGACATCAAGCCGGGCAACAGCCTGCCGCTCAAGGTCATCCCGGTCGGTACCGTCGTCCACAACGTCGAGATCAAGATCGGTCGCGGCGGCCAACTGGTCCGCACCGCCGGCGTCGGCGCCCGTCTGATGGCCCGTGAGGGCGACTGGACTCAGGTCCGCCTGCCCTCGGGCGAGGTCCGCCGCGTCCACGTCAACTGCCGCGCCACCGTCGGCACACTCAGCAACGGGGACCACAGCCGCGTCAGCCTCGGCAAAGCCGGCCGTACGCGCTGGCTCGGTCGCCGCCCGCACAACCGCGGCGTGGTGATGAACCCGGTCGACCACCCCATGGGCGGCGGCGAGGGCCGCACCTCGGGTGGTCGTCACCCCTGCTCCCCGTGGGGCATGCTCGCCAAGGGCTACCGCACGCGCCACAACAAGCGGACGCAAGTCTTCATCGTCAGCCGCAGGAAGAAGTAAGCATGCCTCGCTCCGTAAAGAAAGGCCCGTTCGTCGACTCCCACCTCACCCGCAAGGTCGAGGGAGCCATCCGCGAGGGCAACCGCAAGGTCATCAAGACCTGGTCGCGTCGCTCCACGATCCTGCCGCAGTTCGTCGGCGTCAACGTGATGGTCCACAACGGCCACAAGTGGATCCCGCTGTTCGTCACCGAGAACATGGTCGGCCACAAGCTCGGCGAGTTCGCGCCGACGCGTACCTTCCGCGGCCACTCCGGTGACCGCAAGGCGACCAAGAAGTAGGAAGCCATGGCAATCGCACGACTCAACAACACGCGGCTCACCCCGCGCAAGGCGCGGATCATCGCCAACATGATCCGCGAGACGCGGGTGACCACGGCGATCAACAACCTTCGCTTCCTGCACAAGGCAGGCGCCAAGCAGTTCTTCAAGCTGCTGGTCTCCGCGGTCGCCAACGCCGAAGACAAGGGCGACGTCAACGTCGACAACCTGATCGTCTCCCGCGTCTTCGTCGACCAAGGCCCAACCCTCAAGCGCTGGCGTCCCCGCGCGATGGGTCGCGCCAACCGCATTCTCAAGAAAACCAGCCACATCACGCTCGAAGTGGCAGAGGCACGCAGCTAATGGGCCAAAAAACACATCCAATCGGCTTTCGCATCGGCGTCGTCCGTACGTGGAGCTCGAAGTGGTTCGAGAACGCGCGCTACCGCCAGTGGCTGCATGAGGACATCCAACTGCGTCGCTTCCTCAAGAAGGAGCTGTACGCCGCCAGCATCGCCGACATCACGATGGAGCGGGCCGCCAACAAGCTGAAGATCAACATCTTCTCGGCGCGCCCCGGCATCATCATCGGCAAGCGCGGCGCCGGCGTCGAGCAACTCAAGAAGCGCGTCCAGAAGTTCACCTCCTCCGAGGTCTTCCTGAACATCCAGGAGGTCCGCAAGGCCGAGGTCAACGCCCAACTGGTCGCCGAGAACATCGCCCAGCAGCTCGAGCGCCGCGTCGCGTTCCGCCGCGCCCTCAAGCGCGCCATGCAGACCGCGATGAAGTTCGGCGCCAAGGGCATCCGCGTCGCCGCCTCCGGTCGCCTCGCCGGCGCTGAGATGTCGCGCCGCGAGACCTACAAGGCCGGCGGCGTCCCGCTCCACACCCTCCGCGCCGACATCGACTACGGCTTCTCCGAGGCGCACACGACCTCGGGCGCCATCGGCGTCAAGTGCTGGATCTTCAAGGGCGAGGTCTACGGACAGCGCGCCAGCCAGCAGAACGACCCCCGCTTCCCCCGCCCGCAGCAGAAGTAGCCGAGGCACACCATGCTTTCTCCCTCCCGAGTCAAATACCGCAAGGTCCAGAAGGGCCACATGCGGGGCCAGGCCAAGGCCGGCACCGAGGTCAGCTTCGGCGACTTCGGCCTGCAGACCGTCGAGCCCGGGTGGCTCACTGCGCGCCAGATCGAGGCCGCGCGTGTTGCCATCAACCGTCACGTCAAGCGCGGCGGCAAGCTCTACATCCGGGTGTTCCCGGACAAGCCGGTCTCGCGCAAGCCCGCCGAGACCCGCATGGGTAAGGGCAAGGGCGCCCCGGACCACTGGGTCGCCGTTGTCCGCCCGGGCCGCGTGCTCTACGAGATCGAGGGTGTCACCGAGGAGCTGGCCCGCGAGGCCTTCCTCCGCGCGCACCACAAGCTTCCGATCAAGACCCGCATGATCAAGAGGGATGGTGGCCTGTGAAGACCTCCGAACTCCGTGAAAAGACCGCCGAGCAGCTCGTCGAGCTCGAAGGTCAACTCCGCGACCAGCTCATCCGTCTGAGTGTCCTCAAGGCCACCCAGCGGTCCACCAACACCGCCCAATTCGGTGTAGTCCGCCGCGAGATCGCGCGGATCAAAACCATCGCCCGCGAGCGTGAGCTCGGTGTCGACGGAAAGAAGGCATAAGCCATGACCGAGACTCAAGAGCAATCGACGGAAGTTCAGCGGCAGCGCCGGGTCGTCACCGGGATCGTGGTCTCTGACAAGATGGAGAAGACCATCGTTGTCCAGGTCCAGCGTCGCTTCAAGCACCCGCGCTACCGCAAGTACGTCAGCGAGCGCGTGCGCTACAAAGCCCACGACGAGACCAACGAGGCCAAGCTCGGCGACACAGTCAAGCTCGTGTCGTGCCGGCCCCTCTCACGCGACAAGCGCTGGATGCTCCAGTCCGTGGTCGAGAAAGCGATCGGCGTATGATCCAGGTCCAATCCATCCTTGATGTCGCCGACAACTCCGGCGCCCGCAAGCTGTTCTGCATCAAGGTCCTCGGCGGCTCCAAGCGCCGCTACGCGTCAGTCGGCGACATCATCGTCGTCTCGATCCGCGACGCCCTGCCCAACAGCAAGGTGAAGAAGGGCTCCGTGATGAAGGCCGTCATCGTCCGCACCCGCAAGGCCGTGCGTCGCCTCGATGGCAGCGTCATCCGCTTCGACACCAACAGCGCGGTGCTCATCGACGCCCAGAAGCAGCCGATCGGCACCCGCATCTTCGGACCGGTGGCACGCGAGCTCCGTCAGAAGAACTACCTGAAGATCATCTCGCTGGCACCGGAGGTGCTGTGATGCAGCGGATCAAGAAAGACGACGAAGTCGTCGTCATCGCCGGCAAGAACAAGGGCAGCCACGGCAAAGTGTTGAGCGTCCTCGTCGACGACGATCGCGTGATCGTCCAAGGCGTGAACATCGTCACCAAGCACGTCAAGCCCAGCCGCGAAAACCCCCAGGGTGGCATCCAAAAGCGAGAAGCCGCCATCCACATCTCCAACGTCATGCTCGCGGATCCCAAGTCCGGCGACCCCACCCGCGTACGCTTCAAGACCCTCGAGAGCGGCACCAAGGTGCGCGTCGCGGTCAAGTCGGGCGAGCAGATCGACAAGTAACGGATTCCGTAGGTACTTCCCATGGCCAAGGCAGCACGTGCGAGCGGGGGACCCCCCGCCAAGAAGAAAGAAGCCGCGGGCTTCGCGTTTCGGTTCCCGAAGGTTCAGGATGAACCGATCAAGCGGGGCGAGGCGTACAACCCGCGCCTCCAGGCGCGCTACAACGAGAGCGTCGGCCCGGCCCTGTCGAAGGAGTTCGGCTATGCCAACTCGTTCAAGGTCCCGCGGGTCGAGAAGATCGTCCTCAACATCGGTCTCGGTGAGGCGATCCGCCAACCGAAGCTGCTGGAGCAGGCCTTCGAGCTCCTCGGCAACATCACCGGCCAGAGGCCGGTGGTCACCCGCGCCAAGAAGTCCATCGCCACCTTCAAGCTCCGCGAGGGGATGAAGATCGGCTGCATGGTCACGCTTCGTGGCCCGCGAATGTGGGAGTTCCTCGACCGGCTTTTCTCGGTCGCGCTCCCGCGTACCCGCGACTTCCGCGGCGTCAGCCGCAAGGCCTTCGACGGCCGCGGCAATTTCACCCTCGGGGTCAAGGAAGCGCTGATCTTCCCCGAGGTCGACATCGACAAGCTCGACAGGGTGCCCGGTATGAACATCTGCATCCACACCTCCGCCGCCACCGACGAGGAAGGCCGTGCGCTGCTCGAGAAGCTGGGAATGCCATTCCGGCGCGCATAGTGGAGAAATCACCATGTCCATGACCGATCCCATCGCCGACATGCTCACCCGGATCCGCAACGCGGTGCACGCATCGCACCCTACCGTTGCCATCCCGGGCTCCAAGCAGAAGCTCCGCATCGCCGAGATCCTCAAAGAGGAGGGTTACATCTCCGAGGTTTCCTTCGAAGATGACGGCCTGCAGGGCACCCTCGCAATCAAGCTCAAGTACTCGGGTGACGAGTCGGCCATCGAAGGCCTTCGTCGTCTCAGCACCCCGGGCCAACGTCGCTATGCCAGTAGCGATGAAATTCCCAAGGTCCACAACGGCCTCGGGATCTGCATCGTCAGCACCTCGAAGGGCATGATGACCGACCGTGCGGCGCGCCGAAGCGGCGTCGGCGGCGAGCTCATCTGCAGCGTGTGGTGAGCCCTCGCCCCTACATGGTCATCGGAGCACTCCCATGAGTCGAATCGGCAATTCCCCAATCAAGCTCCCCAAGGGGGTCACGGCGACCCAGTCGGGCCAGCAGCTATCTGTGAAGGGCCCCCAGGGCACTCTCAGCTTCCTGGTCCCCGCCGCTGTCGACATCAAACTCGACGGCGACACGCTGACGCTGGCCCGCAAGAGCGACGACCGTACCGCCCGCGCCATGCACGGCATGGCTCGCGCCATGACCGCCAACATGGTCACGGGTTGCGGTACCGGCTTTACCCGCGTCCTCGAGATCGTCGGCGTCGGCTACCGGGCCACGGTCAAGGGCGACACGATCGACCTGACCCTCGGCTTCTCGCATCCGGTTTCGTACAAGCTGCCCACCGGCGTCAAAGCCGAGGTGGACAAGGAAGGCAAGCTCAGCGTTAAGTCGGCCGACAAGAGCCTGCTGGGCAAAGTCGCCGCCGACATCCGCGGCTTCCGCCCGCCCGAGCCCTACAAGGGCAAGGGTGTCCGCTACCAGGGCGAGCAGATCACTCTCAAGGAAGGCAAGGCTCGCGGCAAGAAGTAGCGAGTCAGGAGCACCACGATGTCCGCTTCAAAAGATAAGACCCGGCTGCGCCGCAAGCTCAGCATCCGCAAGCGCGTCAGCGGCACCGAGGAGCGTCCCCGCCTCACGGTCTTCCGCAGCAGCAAGCACATCTACGCCCAGGTCATCGACGACACCCAGTCGGTTTCTCTGGTCGCCACCTCCACGCTGTCCAAGGAGCTCGCCAAGGGCGAGGCTGCTGGTTCGGCCGAGACGGCAGTCAAGCGTACCAAGCGCGAGATGGCCGAGCTGGTCGGCGCCTCGATCGCCAAGGCCTGTCTGGCCAAGGGGATCACCAAGGTCGTGTTCGACCGCAACGGTTACATCTATCACGGCCGGGTGCAGGCCCTCGCCGACGGCGCCCGCAAGGCCGGACTCGATTTCTAAGGATCGCTCATGATCGACGTTGAATCTCTCGGTGATCTCGTAGACCGCGTGGTCTACATCAACCGCGTCGCCAAAGTAGTTAAGGGTGGTCGTCGCTTCAGCTTCAGCGCCCTCGTCGTCGTCGGCAACGAGCGCGGCTGGGTCGGCATCGGCTACGGCAAGGCCAAGGAGGTCCCGGAGGCCATCCGTAAGGCCAACGACCTCGCCCGCAAGAACCTCTTTCAGGTCCCCCTGTCCGGCACCACCGTGCCGCACGAGGTGATCGGTGAGCACGGGGCTGGTCAGGTGCTGCTGCGTCCGGCGTCGCCGGGTACCGGCGTCATCGCTGGTGGGGCCGTCCGCGCCGTCGTCGAGTGCGCGGGCATCCACGACATCCTCAGCAAGTGCATCGGCACCAACAACCCGCAAAACGTCATCCACGCGACCGTCAACGCGCTCCAGCGCCTGCGGGCGCCGGAATCGGTGGCGCGCCGCCGCGGCCTGTCGCTCGCCGACATGACCGCGTAGTAGGAGCTATCATGGCCCTCAAGCTCAAAGTGACCCTCGTCCGCAGCCCCATCCACCGCGAGCAGTCCCAGAAGGACACGGTCCGTGGCCTCGGCCTGCGCCGCATGCACCACACGCGCGTCCTCGAGGACTCGCCCGCGATCCGCGGGATGATCCTCAAGGTCCAGCACCTCGTCTCCGTCGAGCCCGCGGACGACGCTCAATAAGGACAAGATGGGTACTACACTCGATACACTCAGCCCGCCCGCGGGCGCCCGCAAGCGCCGCAAGCGCGTGGGTCGCGGCATCGCTTCTCGCCGCGGCAAGACGAGCACCCGTGGCCAGAAGGGTCAGCTCGCGCGCCACAACCAGATGCCTGACCACTTCGAGGGCGGGCAGAACCCGATCCAGCGTCGGGTGCCCAAGCGCGGCTTCGTCAACATCCACCGCCAGGAGATCCACGGCGTCAACGTCGGTCGCCTCGAGGGCGCCTTCAAGGCCGGGGAGACCGTTACGGTCGCCACCCTTCACGACCGCGGTCTGGTACCCAAGCGCGCCAAGCTGATCAAACTGCTCGGCGAGGGTGAGCTGAGCACCGCGCTCACGATCTCCCTGCATGGCGTCAGCGAGTCGGCCAAGCAGAAGATCGAGGCCGCAGGCGGCTCGGTCCAGGTGATCGCCAAGCCGGAAGCCGACGCGAGCTAGTCGCTCCTGGGCGCGGGCTCTGCCTGCGCATGGCTGGTCGACCGGCCAGACCACACTTCGACCGTGATCCCGGCAGATCCAGGGACCGGTCGATGTTCGTTTGTGGCCCGCATGCGCGGGTCGACTCACGGCTGCGAGAGCCACCGGGGTCGTTCGAACCCGCATGAGCGGGCGCGGCGCTGGCAAGTTTGAGGTACAACGTCGCGGGGGAGCCCGGCCCAAGGCCGTCAGATCTGCCCCGCAACCAGGCAAGCTGGGAACGCCGATGGGTGTCATCATAAATATCTTCAAGCTGCCCGAGCTGCGCAAGCGGGTGTTGTTCACGCTGGCGATGCTGGCCGTGTACCGCTTCGGCGTGTTCGTGGCTTGCCCTGGGGTCGACCGCACGGTGATGGACAGCATCGTCCGTCAGGGCGCGAACGGCCTACTCGGCTACCTCAACATGTTTAGCGGCGGCGCGCTGAGCAACCTCAGCGTCTTCGCGCTCGGCATCATGCCGTACATCAGCGCCAGCATCATCATGCAGTTGATGACGGCGGTGATCCCCAGCTTCGAGGCCCTCAGCAAGGAGGGTGAGAGCGGGCGCCGGAAGATCAATCAGTACAGCCGCTACGGCACGGTGTTCCTCGCGGTCATCCAGGGCTGGTTCATGGCCACCTGGCTGGAGTCGCAGAACACGCCAGGACAGGCGCTGGTGCTTGAACCGGGCCTCGGCTTCAAGCTCATGACGATCTTGACCCTGACCGCGGGGACCTGCTTCATCATGTGGCTGGGTGAGCAGATCACCGAGAAGGGGGTCGGCAACGGCATCTCGCTGATCATCTTCGCCGGCATCGTCGCCGACATGCCGAGCGCCATCTATCAGCTCTGGCAAAAGCAGCAGGACGACCCCGAGTCCTTCGGACCGATGTTCCTGGCGATCCTGGTGGCGATCATTGTGTCGGTGATCGCCTTCGTGGTGATCATGGAGCGGGGTCAGCGGCGGATCCAGGTCCAGTACGCCAAGCGCGTGGTCGGCCGGCAGATGTTCGGTGGCAGCGCCAACTACCTGCCGCTGCGCATCAACAGCGCCGGCGTCATCCCGCCGATCTTCGCCAGCTCCATCCTGATGTTCCCCAGCCAGATCGCCGGTATGACCGGTTATCTGCCGCTCCAGACCCTGTCCAACGCCCTGCGTTACGACGGCTGGCTGTACATCACTGTCTTCGTGGCACTCGTGATCTTCTTCACGTTTTTCTACACGTCGTTGCAGTTCAACCCGGTCGACGTGGCAGACAACCTCAAGAAGCAGAACGCTTCGATCCCGGGCATTCGGCCGGGCAAGCGGACCGCCGAGTACATCGACTTCATCCTGACCCGCCTGACCTTCGCCGGCGCCTTCTACATCGCCGCTGTCTGCGTCCTGCCGACCTTCCTCCAGACCAAGTTCAACGTCCCCTTCTATTACGGCGGCACCTCGCTGTTGATCGTCGTCGGCGTCGCCCTCGACACTGCCCAGCAGATCGAGAGCCACCTCGTCACCCGCAGCTACGAGGGCTTCGCCGGCCCCGGCGGTCCGCGCATCCGCGGTCGTCGCGGCTAGCTCGGCTGGCTCGCAGCCCACCTCTCGGCGTCTCCACGGCGCCGAGGGTCCGATCCAAACTCACGCCTCTTTGGCGTCGGCGAAAGCCGCTCCGGCTGGACTTGCCCGGGCTTTTTTGCCACCCTTCCGCGCTCTTTAGAACGAAATGAACGACATTCACACCAATACCTTCGAGGCCACGGTGGTTGCTGAGTTGCCCCAGCACCTCTACCGCCTCGAAGCCGAGCACAACGCTGGGGTCTTCGCGGGAGCTGTCCTCACGGCCAGCCTCTCGCTCGATGCCCGGCGCTTGGGTGTGAACGTCCGGACGGGGCAACGTGTACTGGTCCAGCGGGCCAGTCTCGATCCAGGTCGAGGCATCATCACGGGTCTGGCGCTCCGCCAGCCCTGAATCGGTGTCATCGACAACACAAGAGGAAGCAATGAAAGTCAGAGCTAGCGTCAAGAAGATCTGCGACAAGTGCAAGGTCATTCGCCGCAAAGGTGTTGTGCGAGTGATCTGCGATAACCCCAAGCACAAGCAGCGACAGGGATAGGACAACCACCATGGCACGCATCGCTGGGGTTGATCTACCCCGTAATAAGCGCGTGGAGATCGCGCTCACATACATCTACGGCATCGGCCGCGCCTCGGCGCGGCGGATCCTCGACAAGTCTGGCATCGGCCTCGCGCTGCGCACGGACGATCTGTCGGATGACCAGGTGCAGAGCATCCGCACCGTCATCGAGGCAGACTTTCAGGTGGAGGGCGACCTTCGCCGTGACACCCAGATGAACATCAAGCGCCTGATGGACCTCGGCTGCTACCGGGGCCTGCGGCACCGTCGCGGCCTGCCGGTTCGCGGTCAGCGGACCCACACCAACGCTCGTACCCGCAAGGGCCCGAAGCGCGGCAGCGTGGCGCAGAAGAGGAAGGCCTAGCGCATGGCGAGTCCCAACCAGACACAGGGCGACAAGGGCAAGCCTCAGAAGCGTCGAGCGAAGAAGAACGTCTCGACCGGCATTGTCCACATCAGCTCCACCTTCAACAACACCCTCATCACGATCACCGATGTCAACGGCAACACCATCGCGTGGGCATCGTCCGGCGTGCGTGGCTTCAAGGGCTCACGCAAGAGCACGCCCTTCGCCGCCCAGTTGGCGGCGGACGACGCCGCCCGCAAGGCGCAGGATCACGGCATGCAGTCCGTGATGGTGCGCGTGTCGGGTCCCGGTGCCGGCCGCGAGTCGGCGCTACGCGGTCTGCAGAGCTCGGGGCTGCGGATCACGTCCATCAAGGACGTCACCCCGATCCCTCATAACGGCTGCCGTCCGCCGAAGCGAAGGAGGGTCTGATCCATGGCTCGTTACATCGGTCCAGTGTGCCGGCTTTGCCGGCGTGAAGACGCCAAGCTGTTCCTCAAGGGTGATCGCTGCTTCTCCGACAAGTGCGGATACGAGCGGCGCCAGTACCCCCCCGGTCAGCACGGTCAGGGTCGCAAGAAGCGTCCCAGCGACTACGGTCAGCAGTTGCGCGAGAAGCAGAAGGTCAAGCGCATCTACGGCCTGCTGGAGAAGCAGTTCCGCGGCTACTACTACAAGGCCTCGCGCATGCGCGGCGTGACGGGTGAGAACCTGCTCATGCTGCTCGAGCGCCGCCTCGACAACGTCGCGCTGCGCTTCGGGTTCTCCTCGAGCCACGCGGAGGCGCGCCAGTTGGTGCGCCACGGCCACTTCACGGTCAACGGCAAGCGCATCAACATCCCGTCGTACCAGGTCCGCCCGGGCGACACGATCGAGGTCCGCGAGCGCAGCCGTAAGGTCCAGAAGATCGTCGATTCTCTGGCGAACGTCGACCGCGTCCCGCGGCCGGCGTGGCTCGAGCTCGACAAGGAAGCCATGCGCGGCAAGGTGACCCAGGCCCCGACGCGCTCGGATGTCTCGTCGGACATCGACGAGCAGCTCATCGTCGAGCTCTACTCGAAGTAAACGGAGGCACGAATGCAGGATCAGAACACCATCGCCAGAAACTGGCGCGATCTCATTCGACCGAAGAAGCTCGAGGTCGACACCGCCACGCTCACGGACACCTACGGGAAGTTCACCTGCGAGCCCCTGGAGCGCGGGTACGGCATCACCCTGGGCAACAGCCTGCGTCGCGTGCTCCTCAGCTCGCTGCAGGGCTCTGCGGTCACGACGGTCCGGATCGAGGGTGCGCTCCATGAGTTCACCACCGTGCCCGGCGTGGTCGAGGACGTTACGGACATCATCCTCAACGTCAAGACCCTGCTCATCCGCATGGACGACGCGACCCCGCGTACGCTCGTGATCGACAAGCAGGGCGAGGGCGAGGTCACCGCGGGCGACATCCAGTGCCCGACCGGCGTCAACGTTCTCCGCCCCGAGCAGCACGTAGCGACCATCAGCAAGGGCGGTCGGCTGCGCATGGAGATGACCAGCGCGATGGGCCGCGGTTACTTCACCGCGGACCAGAACAAGGCCGAAGGCCAGCCGATCGGGGTCATCCCGATCGACTCGCTGTTCTCACCGATCCAGAAGGTCAACTACCGGGTGACCAACGCCCGCGTCGGCCACCGCACCGACTACGATCGTCTGGCGATCGAGGTGTGGACGGACGGCTCGGTGCGCCCCGAGGACGCGGTGGCCTTCGCCGCCAAGATCCTCAAGGAGCAGCTCTCGATCTTCATCAATCGTGAGGAGATCGAGGAGGCCGCCATCCCGCAGCAGAGCGAGACCGACAAGCTCAACGAGTACCTGTGGCGCTCGGTGGACGAGCTCGAGCTCAGCGTGCGCTCCGCGAACTGCCTGCAGAACGCGAACATCCACTACATCGGCGACCTCGTGCAGCGCAGCGAGGCCGAGATGCTCAAGACCAAGAACTTCGGCCGCAAGTCGCTCAAGGAGATCAAAGAGATCCTTGCGCAGATGGGCCTGTCTCTCGGCATGAAGATCGACAACTGGCAGGGGCCGCCGCCGGCCCGCGAGGAGACCTAACCCATGCGCCACCAAAATACCGGCCGCAAGTTGAGCCGCAGCTCGTCCCACCGGGCGGCCATGTTTCGCAACATGGTCACCTCGCTGATCGAGCACGAGCGCATCACCACCACCGAGCCCAAGGCGAAGGAGCTGCGCCGCTTCGCGGAGCGGACGATCTCCATCTCGCTGCGCCTCGGCGACCTGCTCAGCAAGCCCCGCGAGGAGCGGACCGACGCCGAGCAGGGCAAGTACATCCACGCCCTGCGTATGGCCAGCCGCATGATCCGCACCCGCGAGGTCCTGCATAAGCTGTTCGACGAGGTCGCTCCGAAGCTCGCCGGTCGCCCCGGAGGCTACACGCGCATCATGAAGATCGGCCAGCGTACCGGCGACGCCGCCCCGATGGCGATCATCGAGCTGGTGTCGGCTGGGCCCCCGGTCAAAAAGGGCGCCAAGGCCGTCAAGGCCGTCGCGGACCCGAACGGCACCGCCTCGGCGGACTGACACACCGCGCGCTCCGGCGCGTGGAGGAGCAAGCGAGCCCGCGGGGGATCCCCCGTGGGCTCGTCTGTTTCGGTGGGTGGCGAAGCCCGGCGACCGGTTTGCGCTGAATTCTGTCTGAGCGTCGCGCTGCTGGGCTTGGCAACTCCGAATTCTTGCGATCCCGGCGGCGGCCATCCAGTGTCGGGCCATGCTCGCCGAGTTCGACGAACGCATTGTCTTCGTGCTGGTCGGCCTCGGTCTGCTGCTCGCGCTGCTCGTGCTCGTTCGCCTGACACGGGGAACAACGCGAGGACCCCAGAAGGTGATCGCGCTGGGGGCCGGACATCGCTTGCACGTCATTGAGCTCGAGGGCCGACGGCTGCTGGTCGGCACCGGCCCGAGCGGTCCACCGACGCTGCTCGCCGAGCTGGCCGAGCTGCCGGCGTGGACCCGCGAGGCCGTGAACGGCGACTGGCAGGCCGTGCGTGCTCCCTGAGCTGCCGCCCGGCATCGCCGCCTGGGTCGCGCTGACGGTCGCGCCGCTGCTGGCGATCACCTGCACGGCGTTCACCAAGGCGAGCGTCGTGCTCTCGGCGCTGCGCGTGGGCCTCGGCGCGGAGACCCTGCTGCCGTGGAGCGCCGTGTTCGCGCTCAGCCTTGCTATCACCGCGGTCATCATGGGCCCGGTCGCGGCCGCGAGCCTCGCGGCGTTCGAGGCCGCCGGCGGGATCGAGGGCATGTCTCAGGGGCCAGGTTCGCAGGTGCTCGAGGTGCTCGCGCCGCTCCAGGGGTTTCTGGAGCGTCACGCCGATGCGGCCGAGCTCGGCTTCTTCGTCGAGCTGCAAGGCGTGCCCGCCGGGCACCCGCTCGCGCTCGTGCCCGCGTTCTTGCTGACCGAGCTCACCGAGGCCCTGCAGATCTCGCTGCTCATCCTCGTGCCCTTCGTGCTCGTCGACCTCGTCGTCGCCCAGGTGTTGTTGTTGCTCGGGATCGGCAGCGGCGTCTCGCAGCCGCTCGTCAGCCTGCCGCTGAAGATCTCGCTGTTCCTGGCGGTCGGCGGCTGGGACGTCATCGTGCGCGGGCTGGTCGAGGGCTACGCGTGAACGCCGAATTGCTGGAATACACGCTGCGCCTCGCGGTCGCGCAGGTGCTGCCGCTGGCGCTCGCCGCAGTCGGCGCGGCGGTGGTCACCGGGGTGATCGCGCATCGGCTCGGCCTGCATGACCCCACGCTGGTGTTGCTGGCCCGCGCAGCGGCCGTGCTCGCGCTGCTCGCCGCGGGCGGCCCGGCGTGGCTCGCCGCGACGACGCTGTGGACCGGCGAGTTGTGGTCGCAGATCGCGGCGGTCGGGCAGGGCAGGTCGTGACTCGCAAGGGCAGTGAATGCTGAGCGGCGGGCTCGCGCTGGTCCTGTGGGCCGCGCTGCGCCTGTTTGGACTGCTGCGCGCGCAGGTGCTGTGGCAGCGCGCGCTCGGGCCGGTTTGGCAGGGGGTCGCAGCGGCGCTTGCGATCGCGGTGGCGCTGGTGTTGTGGCCCGCAATGCCAAACGAGTCGGTACCGTTCGGGCGCTTCGCCGTCGTCGGGGCCTGCGAATTCCTCCTCGGGAGCGTGCTCGGCGGCTTGCTCGCGCTGCCCGGTTTGGCCCTGCTCGGAGCGGCCGGCCAGAGCGCGGCGAACCTGCAAACGCCCCGCAGCGGCGCCCTCCCGCTGCTGCTCGCGGTCACCTGTGTGTCGGGTGGGTTGCTGGCCGGGGTGCATCGGCCGCTGTTGCTGGCGCTGCGCGAGCTGTTGATCTTGTGGCCGGTCGGCGCGCCGGCGCAGTGGTTGCCGGCCCTGCCGGCGCTGCTGACCTGGACCCTCGCCGCGGCGCACGCGTGCCTGGTCCTCGCGCTGACGCTGGCGACCCCGGTGTTGCTCAGCGCGGCGACCCTCGACCTCGGGCTGCGACTGGCTTGCCGCGGCGTGGCGGTCCCAGCCGGCGAGGCGCTGCGTCCCTGGCTGTGCGCCGCGGCGGCGCTGGTGGCTCTCGGGGCCGCGTGGGCGGCATATCCTGGCGCGTGGCTGCGGGCCTGGCCGGGCGTGCCCTGACTTGGCGGGCGGCGCCGCGGGTGCGATGCTCGCAGCGAGCATGACACCTGCGATCGACCGCCGCACGGCCCCGGCGCAGCCCAGGACCGGCCTCGACACCGCCGCGAGCTCCGGTGTTGCCCGGTTCGCGATCTGCGGCGTCGCTCTGGCTGGGCTACTGGCCTGCAATTCCGGCGAGCCCGTGCCACCCGAGTTGCAACAACTGCGGCTGCCGACCGGCGCCCTGCTGATGCCGGACAGCGCCTGGCTGATCGTCGCCAACAGCAACCTCGATCAGCGGGAGGATGCGAGCACCCTGGTGGCGATCGACCTGGGCCGCCTCGACGACGCGCTGGCCGCGACCCCGCTGGGGCCGGAGGCCGTGACGACGGCGACCCGTCCATGCCGGCGCACGGTCGACGGCGAGGTCGCGCCGATCGAGTGTGACGCGACCCACCTGATCGCCCGCAAGCATGCGATCCGCCTGCCGAGCGGCGCCGGCAATATCGCCTTCGATCGGCCGGCGGGCGCGGCCGGACCGCTGCGCCTGCTGATCCCCTCGGGCATCGCGCAGACGGTCACCTGGGTCGACGTGCTCCCTGACGGCGCCGGCGGCCTCGACATCGACTGCGGCCAGTTCGGCGAGGGCGACTGCGACCCCGTCCATGTCCTCGAGTACCTGGCCAATCGGCCAGCCGAGGGTCACCTGCCGCCCGACCCGGCGCGCATCTTCATCGACCGCGGCGACTTTCGTTACGCCTACCTGCCGCACCTGCTGGGCAGCACGATCACTTTGATCGCCCTCGACGCCGAGTTCGGCCCGAAGATCACCGACATCCGGACCGAGTTTTACCGCGCCGATCCGATCAACAACAACACCTTCGCGGGCGGCTTCGCGGTCGCCCAGCGGCCCTGTGATCCCGCCGATCCGCCGAGCGCCACCCGCGATTGCACGCGGCCGCTGCTCTACACCACGCATCGCTTCTGGCCGGGGGTGCGCACCTTCAGCGTGCGTACCGGTCAGGACACGATCCTGCCTGGCGGTGATCAGGCGCTGGTCGGGGTCAACCCGACGCAGTCTGCTGACCGCCCGTTCATGGCGGACCTCGAGTTCGAGGACCCCGCGACGGGTGAGCGCCTGCTGGTCGTACACACCACGCCGCCCTCGCTGTCGCTGGTCGACACGCGCCTCGACGATGACAAGAACCCGATCAATCGTCAGATCGCAACCGCCGCGCTGTGCCGCAACCCCAACGTGCTGGCGATCGACCGACCGCCGGTCGGCGAGCGGCTCGCGCTGGTGAGCTGTTACTCCGACGACCAGGTCGCGGTGGTCGGGCTCGGCGCGTTTCAGGTGATCGCCACGATCACGGTCGACGATGGTCCCAACGAGCTGGTCATCGACGATGTGCGCCGTCGGCTCTACGTCGTCAACACGCTGGCGCACACGATCGACCTCATCGACCTCAAGCGCAGCTCGCCGACTTTTCTGCGGGTCACCTCGCGGATCGGCCTGCGCGCGCCCGAGTAGCCGTGATCAGCCGTTGCGGCGGGCGAACAGCCGGCGCATCCACTCGCCGAGCTGGTCGCCGCGGAAGGTGTTGCGGCTCGACAGCGCGAAGTCCTGGATCGCCTCGTTCATCGCGCCCGCGGACTGATAGCGCTTGTCGACGTCGCGGGCGAGCGCGGTCAGCAGGATCTCCTCGAGGGCCTTGGGGATGCTGGGGTTGATCTCGCTCGGGCGCGGGACCCGGCACTGGCGCACGGCGTCGAAGGTCTCGAGGTCGCTGTCGCGGCGAAACAGGCGGCGGGCGGTCAGCAGCTCGAAGAACACGATGCCGACCGCGAACACGTCGCTGCGCAGATCGAGGGTGGCGCCCCGGACCTGCTCCGGCGACATGTACGCGAGCTTGCCCTTGATGATGCCAGCCTGGGTCTGCACCGAGGAGCCGACCGCCTTGGCGAGACCGAAGTCGATCAGCTTGATCTCTCCCTCGTAGGAGATGAGCAGGTTCGGCGGGCTGATGTCGCGGTGGATGATGTTGAGCGGCTCGCCCTGGCTGCTCTTCTTGTTGTGGGCGTAGTCGAGGCCCTCGCACACTCGGGCGATGATGTAGCCGGCCTGGGGCAGCGGGATCGGCCTGTTCTGCTTCTGATGCAGGTCGAGGATGGCGCCGACGTCGCGGCCGTCGACGTACTCGAGGGCGATGTAGAACGAGTCCTCGTGGCGACCGAGCTGGTAGATCTGGCAGATGTTGCCGTGCTGGAGCTGGACCGCGAGCTTGGCCTCGGCCTGGAACATCGCAATGAAGTTCGGGTCGCGGGCGATGTGCGGCAAGATCCGCTTGATCGCCACGGGTCGCTCGAAGTTGTCGGCGCCGGTCTGCTTGGCCCGGTACACCTCGGCCATGCCACCGGCGCTGATGCGCTCGAGCACCTGATAAGGACCGATGCGGTCGGGTACGGCCAACACGCCCAGTGAATCGCTGTCCTTCCAGCAAGTCAACGCGAGTACAGGAGCGAACGCGCGCCGCACGGCGGGTTTGAGCGCTCCAGGGCCACGATTTCAGGCCCCAGCTGACTTCCTTCGCGGGACGATCCCGATTAAACGACCCACGCCCGGCCTGGCGATGTGCCAGACCGGGCGGTCGCCCTGCGCTATTCGCCGCTATCAGGCCTGCGCACGCGGGGTCTCGCTGCTGCTCTGGCCTCCGGCCGTGCCCTCGTCGGAGGGGTCCAGGTCGCCCTTGGGCTTGGCGGCGAGCAGGCTCGGCTCGAGCGCCGCCGCCAGCACCTGCGCCATGTCCTCGGCGAAGATGAACTCCATCTGGTTGCGGACATCGGCCGGCACGTCGTCGATGTCACGGGCGTTGCGCTGCGGGAGGATGACCCGCGTGAGCCCGGCGCGATGGGCCGCCAGCACCTTCGACTTGATGCCGCCGACCGGGAGCACGCGCCCGCGAAGCGTGCATTCGCCGGTCATCGCGGTGTCAGGCCGGACGCGCCGTCCGGTCAACAACGAGGTGAGCGCGGTGAAGATCGTGACGCCCGCGGAGGGGCCGTCCTTGGGCACGGCGCCGGCCGGCACGTGGATGTGCAGGTCCTGCGTCGAGAGGAAGCCGGCGTCGATGCCGAGCGCGTCGGCGTTGCTGCGCACGTAGGTGAGCGCCGCGCGGGCCGACTCCTTCATCACGTCCCCGAGCTGCCCGGTGATCTCGAGGTGGCCCTTGCCGGGCATCCGCGAGGTCTCGATGAACAGGATGTCCCCGCCCACCGGCGTCCAGGCCAGGCCGGTCGCCACGCCCGGCACCGCGGTGCGCTCGGCGACCTCGCTGATGAAGCGCACCTTGCCGAGGTACTTGTGCAGGTCCTGGGGCTCGATCGCTAGCCGCGCCGGCTTCTCGTCGCTGCTGCGCGCGAACTCCAGAGTGAGCGCGCGGCACAGCTTGGTCAGCTCGCGGGTGAGCTGGCGGACGCCGGCCTCGCGGGTGTAGTCGCGGATGATCGCGCGCATGGCGTCGTCACTGACCCGCAGCGTGCCCTCGGCGATCGCGTGGGTGGTGAGCTGCTTCGGCAGCAGGTGCTGCTTGCCGATGTGTAGCTTCTCCTCCGCGGTGTAGCCGGACACCTCGATGATCTCGAGGCGGTCGCGCAACGGGGCCGACAGCGTCTCGAGGCTGTTGGCGGTGACGATGAAGGTGACCTCCGAGAGGTCGAAGGGCAGCTCGAGGTAGTGGTCGGTGAAGGTCTTGTTCTGCTCGGGGTCGAGGACCTCGAGCAGCGCGGCCTCCGGCGAGCCCATCCAGCTCTGGCCGAGCTTGTCGATCTCGTCGAGCAGGATGACCGGGTTCTTCTTGCCGGCCTTCTTGAGCGCGTGGATCAGGCGGCCGGGCAGGGCGCCGACGTAGGTGCGACGATGGCCGCGGACCTCCGCCTCGTCGCGCACGCCGCCGAGGGAGATGCGCACGAAGGGCCGGCCGGTGGCGTCCGCGATCGACTGGCCGAGCGAGGTCTTGCCGACCCCGGGCGGGCCCGCGAGGCACAAGATCGTCGCGCGAGCGGTGCCCGAGACCTTGAGGACGGCCATGTGCTCGAGGATGCGCTTCTTGACCTCCTCGAGGCCGAAGTGGTCGGCGTCGAGCTTGGCGGCGACGGCGTTAAGGTCGATCTCGGCGTCGGCGCGGGTGCTCCATGGCAGCTCGGAGATCCATTCGAGGTAGGTGCGGATGACGTTGTATTCGGCCTGGGCGCTGTTCATGCCGTCGAGGCGGCGCAGCTCCTTGTCGACGACGGTGCGCACCTCGGTCGGCAGCTCGGCCTTGTCGAGGCGCTCGCGCAGTGCGGCGAGGTCGTCGCTCTTGGGCTCCTCGCCGAGCTCCTTCTGGATCGCGCGCAGTTGTTGGCGCAGCAAGACCTCGCGCTGGCCCGAGTTGAGGCCCTTGCGGACCTCTGACTCGATCTTCTTACGCAGGTCGGCCATCGTGCGGGCCTCGATGAGCAGGCGGGTGACGAGGCGCAGGCGCTCGCCGACTTCGAGGGTCATGAGGACGCCGACCTCCTTGTCGGTGTCGAGGCCGAGGGCCGCGGCGACGCGGTCGGCGAGCAGGCCGGGGTCCTCGGCGCGGCCGAGCGTCTCGATCCACTGGGAGAAGTTGGCGACGACCTCAGGCGCGACCTCCTGCAACTGCTCGCGGACCTGGCCGCCGAGCGCCTCGGCGAGCGCGCGGGCCTCGGCCGGGTTGGTCACGACGTCGGGCAGGACCTCGCCCTCGACCATCCAGAACGGGGACGAGTGGACGATGTTCCCGAGCTTGAAGCGGCCGATGCCCTCGAGCACGACCTGATAGTTGCGGTCGCCGGTGCGCCGCACCTGGCGGACGCGGGCGTAGGTGCCGATCGTCTGGAGGTCGGCGAGCTGGGGGTCGACCACGCGGGCGTCGCGTTGGACGGCGATGCCGAGGATGGACTTGCCGGGCTCGAGCGACTCGATCAGGGCGATCGAGCGGGCGCGACCGACGGGGACGGTGATGACCGTGCCCGGGAAGAGGACGCCATTGCGTAGGGGCAGCAGCGGGAACGGAGACTTGGGCAGTTCTGGGTGAGTCATGGTTTTCCTCGCGCCCGGCGGCGTCTCGCCTGCCGGGGCTGTTGTCGCAGCCACGCTCGCCGGCCCTCACACAATGGGTCGGCGGGTCTGCGGAACGTAAAACCGTTTGCGGGTCCGTCAATGACGGAGCAAGAAAAAGGCCAGCTCAAGGGACTGCGTTTCCCTCGGTCAGATGGCCCAGGAGACCGTGCTAGGCGACGCCAGGTCGGGCTTGGGCGGGCCGATGAGATGACTTAAAGGACAGGTTGATGCGTCTCTCGGAGATGTCCTTTGGGACAGCACGAACGGCGGGCGCGGGGCGGCGCAGCGCAGCGTACGACGGCTGGCTGATGGGCACGTGAGCGGGGTCGCGGCCGACATCGCCCGATCGGGCGGATCCGGGCGGCGTGAAGATTGATTCGCAGGCCCGTGAATAGGAGACTGCGGGTGGCGGTCTCTGACCCGCTTTTTGGGCGGGTCATCCGCGAGGGGAACCACAACAATGTCGCTTCGTT
>Ga0105045_10001157_pt1 | contig 21192 bp, 20 predicted proteins | sample MAT02_FD_78089 | JGI IMG/M metagenome (GOLD analysis project Ga0105045, IMG submission 78089) | Freshwater microbial communities from Lake Fryxell liftoff mats and glacier meltwater in Antarctica - MAT-02 (megahit assembly) | ecosystem: Environmental > Aquatic > Freshwater > Ice > Liftoff... | reverse complement strand
CGTGAAGCGTACCCTTTGCTTCACTCTCCCGCTTACTGCAAATTCACGGACTCATTGAGACCAGCGGCGGTGGTTGATCGCTCGCCGTCTCGCTTGATGGTGGATAGAATCGCGTCTCGCTCGGAAGCCCAAAACCAAAATCCCGAAAATCCTGGATGCGATACCGTCAGTGAAGATCGATTCTCACCATCATTTCTGGCACTACCGCGTTGACCAATATGCTTGGATCGACGATGCCAAAGCGAGCCTGCGCCGTGATTTTCAACCGGCCGACCTGACGCCGCTGCTCGCCGAAAACGGGATCGATGGCGTGATCACCGTCCAGGCCCGCCAAAGTGTCGACGAGACTCGTGAATTGTTGGAAACGGCCGCGAATCACGACTGGATTCGTGGTGTCGTTGGCTGGGTTCCCCTGTGCGATGCAAACGTCGCCCAGTCGCTCGACCCATTCGCCGGCGACCCGAAGTTTTTGGGCGTCCGTCATGTCGTGCAAGACGAACCGGACGCGAGATTTCTGGTTCGTCCCGACTTTGTTCGTGGCTTGAAAATCCTCCAGAACTACGACCTCGTCTACGACCTTTTGATTCTGCCGCACCAATTGCCCGCCGCCATCGAATTGGTCGACCAGTTTCCTAACCAGCGATTCGTTTTGGATCACATCGCCAAACCCCGCATCGGCGGCGGTGTCGTGGATCCGGTCTGGAAGTCGCTCTTTTTGTCGCTGGCGGCGCGACCCCATTTGCTCTGCAAATTCTCCGGTATCATCACCGAGGTGACCGACCCGTCGTGGGACATCGAAACGATGCGTCCCTACTGGGACATCGCGATCGAGGCGTTCGGTGCGGAACGACTCATGTTTGGAACCGATTGGCCGGTCTGCACGCTGCGTGGTTCCTACGCGCAGTGGACATCGGTGGTTGGCCAATTGGCCGGTTCGTTGTCCGACGCCGAGCAAACGCGGTTCTGGGGCTCGACCGCGATCGATGGCTACCGAGCCGCGACGATTTAAGGCCATCCCCGAGCGTTATTTAACATGCCAGTTTCCAAGCTTCGGGAGATCACTCTTCCTCCGGCCTTAACCAATTATCCCGCAGAGTTGCCGATCACGGCGTATCGCGAGCAGATCGTCGGGATGCTGCGCGACAACCAAGTGATCGTCGTCTGCGGCGAAACGGGCAGCGGTAAAAGCACCCAGTTACCAAAGTTCTGCCTCGAAGCAGGGCTGGGACAATTCGGCGTCATCGGACACACCCAACCGCGGCGTCTGGCCGCCCGCAGCATCGCGGCGCGGATCGCCGAAGAATTGGAAACGACCGGCGACCAACGCGTAGGTTATAAGATTCGGTTCGGTGACCAAACGTCCGGCGAGACGATGATCAAGCTGATGACCGATGGCATCCTGCTGGCCGAGACCCAGTCGGACCGAATGTTATCGTCGTACAGCGCGATCATCATTGACGAGGCACACGAACGGTCGTTGAACATCGATTTTCTGCTCGGCTATCTTCGTGGGCTTCTCGACCGACGCCCGGAATTGCGATTGATCATCACGTCGGCGACCATTGACGCCGACCGATTCGCCGAACACTTTGGCGTCGATCAAACGCCCGCACCCATCGTTAACGTGGAAGGCCGTGGCTATCCCGTCGACATCCGATATCTGCCGTGGACGGATGTCAATAAAGATGCCGCCGACGACGAAGACAACTACGACCTGGAACGTCACGTCATCGCGGGAATCGACGCGGTTTGTAAGTGCGGTGCCGGCGACGTGCTGGTCTTCTTGCCAACGGAACGCGACATTCGTGAAGTCTCCCACCGGGCCGCCGGTCACTTCAAACGACTCGGGTTATCGTCTCGCGTCGATACATTGCCGCTATACGCACGATTGCCTCATTCTGAACAGCAACGCATCTTTCATCCGAAGGGCGATAAACGACGCATCGTTTTTGCCACCAACGTCGCCGAATCCTCGTTGACCGTGCCAGGCATCCGTTACGTCGTCGATTCGGGAACCGCACGAATCAGCCGGTACAGCCCGCGAAGCAAAATCCAACGATTGCCGATCGAACCGGTCAGCCGCGCGAGCGCCAACCAACGGGCCGGCAGGTGCGGACGTGTCGCCGCTGGGGTCTGTGTCAGGCTTTACGATCAAGCGGACTTCGACGCCCGTGACGCCTTCACGACCCCTGAGATTCGGCGGACGAATCTGGCATCCGTGATTCTGCAAAACAAATCGTTGCACCTGGGCGAGATCGAGTCGTTTCCATTTATCGATCCACCTCGTCCTGAAGCCGTGCGAGAGGGATTGCGGACGCTGCGCGAGATCGGTGCGATCGATCGCGAGGAACGTTTGACGCAGATCGGTCGCACGCTCGGTCACATGCCCGTCGACCCGCGGGTCGGACGGATTTTGATCGCCGCGCACGAATTTGGCGTCCTGCCCGAAGTGTTGGTAATCGCCGCGGCCCTCGAAATCCAAGACCCGCGCGAACGTCCACCCGATAAACGGCAAGCCGCCGACGAAGCACATGCACCGTTTCAAGACCCCCGCAGCGACTTCTTGAGCTACCTGAAGTTGTGGCGTTTCTATCAAGCACGTCGTGAGGATGTCAGCCGTTCGAAACTGGACCGCGTCTGCCGATCACACTTCTTGTCCGTCCAGAGGATGCGAGAGTGGTCCGATGTGTATCGTCAACTGCGCGAAATGGTGGCGACCGCATTTTCCGATCGCCGATCGCGGACGGCCATTGCCGCGCCGCGATTCGATGATGACGTCGACAAAGTGGTCGATGACGATCGCTACGCCACCATTCATCAAGCGATCCTGACGGGTTCGTTGTCCAGCGTCGCGGTCGCGGGTGACAAGAACGAATACACCGGCGCGGGCGGCTTGAAATTATTCCTGTGGCCGGGCAGCGGTGTCTTTCAACAAAAACCGAAATGGATCGTCGCCGCCGAGTTAGTCGAAACGACTCGCCAATACGCCAGGACGGTCGCCGCGATTCAACCCCAATGGATCGAATCGCTCGCCGTTCACCTAGTGAAACGCAACTTTGCCGATCCCCACTGGAGCCGCAAATCCGGTGCAGCGTTTTGTTATGAAAACGTGTCGCTGTTCGGCCTCCCGATCGTCAACCGTCGCCGCATCCCGTTGGCACCCGTTGACCCGGGAACGGCTCGCGAGCTAATGGTCGAACATGGGCTGGTCGAAGATGAGATCGTCACCACTTCGCGAGCGATCCTTCATAACCGCAACCTGATCGCATCCATTGCCGAGCTTGCCGCGAAATCGCGCAGCCGTGACTTTGTCGTCGATCCGTTTGATGTGCGTGATTTTTATCTGCAACGATTACCCGAGGAGATTTGTGATCGCGTGAGACTGGAAAAGATGGACCGCCAATCAACGCCTCCCGCGTGGGTCAAACGATTGACGAGCGCCGATGACATTGTCTTGTGGTTGCAGTCGCCACCGGAGATCGAGGATGCATCGACTCTCTTCATGCGTCCCGAAGACTTGATCAAATCGGCGGCGTCATCCATTTCGGCGGATGCGTTTCCCACGGCGCTGGTCATCGGTGAAACCCGTTTACCATTGTCGTATCGGTACGAACCGGGGTCGGAGAATGACGGCGTGTCGATCACGGTCCACCAATCCGCGATCTCGCAAATCAGTGATGATCGACTGGGTTGGTTGGTCCCGGGCCTGCTCGAAGCAAAGTTGATCGCTCTTATCAAATCCTTGCCAAAACGAATTCGTCGCAACCTTGTGCCTGCCGCCGATGTTGCCAAGGCGATCGCCACGGAACTGGCACCGAAATACGGCCAAGTCGCATTCATGCCTGCCGTCTGCGCCGCGATGTCACGCCGCGCCGAAATGCCAATCACGGAGCGAGACTTTATGGATGAAAAAATCGAAGACCATCTGGAGTTTCTCATTCACGTCATTGATGACGAAGGAAACACGGTCGCCAAAAGTCGCAGCGCGAAAGCCGTTCGGTCCATGATTGCATTACCAACCGTTGCACCGGTGGAAGACATCCCGGGGCGCGACGAAGCGGATTGGTATCGTGAATCGATGACGACTTTCGAAATCGTTGAATTGCCTCCGCAAGTGGTTCGCCAGCGTGGTGGCGTTCAGGTTGCACAATTCCCATCGCTCGTCGATCGCGGCAATCATGTCGCCGTGCGTCTGTTTGCCGATCGGCGAATCGCGGCGGTCCAGCATCAACGCGGACTCATGCGTTTGTTCGCGCTCTCGGAGCGAAAAGAGTTGCGATCACAGGTTCGCTACCTGCCTGGACTACCACAGGCGAAAATGAAACTGGCACCGATCATTGGTGCCGCGTCATTCGAAGATTCAATCGCAGACCTCCTGGCGATGAAAGCCTTCGTCGATGGCGAGCCGGAAACCCGCACCAAGGATGCATTCACAAATCTCGCGTCGCAGCGGGCGAAACGGATCGCGATCGCCGCCCAAGACATTGCACCATGGCTCTCGCCACTCGCCGATGCGTACCAAGCGGCACGCGGGGCTTGGGAATCGTTGTCCGGACCACGAGCCGGTGCGGTTGCGGCGGACGTCCGGTCCCAGGTGCAATGGCTGACTCCCGACAATTTCCTCGCCATCACGCCGTGGGAATGGTTGAAGCAATATCCGCGATACTTCAGTGGTATCGCCTATCGTTTGGAAAAAGTGCGATCCGGAAACGCGACGCGGGACGACGAAGCGATGCGTCAATTGCGAGATTTCTGGAACCGCTGGCTCGCTCAATTGGACGACGTCGACCGCGTCGCCGAATTGCAAACTGATAACGAGTTTCGCTGGACCTATGAGGAATTGCGGGTCAGCTTGTTTGCTCAACCACTCGGAACCAGCATCAAGACGTCGCCGCAGCGGTTGGAAAAACTTTTGGCAAATGCGTGAGCAATGATTCGGCAACGCCGCCGGATGACGTCGGCACGACCACGAATCGAGCGGTCGCACCGGGCGTGATGCGTCCCAAGTCAGGCCGACCAAGCGCATCGGCTCCCGCGAGTGTCGCCATCTCGATGACATCATGCCAAGGCAAGTCTTGACGGTTACCAAGTAACCACTGGACCTCACCCCAAAGATTGAGGTCAGGATTGCTGGCCAAAGAATCAGTCCCCAACGCAACCCGCACGCCCGCGATTCGCATCGACGCGACGGGGTGGCGCGGATGTCCAAAGTACGCGTGCGTTCGAGGGCAGTACACGATCGTCATCTGCTTGTTTTTTGCAACCAGCGCAATCTCCTCGGCCCGCAGATCATTGCCATGAATCAGCAAACATTGCGGCGCGAGCGCAAGCTCGGCGATCAGTTGACTCGTCGCATCGCGTCCCCACGGAAATACGTCGTCGCGATACACTCGCATCTGCTTTAGTCGATCCGCGAAGGGGCCGTCACCCGACTCGATCAAGCGGCGTTCCTCCACGCTTTCGGCGACGTGCATCGCGATCGGCAACTTGGCGCCTCGCGCCATTTCAACGCACCGCTGGACCACCGGCAGAGGCGTCGAATAGGGGGCATGAGGACTGACGCCGATCGTCACCCGCGGATTGGTTGCCGCCGCCCCGATGTGAGCAATGGCCTGCTGATGTTTTAAATCTGATCGCAACGCATCCAGCCCAAGCACTTCGGCGAACGACACGGCATCCATCGACTCCGGTGCATCAAAAAATCCTGGCGAGACCGGCGTCGTCGCGATGTCACCAACCAATGCCGTGCCCGACGATAGACATTGTCGAAGTCCTCGCATCATGGCAGGCGATCGGTCCTGGTCCGCGGTGCCTGCCCGAGTGCGGACGACTGCACCGATCCAATCGTGCAACGCGATGCCCTGATATCCGATCGGTTTGTCGAGGTCAGAAAATTCGAGATGCGTGTGAGCGTTGACGGCCGCGGGCATGATCGCCGTATCATGCAAATCGACCGTTTCGCAAGTCGGCCGATCTCGATCCTGTCCTAATGCAATCACGCGGCCCCGTTCGACGGCGATCCAGCCGCCTTCGATGGGCGCGTCGACAATCGGTAAAATCCAGCGAGCTTGATAGACGATCATTGCCACCGGACACCCAGATTATACACACAAACGTGGAACGAAACTTCGCTGCAGAAATGCGACCGGACCGTGAATTCTTTCGCAGGTCTCCGGAAATCATCGCCCATGAATTGATCGGTTTTCATATCCTGCACCAGGTCGACGGGGATTGGGTCGGTGGGTTGATCGTCGAAACCGAAGCGTATCGATCCCAAGATGATCCGGCCAGCCACTCACGCTCGGGCGTGACGCCACGATGCCAATCGATGTTCTGCGACGGCGGCACTCTGTACGTCTACTCAATTCACGCCAAATATTGCCTGAACCTTGTGACGCAGTGCGAAGGTGTCGGCAGCGCAGTGTTGATTCGTGCGATCGAACCGACCACCGGCGTTGACTCGATGCAAATACGTCGTGGCCACGTCGATCCGTTTCGTCTGACACGTGGGCCGGCGATGCTATGCCAAGCGATGAACGTGACAAAACTTGACGACGGCATTGATGGATTGGAATCACCGAAGTGGCGACTGTTCCGTAGTGATCGCCCGCAACCGGATGTTGGTTGCGGTCCACGCATCGGCATCAGCCAGGGCAGGGAATTGCCGCTTCGGTTTTTCGAGCGAAACAATCCATTCGTCAGCGGCCCGAAACGGCTTCATTTATAATCTGCGGGAACCTTTCCGCTGACGAAACCACCGAACCCGTACGCCGATGGTTGGTAGTCACCGATCAACGAGACGTCCAAATCGGGTTTGATTTTGTCTTCCATCGACAAAGACCATAGCGTCGCGTTGAGGATCATTCGGCGAAGCGGTTCATTTATAAAATCGGTGGCCGCACCCATCGTCGTCGTAAAGACGCGGGCGTCCTGATACGTCCGCGTCCAAGCGATCGGCATCATCGGATCGTTACGTTTGTCCTGCACCGCGGGGTCCTCGGGGTTCATACCCGTCAAGATCTGGCCTCGCACAATCGCGTGTCCGTCGCCGGTCAAAGGCAAGCGAACTTCATACACATCGCTCGTCCCCCAAATGCTTCCGTCGGCGATGCCCGTGACGATCGGGTGCGATGGATCTTCGATGATTCCACGCGTGCTCTCGACCTTATGGTTGCCGTGGTGTGCGATCCATGTTTCGCCGAGAATCTGCCTGCCGAATCCGCCATTGAAATCGCTGCTTCGCTCGGACCAACCGTATGACTTGTAGGCGGATGTGGAATCATCGGGGTACGTGAATGCGTGCGTCGCGGTTCGCCAACCCATGATCGGCTTGCCCGCCGCGACGTAGTCAACGATGTGCTTCATCTGGTCATCGGGTAACGAGCGGAACCGGGTACCGATGATCATCAGATCCGCACTAGCGAGCGATTCGAGTCCCGGAATGTTGGATGAATAATCGGGGTTGATCTTTCCGCTTTCTGGATCGATCGCGAACAACACGACGCATTCAAAGCCGTGATGCTGGGAGAGGATTTTTGCGATTTGAGGCATCGATTCTTCGGTGCGGTATTCCTCGTCCCCCGAAATCAGAACGATTCGTTTGCCGCTGCCAACGCCATCGCCGCCAGGGTAATCGAGCCAAAGCGGGTCCGCGGACGCGAGCGTCGCGAACGAGACGACGATGCAGAACGAAACGATATTGCGGATTCGGTTCATAGGGATGTCACGTCAGAGTGGGTGGGATCAAGCGGAATAGGCGTCAGTCACGGAAGCGCTGACAACGGTATTTTACGTGAGATTAAGTGGCGCCGCCATCACGACGCGGCAGATCCGCCTGAGAAGGCATCGTCTGCATGAAAACTTTGGTATGCATCACGACTTAAAAAAACGGACGGTTGGGGGAAACATTGCTGAACGTTTCTCGGGCAGATTGACGCCCCCCCATTCAGTGTTAGATTGGGACGGATTTCGCAGCTCTGGCACTCCGAGCGGCGAGCCGACGACGCAGAGGGAACAAATTAAGAGTCGCAGGATGCTTCAACCCCAACGCGATGACGAAAAAATGAGATTTGCAGCCCCTCAATCGACGCAATCGGCGAACGGCTTACTGGTTGCGGGCGTCAATCCATTAGCTTTTCACATTGCAATTTTTCGATGTGCAGAAGGATTTGGCACCACGGTCGAACCTAAGGAACGTTGGCAACGCGGACCGCACTGGCGGCAAGCATTCGTCGCTTTCATGTTGGTCGTACCAACGATGGGTTTTGCGGTAGCAGCATACAGTTTCTTACCGAGTCGATTGATAGAGACCTATATCGTTCGCTTTCAACGATTCGGGGAAGCGATTTATTAACGCTGCCGTGAGCATGTGCGAGGTCGGGCAGACGAGTGAAATCGAAATACAGACGTAGAAAGTTCTTTTACGACGAGGCCGGAGATGGATATTGTTAAAACGCTACCGTTCGATGTTGCGCCCTTGTCGCAAATCCATTCTCTTTGTGAGCAGTATCGTCGCCATTGGGCGGAGCCGACTGGCGCCAATCTGAGCACTTATGTGACGCAGGTTCCCGAGGAATTGCGGGAGACACTGCTACGAAATCTGCTCCACATCGATCTGCAGTGTCAACGCGAGGCCGGCAAGCAGCCCTCGGCGCAAAGCTATCTCGATCAACCTGTTGACCGATGAGATCGCGGTCCTCGCAGAATTGTTCCCGGTTCTAAACCGAGTGCGCGAGATTGCAAGCCTGCCCCGCTTGCGACTGGAGAACCTTGCGTTACAGCAGGTACGACGACTGGCCAGCGATGCACTGCGTAACCTGTTGTGTCGGATGTGCGAGAATACCAAACTGGTTTGTTTCATTGATGACTTGCAATGGGGCGATGCTGGCAGTGCCGAGCTTGAATACGAACTGCCGCAGTATGAATGTCAATTACAACCTTTGAGCCAGGCGGAGTGCATCGAACTCGTCGTCGAGATAGTCGGCGAGGACTCCGAATCAATTCGTCAACGCGCTGCGAAAATGGCGGAGGAAACCGGAGGAAACCCATTCCTGCTGGCTGAGCTTGCCCGCTACTACGATCCACTGTCGACGTCGGTCCAGGCAACGCAGATGGAAGAAGTGCTGGAACGCAAACTATTGCTGCTGCCCGCCGAGGCTCGCGAGCTGCTCAATGTGGTCGTTGTTTCGGGTCACGCGATCGCCGCCGGCGAAGCGACGAAAACGGCAGGATATCTTTCTGTTCCGCTCGCGACGCTGGCAAGAATGAGAAGCGAACGATTGTTGCGGATGGTCGGCGATGATGAAAACATGATGATCGATACTTATCATGATCGAATCCGCGAGACGGTCCTGCGCGATATGGAGACACAAACACGAACTGACCTGCACGTTCAACTCGCGGAAACCATTCTCGTTTCGCGAACGGCCGCTTCGACTCCCATCGATCCTGACGTCGCCACGTCGGACCAACGAACAGACCCGCGTGTTTATGACTTGGCGTACCACTTTTATGAAGCTGGCGACGATCGCGCTTTTGGCTATCTGCTGAAAGCGGGAGAGGCCGCCATGCACGCTTATGCCATGGACAATGCGATCGGCCACTTCGAAAAAGCTGCGGAGATAATTCCAGAGGACTGCAACACTTCGACACGCTATCAACTTTGGGAACGGATGGGTCAAGCGTGCGGAAAAGCAAACCGCATGCGCAAGGCCGTCGAACACTACCAGACCGCTGGCGCGTATGCGTCCGGTCCGATCGAGCGAGCAACGGCTCTTTGCGGAATCGGGGACTTGCAAAATCGCATGGGGGAATTTGATAAGTCCATTGCAGCTCTTGACGCTGCACTTCGTGAATTAGGTTACTCTCGCTCCAATCGCCTGCCTTGGATCTTGGCGGAAACATCTTGGTTAGGAACGTTGTGCCACACCATTTGGATTGTCCGGCCTCACCGGCGTGATGAGGACCGTCGTCGGGCCGAGATCGCGGCGGACATTTACCACAACATTTCGCTGGTGATGACAACCGAGGGAGACGTGCTCCGGTATTCACACTGCTGCATCAAGTTTGCGTTCACAGCAATTCGTAGCGGCAGTGCTGAACAAATCGCCCTCGGTTCCTGTGCGTTAAGCTACAACCATGCGTTAACCTCATTCGGGTTCGCTTCCAAGTGGATGCTAAAACGGGCGGCCCGATTTGCGGATCGTTGCACCGATCGCTCGTCCCTTACCGTTGTGCAAACCCAGGGACATGCCGGCATCTCCCTGTATCTGCTCGGCCAGCTCGACGAAGCCGAGCGTCGCTTACTGGCATCGCTCCAGATCCTTGATCGCGTCGGCGATTCATTTCTACGGATGGTTTTTCACCATCACCTTCGTCATGTGTACGCGGCTCGAGGAGACTCCCAAAAAGAAATGGCCGCCGCAGAAGTCGAATTCAGTATCAGCGAAGCCGTCTCCGACTTCGAAACAATGTGTTGGGCGGAATATGGTTTAGCAGACGCCTGTGCACGAATGGGCAAGACGGCGGAGGCAATTGAACATGCGGAGAGGTCGCTGGCCGTGATCGATGGGCGCGGTCGATATGTCAGCGAAGCCATCGCACTGAACCATTATGGATTCGTTCTCCTGCAGGCATCGGAATACTCGCGAGCTCGCGAAGTTCTCGAGAGGTCTCGCCAGATCATCGAAAAGAAGTTCTTGTATTTGGAATACTTAGTTTCTACCTATCCGAGACTCGCCGAGAGTGCTCTAGGACCAAATTGGCAAAGTCCACCTGCCGCCGATGCACTGCGTCTGGCAAAGCGCAGTTGTCGCATGGGTACGTTCTTCGGCTGGCGATTTCCCAACGTACGCCCGCTCGCACTTCGCGCACGCGGTCGGTTGCACGCAGCCATGGGGCATCCAAGCAAAGCCCGCTCGTGTTTTGAGCAATCGATCAAGCATGCCCGACGCCTGGGGGCCGAGTACGAAGTTGCTCGTGCCTTGCTCGACTTAGCTGTCGTTTCAGAGGATCGCGGGGCGGACCTTCGCCGCGAGGCCAATTCCATTCTCGACCGCCTCCAGGCGACCATCCCCCACGCAGAAGCCTGGCAACTGGGCGCGGAGCCGATCGGAGTGCGGGCGGCAATTCCGAAATCGTTATCGGTGACAACTCGGGACTGATGCTGAATAAAGCGTTGAGTGTCGACAGTTTCACCGTCGGCGGCAGGGCTGTCGGCGGCAGTGGGTTCAGCCAGCCTTTGCGGATGTAGGTTACATCCGGTCTAGTCGTGACCAGCAGGTGCAAGATAGACGCGTATAAATCATGAACGCAGTTGCTCACCGCGAGCGGTCAATGAAGTTGACACTTGACAATGATTGAGTGCAAATTGATCTCGTCTTCGACCTATTCAAATGTCTGTCCAAATTGCGAGGCAACGAAAATGCAACGCACAGGCCTGTCGGGATTGATGGGCTAGAAGTCATGCATGAGTTGCCTGCGGAGATCGAACGCCTGCGAGCCGAGGGTGGTGCCGCGGTTGGCTACTTCGCGGCTTGCTCCTTGGCCGCGGAGCGAAGCCAGCCGTTTTTTGATCCGGCTGCAAAATGATTGTCGTCTCGTGCGTAGGCCCGGACGATGATTGGTAAGGCGGTGGTGACCGTCTCCGCGATCGAATCGAGTTCTTTAAATTCGACGGACCAGCGACCCGAAGTGGTTTGACTCGTTTGCGAAAAAAGCAGTGTGTCGTTGGTCGCGTCGTACTTCGATTGCGAATCAGTGTTTGCGATTGCCGGCGACCCGAGCCGACGATGAATCTCGACGGTGACCGTACCCTCAACCGGCGACGCGCCGGTGACCGTCCAATCTGCGGTCATGACGGCATCAACAAGGTCGTCGATCAAGATGGTCTTTACGGATGCCAAACGCATCGTCGGGTCACCAAGCCAGTTGTACAACCACAAATGCTCGAGACGTTCATCGTCCGTTCTGGCCCCACCGCCCAACAGGCTGGCGACGCCGTCGATCATCATTCGCCGCGCCATCAATTCAGGGTTGTCGTCGCTCCGCAAGACAGACTGCGTAAGCGTTTGCAGCCAGGCATCACCCAGGCGCATCGTTTGGTTATCCTGGTCCACCAGCGACGGATGGACCGCATCGATCAGCGCGATCGCGATCGCCGCATTGCCATAGGGCATCGTGACGCGTGATCCCGACAGGACCGCGATTGGACCGGTCGGTTCCAGCAGCATGCGTTCGGCAAGGCAGTCGGCCGGCATGTCAAACGCGCCGGAATAACAAGCCAGCAGGATGGCGATGGTCGCCGCATCGGCGGGACGATTCAAATCCGGTACATCGCTGTTCGACAAGACGGGACGTCCGTAGGGTGTTGGCGGCACGCGATCGAGTTCATTGACCCAACCGTGCCCCGCGTACACCCAAAACCGAGACCCGTCCTGATAGTTTTGCAGCACGCGATTGGTGAAGTCTTCGCCGCGTGGATGAAAGTCGCTCGTCGGGCTCGCATGCGTGATTCGCGTTTGCACCCACCCAGGAAAATTGCCCGTGATGATCCCGCTGGCGACCATTTCGATCGCCCCATCGATCATCGGACTGAACCCGCCGATGCCGGCGATCAAGTCCACGCGCGAGCGCCAACTGCCAAAATCGCGACTGTCTTCGTACGAAATAATTCGTTCAATGACCGACACTAATTGGTCCGCAGATTTGACGGGCAGTCGCCCCACGGCGGCATCGATCACACCATCGTTGCCGAAATCACCGAAGGAATAATCACCCGGAAGCCGTGGCGATTCCTGGTGGGGTGCGGTGACATCCGCGTCGCGATAGCAAGTCGGCACCATCCGTGAGGAATCGACGGATTCGCCCTCAGGCGTGTAGGCCGCGTCACCGACCAGAAGGATATACCGGCATTGCGAATGGGGCGTTTCTTCGAGCGACGCTTTTAATCGCTCCGCCGTCGGTTGTGAATCGATGACGGTAACGGCAAGCCCCTCGCGGCGGCGACGATCGATCCATGTTTCCAGCGGCTCGCGAAACTCAGGAGGGCATACGACGATGACGCCATGCTCCGGTGCAACGTCCGGTTGCTCAACGACGAGCTCCGGTTCAGACGCAGGCTCCGGCCCAGACGCAGGCTCCGGCTTGGCCGATGGCTCCGGCTCCGGTATCGGCTCCAGCTCGACCGTTTCCGGCACGTCAACTCGGGTGACGCCCGCCGGCGCGCATCCCGCGATGACAAGCAGAACGACAAACCAAGATACGTATTGATGCACCATCCGATTGAATCCTTTCGAACCTGCTTCGCCGCTTGAGCGATCGGCAGCTTTTTTTGTAACCGAGAATCACGAACGATTTCATTTTCTCGCTTGCGGGAGAGTCGTGCGCGGGAGGGTGAAAAACAGTCTTCCGGTCGCCTTACTTGCCGAGTTGCTTGGCAAGGTCATCCGCGTCATAGATGCTGCGAAGAGCCTCACGGATGGCGACCGCGGAGACGCTGACGGCTCGACCCTGGACGTCGCTGTAAAGGTAATCGCTCGTCAGGCTTTGGATATTGCCATCGAAGATCAGGCCGACCAATTCGCCATCGCGATTGACGACCGGCGAGCCGCTGTTGCCACCGATGATGTCGGCGGTACACACAAAATTTAATTGGGTGTTTAAATCCAAGTCATCCTTCGCAGCGAGCCATGACGGGGGCAATTGAAAGTCATCTTGGCCGGGGTGGGAATCAGCGTGCTCGAAGGCACCTTCGAACGTCGTGCCCGGTTCGATGAATTCACCATCTTGGTCGTAGCCTTTGACAACGCCGAACGCGAGACGCAAGGTAAAGGTTGCGTCGGGGTATCCGCCGGTGCCAAGGATCGCATTGGACGTTGCGGTGATTTTGGCATAGGCCTGTTTTTCTTTTTCATCGATCTGGTCATTCAGCGACCGGATCCGGCGGTATTCGGGTTCCAGCAGCAACGCCAGTTTTAACATCGGGTCATCGCTCGCTTGGACGGCGCTGATTCCGCCATCGATCAATTGATTGCGGAATGCGACATCACCGATCTTGGTGCCGGTCACCAGTTCGGCGGCACGATCTCGCGGGCTTTTGCCATCGAGCATTTTCACAACCAGCGGATCATTGGCACCACGTAGTTCGATCATTCGTGCCAGTTCGTCGCCCAGTTTGACCATTTCCAGATCGTCATACAGCGGCGCCTCACTGAGCAATCGTTGCAGCAACGATTCTCGCCCGGTATCGGTAAACTCGGCCAAGCGTTCCGGATTGGGCTTCTTGTTCTCGGCGGCGAGCAGCACGATCGATTCGGCGAGGTCAAACAGTTCACTGCGGAGGCTGATCGTTTGTTTCAGCATGTCTTCCTTGGACTTTTGCACTTCCGCGATCGTTTTCCACGCGCTGACCGAGTCGGCAAGATCATCCCGCTTGGCGGCTGCGGCGAGCAACGCGTCCTCTCGCCGTTTCTTTTCGGCGATGGTCTTTGGGTCCTGCAATCCGCCGAGCATCCCGTAGTACGCTTTCCTTGAGTTTTGGATCCCAAACAATTCATCACGTGCTCGCCGTTTTTCTTCGGTACCGCCGAGCGAATATTGTTGCATCAAGATTTCTTTACGACGCAAGAAATCGAGCACATAGGGGATGCGTGAATCGCGGAGGTACGCGAGGGCATCGGTGGTGAAGATGCGTTGGGTTCGACCGGGGTGTCCGGAGACAAACACCAGGTCACCCGACTCCGGTGCAGCGTCGCTCCAAGCGAGAAAGTTTTCGATCTTGGCGGGCTTGCCATCCTCGTAAACCCGCATGATGGTGGCGTCGAGGTTGTATCGCGGGTACTCGAAATTATCCGCATCGCCACCGAAAAAAGCGGCTGCCGTTTCGGGCGCCCAGACCAAGCGAACGTCGGTGTACTTTTTGTAACGGTACAGGTGATATTTCGCACCGCCGAAAAGTGCCACGACATCGCTGCGGAGCCCTGTCGCTTTTTGCGATTCGGTTTCGATGTTGGCGATTGCCGCACGTCGCTGTTTGAACGCATCCTCGATCGACGCGGACGGATCGACGGCGGCATTGATACGATCGGTGACATCTTCGATCGAAACCAATTGGTTCAATTCAAGGTCAGGCGATTGCAATTCGTCGTCGATCGACTTGGCGACAAAACCGTCGCGTATCAGATCGCGATCGGTGGTGCTCAGTTTTTGTAACGTGTCAGCGGCGACGTGATGATTGGTCAACACCAATCCATTGCTGGAGATAAACGATCCGGAGCCACCACTGTTGAAACGAACGGAGGACAATCGCAGGTGGTCGGCCCAGTCCTGGTCGATCACAAATCCGTGCCGCGACTGGAGCATTTCTTTGGGCAGGTCGTTCAGCAGGTACATGCCTTCATCGCCGGTCACCCACGTATTTAAGGAACTTAACATCATGAACAATGCGGCTGCGGTGGATCGAAAGGCATGGCGTTGACGATTGTGAACGCCGTGAAACGGTGACATGGTCGTATCTCCTGTCGGATTTGGATCGTGCGGAAAACTCGGTGATGGCATCTTGCGAATACACGAAGGTTTTAGCACAGCAACGCGTGGGGCAAAAGTTATCACGCCATTTTGATTTTTCTGTCACAACCGCTTCAATGCGAATTCGCTGTGATTGTGTCATACCCATCGAGGCTCCCGTTCGATGAACAACCGACGGGCGTTGTCTCCAGCCCGGTGCGAACCTCCCCGTTCGCGCGTCCAGGTATTAACTCGGAGCGGAAAAGAAGTATTTGACCGCAAAGTTGTGGTGCACCCGAATCGCTGGTTCTCGGCAATTAAGGTCCGACACTTTTTTCCCCGCGCGATCTCAAGGCATTTGAAAATGCAATTCACACGAAACCGTTATTTCATGGTCGGCACGTTGTTGGTTCTGCTGGGCATTCAGTTCCGGTTGGTCCAATCGTTTGTATTGAATGAGCAAACCACGCGGACGCTGTCGAAACTGACCAAGCAAACGCCCGTGGCCAGCAATTCGCGCTCGATGACGTCGTTTTTGATGCAGGTCCATCCGAACCCCAAAAAGAACGTCCAGCCACCCCGATGGTTGGGTTTGGCAATGGTTGCCGTTGGCGCCGTCGTGGCTCTTCACGCCATGGCGATGCCGAAGCAATGACCACCGCTTGGCCATCGCCCCGCCGGCGTGGACCCGGCACACCAAAGCCCCCGACGGAATGGGAAGCGGCAACGCGATAATGGAGTGCATTGACTCCGTTAAGCAATGATGAGACGCCGCGGTGATTTTTCTGATTCCACTCGTACTGGTCTGGTCGCGTGCTCCCATGCGTTACGGCGTTTGCACCAAAGTCGTCGCCCTGGTCGTCTTTACGATCGGCTTTCACCCTTCAACAATTCATCCGTCGATCGACAACGGTTCGGCGGCGTTGGCTGCGGAGGCATGGCGGGGCAACGACGGCGCCCTCGGGGAATCAGACCACTTGAACGCAACGGCCATACGCATGCGTGAGGGCACCCGTATCGCGACCACGACGGGGACTTTCGCTCGGCTGGGACGTCGCTGGGTGTTTGAATTCGACGCCACCAGCCAGGTCGATTCGGGCGAGACCAAGACGACCGCCCCGTCGACTCGGCCCACTCAACCGCTGCGATTACGAGTGCTGGAAAACCTTTCGTTACAGCGAATTGTCGAAGCGACGACCCAGGACGCGACGGACCATCGCTGGAAGATCACCGGGCTGGTTACCGAGTTTGGCGACGAAAACTGGTTGTTGCTGACGACGGCTATTCGCGCAACCAAATCGGCGGATGGCGACGGCGACGCACGCTGATCTCGGCCAAGGCTTCGGGCACAGCCCTCTTGGCGGCTCCCTATCGTCCATTAGAGGCGACGAATGTCTTGCATGTTCCCCTCTATTCAGATGGGTGACGCGGCGTCGAAATAAATCTTGAAGCCGGTCGCGGGCGCTGCTACTTTCGACTTCCACACCTCCATCAATTGCGGGCGGGCAGGCGAGGCGGTGGGCAGCAGGAACTTGATCGGCAGGACGCACCGGCATCATCGTTTCTATTACCGGTTTACTGATTTTAATGACTTGGTTTCGCGGACGAATCGACAAACCACACTTCGGGCCACCAGCGTCTGTACTGACCCGATTTCTTGGCAACCGCTATTTGAGCCATCCCGGCGATGGGAATCCGCCGGAAACCGACAAGCACGAATCGGTGGTTCGATGGCGAAACGATCAGGCCATTTTGGACATCACTCGCGATCGCATTCGATCTCTGGGCCATTCGTTCGAGCTCGGTCGCCAATTGACGGACCTGCTCAGCGATTCAAATGTGCAGGTTTTGCGGGTTGATTTGGGCCGCGTCGACCGGGTCAGCAGCGAGACGTTGACTCAATTGATCCAGGTGCATTGCCGAGCCAGCCAGCTTGGTAAACAATTGGTGTTGGAGAATGTGACGTCGACCGTTCGAGACGTGTTGCACGTCACCCGTCTTGACCGATTGTTCGGCTTTGGTGAGGAGAACTCGGCGGAGCAAAAACGATTGGTGTAAACTCGCCAGTCGTTTGGGTAAATGACGGCAGCGTTCTCTGGCCGTGACCTACTCCACCCTTTTTCTCCAATGAGTCACCACGCTGATGTCGGACCCACTTCCGTCGGTTTGGTCGGTCCACCGAACCCTGCCGAGCGACACGTCCGTCGCTGCTGACTTCTGCGTCGAATTGGTCGACGCGATGACGCATCGAAATTGGCCGCCGCGTGATATCTTTCGTGTCCAGCTCGCCTTCGATGAAGCAATCGTCAACGCGATTCGCCATGGCAATCGTTTTGACGCCAATAAAAACGTCGAAGTCGACGTCACGTGCAATGGAGATCAAGTCCATATTTGCATCGCGGACCAGGGAAACGGTTTTGACCCCAGCAAAGTGCCCGACCCAAGATCCGACGAACTGCTTGAAGTGCCCGGCGGACGGGGCGTATTGTTAATCAGCGAGCTGATGAACGAGGTGCATTACAACGACCGCGGCAATGAAGTCAAAATGACGAAGTATCGGTCCGACCCTGATGCCGACGAGGACGAGGATGACGACGAGTGAACGAAAGGCTTTTGACGACGATTTTCCTAGTCCAGATTCTCGATCGACTTGATTCTCCCGCTTGGACCGAATCGCCCTTCGCAGGGGTGAAGCGGGGTGCTCAACGATTCGGCTCGCCCCTAAGGAATTATCCCGAAATAACTTCCGTATTTGGGAAGTACGGCTGATGGCTAATCATCGCAGAAAAGTTTCCCTCCCCCGGAGTTCGCCAGGGACGGCTATTGGGCAGGAATTGAAGCAGCGATGGTCGTTTTTTAAGTCGCTCGGAGAAGGGGATCGGCTGCGCTACGCGGCTCTTGAAGCTCCCCGATTGGGGCATGGGCGGATCGCCTACATCAGCCAACTTTCGAATGCGTCGCCATGACGATTCAGCGAGGCAAGTCCTAGATCGAGAATCCACCGATACAGGAAGATCTCAAACACCAGCGAAAAAACGGCGGCCGCAAGAAAGCGGAAGCTACTTGGCCTGAAGTCATCCAAAACCTCCGCATCGTCGTAAAAGATCACACCGCCGGTGACCCCATGCGGGCGGACGTGAAGTGGACGAATCTCTCCCGACGTCCGATTGCCAGGCGAATGACTGAGCTAGGCACCCCGGAAGGCAAGAACACCGTCAAGCGGCTACTGGGGGACGAGGAATTTCGTCGCCGCAAGCCACAGAAGAAACGAACCATGGGCCAACACGCCGATCGGAACGCTCAGTTTGAAAACATTGCCAAACTGAAGAACCAGTATCTCGATGCTCGCCAGCCAGTGATCAGCATGGATACGAAAAAGAAGGAAATAATGGGAAATTTCTATCGCGAAGGGGTAACCGGGCGAGTGATCCGACGATCGTTAATGACGATGACTTGAGCAGATTCAGCGACGGTACCGTGATCCCGCGCGGCATTTACGACGTTGCCAAGAACGAAGCGTCAGTGCATCCGAACTGCAGCAAAGACACTTCGGAACTGGCTTGCGAAAGCATCGAACTGTGATTCAACGAACAGGGGGCATTTACCATTGGGGAAAGCCGGATTTTCGCTATTTCGCCGCCGGCTTCCATTTGCTAAGGTCCGTTCAACTGCTAGGAAAACCTTTCCTGACTCAACTCTCCACGAGGGAATGATGCGCAACCTTCAATGCCTGTTGATTTCACTATCCATCGGTTTTGCCTTCGCAGGAACTGCCCGAGCAGAACTCGGTCAGCAATTGACCATCAGCGGACAAACTCTGCAACTGAATGGTGCTGGTACGCGATCCAAGACTTTCATTCAAATCTATGAAAGTGGTCTCTATCTAAAAGCGCCCAGCCGGAATGCCAATGAGATCCTTGACCAGGATGAATTAATGGCAATTCGAGTTCGCATCACATCCGGCTTTGTCAGCCGATCGTCTCTTGTCGATTCCTTGCGAGAAGGGCTGGTCCAGTCGACCGGTGGGCAAACGGACCCAATCAAAAGCGAGACGGAGATGTTTATACAAACCCTGCAAGACGAGGTCAAGAAAAACGACGTCTACGATTTTATCTACATGCCCAATAAAGGACTCTTTATCGTAAAGAACGGAACCGTCTTGGGTACGATTCCCGGACTCGCCTTCAAAAAAGCGTTATTTGGAATCTGGTTGTCCGATTCTCCCATCGACCAAGATCTACGCCAAGCCATGCTGTCAGCCCCCGCCCTGCGGTAGCCGATCGAACGGATACGCGATACGAATGATTGACTTGCATGCTTAAGAAACAGCAAGGTTTTCTCTCGGTCAATCCTCTTTGTTGGCAATTCAAATGTTGAGACTCCTAGGCTTGTTGATTGCCTGGTGCTTGTTCTTGTTCTTGCTCTTGTGGACGGGAGTTGTTCATGCCCAATCCGCGAGTGATGACACGATCGCGATCGGCAAGCTTCGATTCAAGTTCGCAACCGTCGACGCGGCACAGGCCACGTTGGCCGCTCCGGACGAATTCATGAACCGATTGAGCGACTTTGACATAAAGTCTCGAATGCAAACGTCAGCCCCAGCTTCTTTGGCGGAGTACATCGCTTTTGTTGCCCAAGAAGTGCGTGATTGGAAACCGTCGCAAATCGAACGAGTCTCGTCTGTTCTCAACGATCTAAATCCAAAACTGGCGACGCTTCAGCTTGCGCAACCGATCGATGTTTTGATGATCCAGACGACTGGACGGGAGGAATCGGACGCCGCTTACACGCGATCCGGTTCAATCATTTTAACGGCCAGGCAGATCGAAATGCCCAAAGCCGGTTTGGGAAAACTGATTTTACATGAATTATTTCATGTCCTGTCGCGTCGTGATCCAGTTTTAAGAGACAAGCTTTACGCGATTATCGGATTTCAAAAGACCACAGAAATCCTGTTACCCAAGGAATGGATGTCGCGCCGCATTTCGAATCCGGATGCGCCGGTTATCGAGCATGTAATTCGTGTTCAGATTTCTGAGGACCAGCAACAATTCGTGGCACCCATGCTGTACTCATCCAGCGAATACGACCCTAAACTCGCTAGTTCGATGTTTGCGTATCTGCAGGTTGGTTTGATGCAAGTGGAAAACACGGGGGGAAATCATTATCAAGCTGTGCTGCAGGATGGCCAACCCGTCATGCACCCCACCATCCTGCCAGATTTTCGCAGACAGATCGGTGCGAACACTCAGTACATCATTCACCCCGAAGAAGTGTTGGCCGACAATTTCTTACACTGGATACTAGGCACCGAGGATCTGCCAGACCCGTGGATTCCCCAGCAAATGGCAGCAGTGTTTGCTGACTTGGTCCGTTGAAAAGAACCACAGGGCTCGGAAACCACCAAGCGGTTCAGTCATCAACGCAGACGGTTCAGAAGTGTAGTATCTTCAGCATCATCTCGGCCGATTTGGACCGTAGAGGTAACGAAGTGAAAGAGAGTCCGCGTGTCCGTTTCTCAGGTACGTACCGTTTCCGTACGCGAACGAATCGCAGGTCTCCATTTCCCTAGTGGATGGCAACTGTTTACGCAGCCGAACCGTCGTTCGCTGTTCATCTGCGGGATTCGAGCGGTGCCAATGCCGATTGGCGTCTGGCCGATCATCCCCGCACCTGCCAGCCGAAAAT
>Ga0105045_10001155_pt1 | contig 21204 bp, 25 predicted proteins | sample MAT02_FD_78089 | JGI IMG/M metagenome (GOLD analysis project Ga0105045, IMG submission 78089) | Freshwater microbial communities from Lake Fryxell liftoff mats and glacier meltwater in Antarctica - MAT-02 (megahit assembly) | ecosystem: Environmental > Aquatic > Freshwater > Ice > Liftoff... | reverse complement strand
TGGCCGGGTCGTTGCCGAGCAGGCTCTGGTAGTGCGCCGAAACATTGGCGATGGCCATCGCGCGGTCATCGTCTATCACCACCTGGAGCGTTGCCGGGTCGTAGGTATTGGGCCGCATCATCGCCGTGAGGTGCGCGGTCAATGCCGCCTGCTCGGGTGCGCCCAGGGCCTTGAAGGACGCTGCCTGGTAGTCGCGGCGGGCCCACTGGTCGAGGATGTCCACGGCCTCGCGGTGCAGCCAGTCCGCGGTCCAGTCCGGAGCCACGTAGCTGCCGTGGCCCCAGATCGAACCCAACTGCTGGCCGCCGGTGGACTGCCACACCTGGCGTCCCAGCTGGATATCGGCGCGGGTGAAGACCACTTGGCCGCTGCGCGTGACGACCTGCTCGGGCATCGGCGGCATTTCCCGATGGATCTCGCCGCCCACCCACAGCAGGACGCTGAACGAGACGGCGAGCAAGACCGCGAGTGCGATCCACAGCTTGCGTGTACTGCTCATGACAACTCTCCGGTTCTGGATGTCGTCATGCTCGGTCGCCGGGGGTGTCGGCGGCCCTGACACAGGTCAAGCGTGGTTCAGTTTCTCAGCACCGGCTTGGCCAGCGCTTCCATCGCTGCGGTATCCAGCAGCTCGAGTTCGCGGCGTTCGACGCGCACCAGGCCGTCGTCCTGCAGCCGCTTGAGGACGCGGCTGACGGTTTCCGGCGCCAGGCGCAGGTAGTTGGCGATGTCGGTGCGGGTCATGGTGAGGTGCAGCCGCGTGGCCGAGAAGCCGCGCCGCGCGAAGCGCCGCGACAGCGCCACCAGGAAGGCCGCCATGCGCTCGTCGGCGCTGAAGTCGCCCGCCAGCAGCGAGGCCTTGCCGATGTCTTCGCTCAGCAGGCGGAACAGCTGCGCCTGCAGGCCCGGCATCCGGGTGGCCAGCAGCGCCATCTTCGGGAACGAGAACCGGCACAGCACCACCGTGTCCAGCGCCACCGCGTTGCAGGGGTAGCGCGACTGGCTGATGGCGTTCAGGCCGATGACCTCACCGGGCAGGTGGAAGCCCAGCACCTGCTCGTGGCCGGCGGCGTCGAGCACGTAGGTCTTGACGGTGCCGGCGCGCACGGCGGCGATGGCGTTGAATTCGTCGCCCTCGCGGAAGACATGCTCACCCTCGTGGAACGGACCGATGTGTTCAACCAGCACGTGCAGGTCCATCAGCGAAGACTTGTCGTAGCCCTCGGACAGGCACGCATCGGAAAACGCGCAGGTGCTGCAGAAATTCAGCTGGTCGCCGTCGTCTGCCGCAGCGGGCGAAGGCAGCGGGCGCCGGCGTGACGCGGGACTCAAGACGACCACTGCCGCGTAGGCTTCAGATGGCCTTCGAGAACCGTGCGGGCTCGGACTGGGGCTGCTGGAGGTAGCGGTCGAAGCATGCCGCGATGATACGCAGCAACAGCCGTCCGCGCGATGTCACCCGCAGCCCCTTGGGCGAGCGTTCGACCAGGCCGTCCGCCTCCAGCGGCTGCAGTCGGGCCAGGTCGTCACGGAAGTAGTCCACGAACTCGATCTCGTGGCGCTGTTCCAGTGCCGCGAAGTCCACTTCGCCGTGGCACATCAGCTGCTGGATCAGGTCGGCCCGCAGCACGTCGTCGGCGTCCAGGGCCATGCCGCGCCAGGTCGGCAGGCGGCCGGCGTCGATGGCGATTTCCCAGGACGGCAGGTCGCGCGGGTTCTGGCTGTAGGTGTCGCCGATGTGGCTGATCGAGCTGACGCCCAGTCCGATCAGGTCGCAGTCGGCGTGCGTGGTGTAGCCCATGAAGTTGCGGTGGAGGTGGCGCTGTTCCTGGGCCTGGGCGAGGTCGTCGCCGGGCAGCGCGAAGTGGTCCATGCCGATGTACTGGTAGCCCGCGGCCGACAGCTTCCCGATGGCCAGCTGCAGCAGGCCCAGCTTGTCTTCGGCGCTGGGCAGCTCGGCTTCAATGATGCGCTGCTGGGGCCGGAACAGCTGCGGCATGTGCGCGTAGCTGTACACCGCCAGCCGGTCGGGCCGGGTGGCGACCATCGCGTCGAGGGTCTTGCCGAAGCCTTCGCGGGTCTGGCGCGGCAGGCCGTAGATCAGGTCCACGTTCACCGATCGGAAACCGTTCTTGCGGCAGGCGTCGATCACCGCCTGGGTTTCCTGGACGCTCTGGATGCGATTCACCGCCTCCTGCACCGCCGGGTCGAAATCCTGCACGCCCAGGCTGGCGCGGTTGAAGCCCATGAAGGCCAGCGCCTCGATGTCGCCGGGGTTGATGAAGCGTGGGTCGATCTCGATCGAGAAGTCGCGCGAAGGGCTCTGGCTGAAGTGGAAGTGGCGGCTGAGCGTTTCCAGCAGCTCGCCGATCTGGCCCGGCGTGAAGAAGTTCGGGGTGCCGCCGCCCAGGTGCACCTGCATCACGTCACGGTCGCGGTCGAACAGCGGACCCAGCAGCGAGGCCTCGCGCACCAGCCGCGACAGGTAGGCCTCGGCGCGCGAGTGGTCGCGCGTGATGATGCGGTTGCAGCCGCAATAGAAGCACGGGCTGAAGCAGAACGGCACGTGCACGTACAGCGACAGGCGCCGCGGGATGGGGTCGTCGTTGCTCAGGTGCGCGGCCTGGCGAAACTGCGCCTCGCCGAAGCCCGCATGGAACTGCGGCGCCGTCGGGTAGGAGGTGTAGCGCGGACCGGGGCGGTCGTAGCGGCGCAGCAGCTCGGCGTCGAAGGGGGGCATGGCGGTCATGGCCGGAAGGCTAGTCGCCCCGCGCCGGTTCGTCCTTGACGCCGGTCAAGTCCAGCCGGCGATCAGATCCACTTGGCGCGGCGCAACACGACGAAAAGGCTGCCGATGATGGCCGCCGTCACCCCCACCAGGATCGCGTAGCTGAAGCGCCCGCCCAGTTCGGGCATGTGTTGGAAGTTCATCCCATACCAGCTGGCAATGAGCGTGGGCGCGGCCAGCAGGCCGGCCCAGCCGGCCAGGCGCTTGAGCACCTCGCCCTGGGCCACGGTGACCAGGGCCAGGTTGACCGACATGGCGGCCGTGAGCATTTCGCGCAGGGTGTCGGTGGCATCGTTCACCCGCAGCGTGTGGTCGAACACGTCGCGGAAATACAGCCGCATCTCCTCGCCCACGATGCCGGTGTGCACCCGCGTGAGCTGGCCGGTGATGTCCTGCATGGGCGCGACGGCCAGGCGCAGGCGGGTGAGCTCGCGCTTGAGCTCATAGAGCTTGATGACGGTGTCGCGGCTGAAGCTTTCGGCGAAGATGTCCTGTTCGAGCTCGTTGAGCTTGTCGCTGAACTCGTCCACGATCGGCAGGTAGTTGTCCACCACGAAGTCGAGCACCGCGTACAGGCCGTAGCTGGGGCCCATCGCCAGCAGCTCGGGTTCGCGCTCGCAGCGGCTGCGCACGGGCGCGTAGGACAGCGAGGCGCCGTGGCGCACCGTCAGCAGGTAGCGCGGGCCCATGAACACGTGCGTCTCGCCGAACGCCACCTGGCCTTTCACCACCTGGGCGGTGTGCACGACGATGAACAGCGAATTCCCGTAGGCCTCGATCTTGGGCCGCTGGTGCGCGTGGTGGGCGTCCTCGACCGCCAGGTCGTGCAGGTCGAACTCTTCCTGCAGCTGCTCGAGCACGGCTTCGTCGGGTTCATGCATGCCGACCCAGACCCAGCTGCCGTCGTCCACCGCCAGCACGTCGCTCACCTGTTCCAGGGCGATCTCGCGGCGCTTGCCTTCGCGCGTGTAGGCGGCGCAGTTGACGACGCAGGCGGGCGAGGCTGACGGAGCGGACGGGGCCGACGGGGCGGGCGAGCTGGGCGGCAGGGCTTCGTTCATCGCCCCATCATCGGCCCAGCCGCGCGCCCCGGGCAAGCGCTCAGCGCTTGGGGTCCAGGCTGCGCAGCAGGGCCCAGTGCAGGGGCAGCAGGAGCAGCACCCACTCGACGTTTTCCTGCGGCAGGAACGGCAGGAACCTGAGGAAGCCGGCCACCGCGGCGCTGCCGGCGACGGCCCACAGCAGCCCGCGGAACCGGCGGCTGGGTTCGCGGCCGCGCAGCTTCGCCCAGCCGCCCGGCAGCAGGAACAGGCACAGCGGGCTGAGCAGCAGCAGGTTCTCGTTGGCATGGCCGGCCACGTGTTCGGTGGCCACCCAGATCAGGGCCATCACGGTTCCCGCCAGGCCGGCGAGGGTCCAGAAGGCCAGGGCACCCGCTGCCAGCGTGCGCGGCGCGCGGCGCGCGGCCCACAGCACCAGCGCGGCCAGGGCCAGCCCGACGAAGAACGCGCCGGTGCGCGGGCGCGGCGCTTCGGTCGGCGCCGGCGCCACCCGGTGCGGCAGCAGGGTCTGTTCGCTGGCTACCAGCGGCCGGCCGTCGGGGAGCTTCACTTCGCGCAGCGCCTCACGCAGCCGCATGGGGATGAAGGACTCGTCCCAGCGCGACAGCGGGCGGTCGGCGTAGCTGCCCAGGCCCAGGTGGAAGCCCACCGCCATCCACGGTGCCGGCGACGCCAGGCGCACCGACTCGCTGCGGTAGGTGTTGCCCTGCGAGCGCCCCGCGAGCTGCGGCTGCAGGGCGCCGCCAAGCGCCTGGTCGATCGCGTCGCGCACTTTCGTCGAGCAGTTGCTGGTGAAGTAATCGTAGCGGTATTGGGCGTTCTCGGGCCGGGCGTTGAGGGCCAGCGAGGCGGCCAGCGACGTGGCGGCTTCCGGCGTGAGGTCGAGCCACTGCACGCCGACGCCGCGGCCGGTCTGCGCATAGCGCGCCAGGTCGTCGTCCAGCGGCAGCGCCACTAGCCAGTACTGCATCCGGCCGCGGACGAAGTTGCCGAAGAAGCCCGACTCGTCCATGTCGAAGTAGCCGAAATTGTAGGACGTGGCCGTTCCGGCCGCGTCGTCCTGCACCAGCACCGCGTTGTGGCCGAAACGCTCGAAGAAGATGCCGCCCGGCGCCATCGTCACCACGCCGATGCGCGGGGCGGCCAGCGCCAGCGCGGGCGCCAGCGCCAGCGCGGCCAGCAGCCACAGCAGCAGCACCAAGCCGCTGCGCCGCTCAGTCAGGCGCATGCACGCTCAGCACGAAGGTGTGCACGCGGCGGGCGTCGGCGCGGCCGACGCGGAAATGGAAGCGGCCCAGGGCCAGCTCCTCGCCCGCTTCGGGCAGGTGGCCGATGGCCGACGTGACCAGGCCGCCAATGGTGTCGTACTCGTCGTCGCCGAAATCGGCGCCGAACTGTTCGTTGAAATCGGTGATCGGCGTCAATGCGTCCACCATGAACTGGCCGTCGGCCTGCGCCGCGATCAGCTTGGATTCGTCGGCATCGTCGTGCTCGTCGTCGATATCGCCGACGATCTGCTCCAGCACGTCCTCGATGGTCACCAGGCCGGCCACGCCGCCGTGTTCGTCCACCACGATGGCCATGTGGTTGCGCGACAGCCGGAACTCCTTGAGCAGCACGTTCAGGCGCTTGGACTCGGGGATCAGCACCGCCGGGCGGAGCAGTTCGCGCACGGTGGACGGCCCGCCGTCGGCGACCATGCCGCGCAGCAGGTCCTTGGCCAACAGGATGCCCAGGATCTCGTCGCGGTCCTCGCCGTGCACCGGGAAGCGCGAATGGCCGGACTCGACCACCATCTTCATCAGGTCCAGGAACTTGGCGTCCAGCGGCAGGGAAACCATCTGGGAGCGCGGGACCATGATGTCGCCAACCTGCTGCTGGGACACCGACAGGGCGCCCTCGAGCATCTTCAGGGTGTCGGCCGTGATCAGGCGGTTGGCCTGGGCGTCGCGCAGGATTTCGACCAGGTCTTCGCGGGTCTGGGGTTCGCCGGAAAAGGCCAGGCTCAGGCGTTCAAGCCAGGAGCGGCGTTCCGGCGGGCTACTAGGGGAATCTTCGGACATCTCGGTGGGGCAGGCGCCATGGGGGCGGAGGGCTGCAGTGTAACCTCAGACCGTGGCGGGTTCATTTCCGGCCCCCGGACGGGTCGCTCCGGGCCGGGTCACGCGGGATATCGCAGCGGCCCTCCACGCAGGCCTGGGCCTGGCGCTGGGCGCGCGCGGCGGCCCGCCGGATCAGCCAACCGTAGGCCCGGTTCAGGCCCAGCCAGGACAGAGGCTGCCGTAAGCTGGCCACCCAGGGGTAGAGCCGGGCCCAGAGCGGGCGCAGGCGCGGATTGGCCCACAGTGCGGCTACCCGGTGGAGGCCGACGGCCCCGTAGGCCTGTTCGAACACGTCAACGCCGATGAACCAGCGCCCGTCCGCATCGCGGGCGTGGATCAGGCGCATCAGCGCGTCCTGGCCGATGCCTGCGGCCGCCAGCGCCGGGTCGCTGAAGCCCGGTGCGGACGCGTCAACCAGGGCGAGCCGTTGGGCGCCGTCGTGGGCCTTGAGCGCGTGCATCTCTTCCCGGCACAGCGGGCAGGAGGCGTCGTAGTAGACCAGCAGGGGCCAGGTGGCGGTCATTTCTTTTCGCCCTCGCGCAGGAGCTTCTGGATGCGGCTGCCCAGCTTCATGACCTTCATCAGGGTGGCGGGCTCCAGGCGCAGCATTTCTTCCCCCCAGGACGACAGCGAAACCATCAGTGCCAGCGTTTCCTGGATGCGCTTGCGGGCGTCGGCGTCCTCGACGGCGAAGCCGGGGTCGGCGGTGAGTTCGCGCAGAAGCGCCACGGTGGGGTCGAACTCGCGCGCCTTGCGCTCGCGTACCACCGTGCGGAAGAGGTCCCAGACGTCGCGGGAGGTTTCGAACTGGTCGCGGCGCTCCCCCACCAGGTGCGACACCCGCACCAGCTTGAGGTTGATCAGCTCGCGAAGGCTGTTGCTGACGTTGGAGCGCGCCACCACCAGCACCGAGGCGATGGTTTCGGCGTCCATCGGCCGGCCGGCCAGGAACAGCAGGGCGTGCACCTGCGCCACCGTGCGGTTGACGCCCCAGCGCGAGCCCATTTCGCCCCAATGCAGCACGAAGCGGCGGCTGATCGGGCTGAGCGGGTCGACGGCGTACGGGGCTGTTTCAACGGTCACGGGGCGGGCCTGCGCTGCCGGATTTCCGGCTTGCACATAGACTAGTCTCGACATATATTTCTGTCAATACAGAAATAACTGTCAGTACGAGGTGTCGCGATGGACAAGTCAGCCAGCGTCGTCGAACCGGGCCTGCGCGTCCTGGTGCTGGGCGGCGGCGGCTTCATCGGCCGGCATGCCGTGGCCGCCCTGCTGGAGGCGGGCGCGAGGGTGGAAGTCGGCAGCCGCCACCCGTCCCGCCTGGCCCGGCGCCTGCCGCCGGAAGCGCTGGCCTGCGGGCGCCGGCGGGTGCGGTTCGAGGACCTGCTGGCGCCGGAGGCCTGGGTACCGTCGCTCCACGGCGTCGACGTGGTGGTGAACTGCGTGGGCATCCTGCGCCAGCGCGGCCGCGAAACCTACCAGCGCGTTCACCACCTGGCCCCCGCCGCCCTGGCCGAAGCCTGCCGGCGCAGCGGCCAGCGCCTGGTGCACGTGTCCGCCCTGGGGCTGCAGGCACCGATGCGCAGCGGCTTCCTGCGTTCGAAGGCCGATGGCGAGGCGGCGCTGCGCCGCAGTGGCGCCAACTGTTGCATCGTCAGGCCGTCGCTGCTCGACGCCGAGGCGGGAGGCTATGGCGCGGCGTGGATCCGCCGCGTGGCGCGCTGGCCCGTGCACGCCTTGCCCGCCGACGCGACCGGCCTGGTCGCGGCCTTGGACGTGCGTGACCTGGGCGAGGCGTTGGCGCGCTTGGCGCAACGCCCCAACCTGTGCTGCGATGGCCAGCCGTCGGAATTCGAGCTCGGTGGCGACTCCGCGATGACGATGCGGGACTACCTGGCCGCCCTGCGCCGCCTGCACAGCGACCGGCCTGCCTGGCAAATCCGCGTTCCCGGCTGGCTGTCGCGGCTGGCCAGCCACGCCTGCGATCTGGTGCACGCCACGCCGTTCTCGTTCGGCCACTGGGAACTGCTGCGGCGCGACAACCGGCCGGCGCACAACGCGCTGCCCGGGCTGCTGGGGCGCCCGCCGCGCCCGGTGGCCGGCCGCCTGCCGGCGCCGCGGCCCGCCGCGCCCGCGCCGGTGGCGCAGCCCCAGCGCGCCTGAAGCGCCCGCGTCCGCATCCGCGTCCGGCGATGCCCCGGTTGGCGCCGTGCCAAGGTCAGTACGGGTCGGGCAGGCCCAGGTTGGCCAGGATGTCGCGCTCGAGCTGTTCCATGGCATCGGCCTCGCGCTCGTCGTCATGGTCCATGCCAAGAAGGTGCAGCACGCCGTGCACGGTGAGGTGGGCGTAGTGCGCGGCCAGGGGCTTGCCCTGCTCCAGCGCCTCCCGGGCCACCACCGGCGCGCAGATCACCAGGTCGCCCAGCAGGGGCAGGACGACGCCCTTGGGCAATTCGACCGGAAAACTCAGCACGTTGGTGGCGTAGTCCTTGCCGCGGTAGTGCCGGTTCAGGGCCCGGCCCTCCTTGGCGTCCACCAGGCGGATGGCCAGGTCGGCGCGCTTGATGCGGCCCTGGGCCGCGGCCGCAGCCCAGCGGCGGAAGCTCACGGCGGCGGGCAGGCCGGCGCGGGGCAGGCCGTAACTCACGCTGACGTCCAACTGCACCGGACCCTGGGTCATTCCTGCGACTCCTTGCCGTCGCGGGCATCGTAAGCCCGCACGATGCGTGCCACCAGCGGATGCCGCACCACGTCGTGGGCGGTGAAGAAGGTGAAGCTGATGCCGTCCACCCCGCGCAGCACGTCGATGGCGTCGCGCAGGCCCGACTTCTGGTGCTTGGGCAGGTCGATCTGGCTCAGGTCGCCGGTGATGACGGCGGTGGAGCCGAAACCTATCCGGGTCAGGAACATCTTCATCTGCTCGACCGAGGTGTTCTGCGCCTCGTCCAGGATCACGTAGGCGTCGTTGAGCGTGCGCCCGCGCATGAAGGCCAGCGGCGCGATCTCGATGACGTTGCGCTCGAGCAGCTTGGCGACCTTTTCCACGCCCAGCATTTCGTAGAGCGCGTCGTACAGCGGGCGCAGGTAGGGGTCTACCTTCTGGCTCACGTCACCGGGCAGGAAGCCCAGCTTCTCGCCGGCCTCCACCGCCGGGCGCACCAGCAGCAGGCGCTGCACGCGGGACTCGTTCAGCGCCTCGACCGCGCTGGCCACGGCCAGGAAGGTCTTGCCGGTGCCGGCCGGGCCGACGCCGAAGTTGATGTCGTGGGCGGTGATGGCCTGCAGGTATTTGGCCTGGTTGGCGCCGCGGCCGCGCACGGTGCCGCGCTTGACCTTGATCGCCACGTCCTGCGGCTCGGAGCCTTCGACCACGCGCTCGAGGTGGGCAGCGCCCAGGTGGCTGTGGATGGCGTGCGCGTCGAGGGTTTCGCCGGCCGCTTCCCGGTACAGCGCGTGCAGCAGCTTCTCGGCCGCGGCGGCGGCCTTGGCCTCGCCGGTGACGCGGAACACGTAGCCGCGGTTGGCGATCTCCACGCCCAGCCGCAGCTCCATCAGGCGCAGGTGCTCGTCGAACGGGCCGCACACGTTGGCGAGGCGTTCGTTGTCCTCGGGCTCGAGCACGAAATCGCGGTGCTGGGGTTTGCTCATGCGGCGACGCCTTCGTGGGTGACTATCTCGCCGCGCAGGGAATTGACGCGGGCCTGCGTGATGCGCACGTCCACGAACCGGCCCACCAGCCGCGGCTGGCCGGCGAAGTTCACGTTGCGCATGTTCTCGGTCTTGCCGGTGAGTTCAAGCGGGTCGCGCGCGCTCGGGCCCTCCACCAGCACGCGCTGCACCGTGCCGACCATGGCTTCGGAAATACGCCGGGCGCTGTCGTTGATGGCCGCCTGCAGCCGGCGCAGGCGCGCGTTGGCGACGTCGGCCGGCACCTCGTCGTGCAGGTTGGCGGCCGGCGTGCCGGGGCGGCGCGAATAGGCGAACGAGAAGCTCTGGTCGAAGCCGATCTCCTCGACCAGCCTGAGCGTGGCCTCGAAGTCGCGGTCTGTTTCCCCGGGGAAGCCGACGATGAAGTCCGAGCTGATCGAGATGCCCGGCTTGGCGGCGCGGATCCGGCGTATCTTGGCCTTGTATTCAAGCACGGTGTGGCCGCGCTTCATGGCTGCCAGCACCCGGTCCGATCCCGACTGCACCGGCAGGTGCAGGAAGCTGGCCAGCTGCGGCAGGTCGCGGTGCGCCTCCACCAGCGCGTCGGTGAACTCCACCGGGTGCGAGGTGGTGTAGCGGATGCGCTCCACGCCGTCCATGTGGGCGATCGCGCGCAGCAGGAAGGCCAGGTCGGCCACGTCGCCGTCGGCCATCGGGCCACGGTAGGCGTTGACGTTCTGGCCCAGCAGGTGCACTTCGCTCACGCCCTGGGCCACCAGCCGCGCCACTTCCAGCAGCACGTCGTCGAACGGCCGGGACACTTCCTCGCCGCGGGTGTAGGGCACCACGCAGAACGAGCAGTATTTGCTGCAGCCCTCGATCACCGACACGTAGGCGCTGGCGCCTTGGGCGCGCGGCTCGGGCATGCGGTCGAACTTCTCCACCTCGGGGAAGCTGATGTCCACCTGCGGCCGGCCGGTGGCGCGCGCCGCGTCGATCATGGCGGGCAGGCGGTGCAGGGTCTGGGGCCCGAACACCAGGTCCACCCAGGGCGCGCGCTTGAGCAGCGCCTCGCCCTCCTGGCTGGCCACGCAGCCGCCCACGCCGATCAGCACCGGCTTGTCGCGCTTGAGGTGCTTCCACTTGCCGATCAGCGAGAACATCTTGTCCTCGGCCCGCTCGCGGATGGAGCAGGTGTTGACCAGGATGACGTCGGCCTCGGCTTCCACCTGGGTAAGTTCCAGGCCGTGTTCGGCGCCCAGCACATCGGCGATCTTGGCCGAGTCGTACTCGTTCATCTGGCAGCCGTGGGTCTTGATGAAGAGCTTGCCCTTGGCGGGCGGGTTCACGGGCATGGCGGCGGTTGATCCGTTCCGTGTGGGGCGGTAGTGTAGCGCCGGCGCTTGGCAACGGGCCCGGCTTGGAGTACACCTCGCGGCAATGACCCGTTTCCGCCTCCTGACCCTGGCCTGCCTGGTCCTCGCCGCTTCCCCGGCCGGGGCGGGCACGCTTTACAAATGCACCGGCGCCGACCGCATCCCCAACTACTCGGGCAAGAAGATCGCGGGCGCCAGCTGCAAGGTCGTCAGCACCTATACGCCGGCCGACGCGCGGCCGCGCGGCCCCGCGCCGGCCGCCGCGAGTGCCGGTGGGGGCGGCGCGCCCAGCGCGGCGCGCAACGTGCCCGCCGCCCGCGTCCAGTTCCGCACCGCGGCGGCCGGCCAGGCCCTGCCGGCGTTGGCCGCGGGCAGCGGCGCCAAGGTGACCCGCGGGGCCATGTACAAGTACGAGCGCGACGGCATCGTGCACTACACCAACATCCGGCCGGGCGGCGACGCCGGCGCCAAGATGTTGTTCAGCTATGTCGAGACCTGCTACGCCTGCAGCCTGCTGCGGGGCGTGGACTTCTCCACGGTCCGCCTCAACACCGAGGCCTACGCGGCCGAGGTGCGGGCGGCGGCGCAGGAGTTCGGGGTGGAGGAGGCCGTGGTGCGCGCCATCATCCACGCCGAGTCGGCGTTCCGGCCCAATGCGGTCTCGCACGCCGGTGCCCAGGGCTTGATGCAGCTGATCCCGGCCACCGCCAGTCGGTTCGGGGTGGGTAACGTGTTCGACCCCAACCAGAACATCCGCGGCGGCGTGCAGTACCTGGCCTGGCTGCTCAAGCGCTTCGACAACGACCTGACCCTGGCGGCGGCCGGCTACAACGCCGGCGAAGGCGCCGTGGACCGCCACGGCGGCGTGCCGCCCTACGCCGAAACCCAGCGCTATGTCCAGCGCGTGGCCCAGCTGGCGGACCGCTATCGCGGGGCCCTGTCGGCTCCGTGAGGCCGCCGGCGGCGTTGTCGCTGCCGCGCTCGCTCCGCTACAATTGGGGGTCTTTGCGGGGCCGGCCGGTCCTGCATCTCGATTTTCAGCCACTTAGCAAGTATTTCGGAGAGCCGGATGGCTAACGAAGGGGTCAACTCAGGCCGTCGCCGCTTCCTGACCGCCACCACCGCCGTGGTTGGCGCGGTGGGCGCGGCCGCGGTCGCGGTGCCGTTCATCAGCAGCTGGAAGCCCAGCGCCCGGGCCCAGGTGGCCGGTGCGCCGGTGCCGGTGGACATCAGCAAGATCGACGGCGAGCCCGGCATGCGCATGATCGTGCAGTGGCGCGGCAAGCCGGTATGGATCTTCAAGCGCACGCCCGAGCAGCTGGCTGCGCTGCCCGGCCTGGACGGCCGCCTGCGCGACCCGAAGTCCGAGAACGCCGACCAGACCCCGGCCTTCGCCAAGAACGAGTCCCGGGCCATCAAGCCCGAGCTGGCCGTCATCGTCGGCATCTGTACCCACCTGGGCTGCTCGCCGACCTACATCCCCGAGCTGCAGCCGCAGGCCTTCGATTCCGAGTGGCAGGGCGGTTTCTACTGTCCTTGCCACAACTCGCGCTTCGACCTCGCCGGCCGCGTCTTTCAAGGCATGCCCGCACCGTCGAACCTCGAAGTCCCGCCCTATCACTTCGTAGACGACACCCACCTGATCGTCGGCGTCGCGCCCGAAGGAGCCGTCTAATGGCCAACGTCATCGCCCGCACCGCCGAAAGCGTCATCAGCTGGGTCAACGTCCGTACGCCCGGCCTGGTGCCGGCATACAAAAAGCACATCTCGGAGTACTACGCTCCAAAGAACTTCAACGTCTTCTACTACTTCGGCTCGTTCGCGATGCTGTTGCTGGTCAACCAGATCGTCACCGGCATCTTCCTGACGATGCACTACAAGCCCAGCCCCGCCGAGGCCTTCGCCTCGGTGGAGTACATCATGCGCGACGTGGAGTGGGGCTGGCTGATCCGCTACATGCACAGCACCGGCGCCTCGCTGTTCTTCGTCGTCATCTACCTGCACATGTTCCGCGCCCTGATCTACGGCTCGTACCAGAAACCGCGCGAGCTGGTCTGGGTGCTGGGCATGATGATCTTCCTGGTGCTGATGGCCGAAGCCTTCATGGGCTACGTGCTGCCGTGGGGCCAGATGTCGTACTGGGGCGCGCAGGTCATCATCAACCTGTTCGGCGCCATCCCGGTAGTTGGCAACGGCCTCACCGAATGGATCCGCGGTGATTACCTGGTGGCCGACGCCACCCTGAACCGGTTCTTCGCGCTGCACGTGATCGCGCTGCCGCTGGTGCTGCTGCTGCTCGTGGTGCTGCACCTGGGCGCGCTGCACGAAGTGGGGTCCAACAATCCCGACGGCGTGGACATCAAGAAGGTCAAGGACGAGGTTACCGGCATCCCCAAGGACGGCATCCCCTTCCACCCGTACTACACGGTGAAGGACCTGTTCGGCGCCGGCTTCCTGCTGCTCGTGTTCGCGTTCATCGTGTTCTTCGCGCCCGCCATGGGTGGCTGGTTCCTGGAGTGGGACAACTTCATCGAAGCCGACCCGCTGGTGACCCCGGCGCACATCAAGCCGGTGTGGTACTTCACGCCCTACTACGCGATGCTGCGCGCCATCCCCGACAAGCTGTTCGGCGTGATCGTGATGGGCGGCGCCACCATGATCCTGTTCGCGCTGCCGTGGCTGGACCGCTGCAAGGTCCGCTCCATCCGCTACCGCCCTTTGCTGCACAAGATCCTGATCGCCCTGTTCGCGGCGGGCTTCGTGGTGCTGGGCTGGCTGGGCGCACAGACCGGGTCCGACACCCAGAAGCTGGTGGCCCAGATCCTGACGGCCTACTACTTCGCCTTCTTCATCCTGATGCCGTTCTGGTCCACGATGGGCCAGACCAAGGAAGTTCCCGAGCGGGTGACCACGCATGATTAAGCTGCGCTTCTTCGCCCTCCTGTTGGCGTTCGCGCCGGGCCTCGGTCTGGCGGCGGGCGCCGGCCCGCTCGAATCCTCGGGCACCGACCTGAGCGACAGGGCGTCGCTGCAGCGCGGCGCCGGCCTGTTCATGAATTACTGCTCGGGCTGCCACGCGCTGTCTCTGCACCGTTACTCGCGCATCGCCTCCGACCTGGGGCTGGACCCGGCCGTGGTCGAAGCCAACCTGATCCCGGGTGACGCAAATATCGGCGAGACCATCAACACCGGCATCGCCGCCGGCGACGGCCAGGCCTGGTTCGGCAAGGCCCCGCCGGACCTGAGCCTGACCGCCCGCGCCCGCCACGGCGGCCCGGACTGGATCTACTCCTACCTCAAGGGTTTCTACGTCGACGAGACCCGGCCCGCGGGCTGGAACAACACCGTCTTCCCCGGCGCCTCGATGCCGCACGTGCTGTGGGAACTCCAGGGCATCCAGCGCCCGGTCTACGAGCAGGGCGCCGACGGCCTGCCGCACGTGGTCAAGCTGGAAATGGCCAAGTCCGGTCGCCTTGACGCCAAGCAGTACGACCAGGTGGCCCGCGACATCAGCGCCTTCATGCAGTACGTGGCCGAGCCGGCCGCGCTCAAGCGCGAGGCGGTGGGCGTGTGGGTGGTGCTGTTCCTGGCCTTCTTCACCTTCCTGGCCTACCTGCTCAAGGTCGAGTACTGGCGCGACGTGCACTGAGGCCCAACGGCCAGGCCACCCCGCGAGGCCGCCTTTGGGCGGCCTCGCGCGTTTCCGGCCCGGCGCGGCCCGGTGCCCCGGCCGGCCCCGGCTTGCGGCGGACCGGGGGTTTCGGGCAGGGTTAGGGCTTCCGGTGACCGCCTGCAGGGGCTCGTGGCGCCGCGAGAGGGAAACCCGATGGCTGCCAGCCCGCGCATCCGCAACGCCCTGACCCTGTTCTCCGCCCGCGACTGCGTGGTCTGCCACCGCGTCCGGCTGGTGCTGGCCGCCAAGGGCGTCACCTACGAACTGGTGCCGGTGGACCCGGCCAATCCGCCCGAGGATCTGGTTGACCTCAACCCTTACCATTCGGTGCCCACGCTGGTGGACCGCGACCTGGTGCTTTACGCCGCCTCGGTGGTGTCGGAGTACCTGGACGAGCGCTACCCGCATCCTCCGCTGATGCCCGTGGACCCGCTGTCACGCGCCCGGCTGCGGCTGGCGATGCTGCGGCTGGAGCACGACTGGGTGCCGCACGTGCAGGCCATCCAGCACGGCACCAAGGCCCAGGCCGACGCCGGCCGCAAGCGCCTGAAGGAGCTGCTGATCGGCGCGCTGCCGCTGTTCAAGGCCTCGAAGTTCTTCCTGAACCCGGAAATGAGCCTGGCCGACTGCGCCATAGCCCCGATCATCTGGCGCCTGCCGGCGCTGGGCATCGTGCTGCCCAAGGAAGCCAAGCTGATCGAGGACTACGGCATGCGGATCTTCCGCAACCCGGCCTACCTGCGCAGCCTCACGCCGGAAGAAAAGGCGCTGCGCGAGCTTCCGCCGTGAGCGAAGAAGCGGCTGCGATGACGTCCAACCGCCCTTACCTGCTCAGGGCGCTCAACGAGTGGATCAACGACAACGGCATGACGCCCCACCTGCTGGTGGACGCCGCGCGCGAAGGCGTGCAGGTGCCGGCGTCGGTGGTCAAGGACGGTCGCGTGGTGCTCAACATCGCGCCGCGAGCCGTGGCGCACCTGGCGATGGACAACCGCGAGGTCCGCTTCATGGCCCGCTTCGGCGGCGTCAGCCAGTCGGTGGTGGTGCCGGTGCTGGCGGTGATGGCCATCTACGCCCAGGAAACCGGGCAGGGCATGATGCTGCCCGAAGACGGCGCGATGCTTCCCGACGAATCGCCCGATCCCACGCCCGGTTCCGATGCCGGGGGCGATGCGCCCAAGCGCAGCCACCTCCGGGTCATCAAGTAACACCGTCCAGGTCAGGGCTGGGCCGGCTCCAGCGGCATGGGCCCGACCACCGAGCGCAGGCGTCGCCCGTGCAGCACGATGCGGCCCGCCCGGCGGTCATCGCCGCCGGTGGAGTACTCAAAGCCGAAGTGACGCTCCAGCCCCAGCCAGCCATCGCTGCCGCGGTTCAGGCGCAGGGTGACCAGGTGCACGGTTTGGTCGAGCCACTGCACGCCGGCGCGGGCACAGGCCGCCTGGCCCACGCGGGTGGCGGTTTCGGCGGCGCCGCGGCCGGCGTACCAGAACGCAACCGCGGCTACGGCCAGAAGCATCATGATCAAGGTGGAGAGCATGGCCACAGTGTGCGGACGGCGAGGGCGGCCCGCAAGGCGGCCCCCCTGCCGTGAAGGCGCGCGCATGGCTAAGATGGGCGCGGATGCCGGCCCGACGGGCCCCCGCCATTTCGCAGGAGAGCGAAGATGAAACTGGTGTTTCCCAATGGCGAGCACGTGCAGGTGCTGCTCAGTCCCGGCGTCAACCGCATAGGTTCGGGCCCGGACAACGCCGTTGTCCTGGCCGATCCCGCGATCGGCCAGCTGCACTGCGAGATCCACGTCACCAGCACCGGCGCCAACCTGCAGGTTCCCCCCGGCGGCGGCCCGGTGTCGGTGAACGGCAAGCCGGTGCCCGACATCATGGCCCTGCGTGGCGGCGACCAGATCGGCTTCGGTCCGGTGATGGCGCGCTTCGCGGTGGTCGAGGCCGTGCGCGCCGCCTCCCCCGACGGAACGGCCGCGGCCCCCGACCAGGACTCCGGCGCCACCCGCGTGCGCCTGGCGGTGCCCAAGTACGTGCTGCGCGGCGTCTCGGGCGCGGTGTTCGGCAAGGTGTTCCCGGTGGCCGGGCCGGTGGTGATCGGCCGCGCCCCGGAGTGCGACATCTCGGTTCATGCCGAAGAAATTTCCCGCCGGCATGCGCTGGTGAAGCCGACCCAGGAGGGCCTGTCGGTCGAAGACCTGGGTTCGTCCAACGGCACCTTCATCAACGCCAAGCGCGTGCAGCAGGGCTTCCTCAATGCCGGCGACGAACTGCGCCTGGACGCCGTGCGTTTCATCGTCGTGGCGCCGGGCATGGAAATGGCGCAACAGGCCACGCGCCAGACCCAGACCGCCAGCGAGCCGGCGGCGGCGGGCAACGGCATGAGCAAGTGGGTGCCCATCATGCTCACGGCGGCGGCGGTGCTGGTGATGGTGGCCCTGGTAATGAGCCGCTCGGGCCGCTGAGCCACCTGATCAGGGCGGCGCGGGGCCCAACCGCAGCGAGAGGTCGAGCGCCTGCACGTGCTTGGTGAGGGCGCCCACCGAAACGAAGTCCACCCCGCATCCGGCGATTTCCGCCAAGCGGGCGAGCGTGACGCCCCCGGACACTTCCAGTGGCATCCGCCCGTCGGCGCGCCGCACGGCCTCGCGCAGCGCCTCGAGGCTGAAGTCGTCCAGCAGGATCCGGCTGCAGCCGGTGGCCAGGGCCTGGTCCAACTCGTGCAGGTCTTCGACCTCGATGATCAGCGGCAGCTCGGGATGCAGCGCGCGCGCGGCCGCTGCCGCCGCCGCGATCGAGCCCGCGGCGTGGATATGGTTTTCCTTCAGCATCACCGCGTCGTAAAGGCCCATGCGGTGGTTGGCGCCGCCCCCGGCACGCACCGCGTACTTCTGGGCCACGCGCAGGCCCGGCAGGGTCTTGCGGGTGTCGAGGATGCGGGTGCGGGTGCCGGCCACCGCCGCCACGTATTGCGCGGTCCGCGTCGCAGTGGCGGACAGCGTCTGCAGGAAGTTCAGGGCCGGGCGCTCGGCGCTGACCAGCGCGCGGGTGCGCCCGGCCAGCGTGACCAGCACGGTGCCGGCCACCACGGCCCGGCCTTCGTCCACGCGCCAGTCAATGCGCACCTTCGGGTCGAGCGCCCGGAAGCAGGCGTCGAACCACGGGCGCCCCGCGATGACGCCGGCCTCCTTCGCGACGACCCATGCCTGTGCCGGGACGTCGGGCAGCAGCTGGGCCGTGGCGTCGCCGGGCCCGAGGTCCTCGGCGATCGCGCGGGCGACATCGGCCTGCACCTGGTCCGCGGGCGGCGGCGTCGGCAGGCTGGCCATCAGCGCGGGAAGTCGGCGACCTGGGACAGTGCCAGCGCTTCGTCGGCCAGCAGCACCGGGATGCCGTCCTCGATGCGGTAGACCGTGCGACGGTCGTCCGTGACCAGGCCCTCGGTGAGGGCATCAGGCTGCGGGCTGCCGTCGGCGCGGGCCAAGGTGCCGGCCGCGATGGCCCGGTTCACCGCGGCCAGCTCGGCCCCGTTGAGCAGGGCCAGCGGCTGCTTGCTGGCAGGGCAGCAAAGGATGTCGAGGAGTTTGCGGTCCATGGCTTTGGCTTTGTCCGGCGGGGGCTTGTGTCTAGAATAGCGTTTTGCCGAAGCCGCCCGCCATGAACGAACATGCCGCTGCTCCGCTTGACGCCGCTTCCCCGCTGGTCGGGGTGGTGATGGGCTCGCGCTCGGACTGGGAGACCATGCAGCACGCTGTCGCGCGCCTGGAGCAGTTGGGCGTGCCGCACGAAGTGCGCGTGGTCTCGGCGCACCGCACCCCCGACCTGCTGGTGGAGTACGCGAAGTCGGCGCAGTCGCGCGGCCTGCGCGCCATCATCGCCGGGGCCGGCGGCGCCGCGCACCTGCCCGGCATGATCGCTTCGATGACGCCGGTGCCGGTGCTGGGCGTGCCGGTGCAGAGCAAGGCCCTCAATGGCCTGGATTCGCTGCTGGCCATCGTGCAGATGCCGGCCGGCGTGCCGGTGGCGACCTTCGCCATCGGCGCGGCGGGCGCGGCCAACGCCGGCCTGTTCGCGGCGGCGCTGCTGGCGCCGCAGCACGAGGCGGTGCGCGAGGCCCTGGATGGGTTCCGCGCCCGCCAGACCCAGGAAGTGCTCGAACGTCCGGACCCTCGCCAGCCGTGACCACCGTTGGCATCCTGGGGGGCGGGCAGCTGGCCCGCATGCTCGCGCTTTCCGGCGCGCCTCTGGGCCTGCGCTTCCTGGTGCTGGACTCGACGCCGGACGCCTGCGCTGCGCAGTTCGCGCCGCTGCTGCAGGCCGACTACCGCGACCACGACGCGCTGGCCGCCTTCGCCGAACAGGTGGACGTGGCGACCTTCGATTTCGAGAACGTGCCGGCCGAAAGCGCCCGCTGGCTGGCCGAACGCGTGCCGGTGTTTCCCAGCCCGCGCGCGCTCGCCGTGGCGCAGGACCGGCTGGCCGAGAAGACGCTCTTCCGCGAGCTGGGCATCCCGGTGCCCGATTTCGCCGACATCTCCAGCCGGCCTGCGCTGGACGAGGCGCTGGAGCGCATCGGCACGCCCTGCATCCTCAAGACCCGGCGCCTGGGCTACGACGGCAAGGGCCAGTTCCGCATCAAGGCGCCGGCCGATGCCGACGCGGCGTGGGCGGCGCTGGGTCCGCAGGCCGACACCGTGGGCCTGATCCTGGAGGGCTTCGTGGCGTTCCAGCGCGAGCTGTCGGTGGTGGCCGTTCGCGGCCGCGACGGCGAGCTGCGGGCCTGGCCGCTGACCGAGAACTGGCATGAGTCGGGCATCCTGTCGGCCAGCCTGGCGCCCGCCGCCGGCCACCCCGCGCTGCACGCGCAGGCGCTGGCCACGGCGCGCAAGGTGGCGGAGGCTCTCGATTACGTCGGGGTCTTCGCGCTGGAGCTGTTCCTGCGCGACGGCGTTCTGCTGGCCAACGAGATGGCCCCGCGCGTGCACAACTCCGGGCACTGGACCATCGAGGGCGCGCAGACGTCGCAGTTCCAGAACCACCTGCGGGCCGTGCTCGGCCTGCCGCTGGGGGACACCCGCGCGGTCGGCCACAGCGTGATGTTGAACTGGATCGGCGAGATGCCTTCGTCGCTGCCGGTGCTGGCCGAGGCCTGCGGCCACTGGCATGACTACGGCAAGTCGCCCCGCGACGGCCGCAAGGTGGGACACGCGACGCTGCGCGCCGACACGCGCGGCCAACTGGCCGACGCGCTCGAGCGCATCGGCCGCGCCCTGGGCCGCGACGCCCAGGTGGCCCCGGCCGTGGCCAGGCTGCGCGAGCCTGGCTGAAAAAAAGGCCGACGCCCGGAGGCGTCGGCTGTCGGCGTGCTTGCGCGCCCGCAGGCGGGCGGAGCAGGGTCAGTGCATCTGGCTGGCGACGAAATCCCAGTTCACCAGGTTCCAGAACGCCTCCACGTACTTCGGGCGGGCGTTGCGGTAGTCCACGTAGTAGGCGTGCTCCCAGACGTCGCAGGTGAGCAGGGCCTTGTCGGTGCCGGTGAGCGGCGTGGCCGCGTTGGGCGTGCTGACCAGGGCCAGCGAGCCGTCCGGACGCTGCACCAGCCAGCCCCAGCCCGAGCCGAAGGTGGTGACGGCGGTCTGCGTGAACTGCTCCTTGAACGCCGCGAACGAACCGAAGGACTTGTTGATGGCGTCGGCCAGGGCGCCCGTGGGCTCGCCGCCGCCGTTGGGCTTGAGGCAGTTCCAGTAGAAGGTGTGGTTCCAGACCTGGGCGGCGTTGTTGAACATGCCGCCCTGGGCCTTGCGCACGATCGCCTCGAGCTCGAGCGACTCGAACTCGGTGCCCTTGATCAGGTTGTTGAGGTTGGTGACGTAGGCCTGGTGGTGCTTGCCGTAGTGGAAGTCGATGGTTTCGCCGGAAATGTGCGGCTCCAGCGCGGTGCGGTCGTAGGGCAGGGCGGGCAGTTCGATGGCCATGGGATTCTCCGGTTGCGAGGGGGCTGGGCGCCGTCGGGCGCCGCGTTGGCCGTATAATTCTAGCCCTATCGCGCGCCCGCCTCCGGGCTGCGCCCTGAACGGAGTTTTCCATGAGTGTGCAGGAACGCATCAAGGCCGAGGTCGAGGCCCATCCCATCGTGCTTTTCATGAAGGGCACGCCGCAGTTCCCCATGTGCGGGTTCTCCAGCCGTTCGGTGCAGGCGCTCAAGGCGGCCGGCGCCGCCGGCTTCCACACCGTGAACGTGCTCGAACAGCCGGAAGTCCGCGCCAACCTGCCGCGCTATTCGGACTGGCCGACCTTCCCGCAGCTGTTCATCAACGGCGAGCTGATCGGCGGCTGCGACATCACCGTCGAACTGCTCGACAGCGGCGAACTGGCCCGCATGGTCGCCGAGGCCCAGAAGGCCGCATGAACCCCGCCGGGGCGTCGCTGCCGGCGGTCGCGGCCGATGCCCTGGCCGGGCGCACGATCATCATCACCGGCGCCCACGGCGGCCTGGGTGCGGAGGCGGCCAAGGCCTGCGCCCGGGCGGGCGCCACGGTGGTGCTGGT
>Ga0105045_10001154_pt1 | contig 21208 bp, 40 predicted proteins | sample MAT02_FD_78089 | JGI IMG/M metagenome (GOLD analysis project Ga0105045, IMG submission 78089) | Freshwater microbial communities from Lake Fryxell liftoff mats and glacier meltwater in Antarctica - MAT-02 (megahit assembly) | ecosystem: Environmental > Aquatic > Freshwater > Ice > Liftoff... | reverse complement strand
GGGGTCTTTCTGTGAGCGGGGGTTAAAATCTGGATACTCAGCTGCGTTCAGCACCGTTGCTAAGGCGACAGCCATATCCGGGGTAACGCAGTGGCAGATGGTCTGGCACACCCCCGCACGGCGGCCTTTGGGGAGGGCGAGTGAAATCACCGTGTTCACGTCCGCGAGGTAAGGACCTTTGGGGAAGTCAGTAGGCATCCGGGGTCTTTCTGTGAGCGGGGGTTAAAATCTGGATACTCAGCTGCGTTCAGCACCGTTGCTAAGGCGATAGCCATATCCGGGGTAACACACGAGCAGATGGTCGTGCACCTCCACCCACGTGGGTCGTTGGGGAGGCTGACCGCAATCACCGTGTTCACGTCCGCGAGGTAAGGACCTTTGGGGAAGTCAGTAGGCATTGGCGGAGAGTCTCATTTCGGTGGGGGTCCGTAAAGGCCAAAGGGGAAGAAGAAGTAGAGCAGGACTGCTCCAGTAATAATAGATATCAAGACTGGGACAGCGAAAAGCGATACCTCCCTTTTCCACCTCGGCATGCTGGCAAGGTAGATGTTCTCAAGTCGCTCGCGTTCTTTGAAGTAAGCCCGCCGTTCCGCCAAGGACATACCCTTAGTCGGTTTAGCACAATGTGCTGCGAAGGCGAGGTATGGGGGTTTGTCAGTGGGCATGAATGGCATTGGCGGAGAGTCTCATTTCGGTGGGGGTCCGTAAAGTTCACGAGGGGGAGAAGAATAGGTAGTAGAGTGTAGCTGCCCCAAAAATGATGGACCACAAGATAACTGCCCAAATAACAATGACCCACAGGGGTGGAAAAGCGAACGTCGCTACCGCCCGTTTCCATTTTGGCATGCTGGCAAGGTACATGTTCTCAAGTCGAACGGCTTCCTTGAAGTGAGCACGCCGTCCCGCGAAGGACATACCCTTGGTAGATTTGGCACGATGTGCTGCGAAGGCGAGGTACGGGGGTTTGTCCGTGGGCATGAAGGGCATTGGGGCCTTTCTAGGGTTGGGGTAGGAGGCGCGAAAGGAAGGACACGATAGTACCTACGACGATCGCAAACGACGTAACGATGAGCACGGGGGTGGCGTATGCCGCTACCATCCGTTTCCATTTGGGTATGCTGGCAACGTAGGCGTGCTTAAGTCGAATGAGTTCCAAGACGTGAGCAATCCGTTCTTCTAAGGACATGTCCTCCGTAGGTATGGCACAATGCGCTGCCAAGGCGAGGTACTGGGGTGTGTTAGTGGGCATGAAGGGCATTGGGGTCTTTCTATGGCTAGTGTTCGAGGCGTGAAAGGAAGAACGCGATAGTACCTAGGACGCCTACCAGCAATGTAAGGACGAGCACGGGGGGGGCGAACGTCGCTACCAATATTTTCCATTCCGGTATGCTGGCAAGGTAGAGGTTCTCAAGTCGAACGGCTTCCTTGAAGTGAGCACTCAGTTCTACGTAGGACATGCCCTCAGTAGGTTTGGCGCAATGTGCTGAGTAGGCGAGGTACGGGGGTTTGTCTGTGGGCATGAAGGGCATTGGGGTCTTCCGGGGTGAAAGTGGCTGAATTCCATTTGTACGCGTTATCGCCTAGGTTAGTTCATTAATATTAGAATATACTTGACTATAAAAACGCCTCTATAGAACTGTATCAGGATGTATGAAACCCGTTAGAGACTCTGTTCTGTTAGCAAGAGTTTAGAGATTAACCTGATTTTTAGAGTCCTACTGAGCTTCATCTAACCGAATGTAAAAAGTTAAAAAGAGTTAGCAGTCTCAAAAGTCGGAAAGAGCAAAGAAAAAAGAAGAACTGTATTCTTCGAGGGTCTTGATTTCTGTACCCACGCAAGCCGAAGAAAACAGCACCCTGCTCAGCTGTAGGAGCTAGATAACGGTAGGAGATAGCCTGTGAGCTGAACGCAGCCGTCTACAGCCATTATACCACCACTCCCCCTCTCCCACGAGCTTTGAAGACAATAACGGCTATAGAGGCCTACAATCAACTCAACCATTACCTCCCGGCACTATCCCGGGAGGTCCGAAACCGCAGGCAGTTACTCATACGACCGATGGTGGGTTGTCCGATAACTTTGAAGTACTCTGTAAGTAGTCATCCAACTTCGAATGCGCTCGATAACGTACTTCGCATCTGAGCAGTCATATATCTCAGAGGGATGTATCTGTGATGAGACCCACTTTGGCAGGACTTCAGCAGGTAACCCGAGGAAGGCGTATTGAGTGGCTTCAGTCACATAGTCCGCGGACTTATTGCGAATTACTAACGCCAGGTGACCTATTGATAACGGGGTATTCCCCGAGGCCGATATCACCTGATTCGGAGGGACGCATCGGAGTGCGGTTCCTATGAGTCGGAATGCGCGTGTACGAGGCCAGGTTTGCTTTGCCACAGCCGGATCAAAGTCCGCCCAATTACTCTCTGGAGGAGAGAAGATATAAGTATCCTTATCCAGAGGGATATCGCTGGCGAATAACAGGACTTTGGAGGTGTGATCATACCAACACCCGGGACAGAGGGGATGATGGCAGGGAAAGGCTCCGGTGCGGTTCCAGCGGCAGGAGGACTTTGATAGCTTGGCCCAACGTTCGGACTGAGTCATCGACCACTTCCGAAACGCTGCCTCGGGGATGTTAAACTGCCCCGTTAAGTGAAACTTTAACTGCTGCTGGAGAACGATGTATGTATATACCGCCTTCGCATTTTTTGATCCCTTAGTCACGATCTACTCTTTCTGGAGTTGTACGGATGAACGCCTTCGAGAAGGCAGGAGATAGCGAACTCCGGCATTCTCCGACAACGGCCGAGGAACGCCTTCCGCTGAATACGACTGCGTCGGAGGTTATCCACGATTCGAGTGTATCTGTGAAAATTGGTAGAGCGGATGCTCCGGAGGGCGTGCTTGAGATGCATTGCGTCCGCAAACACATGATTCTGCGGGCGGCGGCGGAACAGTGGGTATAATATTAACATGACGATTACACGGGCGTAGTGCCGGCCTCAATGGGGGTTTCGGATTCAGTGGATGGACGAATGACTCGATAACGTAACTTATTAAACTCCCAGGTATCACTTCCGTACCACGTCGGACGGATCCGAATGCGCTGCCACCTCTTGTTCACGAACCTGGCGGACTGCAGGTACCGTGTGTAGCCCCTGCGGCCGTGGGGCGTCACCGTGCGTCTGGTAGTCTCGGTGGAGGCCGTCTCTGGCTGGACGTAGATCGTCCGGATCTTCTCTGGCTCGATCAAACGGTATTTCGGTATGCGATCATACCTCGGTAACTTTACTCCCGCCGCCTGCCTCCGAATGTCCCTCGGGCTTTGTATCGGGCGTTCCTGGATCACGTGATGCCGAGGAAGGTCGATGTACGCCAACTGCTCCAATCCCGTGGACAGCTCCCGGGAGAGGGTCCGATACAGGTTCATGTAGATCGCCCCAAGATCTGTTTCTTGAACCGGAAGGTGTTTTATCCGGTCGTACTCACTGGGGGTGATATCGACTCTCGGGCTATCAAAGGAACCGAGCTCAAACACCATCATCCGGGGGAAGGATAAGATCAGCTTCCAGAACTTGGAATCGGACGTGGGGGTGAGTATTGTGAAGTCAGCAACGGCTAAATACGCACCCGACAGCCCGTCTTTGGAGTTGGCCGCGGTAAACGAAGTCACAACCCCCCGGCGGAGTACAAAATTAGTATTCTCCAACTGCTCCGGGAATCCGTGCTGGAGGGCGGAGACTTCCTCCGCGTTCAACCCCTCCACCCCCGCGACGTAATCCTGGACCTGACTGAACCCGACAATACTAAATGGATCTAGTAACAGTGTGGTTTGAAACGGCATAGCCGGGGGATAGAACCAGTCGGCCGGCCCCAGGTCTTCCACGGCCGAAGCCAAGGCCGTGGTGTAGTCCTGCCGGTCAAACGTGAATACCGCGCCCTCGGTAGCCAGCCGTCGGAGATCTACCAACAACTCATGAAACTCGCGGTTGGGATCGAGCGTCTGGGGATCGAATGTCTCCGCCATCTTGCAGAAGGTGTTGTACATCTGAGTCTGTCCAACAACGTGGGTGCCGTAATGATCCGCCGTGGGGTCGTCCTGGAGTTGTGTCATTAAGTTCCTAGTGAGAGTGTGCCACGGTCGCAAACTGGAGCATGTCCACCGCCGCGATGATGGTGTTGATATCGGCGAGTGTTGTTTGTGGGGATACGAAATCGAAGTCATACAACCCAGTGGTTTTGTAAATGTACTCGTAAATTTGTGCGCGGGTGAGGGTGCGATACGCGACTACGGACTTCGAAAACACCTTCCGCTTATCGCGTAATATACTATTAACAGGCAGGTTGCTCTTCCTTGTCTTGACTGTCGACTTCATCTCACCAGCCCCTTCCTTATGCAGCCGCTTTACCGCCGCGATCATACGCACAATGGTTGGCATATCCGCCCGACTCCCATGGCACATGGTTTCGGATAACCCAGTCCATTCTCGTAGGCAGGCGTAGACTTGTTTACGGGTCATTCCAGTGTCCCATTTACACGCTCCGTCAGCGAGCTCATGAAACTCCCTACGTCTTCTCCGGAGAGCTTTCCCCGCTGGAAGCGCGGTGGGATCCCCGTGAGCGAATGGTATAGTCTTCGGATGTCCGGCGTAGGTGTCGCATACGGGGAAATGGCTACACATGATAGACAGCCCGTAGGAGGTACCGTAAATTAACGCGGAGTCACCTATCTGCGTAGGGTTTCCGCATGCGGGGCAGGGGTCCCCCACTCGAAAGTAGTTATCTGCCATGACGACGCAGAAGTTCAAGAACGCCTTCGACCGAGCCACAGACGCAGTATACGTCTTTGGGGGTGTGGACATCACAGGTTATATTCGCACGTAACCGCGCTTCCCCGACCATACACAGACTCACGTCCGGAACAGATACTTTCCGGACCTCCGACGGGATGACCGAGACAATACTACCATCTAAACAAATGAGTTCGACCGGACGGGGAGTGCCGGACTGGGGTACGGCTTCCGCGTTATCTTTCCAAGAGCTGGGCATATGGTCTTTCTAAAAAGCACGTCCCCCGTGGGTTTAGCACGGGGGAAATGGATGGTATTGCTAACGCCTATGCAGGATGCGGTCGACGATAGCGACTTGAACAAACATCCCGAGGTAGGTCATAAGAAACCCACTCAGGATGATAGCTGTGGGGGTAGCCCACGTAAACAAAGGGTCATCCACGAGGAAGCCCCTTCCAGAATGCAGCGACTTTCTCAGGATCCTTACTAAAGCGAGCTGCCTCCGCCTTAATAACCCGTGTACGGATGCCCTCACCTACGTAGATCAGGCCTAAAGACGCCCCCAGCGCGAGCGCGGGGAGAAACAGGTAGGCCAGGACCGTGATAACGACGTTGAGTAAGAACATCCCAATCACTAACACTATGATACCAGCGGCGCAGACCCCGAATACGCCCACAGAAGTGGGACGCCGGTGGGCGCGGATATTCTTAAACAGGGGCATGGTAATGCTCCTCGCCCAACTACAACTCAAACCCCGGAGCGAGTTGGTAACCCCGGGATCGTGCGGAATATCCGCAAATACGTACACAACGCATGCACGATTGAGATTGACTCATGAAGTTGTGTTACTATGGTGTCAACTGTGATGGACGTTACTACTGCTCTAGCGGCCTACCAAAATATGCTGTCCTCGGACGAGCGTCCGATGAGCAATCTCTTGCCACTGATCTTCCGCCTACGGGGGAAGCCGTACGACCTCGGATGGTCGCATTTCATGTTTGAGCCTATGTTTCGGCTACAGAACTGTCCCCGAGTTATGCTGTGGAAGACCGCCCGACAAGTTTCTAAGTCAACTAGCCTCGCCGCAATGCAGATCATTCGGGCGGTGGCGGAGCCAAATTACAATATCCTGACGGTGATGCCGTTGTTTGAGCAAGTTCGCAAGTTCAGTCAGAACTATGTCCGGCCGTTCCTCGTGACCTCCCCCATGCGCAGTCGTCTGGTGGGGTCGAACAGCATTGACTCAGTCCTTCAGCGGGGGATTGGCTCCCCCGAGCACAATTCCAATTTATTCTACTCCTACTCCCACGGTGACCCCTCCCGTATTCGCGGAATATCGGCATCGGAAGTGAACGTAGACGAAATCCAGGACCTCCCGCTGGACGATCTTCCGGTAGTCGAATCCTGTATGGCGGCCTCCCCCTTTAAGATCCTGAGGTACACTGGAACGCCAAAGACCTTTGACAACACAATCAACGTCCTGTGGGAAGATAGCTCCCAAGCCATCTGGCATATCCCGTGTGGAGAGACCGGGTGTAACCAGTTGAATCGTTGTAGCGCGGGCGGGGATCTCCTGAAGATGTTGGGCGAGTTCACACTTGTATGTAGCGCCTGTGGTAAACCGGTGAACTCCCGCCGTGGATTCTATATCCATGACTTCCCCGAGCGGAGAACCATCTTCCCAGGCTACCACGTATCCCAGCCTGTACTGCCGATGCACTATGAGTCGCCCAAGGACTGGTTTGTGCTCAAAGAGATCCAACGCACGAAACCAGCGTATGTCTTCTACAACGAGACCCTAGGCGAAAGCTTTGACTCAGGTGCCAAGCTCCTGACCCAAGAACAACTGAAGGCCGCCGCGGTCGTACCTCCAGCGCCCCCGGGAGTGTACAACCCAGATGGTTACGTCGGCTCCATGCTGGGTATCGATTGGGGTGGACGTGGAAAAGAGCGGTCAACCGATTCCGACGATTTCATCAGTAACACTGCCTTCGCCCTCGCCGGCCTGTGTTCGGATGGGACTGTGGATATCGCGTGGCTGCACAAGATCCCGTATGCGATCGATATCTCGGAAGAGTCTAGGATCGCGGTTGGTACCGCACGCAAGGCCATGGTCTCCCATATCGCCATGGACTACGGCGGCCAGGGAAACGTCCAGGAACAGCGATTGATTGCCGAGGGCTTTCCCCGGGAACGTATCATCCCATTTACATACGCCGGCAACATCCAACCCCGACGTCCGATTGTGTACTACCAGCCACCGAAGCATTACGGTGTGCGGTCGTCGTATACCCTGGATAAGTCCCGTTCGGTCTTGCTGTTGATCGAATTGATCAAGGTCGGGGCCGTACGCTTACCATCGGGCGACGAATATCTCAAAAACCACCTGCGGGACTTCCTGAATATCTTTGAAGAGAGTATTGAGGATCCCCGTGGACCGCGCAAACGATTAGTCCGGAGAATGAGCAAGCGGACGGACGACATCGTTCACGCGATCAACTACGCCGTAATGGGACTCTATCATTTGAACAACGCCTGGCCGAGGTTGGCTGAGGCGTTCATCGAACCAGACGACTCCTAATCACGAGCACTTCAGCAACGTCCGGAGTTCGGCGAAGGCCTTCTCCGCCTCCCCCGCGCTATTGGTTGCCCACTCAGTCAACGCCGCGGCAAGCACTTCGTCCCCAGTATCACCAGAGAGATACCGATCGAGGCTGGTCGCCAACTCCCGGGTAGCTCTGAGCAGTAACTGGGCCGTACGCAAACTAGCGAGTAAGGCCTCTCCCTCGGGGTAAGGCTGGCCGTACTCGTTTTTCTTTCCCGCTCTGTCGAGGTCGTCCTGCATCGCGTCAGCGAGATCGGACATCCGGGTCTGCATGTAGTACCAATGACCCCCACTCATTTCAGCAACGTCTGGAGTTCGATGAAGGCCTTCTCCGCCTTCGCGCTATCGGCCTTCAAACACCACGCCTGAATCTCGTCCGGCTCAATGTACTCTTGTAACGCGGCAGCACACTGTGCGGCCGCGTTAAATTGAAAGCTGAATCGAGCATCACGCGAGCGATGTATTAACGCGCACATCTCATCCACGTGAGCCGTCGTGGATTTACCGGTTGCAGCGCTGAATCGACCTGCGCGGTCGATTAGCTTGTTTAAGCGGACGGTCTCATCCTTCAACACAGTACTAACGCCAGCCGAGGTACTCCAGTTGTGTATTCGATCCAAGGACTCTAACGCCGCCACCGCCAGAGCCGCTACCTGAACCATACGCTTACGGTACGTCCGCGGATCCCCTCCGATAGTAACCCGGTCACGTATAAGCTCTAACCAGTCCAAAGAATCGTGAGTCTTGTCGTCATGGACGGGGCCTCCCCACTGACGATCCTGCTGCAGCCGTTCATGCTTTATTTCGTCGTAAACGTCCATGGACCTCCTCCTTTAAGGGGTTGGGTGTGTTTCAGTCAACTCGGACCGCGTGCTCGCGAGCCAGGGATTCTTCCAACGAGGTACAATCAAAACGGTCGATGTAGGCCGTAAGATCACCCTTGCGAATAACAATCAACGGATCCCGTGGCTTGGGTCCCGGTGGGGTTTCCCCAGCCAGAATCCAAGTAGCTTCCGTGATCAGTCGGAGCTCGCCGTTAACACTGCGCGCGATCTCCCGCGCGTCAGCAATTTTCTTCCGATCCTCGGGTTTGATCATGCCCGGGATGGTGCTGTAGCAGGCGTACGCGTAGTCACCGGAAGACTTCAGCCAAGCGTTGTGCGCGGCGGTGGTTACTGGCGTGCGAAGCTCCCGTCCGTCAGCGAACTGCTGCACAGTCGTAGCCGCCACCCGACCCACTAATATCCCACTACCCTTCAGTTTACGGAACTCGTCCTCGAAGTACGCAGGGCGGGTGGACGCCAAACGGTCTGCGAATTGACACACATCGGCTATGAATTTCCGGAATGATAGTCCGTGATCGAAATAGGGGTCGATGGAGTTGAACAGCGGCGTTTCCAGATTCAGATGTCCAGGGCGCGTACGGAGTAGGCTTTCCGGCGAGATAGCCCGTACCGGACGTCCCAATGCTTTAGCAACCTCGCGGAACCAGCTGACATCCAGGGGGGATTCCTCGGGCGGTGCAAGGTGCATGCGTTCACACGGGAGCGCGTCCGAGGGTTCTACTTCAGGCGGAACTGCGGCGATCGGACTTGGATAGCTGTCCAAGAGTGAGGCCAGCGTAGCGGCTGCCAGGGTTTTAGTTTGATTGAATGGCCACATGATATCTCCTAAGAAAGGTTGTCCGCCGATGGCGGAATGATAGGGACTAGACGAACGCGGCAGGCATTTTTAACACGTGTGGGGTCGCCGTAGACCCTGACGGTTATTCCAATAACTCGAACAGCCGGCATACCGTATCGATCATCATACTCACAAGGGTGGTTCCCTTGCCGAAATAAAGCGGTGGAGTTAGTGACGGTTATAACAGTCGACTCCGCGTACTTAATCGTGTAATCCCGCCCCGGTATCAGGAGCAGGTCCCATTGATACATTAATACTACCAATCCCGGTGGACGATTCAGGCAGTCGGTAACGGACTTCGGAAACCGGAGCCCGTACTTGTTTGCGTTCACGGGGTCGAGCATAAAATCCCTTTGGCTGCGAACTTCGCTTCCAGCTCTATCAAGATACCGAGTAATCGAGCGTGGTAGTCGAAGAACTCACCCGCATCGAAGTAAACCCCGGTGGAGCGATCGATAAGTCCCCGGGACTGAATACCAAATCGCTTATTGTGGGCAATGAGCTGCCGTTGAAACAGGATGTGCTCGGTGTAGTCCGGCTCTTTCGATCTGACACGCATGCCGTGGTTATCCATAGCTAAAGAAAAGCGCAACCGTATTCCCGGCCGCTCTAAAAAGAAACCCACCACCAATCTCAGCCTACCAACGTAGGAAGTAAGATTAGTGGTGGGTCCAGCGAGACTCACATTATTACGCTGTTATTATTCGACCTTGGTTTCCGTCGGGGATTCGACCGCCGACCCAACCTCACCGACTTCGATTTCCAGTTCCGTAGGGCTGCCGTCCAGCCCGTACTCGAACTCGGGCGCGTGCAGCAACGCATCCACTGCGTCCTTTTCTTTGGTCAGCTTATGCCACATGTCGGTATAGGTATCATGTAGTGGGGAGGCCGGATTCGACCCGAACACCCCACGCAAGAGCTCGCGCTCGTCCTTCGACAGCATCACCGTCTTCCCGTGTGCAGCCTGCGCCAGGGGCCGACGTGGGATGTTGTTCAGGACATCGGTATCACCCAGGTGAAACCGGGTGTTCAGCGGCAGGATGGCATCGGCAAACGCCGAGTGCTCGTGCAGGCGGTTGAGCACGTCCATGAGCTGATTCGCAGTCTCCTTATACATTTCGGCCTCGGGGATCTCCCCGAAATACGTCTTTCCGTTCAGAGCGTACGAGGTACGCCCTTCCTTGGCGCAGAAGGTCTTGGAATAGACCTCCTTCCCACGCACCTTCACGGAGAATGCGATGGTAGCGGTCTTCCGCAGCACAAAGCCGTATTCCATCGTGCGGGATTCCAGCGCCCGCATGAGCATGCCGGAGACCGCTATCAAACGCCGGATCACCATTTCCGGCTGCTGGGACGGCAACTGGAGTTCCAGGATGAGCGCGTCCGAGCGGTTGACGTACTTGTTCTCAACCCGGGCCTTGGGCTCGGGCTGGACGTGCGTACGGGATTGATGCTGGACCCGGCCTTCCGTGCGCGAGCCCAGTTTGACGGCGGCGGCCTTGACCTTGGGTTCGGCGACGGCGACGGGGGCGGGGGCGGGGGCGACGACTGTGGGAGCCATGCGTTGATAAACCCGTCCATTGATCACGACGATATTTTCGTTCACGACTTGGTATTCGGGAATAACGGGGGCGGTGTTCTTAGTCATGGTAACCTTTTGGATCAATGTGGACGATGCCACGGGGGTTGATTCCACAGCGAATACTGTGGAAATGCGGGGGACAGACTGCACAGGGCGAGGACTCAAAATTGGGGCCTCGACCTGACCGGTACATTCACAAACAATAAATCCATCTTCTAACACCACCATCGATCCATTTCCGAGCCATTCTAGCACTGCTTCGTAGGGGGTGACCCGTCCGACAACAAACACCTTCACTTTCCTAAACTCCTTGTGGCTCCCGTATGTGAGGAGCAGATTTTTCAGCTCCTCCTTGTTTTGCGGCTGGATCTTCAAAGACCCGTTCACTCCGCGGTGGCGGATGAACCTCAGCTCAGTCCAGTCAGGCATATACTCCTCCCCACAGTATCGCCGGAGTTGGCGATCTGTTGGTGGGGTGTTATGCTGGTTGGTGATCGCGTTCTGCATGCGCAGTCCCTCTCTCGGCCTCAGTAATAAACTGAGGTAGTGGTTTACCCATACCCGAATTAGGTATGAGCGTGTTGTCCTTCGGCGGGGGAGTGCCAGTCGGACAGTGACTGGAGCTCCGTCGGCAGGTGTTCACAAATGAATGCCCGATGGGCATCCGACACCAACTTCCACCGCTTATCTGCCGCGATAAGCCTAGGAAGGAGGTCACAGGCGAGCGGATAACGGCGGCGCATCTGGGGAGTAGTCCTCCCCGCGTTCGCAAAGATAAATGTCTTTGCGATGTAGACCGCGAGCATATTCGAGAGCACTCGAATAAGCTGCTTACCCCCAATGGACTTGTTCTCCAACCGAAACCCCCCGTCGTTAATGCGGGAAGCCGTAGCTAGCTCATCAAGCACCTGTGCGAGGGAAGCGTCAGCCCCCAACGTCACAGCATCTTGAATAAGGTCCTGAAACTGGTTCATCCGCAACCGAGATATTACATCCCCGGCGTTGGACGTCGCGACCAGAAATTTATGCGCGATAGTTATCATAGATACCCCCTTATAAAGCGGTGATTATATTTTCGGACTCGATCAACTTCCCACTGACCTTTAATGCCGTAATAAGGCTGTTCAACTGCCCCACTGTACAGCTCAGTAGCAGACTCAGCGACGAGAGCCGTGCGCGCTGGATACCGCCTAGGTGGCGGATAATATTCTCCACCAACTGCGGAGTGAGTTTTAGCGGTTGGTGCATCATACGTTGACCTTGTTTTCTAACTCCAGCTTACGCAGTTGCTTTTTATTCAGCTGCCGGTGGTGCGTAAACTGTTTGTTGCCCCACGGGCGAGGGTTGTACCACAGGTTAGGATTGGTCGCGTAGCCCATGTAGTTTTCCCATGCCAGCTCTACATATTGCTGCGCGCGCTGCGCACTGCTGCCCAACGCGATAGCGGAGGAGAGGGAGGCGGCATAATACGAGCGGTACCAGATGCCGAACATCTGGATAAAGCACTCCCCTTCTATTTCCCGATAAAACCCCTCCACCGACTTCTGCGGCTTACGCACCCTCTTCTTCTTACGTTTAATCTTCTTTATAAGCCCTGTGAGGGGACATACGTAATAGTCGATACCGGAAACGACGTCCTCCAGGGGAACGAGTCCCATGTACGGCGAGTGCATGAACAGCTCCTGGGAGCTATTTACGAGCACGTCCAGTACGATGAAATCCTTCAAGTGTGAGTGTACGTGCTGTTCCGTAACAGTCCCCGTGGGCGATACCTGCTTACACAGGTTGCTGTAGACCTTATCCCACTTACGCCCGACGTTTTTCCGGATCAGTCCGGCTATAGCGCCGAGGCGATCGGAAAACTGCCGACCCTCGTATCCCAGGCGAAGGGTCTTGGACTCCACGCTCGGGTGGGAGTCCATAAAGTCTTCGTAATCCTCGCACGCGCTCATCCTCGGGTGGAACTGCCTGCGGAATCCGGAGACCGGGTTTTTATCGCGCGACCCCGAGCGCTGACGTTCGCAAATGACTTTTGCGATATCCTTACGCATTTTAGCCCCCTACAATAGCTTGGTGGATTTCCGATTGCAGGTGCGTTCGGGCACGCTCCAGCTGATCGACAATGAGCTTGTGGACGGATTCCGTCATCAGCACCGCCCGCCCCGGACCCGTGGCCTGGAGCATAGCGATCGATTGCTCGACCTCATTCAGTGCGGGGGCCACGTGCTTACGCGTTCCTGCGCGGGGTTCGGGCGTGCGGTAGGCAAGAGATGCGCAGCACGACCTGCGCCGGACAACGTCGGGGTATGCGGACATGTGACAATGCGGGCACTTGATGTATTTCTCAGACATAGACATGCGTCTCTCTCTCGGGGTTGGTTATATCCGGTACGTCTGTACCGGGAGGGTGGTGATTAACTGGCTGTTCCGGTCGAGACGGTATCGACGAATGCCGTCGATGGAGAACGTCGTGCGGCCGGGGACAAGCCGGTCCTTGAACGTATCAATGAACGCGAACACCGCCGTGGGGGCATCCGGGGCCTCAATCTTGGAGCTGACCTCGTACCCCAGGTTGTCCGTGCTGACCCAGGCCTTAATAAGCATTATTCATTGCCGCGGTAAACAGGGCAAGGCCGCCTCCAAACGTCGTGGCGAGCGCGAGTTGAAATAGGCCTATATTCCCCAGGTAGAACAGCCTCTCGCAGACGAGCACGACTGTGAAGAAAGTAAGGAAATGTACCAGGAACCCAGGTCCTGAGATCATAATAATAATACCGTAGTACATTACGGACAGTATCAGCCCGAATGACAGTCCCTGTTTGAAGTGACCAGTTAGCATGGGGTATTCCTTTCGGGAATAGTTGGTTAATAGCTCTCCCGACGAATGCCGGGAGAAACGTGTTCGCGCGGACACAAAGTTAAACCGTGGCGGCAAACCTTATACTTGTAGTACGTTCTAGAAACCGATCGTGGAGAATCGCGTGCAGCTGTTCATCGACGCCGGACGGGGCAACTATCGCAGGTATGGGGCTAATCATATCCGATGACCAACTCCACGTGAATATACGCTTTATCAGTTCGTTATCTCCAAGCGCAGCCGAGACGCAGTGCACGTCATAGCAAGTGGGTACGTCTCGTACGGGCGTCAGTCGCGTAATCCAAACAGCCTCTCCGCACAAACCATCCATTTGATGATTCCAGCCGCCTTGGATGCTCGGACGCCCGCCCCCGACACCAATGAGGCCGAATGCTGTGTTTAGGTCGAGCCGCGAGCGAATTCGGGCCAAATGGCCTTCCTTTAACGTGACCGACTCCCTCTCAGCGCCAAGCTTTCTGGTTATAAACTGCTGAGTCAACTCCCCGAGTTCGGGAGTCACGCTGACTAGTACATCGTCCGGGACGAGTATGAGCGGGGCGTGCTGGCCTAGGCGTGAAGCTCGGGGTCTAACATCATTACCGACCAGGGCGATAGCCAGCGTCCGGGGGCCGACGTCGCCCGACCTGGAGGGGTAGCGTCCGACTACAACTGCCAGCCTCCACACTAACTCCAAAGACGCAGCTATTATGTGCGTACCCCCCGGCAGATAGGGGGTCACGGGTGCAAGGTCAGCGGCTGTAGCAAACCCGCTGATTCGAACGTATTGACCTGTGTGCATATAGTCTTTCGGGGTTATAGGTTAATTCGCCCCCATGGCGGAGCGCAAGCCTGCTGGAGTTAACCAGCTATACAAATAGCTCCTGGTGGCGGTGGGCCGAGCATTGCTAGTAAGGCATCGACTTCCGAATGCTCCGCAGGTACCAGCTCAATAACTTCGTCTGACCAGGTGAAGATGTCAAACTCAACTTGCTTATTGGCGTTGTCGAGCGCGACGCTACAAATTTTACACGACAGCCCCGTATCCCAAGGTAGAGCAGTGAGAACACCTGTCTCACCACAATACTGGGACATACCGCGCACCCAGATGACCTCGACCTGGGGTAAGCCGCTGTGGGCACTCCCGAACTCTCGAAGAAGTGAATCCAGTGTTCGAATGCGGACACGGTCTCCGATTTTCATGTCTGACTCCTGGGGTGGATTGTTAAGGCACCGGCTGGGGGTGTACCCAATAACTGAAGAAGGGCGGAAACCGAGGGATCTTCTACTGCTACCACTACTACCGGGATCGGTTCGAACATCTGGGCCGACCAATTAAAATCCAGGAATATCGAGCTGACGCGGATGTTCCTTTGGTCCGGTTCATCCCAAACGAGGGCGTCGACGTCTTCCGGATGTACAACCATGCGGATGCCAGCCAGGTACCCACCGATGCGCCGTTCGCGTTCGACCACCCGGCAAGTTAATCCACATCCAAGAGCCATCGTGTGGTTCCACCCGGCGTCCACACTAGGACTACCATCACCATCCTCCCCAAACTCTGCAATCATATCCGCCACCGAACGCACGCGGACTCGGTTACCGATGGAGGCCTCCTCCCAACTTAATGTCATATAATATTCCTATTCATGGGCGTTACCCAGACCGGCGTAGGGCTGGGTCGCTGGTGTAAAGGGTGAGGCTCACGCTGAAGCTGTTCTAGCTCAGCGTGGGTGAGTCGTTAAGGCACCCGCTGGTGGCGGGCCTAGCAACTGGAGAAGGGCGGAAACCGAGGGATCTTCTACTGCTACCACTACTACCGGGATTGGTTCGAACATCTGGGCCGACCAATTAAAGTCCATGAATATCGATCGGACGCTAATGTTCTCTTCGTCAGCCCCATACCAAACGTGGGCGGAGGTGTTTTTCGGACGGACTGTCAGGGAGATTCCATCCGTGCTCTGGCGGCGTTCGATCACCCGGCCGATCACTCCACAGACAAGGGCCATCTTACTGTTCCACCCTACAGCTACACGCGGATCACCATAGGCATCCGCCCCAAACTCCAGGAGCATATCCTCCACCGAACGTACGCGTACTAGGTTACCTACGGAGGCGTCCTCCCAACTTAATGTCATATGATGTCCCAATGCGGATAGGCTATCCAGACCGACGTCGGTCTGGGTCGCGGGTGTAGAAGATAGGGCTCATGCTGAAGCTGTTCTAGCTCAGCGCAGGTGAGTCGTTAAGGCACCAACCGGGGGCGGGCCTAATAACTGGAAGAGTGCGGAAATCTCCGGATGCTCCGGTGCCGGGACGGGTTCGAACAACTGAGTTGACCACGTAAAACCTTCGATCAACTGGCGGACAGTGCAGGCGGTTCCCGAGTGACCAGGTGGGAGAGCGTGTATGAAGGACCAACGGTGGTCCAATTCATCTTCCGGCTCGACGTCCAGTTGGATGAACTGAGGGCGGCGTATGCGTGCGACCACCCGGCAAGTCATTCCACAGGCGCCAGCCATCTGGCGGTCCCACCCTACATCTACCACGAGGTTCCCACTTTGACTCCTCCCAAACGTCCGGGCCAGATCCTCCACCGAACGTACTCGCAATATGGTACCTTCGGCAGCGTCATCCCAACTTAAGACCATACAGTGTTCCAATTCATGAGTGTTACCCAGTCCGGTGTCGGTCTGGGTAGCGGGTGTAAAAGACTGGGCTTACGCTGAAGCTGTTCTAGCTCAGCGTGGTGGGCCGTTATGGCGCTTGCCGGCGGCGGGCCTAATAACCGGAGAAGAGCGGAAACCTCCGGATGTTCTACCACTATTGCCTCTACTGGCGTAACCAATTCAGCCATCTCGGTGGACCACGTAAACCTCGTGAGTGCACTGAGCGGGCTGGGGTCTCCCGCAGTCCATAGGGGGTCGCAGTCATCTTCCGGCTGCAGGATCAGAATGGTGTAGTAGTCGCGCCGGAAACGATCGACCACCCGGCAGGTCAGTCCACACGCAATACCCATGCGGTGGTCCCACCCGGTCTCTATCCGAGGATCGCCATCGTCATCCTCATCAAACTCCGCAATCATATCCTCGACCGAGCGAATTCGTACTATCGTACCCTCGGTAACCTCATTCCAACTTAGTGTCATATAATATTCCTATTCATGGACGCTACCCAGACCGGTGTCGGGCTGGGTAGCGGGTGTAAAAGACTGGGGCTTACGCTGAAGCTGTTCTAGCTCAGCGTGGTGGGGCCGTTATGGCGCTTGCCGGGGGTGGACCTAGTAACTGGAGAAGCGCGGAAACCTCTGGAGCCTCTACGACGGCAGCTGCCGCCACTAGCTCCACCAACTCCGCCGACCAATTAAAGTTTGAGAGTGCCTGGGCGAGGCTAATGTGAACGTCCACGACAGTAGACCAACGGCGGTCCGATGCATCTTCCGGCTCGAGGTACAGCTCGATGAAATCGAGGCGCTGCATGCGTTCGACCACCCGGCAAGTCATTCCACACATATCCCTCATCCCGCTGTCCCACCCAACGTCTACCTTGGGATACCCGTTCTCACCATCATCTCCAAACTCATCAAGCAGATCCCCGACCGAGCGAATTTGTACTATGCTACCTTTGGCAACCTCATCCCAGCTTAATGTCATATAATGTTCCGATGCAAGTAGGCTACCGAAAGTGATTTCGGTAGCGGGTGTAAAAGGCGGGGCTTACGCTGAAGCTGTTCCAGCTTAGCGCGGGTGGGCCGCTATGGCGCTTGCCGGTGGTGGACCTAACAACTGGAGAAGCGCGGAAACCTCTGGAGCCTCTACCACTATTGCCGCTACCGGCGTAACCGATTCAACCATCTGGATTGACCACGAATAATCTATGAGCGTACGGCCGGGGCTGGGGCTTCCAGTACCCCATCGGGGGTCAGAGTCATCTTCCGGCTCGAGGGTCAGATGAGTATAGCCGTCGCGGCGTGCACGCTCGACCACCCGGCAGGTCAATCCACATGAGATAGCCATAAAAGGGCACCACCCGAGATCTAGCCGAGGCTCACCCACGTTATCCCTACCAAACTCCTCAATCATATCCTCGACCGAGCGAATTTGTACTATGCTACCTTTGGCAACCTCATCCCAGCTTAATGTCATATAATGTTCCGATGCAAGTAGGCTACCGAAAGTGATTTCGGTAGCGGGTGTAAAAGACAGGTCGTACGCTGGAGCTGTTCTAGCTCAGCGTGGGTGGGCCGTTATGGCGCTTGCCGGTGGTGGACCTAGTAACTGGAGAAGCGCGGAAACCTCCGGATTCGCTACCACTACTGCCTCTACTGGCGTAACCAATTCAACCGTCTCGTTGGACCACGTAAACCTCTTGAATACACTGAGCGGGCTGGGGTCTCCCGCAGCCCATAGGGGGTCGCAGTCATCTTCCGGCTGCATGATCAGAATGGTGTAGTCATCGCGCCATAAACGCTCGACCACCCGGCAGGTCAGTCCACACACGATACCCATATGGCGGTCCCACCCGACCTCTAGCCGAGGATAGCCACGGTCATTCTTCTTAAACTCCTTAAGCATATCCTCTACCGATCGAATTCGTACTACGGTACCTTCGGCAACCTCATCCCAGAGTAATGACATACAATGTTCCAATTCATGAGTGTTACCCAGGCCGGTGTCGGTCTGGGTAGCGGGTGTAAAAGACTGGGGCTTACGCTGGAGCTGTTCTAGCGCAGTAGGTAGGGGTGGATCGCTAAGGAAGCCTCCGCTGAGGGTCCGCCTAATAACTCGAGATCGGAAACCGAGGAAGCGGCTACCGCTACTGCCGGAACCAGCTCAACCAGATGCGTGGACCACGTAAACATACCCATTACGTCGAGGGCGGTGCGGGGGCTTCCCACGTCACCAGGTAGAAGGGGCTGTACGAGGGACCAACGGTGGTCCGACGCATCTTCCGGCTCGAGGTCCAGCTGGACGAAGTTCCTGCGCCGCATGCGCGCGACCACCCGGCAAGTCAATCCACAGACGCCGGCCATCTCGTGGTCCCACCCTACATCTACCTCGGGGTTCCCACGTTCATCCCTCCCAAACTCCTTAATCATATCCTCGACCGAGCGAACTCGGACTATGGTACCGTAGGTAACCTCATCCCAGAGTAATGACATATCGTGTTCCGATGCAAGTAGGCTACCGAAAGTGATTTCGGTAGCGGGTGTAAAAGGCGGGGTCTTACGCTGAAGCTGTTCCAGCTTAGCGCGGGTGGGTCGTTACGGCGTTTGCCGGCGGTGGACCTAGTAACTGGAGGAGGGCGGAAACCTCTGGATGCTCCGGTACCGGTTGAGCCACTAGCTCCAACATCTCCAGTGTCCAGTGATACTGCCTAAAGCACCCCAGTAGTTCCGGGAGAGTGGTTAGGGGCGTTATCTTTACCCCCGGGGTTACGCCCGGGAAGATCTCCGCGATCCGGACCTTTTGTCCAATTACTTGGTTCATCTCGCCACACCAGCCGGCACTCACAGCAGGATTCCCACTGAGTGGGTTGGCGCCAAACTCAGTCAGCATGCTGCTGAACGTGCGTACACGAACTACCATTCCGACGCGGATTTCACTTAGTGCAAGCACGCAGCCTCCCGTAAATAGGTTTTGCCCGTAGCTCGTCGAGCTCAGGCGGAATACAAAGAAAAAGACCCCGGAGCGGAGTTAACTGCTCCGGGGGGGGTTACTTACTTCGTGAGGACCCAGTGATTGCCGTTGTCGTCTCCGGTCCACAGCTCATCTGAAATAATCGTGCAGATAATCCGGGGTCCTTGACTCCAGTGGATAATCACTTTCCCGTCTTTAACCTCCCACTTACCGTTCCTATCGAATTTGGAATCAAAGGTGCCATCGGCACGAAATCGCCAGCGTCCCCCGTCGTGCCCGTTCAACATCCGTTTCCCAGACATACGAGCGAGTAGATATCCCTCTACGGTGGTCACCCCCGGCACTAGGATTAACGCAGTCTGACTGTCGATCGCCGCCTGAATCGCGTTGGCCAAATCCAGATTGCCGACCCTCATAGCTTGTTTCAGGTTGTCTTGAAGTTGATTCACGGCTTTGACTCGGGCGCTGGAGATTTCCTGCTCCATCCGGTCCAGCACCTTCTGGCTGCTGGGTGGTAGTGCCTCCGCCATCAGGCAGGAGCTCATGAGAATGATGAAAATGATAGCGGTGATAGAGCGCATGGCTCCTCCTTTGTTGGTTAACTATGGTGCCCTCCCACTTCTAGCGGATGCTAGCCAGTCCTTGGGAAACTGGAATGAGTGGTTACACGCCTCCTGCGGGAGGGCGCGGGGGATATCCCCGAAATAGGATCAGGACTTCAAAACCCACGGCGGAAGTGGGGTCCACTGCTTAGGTAGGCAGTACCAATAGCCTTCGTCTGCACATTTGAACGCGTCGCCATGCTGGTCGCACGAAACCCAGCCAGGACGCCGCCTATGGTAGGGCATATAGCAGACTATCCCGCAATCTGTGAGGATCGCGGTCCCGTTTTCGGGGGCCTCGCTCATGGGCTGGGGAATCATTTGCGGTTGCCCGTTCGGTGTGGGAGGACGTCGGTATAGACGTAAGCACCTCCTGGAAGGGCAAGAGCGTGTCCTTGCTTTTCCAAGGTGTCCAACAAGAGTAGCGCCAGGTACCTCTTACAGTTTTGGGACTTCTGTAAGTGAGCCACGACGGTGTTGAGGTCTTTGAACAAAATCATGCGGTCTCCAGGTTGGGGGTTTATCGAACTACTTTTTTGGTGTTTGGGTTTTGTCCGAGGGGTAAACCGGGACGTCGATCACGAGATCGAATATGGGGCTCGCCCCCGGCCGGTGCATGACTGCTGCCACCCCCGGCATATCTGTCGCGGACACGTTATTGTGCCCATGTCGGTAGAAATACATCCGCACTTTCCGGAACTTCTTCGGCTGGACCTTCGCCGGCTTCTCTGCCGGTTTCCTGGCTGGCTTCTTCGGCCGCGGGTCGGAGGTTCCCAGGTCTTTGACGAGGTCGTTCTTGTGGGGAAGGCTAGAGGCGAACGCGTAGCCCTCGGCTGTGTACGGCAGGAAACCAACCATGTGCGGGTGGGTGATGGCCAAGCTATAGAAGTTTGAGCCGGTGTACGCGACCACATCGCCGCGCCGCGTCTCGTACCAGTGTCCTCGCTTTGGAGTAACCGTCATGTGGTCTTGCCTTCTGGGGACAGGTGGATGGATCGGGCATCGTCGATCATGGCCCGCATGGTGCTCATAGATTCTTGGAGGTCGTGACGTGCTCCCCATGCCAAGACCATGGCTCCAGTGATCGCCGGTTTCCTGGCTTGGAGGATCAGGCTTTTTATTTCCTCGTAGGTTTCAGTGGCGAAGAAGGTTTCATCTTTGCCGCTGCGGATGATAGTGCCCGATTCCGTGGAGCCCAACATGGTGTACAGAAAGCATATGTTCGCTGTGTTGACGAGGATCGGTTGGGGGTCGGCTTCGGAAGCGTGGGAAATGTGAAGTTCGATGAATGGCACGGCGGGGCCTTTCTGGCTGAGTAGTTACATACGAGGTCAAAAGGGGCGTTCGGAACCGCTATACCAACCGTTGTCGAGGTCGACGTCGTCCCGGTGGGGGTCGCCCCTGCGCACGGGCTTCTTTGGTTTGGTAGGCTTGGCATACCCGCCAGT
>Ga0105045_10001153_pt1 | contig 21212 bp, 14 predicted proteins | sample MAT02_FD_78089 | JGI IMG/M metagenome (GOLD analysis project Ga0105045, IMG submission 78089) | Freshwater microbial communities from Lake Fryxell liftoff mats and glacier meltwater in Antarctica - MAT-02 (megahit assembly) | ecosystem: Environmental > Aquatic > Freshwater > Ice > Liftoff... | reverse complement strand
GTCATGGCGGGTTGCTGGTGATCTGCTGCGAAAAGGCCAAATGTTTCGTGCTCATCGTCAACGATTACCTTGAGTGATTCATCACGCGGGACTAATTTGAGCTTGTCTGTGGTAATATCAGTGACCAGGTCTCCATTAGAAGTCACTTCAATTACGCTTCCGGAAATCGATTTTGACATAAGGCCGGCCTAGAAAAGTAGCGATTTGTTTGAATCCATTGATTCACTCTATCTCTGCGGAAACAGCATTCTAACCGCTTCGTCCGCGCGACTAAAGATGGGGATCTAGCAAAAACCATAATGCCAAATCTATCTAAGCGTCGTGCGCCTGGGTCGACACTACGCTGTGTATCCATTAGCATCAGACTGAAGTTTTCGTGCAACCGCGATCCAAGGTTGCTGCCGATGTTAGGCGGTACAAGCTCGTCTTTTGGTACTGAATCGTTCTAAAATTGAGGAATGCGAAATGAGTATTGGCATTGGGATTCTAGTTTTCGGCGGAATCGTCGTACTGTTCTTGTTTTATCTTGTTTCGTTATACAACAACTTGGTTGCCTTGCGAAACCGATACAAAAACGGGTTTGCTCAAATCGATGTGCAGCTTAAGCGGCGATACGATCTGATTCCCAACATCGTTGAAACGGCAAAAGCGTTTATGACTCATGAACGCGAGACATTGGAAGCGGTGATTAACGCGCGTAACACGGCCATGTCGGCAGGTCAGAAGGCAGCCGCGAATCCTGGCGATCCTAGCGCGATGCAGAATTTATCGACTGCTGAAGTTGCATTGGCAGGTTCGATGACAAAGTTTTTGGGGCTTGCAGAAGCTTATCCAGAATTGCGTTCGAATCAAAATATGTTGGCAGTTCAAGAAGAGCTGACGAGCACAGAAAACAAAGTTTCGTTTGCGAGACAGGCTTTCAATGATGCCGTCGCGACCTACAACACGGCCTGCGAGTCTTTTCCCGGTAACCTGGTTGCTGGCTTTGGAAGATTCGAAAACGCCAGCTTCTTTGAGATTACTGCACCGCAAGAGCGAGAAGTTGTCAAAGTACAGTTTTGATCGCAGTTTTAATCGCACTTCTAATCATAGTGCGATAACTCTTTTGCTTTGATGAGGATTCGTTGTGGACTTTTTTGATCATCAAGAGCGGGCTCGCCGAAATACGGTGCTGCTGACGGTCTACTTTGTACTCGCGATAATCATGATAATCGCGTGTGTCTATTTCGCGGTCCTTGCGATACTGGTCTTTAGCACGGAGGGGACAGATCAACCGATTCCATTCAATGGCGGCTGGCATCCCGAGTTGCTCGGTAGCGTGGTGGTAGTCGTCGGCATCATCATTGCTACTGGAAGTCTCTTTAAGATCTGGATGTTGGGTGGGCATGGCGAGACTGTAGCGATCGCTTTAGGTGGAATCAAAGTCCCTGCGAACACGACCAAACTTGAAGAGCGAATCCTGTTAAATGTGGTTGAAGAGATGGCTCTCGCATCGGGGACTCCGGTCCCACCTGTTTACATCCTACAAGACGAAAGCGGCATCAACGCGTTCGCTGCGGGGACCAGCCCTCAGAACGCTGTGATCGGTATAACCCGAGGCGCGATCACAACGCTCGGTCGCGATGAGTTGCAAGGAGTGATTGCTCATGAGTTCAGCCATATTCTCAACGGTGACATGAAACTGAATTTGCGTTTAATGGGATTGCTACACGGGATCCTTCTAATCGCTCTGATCGGATTTCTATTTATTCGATATTTGAGTTTGGCTTCCATGCGAGGTTCGTCTAGCAATAATGATAACAAGGGAGCGGCTGGGATGGTTGCGGCTTTGTTCCTGGTCGGATCGGCACTGATCGTCATAGGATATGTCGGGGTTTTCTTCGCTAACATGATTAAATCTGCGGTTTCGCGCCAACGCGAGTTCTTAGCGGATGCTTCGGCCGTCCAATTCACTCGTAACCCGAATGGAATTTCCGATGCATTAAAACGCATCGGTGGTTGGAAGCAACACGCTCGGCTTACGAATCCTCGGGCGAGCGAGTCCAGTCACATGTTCTTTGGTGAAGGAGTCGCGTCGTTCTTGTTTGCGACTCATCCACCGTTGCCTTTGCGGATCAAGCGAATTGAGCCGAAGTTTCAAGGCATTTTTCCAAAGACCGAGCCAGTGACGCATTCGGTTTCGGAATTGATCGATCCGAATTCGCTTGCGATGGCGAGAGCTTCCTTTGCCGGAAGCACATCAGCCAGTGGAGCAACAAGCAGTCGTCCAATAGCGGATGTGCATCATGCGGCTCTGGCTGGTGCCGATCAACATGAACGCCAACCCTGGCAGGCGGTTAGCCACATCGGCGAGCCTCGTCCAGAACATCTCGTGCATGCACACAACTTGGTCGACGAATTGGCCCCGTTACTAGCGGAAGACATCCGAGATCCTCTCGGAGCTGTCGCGATCATTTACGCGCTGCTGCTTGCTCCGACATCAGATCCAGTTCACGCAAAACAATTGGAGACGATTCAAATCCAAGCCGACCCTCGTGTCACGCAAGAGCTCAATCGAGTGGTTGATCAAGTCGAGCGATTAGCCGACGAGCAACGACTTCCGCTTGCATGCTTAGCATTGCCAGCGTTACATCAAATGTCTCCCAATCAGATTACGATTTTTAGAAAAACGGTACGTGCCTTAATCGAGGCTGACCGACAATGGACCACTTTTGAATACGTAATTCATCGATTCATTACGAAGCGATTAGTGAATCGTTTAGAAACGCGGCCGGATAAGGCCACACCCCGGGTCGATAATTCTTTTGCGAAGGCGTTTCAAATCGTTCTATCGTCACTAGCTCAAGTTGGAAGCGAATCCAACCAAGTAGAGCCAGCTTTCGCGATCGGATTGAAAGCTTCTGGTTTGGGTTCTATCGACATGAAGATCCTGCCACGCAAAGAGTGCACACTTAAGATGTTGGATGGTGCATTAGATTCGCTTGAAAATGCGAGCGGGTCGAAAAAACGTAAAATGCTGACTGGATTTTCTGCCTGCATTGCAGCAGACGGCAAGGTGGAAGTCCGGGAGCTGGAACTTCTACGAGTAATCTCCGATGCTTTGGGATGTCCAATGCCACCGGTGCTAGATTTAGTGCCGAGCAATTAGGCTTTGATCGTCAATTTTATTGCCGAAGGCACGTTAGCCTCCTGCCGGGGATTTGCATCCCCGACCATAAGCGGACGCCCCTATCGAGGCTAAATGATGCAACTTCAAAACTTGCGCTGCGTGTTAATAACTGAAAACTGCCTCAAACTCCGACTTTGGTTCTCGTTGAAGAGAGTCAGATCCATGCGGAAAGACTTGTCGTGCCCTAGCCACTGCAAGTATAATTAACTGAGGTAAAAGCTGGTTAGCCTTCACGGCGGATCACCTTATAGCTCTTTACCACAGAGCTTTACCCCCCTCAGAAGATCAAGATATCTATTGATATCCTTATGGTACATCCCTTCCTACTCCGGACTCCGTCCATGGCGTTAGACAGCTCGCCGCAGAATTTGCGTATATGTAACAGATTAAAACCGTTTCTGGCGACCTTGACCGTTTGTATCGCGATGACAATTTCGTGCCATGCTCGCGGTGAAGAGGTAGCGGTCTCCGGTACCAATTCAAATAAAGAAGAGCGAGTTCGTTTCTTTGAAACCAGTGTACGCCCCATTTTGGTCGACCATTGCTACGAGTGTCATGGAGCTGACGATGGTTCGCGAGGTGGCGAATTTCGATTGGATACGTCTTCTGGATTGCGACACGGAGGTTCTCAGGGGCCTGCAATTATTGTGGGAAAATCCGACGAAAGTCGTTTGGTAAAGGCGATAGAATACGGTGATTCGCACCTTCAAATGCCGCCCGAAGGAAAGCTGCCTCAGGATAAAATTGATGCTGTTAAAAAATGGATTCAAGACGGAGCAGAAGATCCACGATCGGACGAACCAGTTGCCACTCCCCCTAAGAGCACCTTTGCCGATAAGCTGTCGTTCGCAAAGACTCATTGGTCTTACCAATCGTTGATAGAATCGTCTACCAACGAAGCAACCGCAAAATTAGCACCGGAATACTTATCGCGCGAGATCGATAGGCTAATCGCTATCAAGCTCTCCGACAAAAAACTAAGTTTTTCGCCCCTAGCCGACCGGCGAACACTTGTACGTCGACTCTATCTAGACCTCATTGGATTGCCACCCAACTTTGACGAAGTCGAGAAGGTTCTTGCCGACGCAAATCCAGACTGGTACGAGAGGCTATTGAAGGAACTCCTAGATTCACCTCACTTCGGCGAACGGATGGCAAGACGGTGGATGGATGTTGCTCGGTATGCCGACAATAAGGGTTATGTATTCACAGAAGACCGAGAGTATCCCCACGCCTATCGATACCGAGATTGGTTGATCCGTTCGTTTAACACAGACTTACCCTACGATCAATTTTTGAAGTACCAGATAATCGCGGATCGATTGGACCCTGACAACTCCAAGGGACACTTAGATGCGATGGGGATGCTAACCCTTGGTAGACGTTTCCTTCAAAACCCGAATGACATTGCCGATGATCGAATCGATGTCATCACGCGAGGTTTCTTAGGCACCACGGTCGCTTGTGCTCGGTGCCACGACCACAAGTTCGATCCGGTTTCGGCAGCCGACTACTATTCATTGCGAGGCGCGTTTGTGGGAAGCGACGAGCCTGGCGGTGAACCATCACCGATGCGTCTCATCGACAAACCTAATCAGTCGGAAGTCTACATTTTTCTTCGAGGTAACGAAGGCAACCGTGGACCTGTTGTCGAAAAGAAATTTTTTACAGGAATGCTTGGCGATCGCTCCCGAATAATGTCTACCGGTAGCGGGCGCGTCGAGATCGCCAATTCGATGGTCGAGGACTGCAAGGGACTGACGGCACGTGTGTACGTCAATCGAATATGGACTTGGATAACCGGTCAACCCATCGTCGATACGCCCAGCGACTTCGGACTGCGTTGCGAGACTCCTGTTCAACACGATGTTCTGGATCTATTGGCAGCCGATTTTGTGAGTACCGGCTGGAGTACCAAGCAATTGATCCACACGATCCTGTTGACGAGAACCTATATGCAACAAAGTCTCCACCGTGACGATGCGTATGCCATCGATCCAGATAACCGATATTTCTGGCGTTCCAAAAGACGTCGCATGGACTTTGAGTCGTTCCGTGATGCGTTGTTGGTGTCGACCGGAAAGCTCGATCGAACAATCGGTGGCCCAAGCGCAAAAATACATCAAGCTCCATTCTCGAATCGAAGAACACTCTACGCCTATATTGACCGACAGAACCTTCCGTCGCTTTTTCGTACTTTTGACTTTGCTTCTCCGGACTCCCACGTTCCTCAACGCAGTGAAACAACTGTGCCTCAGCAAGGGTTAGTCTTGATGAACAGTGATATCATGATGAATCTCCTAGATGGTTTTTCAAAGAGCTCAGAATCCGAACCAGATTCTACGGAAGCCAAACCCCATGACGCGATCGGAGCCCTATTCAAGAAGATCCTTTCGCGACAACCAACGTCGACCGAACGCAAAGCGATCAAGGATTTTTGCGCGGTTGCAGTTACCGAACTACCGGGGACCCCAGAGAACTGTTGGCGGTACGGATATGGCAAGATTAATAAGGAACTAAATCGAACTAGTGCGTTTCGATTGCTTCCCTTGTTTCAGGACGGCAGGTGGATGGGGTCTGAAGGTAAGCTACCCGACAAGGATCTAGGGTGGACACACCTTTCGTCAGGTGGAGGTCATCCTGGCGAAGGCTTGGATCGATCTGCTATTCGGCGTTGGGTTGCGCCGCGGGCGGGGAGTGTTTATGTAGAAGGAAAACTGAAGCACGCAGCGGACCAGGGAGACGGCATACATGGTGCAGTGATTATTAGGTCTAGAAAATCCATGGGAAACTGGGATGTCCGTCATGGCGAAACCGAGACAAAGACAGAGCCCATCCGAGTAAAAGTTGGCGAGACGATTGATTTCGTTGTTACAGCCAAAAGCGATACCAACAGTGACTCTTTTGAGTGGACTTCTCAGGTGATATTTAAGGATGACCCACAGATGTTTGATAGTCAGAAGAACTTTGTGGGCACAAGATCGGTTGCCTTGGATCGATGGCAGCAAGCTACACAAGTGCTGCTCTTATCTAACGAATTTTGTTTTGTGGACTAGTTTACGCAACAAACGATGATGAAATCTAGCTCCTTTATGTATCCGATAAATCGACGTTCGATGCTCTCGCAATGCGGGATGGGTCTTGGTGCCCTATCGTTGCCTGGATTATTGGATGTTGCTTTAAGTGAGGATTTGAAAAGCGGCAATCCTCTCCTTCCCAAGGCACCCCATTTCCCCGCTAAAGCAAAACACGTTATTCATATTTTTGCGAACGGCGGCCCGTCGCAAGTTGATACGTGGGATCCCAAGCCTGCTCTTGAGACGTATGCCGGTAAAGAAATGCCTGGCGGTTCACCTCAGACTGAACGAAAAACAGGCAACATCTACCCATCGCCCTTTAAGTTCAGTCGCTATGGTGAAAGCGGTATGGACTGCAGTGAACTCTTTTCAAAAACTGCCAGCGCACATGCCGATAAGCTTTGCGTGATTCGATCTATGTACGCAGATGTCCCGAATCACGAACCTTCGCTTTTGCTAATGAACACAGGAGAAGCCCGACTCGTTCGCCCGAGCATGGGCTCATGGCTGACTTATGGTTTGGGAAGCGATAATTTGAACTTACCTGCTTTTATTGCCATGTGCCCCGGTGGCTATCCGATTCAGGAGTCTCAAAACTGGCAGTCTGGATTCTTACCAGGCATATTCCAAGGAACCTACGTTGATCCGCAGAAGGGTGAGGCTAAGGATTTAATCGACTATGTAACTAACAATCGCATGACTTTCGATGGACAACGAAAAGCACTCGATCTCCTTGCGTTATTTAATTCCGAACATCAAAAAACTCGCCAAGACGATCCATTGATTGAAGCCCGAATCCAATCAATGGAGCTTGCGTATCGAATGCAGAGTGAAGCAACGGATGCCTTTGATACGTCTAAAGAACCACAACATATTTTGGATATGTATGGTCCAGGAGTTCAAGCAAAGCAAACGCTCATTGCAAGGAGACTTGTTCAACGAGGGGTTCGGATGGTCCAGCTTTGGCATGGTAGCGGACAACCTTGGGACAGTCACGATCATATCGAGCGAGAGCATCGCAGGCTCGCTCAGGAAAGCGATCAAGCTATCGCTGCTTTGCTAACCGATTTACAGCAACATGGACTGCTGGATGAAACGCTCATCATTTGGGGAGGTGAATTTGGTCGGACTCCGACAGTCGAATTACCTAAAGAGGGTTCAAATGCAGGAACGCTTTCGGGACGAGACCACAATCATTATGGGTTTACCATGTGGCTGGCTGGCGGAGGCGTGAAAGGGGGCCAAATGTACGGTGCGACCGATGAGTTCGGATTCAAGGCGATTGAGAAGCGCGTCCATGTTCACGACCTCCACGCTACCATTCTTCAACTAATGGGCTTCGATCATACACGGCTCACTTACCGAAGCGCCGGTCGCGATTTTCGATTGACCGACGTTCACGGACGAATCATCCGCGACTGGATTGCCTAACTCAAATAGGGGGATGGATCCAAGATCCCATTCTGTTCAAACCCGCGCAGCCGCAATAGGCAAGCGTCGCAATGACCACACGCGATTTCATTGAATAGAGAATGGGTGCGTTCATTCGGATCTCTTATGATGACAACTGGGTCGTAACAAGAGAACGTCATCGAGTAATCGACACCCAGTGCAATGCCTTGCCGAATGATCTCTGCCTTCGTCATCGATATCAGCGGCGTTTGAATCCGAATGGGTTGACCGATCCCTTTTGAGACAAAATCAACCCCCGCTTTTGTCGCAAGATTTGCCATCTTTTCATAAGCACTTATGAATTCCGGACGGCAATCTGGATAGCCACTGTAGTCGAGCGAATTAACACCAATAAAAATGTCACTTGCTCCGAGTACCTCTGCCCACCCGAGTGCAAAAGACAAGAAGACCGTATTCCTTGCTGGAACATAAGTGATAGGAATCTCGGATCCAATATTTTCTACCGAATCCGATTTTGGAACTGCGAGGAGTTGATCGGTCAGAGCGGAACCACCGAAAACGCCTAGATCAATATCGACTACGATATGACGAGCAACCTTCGCGGCCTCAGCCAAAGCTCTCGCACGCAAGAGCTCGCCGCTGTGTTTCTGACCATAACGAAAGCTGATGGCATAGACCTCATAATTGGCTTTTTGCGCGATTCCTAGCACGGTTGCGGAATCTAGTCCGCCGCTGAGTAGAACGACTGCACGTGGTTGTGCATGGGGCATTCAAAAACCTACGCCTTGTGTATGTGAGTCACTATTGGCCACCGATAGCTTCGTTTTTATCCAGCCTATCCATTATGAAAAGGTCACAGCAAAATTCTGCTTTATTTGCTCGCGGTAACCTAATATAAACTCGCGACTCGAATGGATTAGGAGAGTCCGATTATGGCCCCAACGCCAACTCAACACAACGATGGTCCGTCTGAACCTCCGGATTCGAGGTAATCTCCCACGAGTAGACCAGCCAATTCGCTAGAAACGACGACCTGCTACTTTAAGTTCAATAAAACCGCCTTAAGCGACGACAAAGCGACTAACACTGCTTTACAATCACTAGCTGGACAGTTAGCATTTACGATTCGGAGTGAATTTTCTACGGATTTTCCTTCGGCGGGAAAAATCCTCAAAAACTATTGCGGAATTACGCAATGAAGATCGCGTAGTGCATTGCCAGACGCCAATTTCCGAACAACCGAAGCGTGTTTCGACCGTCGGTTGTCTCGTCGAAGTCCAATCCAATGTCCGCTCACAGCTTGACCCGAATTGCTTTACGATGTCGCTACTCCCTAACGCTACAGTTCTATGTTTGTCGCAGCCAAACCCCGGTATCGATCCGGTAACGTGGGATAGGCTTTCGCAGTCCTACGATCTAGTTGCACTGAAGTCTCAATCAGAGAGCGACATAGATCTTATTGGAACCTACGTTCCTGGACATGTTATCGTTATCGAATCTGACGACGATGCATCCACCTCGGTATACGCGCTTAGCTCCGTTATCGCGAGGGTCCGTCATGATGGAAACATGCCGACGATCGTGGTTCTTGGAAACCGGCTTCCCTCTGACGCCATCGTAGGTTGGATGCGTTACTCGATTTTCGCGTATGCGGAACTAGATTCAAGTTTAGACAAAATCGTGAGGCTGATAGAAGAGGCTGTCGAATATGGTGCGTCCGTACAGCAGCGATTTGAACGATATCGATTTCTAAACGACCACCAGCGATCATTGACGGTGGCTGAGCATTCGGTCTTAGATATGGTGCTTGGTGGAATCCCGAACAAAACAATCGCATCAAAGCTTCAGGTTAGTCAAAGAACCATCGAAGCACGCCGGCAGAAACTCTATCAAAAAATGGGTTGTAAATCGTTACCCGGGGTCATCCAGTCGATTTGTGAATGGAAACAACTTCAACTTGAGTTCGGGGGATTGACTGCGCAATCCGCTTCATTTGGGAAAAGCTGACTTCATACCCAATACTTTGATATCGAATCGCTCCTTCGTCAGACTCTGCGGGGCGAATGACAATATTTTCTGCGTTCGCTCCGCGAACGTGCGGGAGGATTAAATAACGCCAGCAAATTTTTGATCTTTGAGGCTATTTCAACGATGCCTGCAACCATCCGTCATCGACTTGGACATCGACAAGTTGCATCAAAAGATTTGGCGGCAGTCGATCGGTAGGACGTAGCGGCTTGTCGAAAAGGACCTCTTTAAAAACGCTATCGAATTTCTTCTTGAGAAAACTTCGCAACGTCACCGCGCGGAGACCGCTTTGGGCCTTGCCAACAAATTCAATCTTCACGTCTCCGACTCGTAGCATTTGAATCGTACCGTTTTCGACTACTGGTTTATACGACGCTTCGACGGACGCAGATTGATCGAGACCAGCATCTCCGCGATCCAATTTAGTTGTTCGAATCCTGAAGACAACGAGCTGATTATCAAACTCTACTTCCACCGGATGAAATCCCGCCATCGTAATAGCCCATGGTTCGCCGCCAGCTTCCTCACGAAGTGCTTGCGACGGTTCCATACCAAATTGCGAAGCCAAATCGTCTAGATCGGCACTTTGCAATATTCGTCCGCTGATAATCGGATCCAACAAATTGATGATAGACGATTGATGGACTTGTATGGCAAGGCCTTGAGTTGGAACAACCAAAGGACACGAAGACGGAGCTGCTAACTGTGCTGGCCCCTGTTGCCTCCAAAGGATCGAGAGAAAGTCGTTTGTACTCCAACTCGTTCGCTGAGGCTTTTCGAGACCCAATCGCCCAAAGATAGGGCGTTCCGGCGTTAAAATTCTCGAATTGGCTTCGGAAACCTGTTCCATTAGTTGTTCATGAAATTGGACCTGAACCTTTTTCGCCAGTTTAGCGCGTCCGATTGACTCAGCGAGTGGCTTTTGATCATCGGCCTTTCTGGAAGCAATTTTTCGCACTATCCGAGACCGATGTTCGATGCTCATGATGTCCGAACTTAACGAAGCGTTGACAGTCGTATCATTGTTGGTAACTAAGCCATTGTCCGTTAACGAGAGCGACTCTGCAGCGTCGATATTCGCGTTTCCCCGAGTCTGCAATCGGACTCCTCGATTCGTTCCAACATTTCGACTCGAAAAGCTCGCCGACAACAAGAGACTCAGCGCGGCTTGGTGCGAATTTTGGATTAAGCAAGGTGTAACCGTACCCGAAAGATAACCAGTGCCGCAAATTTGCGTTCCTAGTATGTTCTCGTTCACGGGATTCACTTGCGATACGGGCCTAGAAAATTGTCGGTGGATGAATTCTTCGGAGACCAACACCCGAACATTCGGACGAGAAAACGTCGAACGAACGGCCTGTACCAAGTCTTTGGATTGTCCGGTTTGATCTAGTAAAGACAGGACGAAACCTATCTCTCGCTGCCGTTCGAGGTCACTACCAGTGGCATCTGAGCCCACTGCGACGGCTAGTTTGTCAAATCGCTTCTCGAGCGACTGAAGGGTTTCGTTCGGTTGCATGCCAAACCGAACTGCGTGAATGTATTCCCGAAGGCGAAGACGAACTTCTGAAAAGATACGCATTTCCAATCCACGATAATTCTGACGCATATTTCGTTCGATTTGAACGAGCACTTCTGGCTGAGGAGCCTCCTTAGATAATTCTTGCTGAAGCTCTTCCCATCGCAGGAAATTTAGCCAACCTTCACTACGATTATCGTTGGCAGAGGACAAGAAACCGTGAAGCCTTGAAAGTGACGCTTGTAATTCCAACTTTGTGATGACCGGATCGGGCAGTTGATCGGCTCGAAGGCTGCCTCTTGCAGAGGTGATGGACTGGTCCAGACCGCTCTTTATCGTGTCAGAGTGGCCGGTAAAAACAGGTTCTTGCCCCAAAACGATGGACGAGTTCAACCTCAGCGATGCAGGCGACGAAAATAAGCCCGCACTCGCATGCCACAATACAACGACAAGTGCAGCGCGAATTCCCCAATGTGAGACTAGTGAATCGTTCTTAAACTCCATTCGCCAGCTCATCCTTCATGGGTTACGATTTAGAATTACATTGAGTTGTACCAGTACAGTGTAACTCCCTTATAATAGCATCCTCCCATATTTCTCATAGCACCCATTCTGCCCAGGCCACCAAAGAGCCGCTTTATCCCCCATAATGCTTATGACCAGCAAAAAAACACCTTCCGAGGATTTTTCGTGGGTAGAAATCACGTTCGATTGCCTTCCGCTAAGAAGTCTTCCTCGAATTGACGTTCCGATGGATGCATCACCGAAGCTCGAGGCGAAGCTACTGCGAATTAGGCAAGCCATCGAGCAACATGGAACATTCAATACATATTACTTGCATAATGCCGCCTGTACGTTTCACTTTACCAATGACAGAAGTGTTGGCTCGGTCAAGTTCGAAGTGGAAGGGACACTCTTCACAAATCAGGAAGACAAAGCGGCTGTCAGCACCCATTTTCAAGTACAGCTCGAAAAAGAAACTTGCGATTGGCTTAATCAAGGCATCGTGAGCTGGCTAGCGGAATCAGTTCCTCGAGCAATCCGCGTCGAGTTCAACAGGTATATCGCGGCTGGTGATTTAGCCAAGACTCGAGAGCGAATGGAATCGATCGAACAATCAGTAGAAGAGTCTCGCGGTTTTGTTGGCATGTACCTATGATCGCTGCGTCATGCACGGATCTAACTTAGCGTTGGTTGGCATGGTAGTTGTGACACTGGGTGCAGTGGTCGCCGGCGGCGTTGGGTAGATGACAGGACGTGCATTGCTCGATTTTTAAAGCTGAAAATTCCGATAGGTTGTCATCCAATTTCTTGGCTTCGTTCCACGCATGGCATGCGACGCATGACTGAAGTTGAGGTTGGATCAAATGCGGCCCATGATCGAACTTAGTCAATTGTCGCACGGCCACACTAAATCTTTCTGCATGCCATCGATCGTTGACCTGAGTACTTCCCCGATTCGACTGGCCCAAGTCGACACCAACAAGCCGACTCTCGGAGGATGCGTTATTAAAATTGGAATGACATTCCGTACATCGTCCAATGCCTTGGGCGGAGAGGAGTTGTTCTGCAATGACTCTCATACGATGATCACTGGGTACTCGTTGCGTACTTTCCTGGATCACTTCAGCCGACAGTTCGATGATATTTGCCAGCCATGCATCAGCGTGACCGGTCGGTACATACGCAATAGCAAGTCGCTGGCTATCGATCATCCATCCACCCGTTTTGAGATGATGGGAGGCCCGCGGAGGCTTCCATTGACCTCCCTTTTGCTTTGAAGGATTAAACCAATCATCAAATGCAATTCGAAAAAGATCAGGCGGTGCGCCGCGTAGAATCGCATTTGCTCCTCGACTAATCGTGTCCCTCGTTTGATTCTCGTTTACGGTGACGAAGCGTTGTTCAAACGCGGATTGACCGAGTCTGCCAATTTTCGCGACCATCATTTTCGAAGTTGCGGTAAGCGAAGAAATGGTGTTTCGGTCGACATCGGAATCCACTCGCAGTTTCGAAATATCCGCATTCGCATCGAGTCCACTGAGTGTAAGTGCTCCTTCGGCCTCGTTCAGTAGCAGCCATTGCATCAACAGGGGAAGCTTACCATCCATCATCAGCGAAGCCTCGTCTGGCCAATCGGTGATTTCTAATCCGCGACGGGCAATCGCTTCCAAGTCCATGTTTGGAACTTGAAATACGATAGCCCCGTCTGACATCGACGAGAGAATGGATGACTCGTGGCATTGCGCACAAGAAACCTCAAAGGACCGACTTCGAAACATCTGTCCTACGCGACTTATTTGAGCACTATCCATATGGCAACGCCGGCAGTCGAAACTAGTTCCAGTTTTCGTAAAGTGGGAGTCTTGGTGCTTCCGATGGTCAAACGCGAGTCGACGCGTTTTGGGTGCTGGGTAGTTTTCAAAAGGTGGATGCCCTGCGGAGAAGGAGGCAAAAGTTTGCTGATGACAGGCTTGGCATCGGTCGCTTGCAATTGCCTGCAAGTCATGATTAGGCCCTTGATGCTCCAGATGACAACGACTGCATGCAAAGTCCTCATTGAACAACAGCGGAGCTACCGTATCGCTCAGCCCTGAAACAACTTCGATCGGAAGATCATGAGGAGTACGAATTGCTAGGTTGGGCATGTCTCGCACGTGGCATGAAACACATCGGTCGGACTGGCTATGTTTTGCAATTACCTGTTCGGAGAGTCTACTCATTAAATTACTCGTCGGATTACTCGTCGGATTACTTACCAGGTTAACGGCACCATTGGTTGTCAGCAAATAATCAGGATTTTCATCATGGCATGCAGAACAACGATGAGGATCCTCCGGATTACTGATCAATTGAGCGTGCGACAATGTTAGCGGTCCGGGCGCGATCACAGTCCGATAAACGGGCATATTTTCTACGGATATAAGCACTGCAAGCGTAATCGTCCCGAATGCAACGGGCAGATACTGTCGCCACCATTGGAGTGTTCGACGCGGATAGCATGTTTGCTCCGGACATTGGCGCCGATGGTCGGGACCGCTTACGCAGAGGACTCCTTTTTCTTGGAGCCCACACTTCCATTGCTGGTCAGGCCGTCGATATTTTTTGTTCAATTCACGCATTCTCGTTTGGGCTATCCTCCTTGAAATCGATAGACCAAGTAAATGTGGTAGGCTACCAAGATGAAGAAGGACCAAACGAGCGAGACATGAAAGACCACCCAACTTCGAAGCCGAATTTGCATTGCCCATTGAAAATCTAAGTCATCTTTGGCAATCACCAGTTCCGAAAGCGACTGTTTGGAAGACTTACCGTCGGGGCCAAGGTACCTCGAGATCTTTTCCAATCCATGTAGCAGTTTGCGTCGCGACTTACCTGTAGGGACGATGCAATAGGCAATCGAACGGCGTCGCGAGAAGAATTCGCTAAGGTACTTCGTATAGTGGTCCGCGAGGGTGGCGCTTTCGTTTTTTCCAGCTGCTGACAAAGCGATGTGATAGGCTTGCTGCGCAATGGATCGACGCACGATTGCAATATCTTCGCGCAGCACTGGATTGCCCGCTGTCAGCATCTTTTTCGGTGTCGTTTTGTTGATATACCAACCGACTATTCCACTTAGAGAGATTAACACAAAAACAACAGCTAGCGCCGTCTCAAGTATTCCATGTACAGGAAATCCAGCATGCATGGCAAAAGTAACCACTGCGAATAAACCCAAGTACTGATGAATTTGCTGCCAAATTACTACGGCCCCAAGTGGCAAAACGATTAGTTTCTTTCTCAACGATAACGTCATCAGTCCGATCGATGAAGCCAGCAAAACAAAGCCCGTGTAGTAATCCGTTCGACCCAGTTGACTGTCAACCCATCGATAGACCATCAACATCGCTGCAATCGCCGCGATCGTGATCGTACAAGCATTGATCGACCTAGTTCTCATAATACTCATGAGCGATCCATCCATTGCTGCAGCTTACTCAGATTACTAGCGTCGATGCGAACTAAGGCTTCATGTGGACAAGCCGATTGGCATGCCGGACCGGTCGGCAATGAGTGGCAAAGGTCACATTTAGTCGCCTGCAGTATTGGAAGTTGCGTTTGTTTGTCGACCAGTTGTCTGCCTCGCGCATCATGGATCTGGACCATGACAATGTTGTCGTAAGGGCAACTTTCAGAGCAGACGCTACAACCGATGCAAGTTTGCGGATTGATCGAAATGATTCCAGTGTCCGCATCGCGTCCGATGGCACCTGTAGGGCAACCGATCATGCAGACTGGATCCGCACAATGCATGCAAGCATGAGCAAACTGAAACGGGCCAAACTGCGGACCCGTTCTAGTAAACCGCGGATTGCCTTCGTGAACGCGAGCACACGCGCGGACACAATCATCGCAACGCGTGCATCGTTCGGTGTTGATCAACATGACCTCACGACCGTTGATCAGACGTTCGTCGACAAGGAACTCAAGAAATGCAGGGTCTACAACTTCCTGTCTCAAGTCTGCGTGCGATGCAGACCTAACGATTGGCCCAAGGGACTCATAACGGGGGCTTGGGATCGGCACTGGTAATTCGGACCCACGAATGAAGGGGATAGCGTGTTCTACCATTACTTGGCGTGGGATCTTTAAAACATCAACAAATCCGATTGCCCTTAGCGACTCCTGGTACGGCAGTATGGTGGATTCCGTATTCCCGTGGCGGAAGTTATGGATCAACTCGGACAGCCCAAATGTTTCCCCGCGTCCGAGATAGGCGATCGTATGATGGCCAGCACCTAGCTTGTACGAACGCCTAGCGAATCCGGAACGTATCAAAACTAAATCATTAACAGGTGATCCTTCATCAATGATGATCGGTTCTTGCAGGAGCTGATCTTGGACATCTAGTTGTCGAGTCGATTTATACTCCGAGAACCACTCTCGATCACCGTAGCTAACTAAGGAAGTTGCCTCTGCAATCTTCTCTAAATGCTCTGGAGGAAGAAAACGAAAAAGGAGCGTTTCGCGAAGGTGCGTTTTTAGACTTGCAGCTCGGTAGCGATGGTCGAGCTGTTTCTGAAATAGCGGATCGCGTCGTAGTAAGCGTAGACCTTGCCATCGAATCTCAAGTAACACTACCGGCCCGTCTGCAATGACCGTATAGTGACTAGGTGATCGAGTGATAGCGGCCATTTCGCCGAAGAGCTCGCCTTCGCCAAGCGGTTCAGAAGTGCTGCCGTTGAGAATTGCGGAGGCATCCTGCAAGAACACGCGAGGCTTATCGTCAATCGAACGCACGTTTGTAGAAAGGGCTGGTTCCCCCCCTCGGCTGGACCGTGTTGCGGCAACATTCCGAACTTCGGGTACGGGCCGTCGCTTCAGGGAATCCGCCAGCAACTTCAACCAAGATGGTCTATCACGCTGCGTTGATTGGCTGGCAGTCGTATCAAGTCGCGAAACGAGCGTTCGAACCTTTCCGCGAATGACAATGAAGGCACTACCCCCATATTCTCCTTCGCGAATAACAACATCACCGTGCTCGTAGCGACTTATACGAGCGTCATTCTTGAGTATGTCGATTAAGGGGGCCGTATTAGGAAAGCAAGCCGCATCCATCGAAGCAAATGGCTCGCTTTCTATCAGCCAATCCAGGTCGCGCAGCAGCATCGTCGGATCGAGCGGATGATCCCAACGTTTCGGCCTTTCAATTGCAACTGCATTTTTCATATGAGTTTGATAATCGCAGGAAACCAGATTGGGTTTCAACCCCAATCCAGATCCTGCAGCCTCTCTCTTATCAATCCTTAAATAATCAGTCGGAAGTAACTTAAAAGAGCCTTGACTCGGGAATGGGACGTATATTAATTCCCATAAAGGGGCTTTTCGCTCCTTTACAGGACACCTTGTCGCTATTTATAATCCGTTTAGCTCGGTCTCTTCTGGCTCTCTCTCTTTTTGGATGCTTTTGCCACACCATGATTCGAACTGTTGATCTACATCGATGTTCGAAACCTCAGCTAGGCGGATTTTTTCCGACAGCTAGCGGGTCGTTGGTGTTGAATTTTGGCCTGAAGAGACTTCTGTTAGTCAGTATCGTTGCTCTCGTGGTTTCTTCGTTTAGCGGCTTTGTTAGCCGTGTCGAGGCAGGCTGCGGACTATATACGCAGCATGGTTCCGACGTGCGAATCATCAGCACCTCCGCCGTTTTGCACGGTGTCGATGTTGGGGCCAACACCTATCGACAGTTTTTTGAGTTGCTGATGGGTCACTGGGGACCTCCTGAGCCCGTCTGTTCTGGTCCGAATTGTGGCCGGCCGAGAGAACCGTTTTCTGCGCCAGACTTAGCGACGGAGTTCGTGAGAACGATCCCTAGTTGCGTTCGTGTTTTCTCTCATGAGCGGTTTAATGCTCCTGGCGGGCTAAAGTCTGCCGTAAATTATTTTGACGACAGCCATCTCCGCGATGGATTTCTATCGGTACTCGAGCATCCTCCTAGGGCTCTCTAATCACGAGCCTCTGTGCTCCGTCTCCTTCAAGTACCTCCTGTTAGACCACGCGTCTAGATGTCCGGTGCTTGTCTGGATCAAAGATCCATTTTTTTACTGCCGGTGCGATTGGCTACATATGCCTCTTCGCTTTCGAAGTATCAGCCTTCAATCAAATCCATTTATCTTTTATTGGAAATAAACATGTCTAAATCACTCTCTCCATCTCATTTGAATCGCTCAGCCTTTACGCTTGTCGAACTTCTGGTGGTAATCGCCATCATCGGTGTGCTTGCCGGGTTACTCCTGCCAGCCATTCAACAGGCTCGAGAAGCTGCCCGACGCATGAACTGCACAAGCAACATGCGGCAGTTGGTCTTAGCTTCTATGAATTACGAGTCAACCTATAAGAGGTTACCATCGGCCTTAGTATCGTCGACCAAAGGGCCCAGCGGATTGGCAACATCGATTTCCGATATCTCCGTTCACGCTCGATTGCTAACGCATATGGAACAGAACGCCGTTTACAACAGCATTAACTTTAATGTGGGTCACCTTCATGCAAGTAACAACACCGCGCGATTGGTAAATCTGCCCATACTCCGATGTCCTTCGGACCCGGCTAACGCCATACCTGCCACCATAGGCGGCGTGAACAATTACAATTTCAACTCAGGCACCGTGATTGTGTATACAAAAACGGAATCTGCAGTTGCAGCGAATCCATTTCTTGGAACATTGAATCATGATGGTGTGTTCTATCATGACTCTGCCCTCAGGCTTGCATCTATCACGGATGGTCTGAGCAACACGGTTGGAGTTTCCGAGCGAATCGTTGGCGACTTCAATCAGAATATCAGTACTCCAAGATCGGACACTTTTCGTCCTGAATCGGGCAACTGGAACCTTACTGGAACTTTGAACGATGCTTACAACGACTGCCTCGCTGTCAACGTGACGGATATTTCGAAGCAGGGCTTCTCGGACGTCGGCGCCCCGTGGTTGCGTGGGTATCACTCGACGACGACCTATTATCATGGCAACGTTCCCAACGGTAGATCTTGCATGTTTCCACCTTCGCGAATTATGACTACCGCAGGTAGCAGCCACGTAGGCGGCGTCAACGTCGGCATCATGGACGGTTCGACCAAGTTTGTCACGAGTAACCTGGACCTTACCATATGGCGAGCCGTTGGAACTCGTGGTACTGGAGAAGTCGTTGACATGGAAGCATTTGAATAGCCATTCAATCTTCGACACTTCTGCACTGTTACCTCTTTTCCGTTTTGTACGAGACCTACCATGATGGCAAAACATATCACCACTTCCGCACTAGTTGCGATTCTACTTGTTAGCCTTACGACCCTTGATCGCGTTTTACCGATCGCGGCGGCTAAAGAACCTTCGACTACCCCCAAGGAAGTTCCAGCCACTCGCTCGGAGATTAAGACGGCTCTTGGTGAATTGAAGCTGCGTAAGCCACGCTTGCCAGTACCATCCGCATCGGAAATGCCAGATCCTGTTCCAGGTAGTGCTCAAGCACAGCAGCCATCGCCCTGGGGAAGCGTGACTAACGGACGAGCACGAAAGTTCTATCTGCCCGACGCTTGGTTTCAAGGTGAGGCGTCCCTGGGAAGCAACGACTCGCAGCAGTTGGTTAATTACAAACTCAAGACACAGTGTTTCTGGGTTGTTTCGAGGGGTAATAACTGTCACTACTGTCTAGGGCATCAAGAACATAAACTTCATCTGGAGGGCTTAAATGACGATGCGTTGGGGGCGCTGGACCGTGATTGGAGCCGGCTCGATACGCCGACACGTAAGGCGGTAACCCTTGCGAGAAAAATGACTTTATCTCCGGATCAGATTACCAACAGCGATATCGAAGATTTGAAGCCCGAATTTGATGACAAGCAAATTGTCGAACTGGTCTACATGATTGCCCGATTCAATTCGACTAATCGATGGACCGACTCACTTGGACTCCCACAGGATGACATGATGCGAGGTGAGAAGATTAGCTTCCAAAGTCCGACTGACGAGCAGTGGGATACCGGTGAATCCGTAGCAACTCCGAACGCAGTAGAAGAACGTCCTGCGGCGCCAACATTAGAGGAAATCAAGACTAACCTCGGTCAGATTTCCAATCGAACACCTCGTGTCGCTTTGTGCTCGGAAGCGAATGCGAAGCAGTTGCTCCAGTTGAATGACGAGACTGCCGTAAACCACTGGCACCAAGCCATTGCAACCTTGGTCCAAGCAACCCCGTCCATGATTACCAACTGGGACGTCATGCTAAAGGACCCGGAGCTACCAACGGATCTGAAGTTAAAGATTTTGTGGACGACGGCTCGCAACAATCGTGCTTGGTTTGCGCTCTCGCTTGCCAACCAACGACTTATGGAAAGCGGATTGTCTCAGAAAGCGATTGATGGCCTAGTTGATCAGCATGCAATTCGAGCTACTCCTGATCCAGTCACTCGATCTGTGCTCGAATTCGCAACAAAACTAACCAACACGCCTCACTTGATGACCGACTCGGATATCTTGAGTCTTCGAAAACACTTCACCGATCGTCAGACAGCTCAGATTGTACACGTTGTGTGTGTTGGAAACGCGTTGGATCGCTTTACAGAAACTCTAGGGCTTTAGACTCTGCTCACAAACCAACCGATTCGCGAATTATTTTTAGCCACGGGCATGTCGGCATACGCCGCTATGGCGACACAATGGCAAATGGAATGACTCCGGATGTTAGGCAGTTCAATACCAAAAAGCGGATAGTTTGCTCGAACGACATACGCAGTCAATTGCATCATTGAGTTACATGTAACGCGATTGAAAACAAACGAGAAAATGCTCGACAGTCCAGGTGAACTGCCGAGCATTTTAATTTTTAGCAAACTCGGTTTAGCCGATTCGCAAGTTCAATTAGAACGTGAAGATCATGTCCGTTCCGAAAATCGCTTGGCTGTTCTTGCCGCTTTCGAGAGTTCCTAAAGGAGCATCTCGATCTCGATCCCAGACATATCGAACTTCAGGTCGGAACATCAAGTTCGCGGAAGCCTTGTAGTTGATACCTACAGTGTAATTGTAGAGTTCGTTGTTCCGAGCATTAGCAAAACCGGCTCCGCCGAAGTTGAACCATTCAAACCGTTGGCCAATCGAAACGCAATCGTTAACCTTGTACAACAAGTAGTTGATGTTGCCGAAAGTATTACGGCGAGGCGCACCAGTGCCATCGGTTGTGTAAAGCACGTCCGTTTGCGAAATGTAGGTCCAGTTGTCGTTCAAAGCACTCGTGAGGATGAAGTTGTGAATTCCACCGTCCTCTTGAGTTTCTTTGCCGAATCGGCCAAGAACTGTCGAGTAGTAGATCGAGGTGGCGTCCGTCAATTGACGCTTGAATCCGCCCATGTAAGCCGAGCCATTTCGCTCAAAACCGCTATCCCAACCGGAAACCCAACCGTTGTATACTTCAGTCTCATCGTTCACTTTGTAAGTCGAGATCGCACCAGTGTGGGTGAAAGGCTCAGCAT
>Ga0105045_10001152_pt1 | contig 21218 bp, 16 predicted proteins | sample MAT02_FD_78089 | JGI IMG/M metagenome (GOLD analysis project Ga0105045, IMG submission 78089) | Freshwater microbial communities from Lake Fryxell liftoff mats and glacier meltwater in Antarctica - MAT-02 (megahit assembly) | ecosystem: Environmental > Aquatic > Freshwater > Ice > Liftoff... | reverse complement strand
GCCCCCGCTATCGGACCGGTCCTGGCGGATTCACCTGCGGAAGACTGGCTCCCGTTGGGCACTCGCGGCCAGCCCCATCCAAGCTGGCCTTCACAAGACGCACGCGCTGCAAGGACCGATCGACCATGCCTTTATGGATAGCTTCCTGATCGTCAAGCCCAGCGGTACTCCTAGCCACGCCGATACAGCCAAATGGGTCGAGGCCGAGCAGGCCAGAGCCATTCGCGAATGGCGCAAGCAGTTTCGCGGCGAGCCTCAGGTGACCGACGATTTCAATGTGACCGAATCCCAGATTGCTTCGAGCAACCTCATCTTATGGGGAGACCCCGGCTCAAACAAGATCCTCGCCCGGATCGCCGCCCAGTTGCCGGTAAAGTGGACCAGCGAGGGAATACGGGTTGGCACGCAAAGCTACCCGAAGTCTCATGCCGCAATCCTGATCTACCCCAATCCGCTCAATCCCGCGAAATACGTCGTCATCAATAGCGGCTTCACTTTTCGGGATTATGACTTCCTGAACAACGCACGCCAGACACCCAAACTACCCGACTGGGCCATAATCGATACGAGCATACCTCCAGGCCCTCGCTACCCGGGCAAGATCGCCGCTGCGGGCTTCTTCAATGAAGACTGGCAGCTAGGCGCTAACAAGTAGAGTCTGGCTGGCCTGAGGGCCGCGCAGCGCCAGTGGCAACGAACGGCCAACAAGAACAATCTCAAGAGCGGTGCCATTGCGCATCCGGCAGGCCGCCGTTATGTAAAGAGGCATCGATTCCTCGTCAGCCATCTTGAAGAGAAGCACGGCGAGAGAAGCCAGCTCTTGGCACTTATCGAAGTTTTCAAATACTGTACCCCTTGGGACGGAAGGCGTCAATTACCCTCTCTTTTACGGCCAAAAGCACAAGCGGCCATATGGTACAGAAGTACTCAAATGCACCTAGATAGAATAGGGTGTTGTGCCCAATTCTTTTCGGTTCGCTATTGCCGCCAGCTACACAGCAGAACCGCTCCAAACCACTTTCGATTTTTGGAGAACTCCGCTTCAGTCGGAATTCGCCAGCCACTTTGCGCCCTTCGGCCAAATCCTCCAAACAATTCTAGACCCAGGTAGCATCTTCGCTGAAAACAGCCACGGGCTTAACGTAGTACTCTTTCGATTCCAAGACTTGGGAGATGTCGCACGCCGGATCGAAAACGCACAGTCGCTCATGGCTGCAATCGAGGCGCGGGTTTCGACTTTCAAGGTGCCGATGCTCATCGTTGCGGACGTCGGCGGGACGGGATGGTGGCGAGAGGTTCCGGGTGTTTATCTACTCGATCCATTCCAAATCGATCTTTGGTATCCAGTGGATAGGAAATCGAGCCCCGATGGCGAACGCCTGGGCGGCATTCCCTACACCGAGGATTACTATATCGCCCTCGGCTCGTCGATCGTTCGAGCCGCGCACAGTATTCACAAAACGCCGAATAAGGTGCTGGCGCTAGACTGCGACAACACGATTTGGAAAGGGATCTGCGGCGAAGATGGCCCTGAGGGAGTCGTTCTCACCCCAGGGCATCTCGCTCTGCAACGCTTCGCCCTCAAACAGCGTGAGATGGGCTTGCTTCTGGTAATCAGCAGCAAGAACAATGAGCAAGACGTTCGGGAGACCTTCGAGCAGCACCCGGAATTTCCACTTCAACTGAATCACTTCATCAGGAGACGCATCAACTGGCAGCCCAAGTATTTGGGGTTGTCCTCAATGGCAGATGAGCTTTCCCTGGGTCTTGATAGCTTCGTGTTTCTAGATGACAACTCAAAAGAAATTTCTGAAATCGATGAGCAGCTGCCGCAAGTACTTGGGATCACGCTCCCTCCAGATGCGACTGACTTTGAAGGATTTCTGAACCACATTTGGGCTTTCGACCAATTGAAGATTACGCAAGCAGATCAGACACGCGCCTCCAGCTATGAAGGGGTGCAGGAATTCGGTAAGGCGCTCAATGAAACAGGGTCGCTCGAACACTTCTACGAGACGCTTGAACTCGAAGTCGAGATCCGGCCGATCGGCGAAGATGAAGTCTCAAGGGCCGCGCAGTTGACGCAGCGCACCAATCAATTCAACTTCACAACGATACGCCGTACAGAAGTGGAGATCCTGAACCTGAAATCTGTTTACGGGATTCACGTGCGGGATCGATTCGGGAACTACGGCTTTACCGGACTGCTCATGGGCAGACCGTTTGGGACCACGTTTCTGATCGACAATTTTCTGCTGAGCTGTCGTGTGCTGGGAAGAGGCGTCGAGCATCGCGTCTTTGCCTGGCTGGGTGAACATGCGCTGTCGCTTGGCTGCAAAGACGTGGAGATTCCGTTCATCGAAAGCTCTCGCAACGCTCCAGCGCGAGAATTTTTTGAGGCCGTACCTTCGCCCATCGCGGTTGAGCGGCTTTCCTGTTTTCGCTTTGAGCCCAGACGAACTGAGCGTGCTGCCCCGGCCCAAGTTATAGCCGCCCCCGCTCACCATAGTGTCGACTATGCCGGAATCGCCAGAAGATTCAACAGTGTCGCTTCGATTCGCCTACAGATGAAACGGGGCTCCGCCATCGAGCTTGAAACTGGCACCGAGAGCCTGCTTGCCTCCATCTGGCAGGACCTGCTGGCATGCGAGAGTGTGACCGGAGAAAGCAACTTCTTCGACCTTGGAGGCCACTCGCTCAAAGTCGTATTGATGTTGATGAGGATCCACGAAGTCTTCGGTGTCTCACTGGGAATCGAAGATGTCTATGCCGCAGAAGTGACGCTGGAGAGGATGGCAAGACGAATTGATGAATTGATTGCTTTTGGAGGGGTGGGCCACTCGGAGTACACTCGAATTTTGGGTGCGATTGAAGCAATGAGTGAAGAACAGGCCGTAGAGGCGTGGCTCGAGGAATCCAGGACGAATGCGGATCCTTCTAGCCGCTAGCGCGTCATACGATCCGCCGAAGGGGGGCTCGACGCGCAGCAATCTGCTATGGCTGCGGGCTATGGCCGCCAATGGCCATGATTGTCTTGTTCTCTGTGGTGGGGACCTGGAGCAGGAGGCCGTGCGCGAAGGCGTACGGATCCAGACCATCCACCAGTTCCAGCGCAAGGCAGGGCGCATCGGTGAAGCCGTTGCCGAATTCGAACCGGACTTTGTCCTGGTATCGAGCGAAGACCTTTCACACTCACTTCTACGCGAGGCTCACAAGGCAGCCAAAGACCGCCTCGTTTATCTCGCTCACACTCCGCAATGGTTCCCGTTTGGCCCCGAAGCCTGGCACAAAGACGAGGCCGCGACAAGACTGCTTGACGATGCATTGGCCATCGTTTCCATCGGCAGTCACATGGCCTCCTATATTGAAGAGCACCTGGGCCGCAAGGCAGAAATCATTCCGCCTGCGCTTTACGGAAATCCTCCCTGGCCCGAGTACTCAAACTTCGACAAGCAATCCGTTCTGCTGATCAACCCATGCACGGTCAAGGGTCTGCCGATCTATGTTGAGCTGGCGAGACTGATGCCTGAGAAGCCATTCCTCGCTCTAAAGGGTTGGGGAACCACACAGGCCGACTTGAGCTCGATGTCGAGCATCGAGGTGCTTGACACGGTGGCATCGATCGATGAAGTCCTGTGTCGCACTTCCGTTCTTGTTGCGCCATCACTTTGGTATGAGGGCTACGGCCTGGTGGTGACTGAGGCTCTTCTGCGGGGCATTCCAGTACTTGCCAGCAACCACGGCGGCCTGACTGAAGCAGCGGCCAGTTCGCGGTATCGATTGCCGATTGCCCCGATCACTGAGTGGTTGCCGCAGCACGACGAGACCGGGATGCCGATTGGAGTTGTTCGTGAGCAGCCTGTCGAGGTATGGCGCGACGCACTTTGTGAGTTGCTCGGGGACCAATCGATTTACGAACAAGAACGCCTCAATGGGATGGCGGCAGCTCGCAACTTCGCTAGTGGTCTTAGTGCGGATGACCTTGAGGTTCTGCTGAGCCGCCTTGAAGCAAAACGCCTTCGCATCTACCTGATTCATAACTCAACCTACTACCCGGGTGCTGGAGGCGGTGACAAATCGAATCGTATTCTGGTGGAATCGCTGGTTCAAGCTGGCCATCAGGTGCGCGTCTTTACTCGTCTCGAACAGTTTGGTGAATCAGAACATCAGGCACATCAGGCCGAGCTCAACCGGAGAGGACTCTCGACAGAAGAATGGCAGGACTTTGGCCTCAACTTCAAGCTCAGTGGCGCCGAGGTGCACGTCATTACTCGCGACACCAACTTGCGTCGCGCCCTTGCCGACGACTTGGCAGACCAGAAGCCCGACATCATTCTGTGTTCGACTGATGACCCGGCACACCTGCTCTACGAGACCGCATTGCAGCAACAGGGTGCGCGTGTCATCTATCTGGTGCGGGCGACGATTGCCCTGCCCTTCGGGCCGGATGCTTCGTCAATCAGCGAGGAGCGCACTGCGAGGTTACGGGAAGCTGATGCCATCGTATGTGTCAGCGAATACGTTGCCCGCTATTGCCGGATTGAAGCAAATCTGGACGCAGTGCATGTTCCGATTTCCCTTGGTGACCATGCTAACCCTCCAGACGTTGGGCGATTCGATAACCCATACGTTACCCTTGTCAACCCAAGCGCGGTCAAGGGATTGGTAATTCTGTTGGGCCTGGCCGATGCGATGCCCGAGACTCAGTTTGCAGCTGTACCTAGTTGGGGAACCACACAGGATGATCTGGCAGCAATCCATGCGAGAGCTAACATTACGCTTCTTGATCCCGTCGAAGACATTACCGAAATTCTGCAGCAAACCAGGGTGACGCTGGTTCCCAGCCTATGGGCAGAAGCCCGCAGCCGCATGGTGGTGGAGAGTCTTTCGCGAGCGGTGCCGGTGCTGGCATCCGACGTCGGCGGTCTTCGTGAAGCCATGTGCGGGGTCGAGCACGTTCTTCCTGTGAATCCGATTTTGCGCTACCAAAGCACGGTAAGCGACCAGATGGTGCCTGAAGCAGAAGTTCCAGAGCAGGATTTGGGGATCTGGATCGATACACTCAGTTCCCTGCTCCACTCAGAGGAAAACTGGACGGAACTAAGCCGGCGAGGCCGAACTGCCGCAGTCGCCTATCTCGATAGTCTCTCCGTAAAGCCCCTCGAACGCATCTTCCGGCGCAGCATGGCAAAGACACCGCAGCGCACAGCCAGTTCATCAGCCGCTCTGAGTCCAGTCAAGCGCAAGCTTCTAGCGCTGCGAATTGCCCGCTACCGGGAGGCACAGCGCAGACGCTTTTTCCCTGTCGTGTGGGGCACAGGCTTCAAGGTCTTTCTTTTCCCTTGGGCGGAAGCGGGAGTCCAGGCATGGAGCTTTTTAAGAGAGTACAGCGATTTGAGTTTGCTTCCTGCACTGCTTCCGGGGCGGGAAGACCGACTCGCAGAACCACCGGCGACCAGCTTCAATGAATTGATCCAACCAATGACCGATGAGATCGAGTTGCTTCTGGGCGATGAAGAGCCTTTTCTACTTGCGGGACACTCGATGGGCGGTGGCCTTGCGTTTGAGGTGGCGCTCGAGCTGCGCCGTCGTGGAAAGCAAATGCCCGCAGGCCTGCTTGCCAGCAGTTGCACAGGGCCAAAGGCTCGCCAGCAATCGACTTCGACGGCACTCGAAGCAGACCGAAAGATGTTTCAGGCTCACGTCTATTCAGACGAAGCTCCGCTGGCAATCCCGATTACAGCGCTGGGGGGAATCAATGAAAAGTTGAACATTGAGGCTTGGGCAATCGAGACTTCTTCACGGTTCAGAATCCGCCAGGAAGCTGGTGGGCACTTCTGGCTCTGGACTCACCCGGAAGCATTTGCCGCTGAACTCAAAGCCCTGCTGCCTTAAATTCCTCGTATTGTTTCAGGATCAGGTCTGCATGGTGTCTGGCCAATTCGAGCACCGCTTTACGCCACCCATGCTCCCTGCTGAAGGCAATCAGATCATCGATGGTGGCTGAGCCTTGACGCCCACCCGAACGCAGTTGAGACCAGGCCATCACACTTGCCTCTGTGCGAAGCAGCGGCCCAATTGCAGCAATGTTTTCGAGTCGGATTCGATCCTCGCGAGGAACGAGTTCCCGAAGTACATAAGACTTTCCCTCCAGTTCTACGGGGTGCAAAAAAGCCGGCGAGATGGCTTGCATCCGGCGTTGTATCTCAACAATGCGATGAGCTTCGGAAGGCCACTCTGGTTGAGGATGGTGACGGGCGAGAATACTCGGGCGAGCTTCTTTCAAATCCAGCAAGTAGTCATCTTCAACCAAGAGTATGAATCGGGAGACACCCAGACTGCCGTTACCCGCAATCCGTCTACCGGCACTGACAAGCCGGCTGAAATGAGACTTCAACATGTCGAACTCTCCCTCATGCAGAGGGAGAGCGAAACGGCCGTCGGTGAGGATCTCGCGGATACGTATCTTCAAAACAGTGCGGTGGTTCAGTTGGGCTTTACGGGAACGGCCTTTGAGCGAGTAGACAAGCTTGCGAACACTGCCTGAAGATGTGGCTCTTTCCACCCAGCGGGACTTTCCCGTCGCCAACTCTGCAGCGTAGTCGTCAAGAAAAAACTCGGGGTTGGCCTGCACTCCAGAGAGCAAAATGCCGGTGAGCATCCGAACCAACTCCCAAGTCGTTGGGGCCAGGGCTGACTCGTCAAAGTCGTTGTAATCGAAATAGACGAGGCGATTGTCACCTTTGTAGACGCCAAAGTTTTCAATATGAGCATCACCTGAGACCCAAACCAGCGGGGCTGGAGGCGGGTCAACCAGGTCTTCATAAAACAGGTGGGCTGTGCCTCGGAAGAAGGCACGGGGCGAAGCGCCAAGCAGCTTGTACTTCATCGCCAGGCGCTCTGGGTCTCGCCCCTGATGGAAGTCGAGGATACGCTCGACCGTATTCATCAGCCCGCCTTGATGGGGTTTCGCAAGAGGCCGATACCTTCGATCTCGACTTCTACCGAATCACCGGCGACCATCCTCTTGGTGGAACCGGGAGTTCCTGTGTAAATGACGTCACCAGGGGTGAGAGTCACATACTTTGAGATGTAGCTGACAATGGTCGGGCAATCGAACAATAGATCGCTGGTGAACTGCTTCTGGACCACCTCGTTGTTGAGACGAGTCTGAAGAAGGGCCTTATCGTATGCCGCTCCCTTGACGAGCATCGGGCCGAGAGGTCCGAAGGTATCGCTGCCTTTGGCACGCCACCACTGCAAGTCTTTTTGAGGACCGTTCTGCCAGTCGCGCTCGGAAACGTCGTTGCCGCAGGTCACGCCGAAGATCGCAGCTTTGGCTTGTTCGACCGTGAGGTTGCGCCCACCTGTGGCCATCACAACGACGAGTTCGCCTTCATAGTGGACGTTCTTGGCACCAGCGGGAATCAGGATCGGCTCGCCCGGAGCAATCAGACAAGTGGTTGGCTTGTAGAAGATCTCTGGCTCCTTGGGTACGGTCCGGGTGCCGATGTGACTCTTATAGTTCAGGCCAACGGCAAGTACTTTTGGGGGATCTGCGGGGGCAAGCAACGTGATGCTCTTGAGTTGCTTCTTGCCGCCGAGAGGCTTGCCGCCCAGGTATGGAGCATTGCTAAGAGGGATGACTTGTTCGCCATCTACGCGGCCCCAGGAAATACGGGCTCCGTTTTGAAAGCGAACGAACTTTTCGATCGCGGAAGGGGCCGCAGCGGCGGCCATCATGGTTATGCTTTGTCTACGAGTCATTGGATTTTCTCTGCGCTGGCAAGATAGAGTGCGTTGAGCACAAGTTTGAAAGTACCGTAGGGTTGGCCACGGAATTGAGGACGGAAACCATAGAGCAAGACGCTGCCCTTGCCCAAGCGGGCCTCCACAGCAATGGGTTTGCCGAGAACCAGACGCTCACCAGAGAGCCAACCGGATGCCAGCAGGTCTTTGGTGGCGTAGCGGGCAATTACCTTAACCTCCCGGTTGCCGGTGTTGGCTTCTTTAATGAGTGTAGATTCGAAGGCCTGGCCGCCGGTGGTCATGGCAACGGCTTCGGGAGCCATTCCGAAAGCTACGGGATGCCTGGTGTCGACATTGATGCGGATCAGCGAACCGGGTGCATAGAATGCATTCGGATTCACATCTTCATCGCGTCCGGCAGAAGGGCTGAGCAAACCTCGCACGCCGATATCGAAGCTCTGGATGGGAAGCTGAGTGGCGGTGTCGAAGGCGAGCAATGTGCCACCGGCTTTTACGAAGTCTTCGAGGGCGACTAGGCCTTTGTTGCCAATTCCGCCGGTGAACTCAGGACGCTGCTGACCCTCGGTTCGATTCCCGGCCTCGCCCGCTCGCGCGCCGTGAAGGATGCTCTGAGCAGCTTGCTGTGTGAGCAGAATGGCATCGTAGCGTGACTTGAGGTTGCCCTTTTGAATTTCTTCGTTCTTGATTGCGGTGTAGGGAATCTGGAAGTTCTCCATCAACCACATGGTCCAACCGGCATCTATGTTGGCCGTGTGTGGTTCGTAGATCGCCACTCGCGGCGTCTTCAGTTTATAGGTGGCACCGTTCTGCGTTGTGGACATATCACCAGTGGCAGACCAGAAGACTGGACTGCCTTGCTTGAGAGTAGAGGCGATCTTGAGAAAGCTTGCTGAATCGGAATGGCTCCAGGTCGCCTCAGGGTATTGCACCTTCTCCACTTTGCTCAAGGTTGCAGCCGATGGAAGAGGGCTATCGAGCTTGTCGACATCGACACCCATTTGGTAGCTGAGGGTCCAACCGGCTAAGTCGTAGGGGCGCTTGGTTGGGCCGGTTTGTCCAGACCGAAGTTCGGGATACTTCTGCGGCTCGAGGAGATCGACAAGATAGCCACGAAAGGCTTGCTGGGCTTTGAGGACATAGCTACCTTCGGGATAAGTCTGGAAGTTGTGGGTAATGGTTTGGTTGAGGCGATGCACCTCGACGCCAGCTTGCTGTAGGCGATCCAGAAGACCGGCGGTGGCGTGGGGGTCTCGTTGCGAGGCAGGCACAATGTATCCATAAAACGACTTATCTTCGATGTTTCGATTGGCCAGTTCCCAAGCCTTCATCAGGAAGTGGTGGCTACGCAGAGCGGCGAGATCCATAATGCCCCAGTCTGCGGTGAGCATGTAATCCATCGCGTCGCGCAAGGCCCAGCGGCCGCCCTGCCACGGCAGCGGATAGAAGACGGTTGGAAACTTGGTAGGGATACCGTTGGGGAATCGTTCGCCCAATTCAGCGGGTTTGTAGTCGTGTGGCGTGGCATAGCCGAAGCCTGCGGTTTCGGTGAGTATGCCGTGCATGTTGTGGAATGCAGGCACTGTGCGGAGGCCTCCGTTCCACCAGGCGTCAAAGCCCATGTAGGACACAACACCCGCCTTGTTCTCGCGCAGGAAGCGCTCGCGCATGGCAGTGCCAATCAGATTAATGCCTTCCATGACTGAACTCGGGATGTTGGGGTTGAGCGGCTCGGCATAAGGCGGAATGAATATGCGCGCCGGGAATGGAGCGATCTGGTGTTGGTTGTAAACGATCTGCGGAAAGAATTCCTGGAAGAGCTGCCGGGTGAGGTTGCGTGTCTCGGGGAGATTGAGCATGAACCAGTCGCGATTGTTGTCGTGGCCGGCGTGCTTTTGATAGAGAAACGGAATGGGAGACATCTCATATGGAGTGCCGACATTCTTGCGATACCAGTGGCTCACCATCGTCATGCCGTCCGGGTTTGTACACGGCACCTGAACGAGAATGACCTTATCGCGGATGCGACGGGTCTCCTCCGATTCATCGGTGATGAATTTGTAGGCAAGGTCAGGGGCATGCTGGGCGGGTGCTACTTCAGTTGCATGCATCGAGGAATCAATCCAGACGAAAACTTTCCCTTCTTTTGCGAAAGTTTCGGCTTCTGCTTTGGAGGCTTGGCCCAAGGCCATTTTTCGGTTCATCTCCTTGTACTTGTCGATATTACGGAGATTCTCTTCGCTTGAAAGGAGCGCAAGATAGTGCGGGCGGCCTTCGCTGGTCTTACCGATCTCAATCAGTTTGATGCGCTCGGAAGACTTGGCAAGAGCCTGGAAATACTTCGCGAGTTCCTCGTAGTCCATCAGTTTAAAGTCGGTACCCGGCTTATATCCGAGGATTTCTTCGGGTCTGGGCGGAGCGGCAATCGCAAGGGAAAGCGCGCTTGCCACGAAAACGAAAAACAGTCTGAGCAACATAGAAGCGATAATGATATCAACGATGGCAAGCTTGAAGCCCTTCCGTGTCGGACTGGTTCAGACCTCCTGTACCACCGACCCCCAAGAAAACCTAGATAAAGCGATTGTGAAGATTCGCGAAGCTGCAGCAGCCGGCGGCCAGATTATCTGTCTCCAGGAACTGTTTCGCAGTCAATACTTTTGTCGCGAAGAGAAGGCGGATCTGTTTGATCTGGCCGAAGAGATCCCTGGACCTTCGACGCAGGAGATTGGCAAAATTGCCAAGGAACTGGGCGTTGTTGTAGTGGCTAGCCTCTTTGAGAAGCGCGCGACAGGGCTCTATCACAACACCGCAGCAATCATTGGAGCCGATGGTGCGCTTCAGGGGATCTTCCGCAAGATGCACATCCCGGACGATCCACTCTTCTATGAGAAGTTTTACTTCACCCCTGGTGATCTGGGTTTCTTGAACTTTGACACCGCCTTTGGGCGGATTGGGGTGCTGGTCTGTTGGGACCAGTGGTATCCGGAAGCTGCACGGCTGACAGCGATGCAAGGGGCGAATGTATTGTTTTACCCGACCGCAATTGGCTGGCATCCTCACGAGAAGGAGCAATACGGGCCTTCTCAGTTGGATGCCTGGCGGACGATCCAGCGGTCTCACGCTATCGCCAATGGGATCTATGTTTGCGCGGTGAACCGTGTGGGATTTGAGGGGACGCCCGATGCGGGACTTGAATTTTGGGGCAACTCTTTTGTGGCCGATCCACTCGGAGTTGTCGTGGCAGAGGCGTCGCATGACAAAGAAGAGAATCTCATTGTCGAGTGTGACCCGGCCAGGATGGAAGAAGTGCGGCGCAACTGGCCATTCTTCCGTGATCGGCGCATCGACTACTATGGCGGGTTGACCCAGAGGTGGGCTAAGTAATGGGGCTGAGGATGCCGGCGGAGTGGGCTCCGCACGCGGCAACGTGGCTGGGATGGCCACACGAGAAGTCAGACTGGCCCGGCAAATTTGCTCCGATTCCCTGGCTCTATGGTGACATCGTAAGGCATCTGTCACGGGTGGAGCGAGTTCGCATTCTGGTTGAGAGCGAAGACGCCCGGGAGACTGTGAAGAAGATCCTCAAGAAGAGTCATGCCGAGATGGCTGCCGTGGATTTCTTCATTTGCCCTACAGACCGGAGTTGGGTGCGGGACACGATGGCCATCTTTGTTCACAATGGCCGTGGAAGGGTTGAAGCAACCGACTGGGAATTCAATGCCTGGGCCAAGTATCCGAATTTCTCGCAAGACAATGCGGTGCCGCAATTTGCCGCCTCAGCACTTGGCGTCAAGCGTCATGAAGCGCTCTGGAAGAAGCGCCGGATTGTGCTTGAAGGTGGCTCGATCGAAGTCAATGGTAAAGGTCTGATGTTGAGCACCGAGGAGTGCCTGCTAAGCGATGTGCAGGCCAGGAACCCAGGGCTCAGTCGTGAGGAGATCGAAGCGATCTTTGCCAAGTACCTTGGAATTGAACGGACGCTCTGGCTGAAGCACGGCATCGCCGGCGACGACACGCATGGCCATGTAGATGATCTCGCCCGATTTACCGATGAGCAGACCATCGTAATCGTCGAAGAACGCGACAAGAGCGATGCCAACCATGAACCGCTCAAAGAGAATGTCGCTCTGCTCAAGACAATTGCCAAAGGCATGCGCGTGGTGACTCTGCCGATGCCCGAGCCGGTCTGGTTTGACGGGCAGCGCTTGCCGGCCAGCTATGCCAATTTCTACGTGGCAAACAGCATCGTGCTGGCACCTGTCTTCAATGACGCAAATGACCGGGAAGCGCTCAATACTCTGGCAAAGCTTTTTCCCACTCGAAGCATCGTGCCGATCTATTGCCGGGATCTTGTACTGGGATTGGGAACACTGCACTGCATGACGCAGCAAGAACCTCTTACAATGAAGGTTTAGCTCCCAGGGAGTAATAAGTTGTTACAGAAAAATCTTAGAGAAGAAGAAGCGGCGATGAAGAAGTTGATTCACGAGATCAACGAGATCGACGACGAGAAGAATAAGGTGGGGCGCTATGTCCTGACTATTTTCGCCGTCGTATTCATTCTGGCTGGTATTCTGCTGGTTGTTGTCATCCTGGGCGGATCGGAGCGTCAGTAAGCTAGCCCCGGCCGATGAGCCGGGCCTTGCTCAGTTCTGCTTTGTCGTTTGAATCCAGGCCGTACGAACGTTCCAAAAGTTGCCACTGAGCGATTGCTTCCCCCTGAACCTTTACCGCTTCTGAAGCACGTTTTGCAATTACGAGTGCGGAGGCGTTGGCAGCCAGAGCGCGTGCCAAAAGCCGGCGAAGCGACGGGTTGCCTTCTTGCTTTACAAGACTCTGCCGAGCTAATTCAATGGCCCGATTGGATTCCTCAAGCGCAGTGTCAGCAGTGCTTGATTTCACATGAACTCTTGCCATGTGGACAAGCGTGTCGGCCAGACAAGCACGCAGATCCTGGTTGTTGCCCTCAAGAAGCATGGCTTTCTCGAGCAAGTGGCGAGATTCATCGTAGACTTGAAGTGCCTTTGAAGATAGCTTTGAAAGCTCAATCGCCTCACCAAGTCTGATCATCGACTGAGAGAAGTTTGTGAGCGCACCGCTCCTCCCGGCATTGGAACCCTGAGTCGCTTTTCGGAGGTTCTCGTAGTCGTTCTGGAAAACCGACTCGGAGGGTGAAGTGCCCAACTTCGACTCATAGAGGAGATTGGCCAGAGTGGTATTGGCTAGCGCCGAGGCCCGGATGGTCTCGATGTTTGAAGAAGCAGCTTTTGAGAAGCGCTTTTGCCATTGCCGATTTACCTCCACCGCCTGTTTGTAGTCTCCATTCAGCGCCAGGAAGTAGATGTGGCTTCGTGCAGCAAGCGCATATTCGAGAGTCAAGTTATCAGAGAACGGTCCGCGATCGACAGCCATCGTGCTGAGTTCGAAGGCACGCCTACTGGACTGCAATGCTTGTTTTGGTTGGGTACCTTTAACCTCAAGCTCAGCCAAGCCGACGTAGACCTGCGACAGTGAACGCTGGAAATCAGGCTGGTTTCGTGCCTCTTCAAAGGTCGAATTCAGGAAAGCCGTCGCCAACTGTAACGGGGTCTTTTCGACCGGCGCTGAAACCGACTGCTGGACCTGGTTGGCCCCAGCCTCGATGCTGCCAGTTGTGTAATTCTTGATGCCGAAGCCAGCGACGGTAATTAGCGCAAAGCCCAAAGTGGCAGCAACCCAACGGTAGCGGCCCTGTTGAAAGATTGCCGGCACAAAACTTCTCTGTTTGGGGCTTTCCTTCACTTCTACTTTGAGGTGGCGGCCCTGAAGGTAGTTGTCAATCTCGACGGCAATACCGGCTAAATCGGAGTAGCGATCGGATGGACTCTTGGCCAGCATTTTCTGCAGGATCTGGTTCAGCACATCCTCCAAACCGGCAATTTTGGCTGGAATCTTGACTGAAATGGCGCTGGCCAACTCGACCAGGGACTCCTCAGAGTTGCCATAAGGCGTTCTACCGGAGAGCATCTGATAGAAGATCACACCGAGCGAGTAAATGTCGCCGGAAAGCTGGTCGCCTTGACCCTTCAATTGGTCAGGCGAGAAGTACAGGATTTCTTTGGGCGCAATGCCCGGGTTTAAGACGAAGCCGGGTTTGTTTGCCGCCAGGGCCAAGATGCGAGGAACTGCAAAACCGGCCAGCCGGATCGATTCAGTCATTCCGAGCAGGATATGCGCAGGGTGAAAGTTGCCGTGGGGAACTTTTCGCGAATGCGCATTATCAACATTGAGGAGCAGATTGCGGAAAAGCTCCACGATGGAACGAGTGTTCAGGTCGCGGGCGGCTTCGAGAATTGGAGTTCCAACTGCTAACTCGTTGACGATGTAAGGATGGTTAAGATCGTCAAGGCCGGCATCGTAGATGCGGCAGAGGCTTTCGGCAGACAGTGAGTCAATGCGCTTGAGCTCTTCACGAAAGTTCTGGATTGCTGGGCCTTCATCGAAAGCGATTGGCCCCAGGTGGAGAATCGCGACTGGATGATCGGCGTCATCGGCGCTTCGAACAAGATAGTCGGTTGAGCTTGAATTTGAACCGAGCCGACGCAGGGGCACCCAGCCGCCAATGTCTGGAGGAATGTCCATGCAAGTGGCACCAAGATCCCCCAGCTGAACCAAACGGCTAGCCAAAGAATGCGTCCGTTCGTCGTCACCGAACCACTTGGCTAACTGGAGTTTTCGTTTTGTTAGAGGAAACGCGAGGATGTCATCCAAAACCGTCTCGATCTTTTGCCATTGCTCAGTAGTCATTGAATAAATACCCTGCCTTGTCTTAGGTTCGAGTGTAAGGTGAATGAGTTTTGAGCGTGAGAGGGTGTTTGCTTAAGTGATACCGGAAAACAACTTAGCCCAGTTCACCTAGTACCAGGACTTCCGATTTAGTCTTGGCGTTCCTGACGTTCATCTGAAGGAACATTGTCCAGCCTTTGGTAGAAATATGTCTCTTGTTTCCTATGTTTTACATCTGTATACGGTTCAATTTAAGAACTAGCCCGGTGTTGATGTAGAACTAACTGGAGTGGGGTACTAAGCCTAAGAAGCAGTCCGAAATAAAGCGGAAGGAATACTTAGAACCTTAGCGCATCGCTTTAGGGGGGAGTTTCAGCTTCTCGATCGCTGATCCCAGATATACTGAAAAGATGAATTTCCGTGCCTTAGCGCTCCTCTTTGCAAGCATTTCCTGTTTTGCTGCCGATCTCAATGGTGTTTGGACTCTGAACTCAAAAGACGGCGATGGTAATCCAGTCAAAAGTGAACTCACAATCCGGGACCAAGCCGGAACATTGAAGTCCAAAGACGGAATTCGTGATATCAAGTCGATGAAGCGGCAAGGTGATTCAGTGTCTTTCGAAGTCCCCTGGGAAGACGGGATCATCCTGGTTCAACTGGAGGCCAACGGGGACACGCTCAAAGGAGTCTGGAAGGCTGGTGAAGATGAAGGGCCCATCCATGGCACAAGGGCTGCGGCAACGGCACTGACCGGCTTATGGAAGCTCACTGCGGAACGGCCAAATGGAGCCAAGACCAACCTCGACCTTGAGATCAAATCGGAAACGGCAGCGATTCTGCGTACTCCCGAGGGTCAGGCGATTCCGCTGGAGCAGGTTGCTATCACCGCCGAACAGATCAGCTTTACCGTAGCCTTGCCGCAAGGGAATATCAAACTTCAACTGAAATTCGATGGCAGTGTGTTGAAGGGAACCTGGGCGACCCCGGATTCCGTCACCGGTCCTGTCGAAGGTCGCCGCTAAGCCGGGCGCCACGCTCAAAGTAGTAACCGGCAGTGCCCGCAGCAAGGGCACTGCGCAACCCTTCCAGTTCTGCAATCAAGCCTGCGAGAGCAGCGTCGACATTGGCTGCATTGGTTTCCAGAATGTCTTGCCAGAGGTTGAAGCTCGAAAGCGCCAGGCGCGTCATGTCGCGCAAGCCTGGCCCTGATACCTCTGTTGCATTCTTGCCTGAGAGATAACTCCCGAGAGCTGTTGAGAGAAGTTGTGGCAGATGCGAACTGAGCGCAACCAGGCGGTCATGCTCTTGCGGACCAAGAAAGACGGGGTTACCGCCGACTGCCTCGATGATGGCGATCAGAGACTGGTCTGGATCGGTTAGAACCCAGGGACGGCCCTCAAAGAGTTCAGCTGAGGCTGCTTCCGGGCCTCGAAGTTCTTTGCCAGCCATTGGGTGCCCGCCAACAAACTTCGCGCGGGTTATGAACTTCGCACCCGCAGCGCAGATTTCGGCCTTGGTGCTGCCTACATCAGTGACAAGGGTGCCTGGTCGAAGGTGCTGATCGAGTTGCTCGATCAGCGACAAGATCCGCTTCACAGGTTGGGCCAGTAACACAAGATCCGCTGTTGGCAGAGCGTCTTCCAAAGTCATGGCAGCATCGACCGCACCCACCGCGATGGCTTTCTCGACAACTGCTGGGGAACTGACACCGACCACCCAGTCGAAGAGCTTGGCGCGTTTGACAGCCAGGCCGAAGCTCGACCCGAGCAAGCCCGTGCCGACAATTACAACCGTGCGCATTATTCTTGCAGCCGTCTCATCTCAAGCATTACAGCAGTATAGATGCGTTCGATTGCGTCGTTGGACAAAGGCCCTTGATTGCGGGCACCCATACCTTCAATCACCGCGCGCTCGCGGCTCAGCTCAACGACAGGAAGACCGGCAGCCCGCTTGGTGGCACCAATCTGAAGGGCGACAGTGGCCCTTTCATTGAGCATCTCGAGAATACGCGAATCGATCAAATCGATTTGACTGCGGTATCCCTTCAGTCTTTCAACCGCCTCATCGACGCCCACTTAGCGCCCCCTGCTTCAGATCTCTTGCCATGCGCTCTATCGTATCCAACACTTCGCGGCCCGGGGTGGTTTCGATGGCGCGAACAAAGGCACTGCCGACGACGACGCCATCAGCCACGCTACCGACTTCAGCGGCTTGCGATGCGCTTGAAATTCCAAAACCAACGCCCAGTGGCAGCGACGTAAACCGGCGGAGCTTCTCTACGAGGGGGCCAACCGAAGACGACACCTGCGCCTGTTCACCGGTTACGCCTGTGCGCGAGACAACGAAAACGAAGCCAGAGCAATATTTCGCAACGAGTTCCAGTCTTCGATCGGTGCTGGTTGGCGCCACCAGGAAAACGGTATCAAGGCCAACGCCCTGCACTGCAGCGACGAAGGTTTCGGCTTCTTCCACGCTCAAATCGGTAAGCAGAAAACCATCAATCCCAACTTCTTTGGCCCGCGCCGCCAGCTTGTCGAAGCCGTAGCGCATAACAGGATTCAGATAGGTAAAGAGGACGATCGGGATCTCACTGTGCTTGCGGATCTCGTGAGCGATTTCGAGAACCTTCTCAACGGTCATACCCGTCGCAAGAGCGCGTTCGCTGGCTCTCATGATCACGGGCCCGTCGGCGATCGGATCACTGAAGGGAACGCCAAGTTCGATCACGTCGGCACCACCGCGCTCGAGAGCCGCGACGATCTCGACAGTCATCTCGGGGGAGGGATCTCCAGCCGTCACATAGGCAATCAATGCAGGCTCATTCCTGGCCTGCAACTCATTAAAACGCTGGCTGATGCGAGTCAGAATCAAGCTCCTTGAGGTTTTCGCGATAGATATCAATGTCCTTGTCGCCACGGCCACTGAGGTTGACGAGGATAATCTCGTGGGGGGACATCTGAGGGGCGCGGACGAGTGCTTCAGCCACGGCGTGTGCACTCTCCATGGCCGGGATCAGGCCTTCCATGGTTGATAACTCAACGGCGGCCTTGAGCGCGGTTGCGTCATCGCAATCGACGTATTCGGCCCTTCCAATGTCGTGCAAATGCGCGTGTTCGGGGCCGATCAATGCGTAATCGAGGCCGGCCGAAATGGAGTGCGTCAGGGCAACCTGGCCATCATTGTCCTGCAGGAGATAGCTGTAGGCTCCATGAAGTACACCCGGCGCACCGCCGCTAAAGCGAGCTGCATGCTCACCGGTTTTCTTACCCTTGCCACCGGCTTCGACGCCAACCAGCTTTACGCTGAGATCAGGAACAAAGGCGTGAAAGAGGCCAATCGCATTCGACCCGCCGCCGACACAGGCGATTGCCATGTCGGGCAAGCGGCCTTCCCGCTCTAGCAACTGTACACGCGATTCGTCGCCAATACAGCGGTGAAATTCGCGGACCATCAGCGGATATGGGTGCGCACCAAGGGCCGAGCCGAGCAAATAGTAGGTAGTGTCGACATTGGTCACCCAGTCGCGCATAGCTTCGCTGATCGCGTCCTTCAGTGTGCGTGAGCCGTTGGTGACAGCCACCACTTCGGCTCCGCAAAGCCTCATGCGAAATACGTTGAGCCGCTGTCGGCGCATGTCTTCTTCGCCCATGTAAACGCGGCATTGCAGTCCAAGCAAAGCGCAAGCCGTCGCGGTGGCGACACCATGCTGCCCTGCCCCGGTCTCGGCAATAATGCGCTTCTTGCCCATCTTGCGGGCGAGCAGCGCCTGTCCTAGCGCGTTGTTGATCTTATGCGCACCGGTGTGCAGCAGGTCTTCGCGCTTGAAATAGATCTTCGCCCCGCCCAGCTTCTCACTCAATCGCTTTGCATAATAAAGCGGCGTGGGTCGGCCGGCATAGTTTTTTAGTAAATCCGAGAGCTCAGCTTGAAACGCGGCATCGGTCTTGAGGGCCAGAAAGGCCTGCTCCAGCTCTTCAAGCGGCGACATCAATACTTCAGGAACGTAACGTCCCCCATAAGGGCCAAAATGGCCTCCAGCATCCGGTACGGTCAACATACTGCGTCAAACTCCTTCCGCGCCGCTTCAATAAACGAGCGCATCTTCGTACGATCCTTCTTGCCAGGTTCAGACTCAATCCGCGAACAGGCATCCACGCCCCACGGCTTAAGGCGACGGATCGCCTCGCCCACGTTGGTTTCGTCGAGGCCACCGGCGAGAACAATTTTACCTTTAAGCCCCTGCACGAGGTTCCAATCAAAAGCTTTGCCCGTCCCACCTTCAAGTGCGCCAGCAGGAGTGTCGAGCACTACGGCCTCGGTGTGTTCTGAATCCAATCGCTCTTGAGTTAAAGGCCCTTCCACAGCAATTGCTTTCCAGATGCGCAATCCATCGATCAAATCCATTTTGTGCAACTGCGCGACGTCCAATTGAAAGGTCTCCATCAATTCGAGAACCTTTGCCGGGTCTTCATTCACAAACAAACCCACACGCCAGAAATCATCCGGCAGGTCGGCAAAGAAAGCGCGGTCCTTCACATAGCGCGAACTGCCGGGCCAGAAGTTAAAGCCAATCGCATCGGCACCGGCGTCGAGCGCAGTCAGCGCGTCCATTGCGTTGGTGATCCCGCAGACTTTTACGATCAAGCGACCAACTCCTTCAGCGCCCCCGGATTCTTCATCAGACTTTCACCTACGAGGAAGGCCTGGTAGCCAACCGCCCGCAGGCTTTCGATATGCTCGCGAGTGAAGATGCCACTCTCGCTGACTTTGACCGCCGTAGCCGGAATGGCGGCAGCCAGTGCGATTGAGGTTTCGAGGTTGACTTCAAAGGTACGCAGGTCGCGATTGTTGACGCCGATGATGCGCGCGCCAGAGTCGATGGCGGCTTGGAGCTCTTCGGCCGTGTGCACTTCCACCAGCGCGGCCAAGCCCAGGCTCTCGGCCAGTTCGCGCAAGGTGCGCATTTGGACAGAATCGAGAATGGCGGCGATCAGCAGAATGGCGTCGGCGCCATGGGCGGCGGCTTCCACGATGTGCAACGGGTCGATGGTGAAGTCCTTGCGCAGGACGGGCAGATGGCAGGCGACGCGGACCACTTCAAGGTCCGCGAGGCTGCCCTGGAAGAACTCCTCATCGGTGAGGACGGAGATGGCCGCCGCGCCGCCGTGTTCATATTGCCGGGCGGTGCGGGCGGGCTGGAAGTCGTTGGACAGAAGTCCCCGGGAAGGCGAGGCCTTCTTCACCTCGGCGATCACGGCCGGCGGCGCGGCACGCAGGGCACCGGCGAAGTCGCGGTGATTGTCCACGTTGTCGGCAGCAAGGCGTTCGAGAGCGGGCCCGCGTTCGCGCAACGCCGGCAATCCCGCCTCTTTGACGGACACAATCCGGGCGAGGATATCGGGCACACGAGCACTCTGTAGCGTGGATGTCACTGAACTTTGATTTTATCAGTCCGCCGGACCAATAATGAACCATGCGCCTGTTTGCATGCCTTTTGTTCGCTCTATCAGCACTCGCCGCCACCAAAGCCAAACTCGACCTGCCCGCGCGGTCGGAGAAGAACGGCTGGATCGTCGTGCGCCTCTCGGGCTCGCCCGAACAAATCGGCCGCCAACATGGCCAATTACTAGCGCCCGAAATCGCTGACAGCTATCGCGTGGTGAAGACGATGCTCGAACACGACAGCGGCCAGAACTGGAACTTCTTCCGGCAGGCCGCCGAAGAGGTGCTCTGGCCGCGCATCGACGCCGAATACCGCGCCGAGCTTCAAGGCCTGCTAACCAGCCTCCAAGCCGCTAATCTCGAGCTCGACCTCTGGGACCTCGTCGCCTACAACGCCTGGCTCGAACTCACCCCCTACTACGTCAGCTACTACAACGACCGGAATCAGGTCGCCAACGCGATCAAGCCACGCTCCGCCCCCGAGCACTGTTCCGCCTTCGTCGCCACCGGCTCCTATACGAAGGACGGACGCCCCGTCATCGCCCACAACGCCTGGATCGACTTCGCCGTCGGGGCCCGCTGGCGCGTCCTCTACGACATCACGCCCACCAAAGGCCACCGCTTCGTGATGGACGGCCTCCCCGGACTCATCCACTCCGCCGACGACTTCGGCATCAACTCGGCCGGCCTCTCCATCACCGAAACCACCATCTCCCAGTTTCAAAGCGGCTTCGACCCCTTGGGGATCCCTGAGTTCATCCGCGCCCGCCGCGCCCTGCAGTATTCGTCCTCCATCGATGACTTCGTCCGGATCATGAAAGAAGGCAACAACGGCGGCTACGCAAATAATTGGCTCGTCGCCGATAGTAAGTCCGGCGAAATTGCCTCGCTCGAGTTGGGCTTCAAACACGTCTCCTTACAACGCACCAAAGACGGCTACTTCGCCGGTGCCAATTACCCGGTCGATCCCCACTTACTCGCCGAAGAGACTACTTTCGATGCCCAGGATTCCAGTTCCAGCCCCAATGCTCGCCGCACCCGCTGGGATCAACTGATGGCGGAAAACAAAGGCCGCATCGATGTTACCTTGGCACGTAAGTTTCTGGGCGATAGCTACGATGTCATCGACAAGAAACAACAACCCAGCGAACGCACCCTCTGCGGCCGCAATGACTTATCGAAACGCGGCATGAAACCCTGGCAACAAGAATTCGGCCCCGCCGGAGCGGTCCAAAACAAAGTGG
>Ga0105045_10001149_pt1 | contig 21263 bp, 20 predicted proteins | sample MAT02_FD_78089 | JGI IMG/M metagenome (GOLD analysis project Ga0105045, IMG submission 78089) | Freshwater microbial communities from Lake Fryxell liftoff mats and glacier meltwater in Antarctica - MAT-02 (megahit assembly) | ecosystem: Environmental > Aquatic > Freshwater > Ice > Liftoff... | reverse complement strand
GCCGGGGCCGGGCACGGCGCCCCCCGGACCGGGCCGGGGGGACCGTGGTCATGGACTATCCGCAGATGGAGCCGCTAAAGCCGTTCATCGAGGCCTCGGCGGGGGTGCAGGTCTCGCCCATGCCGCAGTCGTTGTCGCTGGCACACTCGCCGCAGACGAACACGGTGATGATGCCCATGATCTGGGCGTCGGTGCAGTGGCCGGACATGCAGACCATGTCGCCGTCGGGACCCTCGGGGCAGAGCTGGTCGTTCTGGACGCTGCCCGGCTCGACGCACTCCTTCTGGCCGCTAAACATCATCAGATCGAAGACGGGGCTGCACAGGGTGCCCATGTCGCAGTCGCCCGAGTCGGCACACTCGCCGCAAGTGTCGGGCAAGATGCCGGGGATCGGGACATTGATCACGGCCTCGCACTGGAGGCCACGCATGCATGCGTCGTCGCTCATGCAGGTCGAACCCTCGGGCCCGGTGGTGCACATCGCCGACTGGGTGGCCGGCGACAGCGAGCACGCGGTGTTGGGGGCGACGCAGTCGGCGTCCTCGTTGCAGTCGGCGCAGAAGGTGAGCATGCCGCCGACGAGGCTGACGCAGTTCATGGATATGCACTCGTCGTCCGAGCCGCACGCCTCGCCGTTGGCGGCCGGGCCGGGACCCTCCGTGGTGCCGCCGTCGGTGTTGGTGGTCAGGAAGTTGCCGGAGTTGTCGGTGGTGGTCGTCTCGGGCTCACCCGTGGTCGGCGTGCCGGTGGTGCCGCTGGTGGTTCCGTCGACGCCGGTGGTGGTCGGGTCGGTGGTGGTCGGGGCGTCGGTGGTCGTGACCGGGGCAGTGGTGCTGCCGCTGCTGCTGCTGCCGTCCGAGGTGCCGGGATCGTCGCCGCGACAGCCGGCGATCGTGAGGGTGGAGAGCAGGGCGAGGAGACCAGGATTAAGCTTGAGCATGGGCACACTTCCGAAGTGGGGCGCGGGCATCATGCGGTGGGCTGCGCCTGCTTGTCCACTCCCTCACCGATGGCGCGGCGCATCTCAAGGGCGGTCTGCACGACCCTCCAGGTGTCGCCGTGCAGCAGCGAAGCGGTGACGCAACTCACGGCTTCACAGCCATACAGGAGGATGGCCGTGCCGCGGACGAAGCAGCCGCGAAGCTCGTCGAGGGCGGCGTGGGTGCGCGCGACGATCGTGGTCGATGGGCCGTCGGCGACGCAGAGCCGCTGCACGAGGAACGCCCGACCCTCGCGCGAGAGGTGGACCGACGCAGCGCCACCCAGGAGCGAGAGGGTGGCCGCTTGTTCGCTGGGGGTGCGTGACCACGTGCCTGCGCGCCAGCCGGCGATCGCCTGACCGGGCAACGCCCACGCGGTCGGGGGATGCTCGCGGAGGTCGAGGCTCCTGGGCCCGGTGGCGGCGCTTTGCAGGGTGTGAGACGCGCGCGCGGCGACGAAGCCGAGACGCTCGTAGAAGCCGCGCAGCGGCGGCTCCGAGAGGAACTGCAGGACCGGCACGGCGCCGTGCAGAGCCGTGACGGCGCGCTCGACCAACGCCGAGCCGACGCCGCGCCCGCGCTCGGCGAGCAACACGCCGAGGGCGGCGCTGTGGGCGATGTGCTCGTCGGGGTCGTCGCCGATCAGGAGGTACCCGATCGGGGCATCACCTGTCCCGAAGGCCAGGAAGGAGCGGCGCGGATCGACGGCCTCGCGCGCGAGCTTGCGGACGAACCATCCAGGCGCGCGCCCCTCGGCGCCGAACACGGCCTCGGCCAGCGGCTGGAGGGCGGGCAGCGACAGGTCAGTGTCGCAGACGCGGGCCAGACGACAGGGCGCGAGGGACATGTCTGAAGAGACAGGTGGCGTCAACGCAGGCCGCAGGCCCGGCGGCACCGCTCCAGGGTCTGCTGGGCGAGCGCGCGGGCGCGGGCGGCGGAGCGCGTGAGCACGTTCTCGACCTCGGCGCGGCCCACCGGGGTCAGGAGGCGCTCGCGGCGGGTGCGGGCGGCGGCGAAGTACAGGTCGATCTTGTCGACGAGTAGCAACTTCGCGTGGCCGTAGCCGAAGGGGGCGTCGTCGCGGCGACCGGCGTGGTACCACGACTCGATCTGCGCGAGCTCGGGGTCGGTACAGAACAGGCGCAGCAGGGCGACGACGTTGCAGGTGGCGAACGGCAGCGGCTCGCCCAGCGCGGTGGAGTCGGTGACGATGCCGCCGACCAGCTTGCGGAGCTTCTTGCCCGACTCGAACAATGGGAGGGTGTTGCCGTAGCTCTTGCTCATCTTGCGCCCGTCGATGCCGGGCACGGTGGCGGCCTTGGCGGGCAATGGCTCGGGGCGGGTGAGGACGGGGCCATAGGCCTCGTTGAAGTGGGTGGCCATGTCTTGCGCCATCTCGACGTGCTGGAGCTGGTCCTTGCCGACGGGCACGAGGGTGCCATCGTAGGCGAGGATGTCGGCGGCCATCAGCACGGGGTAGTAGAACAGACCGACGGAGGGCGTGATGTTGTTGGCGAGCTTGTCCTTGTAGCTGTGGGCGCGCTCGAGCAGACCCATGCCGGTGACGGTGGCGAGCAACCAGGCGAGCTCGGTGACCTCGGGGACGTCGGACTGGCGAAACAACATGGCGCGGCCCGGGTCGAGGCCGAGCGCGAGGTAGGTGACGGCGGCGTCGAACACGTGGCCGCGCAGGACCTCGGGGTCGCGCACGGTGGTCAACGCGTGGTAGTCGGCGATGAAGTAGAGGGCCTGGTCGGGGTGGCTGTGCTGCAGCGCGATGTGCTGGCGGATCGCGCCGAAGTAATTGCCGAGGTGGAGGGTGCCCGAGGGCTGGATGCCGGAGAGCACCCGCGGGGAGTTGGGGACGAGGGCGGTCATGTCACTCGGATTTCAGGTCGGGGGGGCGTCATGGGAAGGTCCGAGGCCCGGGAGCGAGGACCGTAAAAGGAGGGTTGCGGGTCTCCCAGGCGCGGATGTCGCGATAGATGGAGGAGGCGTGGAGCTCATGGATCTGGACGGCCTGGCGAAGCATCTTACCGAGGGTATCGTGCCCCGGGTATCTGTGGCCGAGGGCGCCCGCGAGACCGATGTTGAGGATGTGGAGTAGGTCGTGACCTTGACAGACGGCCCACGCGGGGGCCTCCGGGAGCGTGTCGAGATGGGATCGCAGGTCGGTCAGCGACAGTCCGCAGAGCTGCGCGGCCTCGATATGCAGCCCATCAATGTCCAGTTGCCATCCTGTGCGTGCCACGAAGCGCGACGGCTTTAGTCGCTCGAAGTTGAGTCCGAGTGAGCGTCGCTGAGACGGCCAGCGCAGCCTCCCGAAAGGTAGACCTCGGGCGAGCAGAGCTTCGCGCGTCCGGTGCCCGGCACGCCTTTCAAAGCCTTCGATGAGGCTTCGGTCGCCGTACTCAACCAAAACGGCATCGAGCGCGGAGCTTTGCAGCAACATGGCCTCGAGGTCATGATCCTCGGTGTAGATGAGGTTCGGCGACGGGCTGGCGCCCTCGATACCGCTGAAGTCGGCGTCGACGAGGCCCAGCGTGCCGGCGAAGCGGTGTGCGTCGACCCTGGCGATCAGGCCCTCGACGTTGAGTCGGCCGCCGGCGATCACGAGGTCGCAGCGATCTTCAGCGACCTTGCGGCGCCAGAATCGGCTGTCATCGTCGCCCTCGACGACCAAGAAGCTGCCGTCGAATCCGGTGCGGCTCATGAGCAGCTCGGCGAACAGCTCTCCAGGGTTTTTAAGTCGGGAGAGGCTCGTCATAAACGCTGAGCCCCGACGATGATCATCTGGAGCAGGACGGTCTTTCCGACGCCGTTGGGGCCGTGGAGGATCGTGACGCGGTCTTCCAGGTTCAGATCGATGACGTGATCGTACAGACCGAACAGGCCGACGACTTCGATGCGCTTGATGCGTGCTGTGGGGGTCGGTGTGGCTTCGGTCATGGCGGGGGTCCACTAGCGGGTGACGCTGAGGCGCTGGCGCTCGGCGTGGTGGGCGAGGGCGAGGTCGCAGAGGCGGGTGAGGACTTCGGTGTAGCCGATGCCGAGGTGGCCGAGCAGCTTGGGGTACATGCTGATCGAGGTGAAGCCTGGCATGGTGTTGATCTCGTTGAGCCAGGGCTCGAGGGTGGCGCGGTCGACCAGGAAGTCGACGCGCGCGAGGCCCTTGCAGCCGGTCAGACGGAAGGCGCGCAGGCAGATGTCCTGCATGCGGGTGACGAGCTCGTCGGGGAGGTCGGCGGGGATCTGCAGGGTGGCGACGTCCTTGAGGTACTTGTTGTCGTAGTCGTACCAGGTGCCAGGCGGCAGGCCGATCTCGCCAGGGCCGCTGACGATCGTGTGCTCGTCGCCGTTGCCGAGCACCGAGAACTCGATCTCGCGGGCGTCGATGGCCCGCTCGACCAGCAATTTGTGGTCGTAACGAACAGCGAGGCCGAGCGCGCGCACGAGGTCATCGCCGTCGGTGGCCCGGCTGACGCCGACCGAGCTGCCCTGGTTGGCCGGCTTGACGAAGCAGGGGAAGTCGAGGCGCTCCTGCACGGCGTCGATCGTGGTCTGGCGCTCGCGCATGGTGTCCAGGGCGCGCGCGTCGAGCTCGATCCACGGGACGACCGGGACCGGCGGGTCCTGGTGGTGCAGCAAGTGCTTGCATAGCGCCTTGTCCATGCACAGCGCCGAGGCGAGCACGCCGCTGCCGACGTAGGGCAGGCCGAGCACCTCGAGCAGACCCTGGAAGGTGCCGTCCTCGCCGTGCGGGCCGTGCAGCACCGGGAACACCAGCGCAGGCTGGAGCGCGCGCAGGTCGTGCACGGGCTGGCCGTCGCTGAGGATCTCGGTGAGCGCCTGGTCGACGGAGCCAGTGCGCCAGGCGCCGTCGCGGCGGACGCCGAGCAGGACGGGGGTGAAGCGCGCGCGGTCGAGGGCCGCGAGCACCTCGGTCGCGCTGCGGAGCGAGATCTCATGCTCCGAGCTGCGCCCGCCGAAGACGAGGAGGAGGCGTTGGGCTGGCATGGCTGTAAGCTACCAACGCCGCCGGCGCCTGGCGACTTCCTACGGCCGGCGATCGAGGTGCCCGAGCAGCGCGAGCACGACGCGGTCTTGCAGACGACGGTGACCCTTCGCCGCGCCGCCGCCGTTGATGAGCACGCTAAAGCCGAGGGCGGCGCGGCCGTCCGCGCTGGCGGCGACCCCCGACAGGGCGCTCACGCCGGAGATCGTACCGGTCTTGCCGCGCACGCGGCCGTCGCTGCCGGTCATGCGCCGGTGCAGGGTGCCCTCACCGCCAGCGCTGGCCAGCGTGGGCATCAGGGCGGCGGCCGGGGAGCCCTCCTCGCGGGTGCGGGCCAGCAGGGCCACGAGGGCGCGCGGGCTGACGCGACCGTGGCGGCTGAGGCCGGCGCCGTTCTCGAACTCGAGGTCGGCGGGGTCGAGGCCGAGGGCGTGCCACAGGGCGAGCACCGCGGCGTGGCCGGTGGTCCACGAACCGGGGGTGCCGGACATGCGCCAGCCGAGCGTGCGCAGGACCTGTTCGCTGGTGAAGTTGTTGGAGAACTTGAGCGAGCTGGCGAGCACGTCGGCGAGCGGGGCGGAGGCGTGGCTGGCGACGAGGCGGGCGCCCTGCGCGGCGAGCTCACGGGTGACGGGCAGGAGCTCGTGGGTGCCGGCGAGCTGACCCATAAGCTCGGCGAAGGCGTGGCCGGTGAACAGCGCGGGGTCGGCGATCCGGCGGCGGATGGTGACGGGGGCGTGGCCGGCGGGGATCGCCCCGTCGACCTCGATCACGGTGAGGTCGTCGGCGTCGCGGCTGGCCACGCGCAGGGGTCGGCCGCGGCCGGTGCGGACCTCGCCTTGCAGGCGCAGGTGGGCGCTCGTGGGGCTGAGGTCGATGCTCGCGGGCCGACCGGAGGCGCCCGGGCGGATCGTCACCACGGCGGTGTTGTAGGCGAGGGACAGCGCGCCGCTCGGGGCGGTGTAGCTGGCCCCGTCGCCCTGCGGGCTGTAGCCGGGCCCGTAGCGCCGGGGCGAGAAGGCGCTGTCGTCGACGACGATCCGGCGGACGCCATGGTGCGCGCCAGCGGCGACGACCTGGCTGGCGAGCGCGTGGAGGTCGGTGAGTTGCAGGCTCGGGTCGCCCTCGCCGATCAACACGAGGGTGTCGCCTTGTCGGAGCACGCGCGTGCTGAAGCGGTACTGCGGGCCGAGCAGCTCGACGGCCGCGATCGCGGTGACCAGCTTCTGGTTCGAGGCGGGGTTGTAGCGCTGGTCGCCGCGGTGGTCGAACAGCGTGCGACCGCTGTCGAGGTCGCGCACGTGTACGCCGATCCTGGCGCCGGTGGCCCGCACGACCGCGGCGAGTCGCTGCTGGAGGGCGTTGAGGTCGGCATCGAGAGCAGGGTCGGCCGCGAGATCGGGCGGTCGCGGGCGGTCGCGCAGGGCGGCGAGGCGTCCGGCGATCTCGGCGGGCCAGTCGACCGTGTCGACCGTGTCGACTGTGTCGACCGTGTCGACCGTGTCGACCGTGTCGACTGTGTCGATCGTGTCGACGAGCGCTGCGGGCCTGTCCTCAGAGACAGCCTCGATCGGGAGGACCGCGGCCAGCGTCGGGAGCTCGCGCGCAGCCGGACCGGCGACGGCGAGGCCCGCGTGGGCGGCGATCAGGGCGAGGAAAAATGCGGCGATCTGCGGGAGCGGGCGGGCCACGGCGCGAGCCTCGAGGGAAACGGTCCCATCGATGTACCCCGCGCCCGAGGTCCGACAAAATTACCGACGGGCGAGGACCCTGCGGGGCCCCGCAGCCGATCGCCGGGCGGGCTTCAGGCCTGCGCGGCCTTCGGGGCCTTGTCCTTCTTCACCTTGCTCTTCTTGGCGGGCTCGGCGGCCTGCAGGGGGTTCTTGGACTGGCGGGCGGCCCGGACCTCGAGCGCGCGCCGCTTGATGCGGAGCTGCAGCTTGGTCTGGCGCTTGCGCTGGTTCATCTTCGGCGTGCGACGATTGTCTCCGTATCCCATGGCGAAACTCGTGTCTTGAAGGAGGAAAGGGACCCTGGAGGGCCCGGGCGCGGGAGCATGGACGAGCGCGTCGCCGGGGTCAAGGCCCGCGGTGGTCGCCTGGGCGCCCGGATGACGCGGCACGTGCCGACTTTTGCGGGCCACTGCGTACCACTGCGCGCACATGTGGCGGCGCCTGATATCCTCCGCGCGCCATGCTCGACATCAAGTTGCTGCGCGACGACAGCCAGAAGATCGCCCAGAACCTCGCCGATCGCCACGCGCGTGTGTTTGCGGACCTGGGCCCGGCGGACGGATCCGACTGGGCCAGCCGCACGACGGACCGCCTGGTCGCGCTCGACCGCCGCTACCTCGACCTGCTGCAGAAGCAGGACGAGCTGCGCCGGGCGCAGAACGAGACCAGCGCCGGCATGAAGGCGGTCGCCAAGCTGCCGAAGGAGGAGCAGGCCGCGACCCGCGAGAAGCTGGTCGAGGAAGGGCGCCGGCTGCGCGACGAGGAGCGCCAACTGACGCAGGACACCGAGACGGCGTTGCAGGAGCGCGACGAGGCCTGGGCCCGCGTGCCGAACTTGACGCACCCGGAGACGCCGCGTGGCGCCACCGACGACGACCATCGCGAGCTGCGCAAGGTGGGCACGCCGCGAGACTTCGCGGCCGAGGGCTTCACGCCGGCGGACCATCTTGTGGTGGCGGAGGCGCTCGAGTTGGTCGACTTCGCGAGCGGGGCCAAGGTGACCGGCCCGAAGTTTTACTACCTCAAGAACGACGCGGTGCTGCTAGACCTCGCGCTGCAACACTTCGCGCTCGGGGTGGCACGCAAGCACGGCTTCACCTTGCACACCACGCCGGACCTGGCGCGCGAGGAGATCCTGCGCGGCCTCGGGTTCAACCCTCGTGGGGAGTCGACCCAGATCTACAGCGTGGCGGACACGGACCTGTGTCTGGTCGGCACCGCCGAGATCACGCTCGGCGGGATGCTGGCCGACACGATCCTCGAGGAGGAGCAGTTGCCGCTGCTGCTCGCCGGGGTGTCACACTGCTTTCGTACCGAGGCCGGTTCGGCCGGACAGGAGTCGCGCGGGCTGTACCGCGTACATCAGTTCACGAAGGTCGAGCTGTTCGCCTTCGTCTCGGCCGAGGACGACGCCAGCGAGCTGATGCACGCGCGTCTGCTGGCGATCGAGGAGGAGATCTTTCAAGCCCTGGGGATCCCGTACCGCGTGCTGGACATCGCCAGCGGCGACCTCGGCGGGCCGGCGTACCGCAAGTTCGACCTCGAGGCCTGGATGCCGGGCCGCGGGGCCTACGGCGAGATCACCAGCACCAGCAACTGCACCGACTACCAGGCCCGCCGCCTGAAGATCCGCTACCGACCGGCGGCCCCCGACGGCAGCAAGCAGAAGCCGCGACACGTACACATGCTCAACGGCACCGCGGTCGCCTGCTCGCGCGCGCTGGTGGCGATCCTCGAGAACTATCAACAGGCGGATGGCTCCGTGATCGTGCCGGAGGTGCTCCGCCCGCTGGTCGGCAAGCACCGCATCACGAGCCCACGAGGCCACGCCTCATGACGATCGACCTCGTCGAGATCGCCGCTCGTGAGAGCGAGCAGGTGGAATGGAAGGAGGAGGTCGCGGACTGGCATGATGTGGTCCGCACCCTCGTGGCCTTCGCCAACGATCTCGCCGGGCTCGGCGGCGGTTATGTGGTGTGTGGCGCGGCCGAGGGGCAAGATGTCCATGGCTGGCCCCACGTCGAGCTGGTCGGCCTGACCAGCGCGCGCTTCAAGGAGATCGAGGGCAAGGTCCTGAGCGCGTGCAGTCAGCAGGTCGAGCCTCCGATCCATCCCCTCGTCGACGAGTTGCCCGCTGCCGACAGCGAGCGGCGGGTGCTCATCTTCACGATCACGGGGAGCAGCGAGGCGCACCAGTACCGCGCCGGGCCGCAAGAAGGCGGGATCTACTGGATCCGGCAGGGGTCGAGGACGATCGCGGCGCGTAACGGCAGCCTGCGTCATCTGCTCACCCGCAAGGGGCTTCGCCCGCCCTGGGACAAGTCACCGCATCCGCGGGCCACGGTCGCAGACATCGACGCGCTGGCCTTGCGCGAGGTGCTGCAGCGCATCGGCTACTGGGACCAGGCACGTTCGGTCGAGGCAGTGTTGTCGGCCCGGTTGTCGGCGTTGGCCCCTCGCCTTGCGGAGGTCGAGCCCCTGACAGGGATCTTGCGGCCACACAACGCGGCGCTGCTGATGTTCGCCGCCGTCCCGCAGTACCTCATCGGGAGCGCCGTCGTTCTATTTTCGATCTACCCCGGCACCGACCGCAGTGAGCCGTATTCGGAGCGCCACGAGATGACCGGCTCGATCTTCGAGCAGGAGCGAAGGATCCGCGAGCTGCTCAACACCCAGAACTACGGGGTGATCGACAAGACCCACCCCGACGCCAACATTCAAAAGTATCCGGAGAAGGCGCTGCGCGAGGCGGTCATCAACGCGCTGGTGCACCGCGATTACGAGGACCGCGAGCCGGTCCGGATCACGGTATTTTACGACCGCATCGAGATCCTCTCACCGGGCAGTTTACCGCTGGGAGTCGACCGCGAGGAGTTCCTGCGCGGGGAGTCGCCCGCCCGCTGGCGCAACCACTCGCTGGCGTTCTTTTGCAACCGCCTCAAGCTCGCACAGGCCGAGGGTCAGGGGATCCCGACGATCATGCTGAGTATGAAGGACGGCGGGTGCCCGGCCCCGATCTTTCGCGTCGGCGAGGTGAGCGTCACCTGCGTCTTGCCTGCGCATCCCCGTCACGGTCTGATGCGAGCCCTGATGGACGCCGAGCGGGCGCTGCTGATGCGGGACTTCGAGACCGCGGAGCAGCGCCTGCTGCCGCTGCTGACCGCAGATCCCTACAACTATCGCACGCTCGGGCTATTTTGTGACCTGTGCGTGTTGTCGGGTCAGCCCGAGAAGCTTTGGGAACTGATGGAGTCGTTGCGCCTGGATGTCACGCGGATCAACGCGGCCACCCAGATCGCCGTGGCGGAGGTGCTCGCGTCGGCGGGTGGTCGCGAGAATGCGAAGATGCAGGCCACCATTGACCGCCTGTTCGACCTCGCATCAGGCGGGCACCTGCAAGAGACGCACGCACAACGCCTGGTGGCGAGCGAGCGGCGACGTAACAGGCACAAGCAGGCGGTCGAGCTGCTCGATCGCCTGTGGGCGCAGAATCCCGCGCTGCGCGAGTCACCGCTGCTGCTCCGTCACCGCGGCGAGGCGTTGATCGATCTCGCCAAGGGCTGCGGAGCCATCATCCGCAGCAAGGTAGCCTCTCCAGAGGTGAAGGCGCGTGCCACGGAGGAGCAGCAAGGTCTGCTGGACCACGCGGAGCGCGACCTGACGCGGGCCCGGCAGCAGGCTCGAACGGAGTCCGACCGTCAGGGAGTGCAGCGAAGTCTGGACTTCGTCGGCACACTGCGTCGTCGCTACCGGGGGTGACGCCTCCCGCGAGGGCATTTTCTGTGTCATAAGGGGGCCCGTCATGATGATCCTCGCGCACCGCGGCGCCAGCGACGGCCGCCTCGAGAACACCCTGCCGGCCTTTGCCCACGCGATCGAGCGCGGCGCCGATGGGGTCGAGCTCGATGTCCAGTTGAGCCGCGATGGTGAGGTCGTCGTGTTTCATGACGATGACCTGCTGCGCCTCGGCAACCGCCACGCGCGGGTCGAGCATTTGACCTGGGACGAGCTCTCGCGGGTGGTGCTGCTGCGCGGCGCGAAGATCCCCCGCTTCTCGGACCTGCTCGCCGTGTGGCCGACGGACCGCTGGCTCAACGTGGAGCTCAAGGCCGGCGGGGCGCAGGTCGCCCGCGAGACCGTGCGCCTGCTGGCCGGACGCCCGCGGGTGATCCTCAGCAGCTTCGACCCGCGCATGCTGCTGGCCGCGCGCGGGGCTGGCAGCGGCTACGAGCACGCGCTGCTGCTCGCGGCCGAGAGCCCGCCATTTTTGCATGTGAAGGGGGCGCAGTTGTTCGGCTGCGCGGCGGTCCACCTCGACCATCGCCTGTGCACCGCGGCGACGATCCGCCGGTATCGCGAGCAGGGCCTGCAAGTCGGGGTGTGGACGGTCAACGAGGCCCAGCGCAAGCAGGTCGTCGCTGGCTGGGGCGTCGACCGCATCATCACCGATAGTCCCTGAGGGGAGGCTATCGGCGGTGGCTATCGGCGGTGGGGCGAGCGAGCGGGCTCAGAACGAGACGTCGACGTAGAGGTTGCCGAGCAGGATGTTCTGCTTGTAGATGCCGTCGGCGCCGGGCTGCTTGGTCGGGGCCTTGAACTGCGACAGGACGTTCTTGCCCCTGGTGTCGACCTTGAAGTACGCCACGTCCGTGACCGTGAGCGCGAGGCCGAGGTTGCGGATCACCTGCCAGCGGGCGCCGAGGCTAAAGGACATCTTGTTCATGTCCATCAGGGCGGCGTCGAGGGTGGCCGGGCGCACGGCGCTGCTGTCGAAGCCGAGGCCGGCGTAGGCCTCGAGCTGGGGGACAAACCAGTACGACGCGCCGGCCCGCACGCCGCCGGCGTCCTTCCAGAACCGCGGGAGGTGCTGGATGACGCCGTTGGTCTCGACGGAGTCACCGGCGCCGAAGTTCTCGGGGTCCGCGAGGGCCTTGTCGGCGCCGGCGAAGTTGCACTTGCGGTTGGCGACGGTGGCGTCGAGCACACATTGTTTGTCGAACACGGACCAGCGCGTGTAGTCGGCGAACAGGCGAAACTCGAACTTGTCGCTGGGCTTGACGCGAAAGCCGAGGCGGATGATGTCGGGTAAGGTCTGGGTGAGCTCGGCGGGGAACGAGGTGGGCGCGACGGGCGGGAGGTTGTTGCTCAGGGTGCCCTTGAGGGTCATGCCGCCGACGACGTTGGGCTGACTGGTATAGGACGCGCCGATCCACAGGCGCGACTGCCAGTTCCAGATCGCGCCGATGCCGAAGCCGCCTTGCCAGCCCGAGGCCTTGAGCCAGCTCCGGCCCTCCTTGACCTGGTTGAAGTTGGGGTCGATGAGGTCGTCGGTGCCGTCGGCGTTGCGGGCCCGGATCGTGTCGGTCTCGCTGCGAATGGCGCTGCCGGTGGCGCCGATGCTGAGGCCGATCTGCGGGATGTTGAAGGCGACCGCGCCGGTCAGGTACATCGAGCGGATCTTGCCGTCGATCGTGTACCAGCGCTGCACGCCGTCGTGCGCGCCCGGGTACTTGGCGTTGTCGGCGTACTGCGAGTTTTGACCCCACACGGCCTGCCCGCCGAAGGGGAAGTACGCGGCCACGCCGGCCGAGAAGATCTTGGTGCCGAAGTCCGAGCTGGCGCCGAAGAAGGGGCTCACCAGCACGTTTTGCAGCTTGGCGGTGCCAGCGTTCGCCGACATGGCGTCGTCGGGCGTGGCGCTGCCGAGGTTGCTGATGGACTCGGGGCCGCGGGTGTAGCTGGCCCAGCGCGAGGCCAGGTTCATGTCGAGGAAGATGCGGGTCCCCGGCTTGAGCGCGATCCCCGCGGGATTGTAGTAGATGGCCGTCGGGTTGTCCGTGGTGGGGTGCCCGTGCTCGCCGCCAAAGCGGGCCGCCGACAGGCCCGAGGCCATCGCGGACCCGCTGGTCAGGCCGATCAGGATGGCCGTCGCGCCAGCGAGGTTACGGTTGGAGCGACCGAGAAGCGATGCACGACGCGTGCGGGCAGGAAGCGAGCGAGCCATGGAGTTCCTCGGGACGAGCGTGAGCCAAAGGGGTGAGACCGTGAGTGAGGCCGTGAGCCCGACAGCGTAAGCGACGAGAAGGCGCTTGAGCAGGCGGGCCGGCGCACTCTACACTGGTTGCTGGTCCCCGCGTGCAACAAAGAAAAGACCACTCCATGACCCCGATGCGAGCCCGACAGGTCCCCCCGCACGCGGCGAAGTCCGTGCAAACTTTGGCGCTGATCGGCGGCGCCTTGGCGTGCTCCCTGGTTTGTTTGATGGCCTGCGGGCCCGATCCCGAGGGCAAGTACAAGGGCTACGTCGAGGACATCGGCGCGACCGAGGGCTCGACTGGCGCACCGCTGACGTCGACCGACCCGGGGACCTCGACCGGGGCAGAGAGCACCAGCGAGCCGACCACGAGCGACACCGAGGCCGAGCCGCCGCCGGACATCAGCGGCGACTTCTTGCTGGCGGTCTCTACGGTGGTCGACAAGAGCAAGCCGCTGCAGTTCGTGGCCACCAACACGATCACGATCGACGGCGATAAGCAGCTCGTGTCGACGTGCCTGCAGCCGCTGACGCTGATGCAGGGCAAGGTGACGACGCCGCGCCAGCCGATCGGCGAGCCGCTGTGCTTCATGGACCTGCCGATCGTCGACGGTGCGTTCACCATCGACGCGGGCACCGTGATGGTGACCGGCATGGCCAACCCGATCACCGGCGCCGACATCGTCGCCAGCCTGTTGATGGCGGCCACCGTTCAGGACGTCGACTTCTACTGCGGCACGGTCACCGGCGAGGTGATGGAGCCGCCGATCGGCTCGATCGCCGGCTCGACCTTCGCCGCGGTGCGCCTGGCGGACAAGACGGTGCTCCCGACCGACGTCGTGATTAACTGCGCCAAAATGCCCACCGTCACCGACCCGCCGTGAAGCCCCCGACGCCTTGATCCAAGCTGTTCGAGACATCCTGCGCGACCGCAGCATCCGCGTCGCGTACTTCATGTGCCTGATGCTGGGCGTCGCCTACGGCATCGTCATGGCGATCGTGGCGATCTACCTCAACAAGGAGCGCGGCTTCGCGGAGACGACGATCGGCGGCCTCGCGTTCTTCTTCTCGGCGGGCATCGCGATCTTCGCGATCCCGATGGGCATGCTGGTGCGCGTGTGGTCGCCGCGGGTGATGCTCGCGGTGGCGCTGATCGGCTACGGCGTGGCGACGGCGGTGTTCCCGTTCCTGACCTCCTTCGCGGCGCTGGCGACGGCGCGGGCGATCGACGGCGCCTTCTCGGTCGGCGCGTGGATCAGCATCGAGACGATCCTGCTGATGCGCACGACGGCCCTGAGCCGCGGCTTCGTCACCAGCCTCTACAGCATCGTGCTGGCAATCGGCTACGTGATCGGCTCGGTGTTCGCGGCCGGCTGGACCCACTTCGCGCCGTCGTCGTCGGCCTTCGTGGTCGCCGGCGTGCTGGCCTGCGGCGCGGCGATCATCGGCCTGCTGCGGCTCGACCGCGAGATACACCCGGTCGCCGGCTCGGATCACGTGGAAGTCCCGGAGCAGGGGACCGGGACCCCGGACGTGGCCCCGGCTGCGAGCGAGCCGCCCGCGCAGCGGCCGTCGATCAGCGCGCTGCGGCTGTACTGGAACATCAAGACCGCCTGCATCACGACCTTCACCTACGGGTACTTCCAGGGCTCGCTGGTGCTGTTCCTGCCGCTGTTCCTCATCGACCACCGCGGCGTCGCCGAGGGCCCGACCAAGCTGCTGGTCGCGTTCTTCTCGGCCGGCATGGCGCTGACGGTCGTGTTCATCGGCCGCCTCGGCGACCGCCACGGCCACCTGAAGACGATCCGCGCGCTCGTGGCGATCGGCGCGGTGATCACGGTGAGCGTGGTGTACCTGCCGTGGTTCCCGGCGGTCGCGGTGGTGGTGTTCCTCGCTGGCGGCGCGCTGGCGCCGGTCTATCCGCTGAGCATCGCGCTGCAGAGCATCATCGCCGAGCCGCGCGACTACAACCGATCCAACGCGCTGCTCAACGTGTCCTACGCGCTCGGCACCCTCGCGGGGCCGCTGATCTGCGGCTACCTCTACGACACCTACAGCCGCGGACCGAACGGGACCAAGGTGCCATTCGGAGGCGAGCTGCTGTTCTGGCAGCTCGCGGTCCTGTGGGGCCTGGTGTTCGTCATGACGCTGGCGTTTCGCCGCGACGATCCATCATTACGGCGCCGTCGCGCCTGAGCCTTACGGGGCCGTCGCGCCTGAGAGCGTGACCCGGTGGTGCTCGAGGTGCCGGGCGTATGCGCGTCGGTGTCGAGGTGTCGGTGCTGCCGGTCGTTCATGTCGTCGCAGGACGTGAGCACGAGCAGGACCGGGACAATGCGAGGCGGCATCGGGACGAACACTATCGGAACCTGAGCGCGGTCGAGCGCGCATCCGGTGGACCCGGGCGTGCATTGGTCTACGTCGCCAGTTTACGTAGTTCGAATTACATAAATTTCGGTGTAATTCGAATGGCTGACAAACACCACACACATCCCGGGCGTGCGCCGTCATCCCTGAGAGCGCTATGGGCGCGGCCTGTGGGCTGCGTAGCGGCCGCGGGGGTGTTAGGGGCGGCGGGCGATGATGCCGGCGACGAAGAAGTCGAGCGGGACGCCGTCGTCTTCGCGGTACTCGTTCTCCAGGTGGGCGCCGAACAGGTCGACCAGGCCGTCGAGCACCTCGCCCTCGAGGCCCTCGAGGGCCGGGTGGGCGATGTAGCCAGTGTCGAGCAGCCAGCGGGTCGCCTTGGCGCCGGACCCGAACCACAAACGAAAGCCGTGCTGCCAACTGTCGTCGATGCGCAGGCCGCCGCGGGTCAGCAGGTCCTCGACCTGGCCGAGGGTCTTCGGGGTGGGCGGGGTGACGGCCTCCATCTCCATGCTCTCGGCGAGGCGGCGGTAGGTCGTCAGGGCCTGGGGGGCGCTGGTGGCGAGGGAGGTCAGCAGGCCGACGCGACCGCCGGGGCGGACGATGCGGCCCATGGCCGGGAGCACGCTGGCCCAGTCGAGGTAAGCGAGGGCGAAGCGCATCGAGACGGCGTCGAAGGAGGCGTTCGGCGCGTTGGCGATGAAGTCCTCGGCCTTGGCCTGGACGGCGGTGAGCTCGAGGTCCTCGGCCTCGGCGGCCTCACGGGCGAGGCGCAGCATGCCCTCGGAGGGGTCGACGGCGACGGTCTCACCGGGGGTGATGAGCCGCGTCATCGGCAGGGTCGCGGCCCCGCTGCCGCACGCGAGGTCGACGAGACGTTCCCCGCGACGCAGACCGAGGCCCCGCGTCAGGCGGTCGTTCGGGGTGTTGACGTGGCGGCTCCACAGGTCGTCGTAGCGCGCGGCCACGCGGTCGTAGGTGGCCTGGAAGAGTTCGTCGGTGGTCGTCGTGGTCAACGAAGGTCTCCGGTCGGGGGCGAGTCGGGGGCGAGTCGGGGGATCCCGCGGCGCGGTCGCGGCGAAATCGCGAAATCGATACACCGAGCCGGCCGACGGTGCAACGTCATGGCTGGATCCTGGACCGTGGAGAACTGCAGGTGTGCAAGCGACCGCACGCCCGCGAAGCTCAGTGCGCGGTTACTGGACCGCCTGCCGACACACGAACACGTCGGCGGGCGGGAAGTTGGCGATCACCCGTTGCTGCTCGATCTGCCCGAAGTGCCCGCGGAGGTAGCTCTGCAGGTTGAAGCGAGACCACCCGCGGACCGGGCTGTAGACGACGACCTTGGCGTGCAAGTAGCCATATTGCACGAACACCCCGTTCGGACTCAAGGCGGCGATCGAGCTGATCAGGATGTCGCGGCGCAGCTCGGGGGTCAGCAGGCTCATGCCGAGGCAGGACACGACCACGTCGACCGGGCCGTGGTGACCGGCCGCGGCGAGCAGCGCGGTGATGTCGGCGGCGGAGCCATGGATCGGCACCAGGCGGGGGTCTGGCAGCCGGCGCGTGGTGGCTTCGAGCAGCGGGCCGTCGATCTCGACCGCGAACAGGCGGGCATCGGCGGGCATGGCCGCGAGCAGGGCCTCGGTCACCGTACCGGTGCCAGCGCCGAGCTCGACGACGGTGCGGGCCCGCGACAGCGCGGCGCCCTGAACGATCGCGTCGACGAGGAAGCGCGAGCTGGGGACGAAGGAGGCGGTCTGATCCCAGTCGCGAAACGCGTTGGAGAAGAACCGCCACACAGCCTGGAAACGATCGATCGCGGGACGCACGTGCGGCCGCGATTGTAACGGGATCCCGCCGAATGTCACGTCCGGCGGGGTCGTACGCAGCCGTGTATGGCTGTGCGCACTCGCGTGCCTGCGGGCAGGCACGCGAGCACTCGGGTCAGGCCGCGGGGGCCTCGGCGCTCTCGGCGGGCAACTGCTCGTTGGCCTTGAAGGTCCAGCTAAAGGTCGCGAGACCGTCGCGCTGGTCGACCGGGTCGAGCATGAGGCCGTCGACGGCCTTGACGATGCACTGGCTCAGGGCCTCGGGGGCCTTGGTGCGCTCGGCGTCGAGGGCGGGGTCGAGGACCTTGCCGGTCTTCTTCTCGACCTTGAACTTGACGACCACCTGGCCCTCGAGCTTGGGGTCGGCGGTGAGGGCCGCGTCATAGCAGCTCTTGATGTCGCCGCTGCGGGTCTCGAGCAGGTTGCGGGTGTCGGCGCGGTAGGTCTCGGCGTCGCGGGCGAGGCAGGTGCAGCCCGGGATGACGGCGGACGCGACCACGACGAGCGAGGCGATGAAGCTGTGAATGGTGCTGGTACGCATGGTGGTGTCCTACTTGGTGGCGGCGGCGTCGCCGGTGGTGACGGGCTTCTCTTCGATCGGGGCGGTCTCCTCGATCTGCTTCACCTCGAGGACCTTCTTCGCGCCGGACTTCGGGTCGATCTCGACCTTCTTCTGGGTGACGTCCTGCTCGACGATGTTGAACTCGACGCGGCGGTTCTTCTCCTTGCCCGCCTCGGTGGCCTCGTCGGCGATCAGCTTGGTCTCGCCGAAGCCCTTGGCGGTGAACATCTCCTTGACCATGCCGCCGTTCTTGACGAGCCAGTCCATGACGGCCTTGGCGCGCTGACCGGAGAGCTTGAGGTTGTGGCGGTCAGAGCCCTCGCTCGAGGTGTGACCCTCGATCGCGATCTTCTTGATATGGGGGTTCTCCTTGATGACCTTGGCGATCTCCTGCAGGAGGCTGTCGGACTCCGGCTTGATCGTCGCCTTGTCGAGGTCGAACTGGATCATCTCGTTGATGACGATGCGGTTATCCTCGACGACGACTCGCTTGGGCGGCTCGGGCTCGGGCTCGGGCTCGGGCGGCGGGGGCGGGGGCGGGGCGGGCAGACGCGGCGGGTCACCCACGACCTGGAGGGCGGTGGCGTCCTCGAACAGAGTCGGACCGCAGGCCATAACCTGGAACGCCGCGAACACGGTCACGGAGGTGAGAAGGGAGCGGGAGAGGTGCATGAGTGGTCTCGATGGCTGGGGTGATGGTCGTGGGCCGTGAAGCCCAAAAACCGAGCGGATTCGCGCTGATCTGCGGTTGCCCAAGGGTCGCCTGGCAGGCCAGGCGACGCAAGTCCTCGACTGGCGCGGGCGGCGAGGGTGACCCCGAAGCGGCGATCGAGCAAGCAAGCTGCATGCGTGCGAGGTCGCGGTGGCAATGGGAGGATTGCGCCGTGGGTCGCGGACCCCAGGCGATCTTCACCCGGACGGGTTTGGTGGGGCGGCAGAGGCCCGTCCCGCGGCGATCGCTGGACCGACCGTGCATGTCGGGGTCGCATTGCCTCGCTGAGCAGGCGCGGCATTGGGGAGGCGCTGACCTGAAGCTGCTCTCGGTGGTTCATGTGACGATCCGCAAGTCGCTTGGGCACGGTCGACGAGGTCCCCATAGACGCGCGTAGTGCTGGCATGACGCGCCTGGGCCCGCGCACGCGAGTCACCTGCGCGGCCCGGGGCTGGTGGCGATCCGCGATCACGGGTCGCGCTGAAACATCTCAAGGAAGCCGCGCAGCGCGAGCAGACCGCCGTCGACTTCGAGGCGGTCGCCGAGCAGCGCCCACACTGCCGAGTCCTGTTGCAGCGCGAGGCGCTTCCAGGTGGTGGTGTCGGTGGTGACGCGGGCGATCGGCGGCGGTGTGCCGGGGAGGGGCTCGCCGCGCACGACCTCGGCGACGCCGTGACGCACGGTGACGACGAAGCGCGCGTCGCTGTCGCTAAACCCGACCGCGATCGCGGCGTGCGTCCCGGCGGCGCGCTCGGGGATCACGCGCGCCTCCATCGCGGCGAAGAACAGGTCGATCGGTAGACCCGCGAGCAGGCCGTCATCGACCGTCACGACCAGCGGCGTCGGGGTGCCCTGCATGCGCGCCGCGGCCTCGAGCAGGTAGGCGCGGCCGTTGGTGTTGTGCACCTGCTCGCCGGCGGTCTGTAAGGCGCGGGTCATCGCGGCGCGCCAGGCTGGATCGCTGGCGATCGGATCGCCGCGCAGCTTGGCGAGCAGGTGCAGGGCCCAGCGCGGATCACCGGCTGTCAGCGCGGCCTCGGCCTCGCGCAGCACGGCCGCGCCGCCGCCCATGAGCGCGACCTCGCGGGCGGTCGCGTCGGGGACGGGGTAGAGCTGCTCGGGGCGCTCGTCGAACCACCCGAGCTCGGCGGCGTAGATCGCCCGCACCGACCAGTCGATCTGGCCGTAAAGCTCGACGAGCGCGGGCCGGCCGGCGAGCGCGGGCGGCAGGCCGATGCGGGCGGCGAGGGTGTCGACGTCGAGCCCCGCGTTGGCGCCGCGCACGACCTCGGCGCGGACCCAGGCGATCGCGTCGCGATACTCGGTGAGGGCGTCGGCGATCTCGTCGCGGCCGTGTAGGGGCAGCGTGTGCGAGGGCAGCAGGTGCTCGGGCGCGAGGCGACGCATGCGATCGAGGCTGTCGATCCAGCTTCGCACCGGCCGCGGACTGGTGCCGCGGATCGTGTAGAGATTGGGGAAGGCGGCGTAGTAGTTGTCGCCGGGCAACAGCGCGCTGCGCTCGGGCAGCCACACGAACAACTGGTCGTGGGTCTCGCCGTGGGCCTCGTGCAGCTCGATCTGCGTGTCGCCGAAGTGCAGCGTGTGCCGGCCGGAGAAGGCGTGGGTGGGCATGCGTGCGCCGGTGATGCCGACGCCGGCGATGTCGAGTCGCGGACCGATCGCGCTGCATGGCAGGAGGTCGACGCCGACGCTGCGCCCGAACTGATGCTCACCGCGCCGCGCCTCGGCCCCGCGAAACGCCCCGTACTGCTTCAGGAAGTGCTCGTTAAAGGCATCGGTGGCCCAGATCTGCGGGTCGTCTGCGGTCCACGCCGAGGCGCCGCCGACGTGGTCGATGTGACTGTGTGTGTACACCAGCGCGAGCACGGGCCCGGGCGAGCGGCCGAGCAGGGCGTCGCGCGTGACGGCGGCGCGCGCGGGATCCATGCCGGGGTCGACGACCACGTTGCCCGCCGTGGTGCGGATGAGGATCGTGCTGGCGACCTCGTAACCGATCGCAATAAACACGCCCGGGGCCGCCTCCTCGACGCGCGGCGTGAACAGCTCGCAGCGCGCGGCGAGCTCGGCGGGCAGCGGCAGCGTGCGCTGCTGAAGTACAGGTGGCGGCCCGGGCCAGACCAGCCACAGCCCGGCGCCGACGAGCGCGAGCAGGCCGAGCGTGAGCGGCCAGCGTCGACGCGAACTCGGTGACAGGCGAGACATTGTGGTCAAGCCACCTTAACAAATTGGTTCGATGATGGCCGGGTCTGCGGAGCCTCTGGCGAACTCACGGAAGGAGATCCCGGCAGGGATAGGAAGGGTCGGGAGACCATCCGGTGGCAGATCGCTTAAATACAAACACCCGGGCCAGAGGCCCGGGTGCAGGTCAGCAGCTCGCTGGAGGCTTAGTAGCCGCCACGACCGCCGCCGCCGCCGCCGCGACCGCCACGGCCACCGCCGCCGCCGCCGCCGCCGCCGCCGCCGCGACCACCTTCGTAGCCGCCGCCGCCGCCGGAGTCACGGTCGCGGAAACCGCCACCGCCACCACCGCCGCGACCACCGCCGCCGCCGCCGCCGCCGAAGCCGCCGCCACCGCCACCGCCGCCGCCACGACCACCGCCACCAGAGGGCTTATCCTCGGCCGCGTTGACACGGATCGACCGGCCGTCGAGGGACGCGCCGTCCATCGCCTGCTGAGCCGCAGCGCCTTCCGCAACGTCCTGGTAGCTGACGAACCCGAAGCCGCGCGAGCGACCGGTCTCACGATCCGTCACAACCTTGGCTTCAACCACCGAACCGAACCGCGAAAAGGCCTCACGAAGGCCATCATCCGTCGTATTCCAGCTCAGACCACCGACAAACAGTTTTCTCGACATGCTTCTCTTCTTCCGACGTTTGCGCCGCTACTTCAGGCCGGGAGAGCCATTGAAGTGAAATGCTCGGCGCCGACACCCCAGATCCGGGACGTGCCTGTCGCGCGGCAACATGCGCTCCTTCGCCCGGGTTGTCAATTGGGCCGAGCGGGGGC
>Ga0105045_10001148_pt1 | contig 21269 bp, 28 predicted proteins | sample MAT02_FD_78089 | JGI IMG/M metagenome (GOLD analysis project Ga0105045, IMG submission 78089) | Freshwater microbial communities from Lake Fryxell liftoff mats and glacier meltwater in Antarctica - MAT-02 (megahit assembly) | ecosystem: Environmental > Aquatic > Freshwater > Ice > Liftoff... | reverse complement strand
TTGTGCGGCCGTTTCGAAGGGGTGGACGAGCGCGTGCTGGAGCATCATCAGATTGAAGAGATCAGCCTTGGTGATTTCGTCCTGACCGGCGGCGAGATCGCCGCAACCGCCTTGATTGATGCGACGGTCCGGCTTATACCCCGCGTGCTCGGGAATCAGGTCTCCACCGAAGAGGAAAGCTTTTCGGAGGGGCTTCTTGAATTTCCGCAGTACACTAGACCAACCGACTGGCAAGGCCGCGCGATACCCGAAGTGCTTCAATCGGGCCATCACGCGAAGATTGCCACCTGGCGGAAGGCCATGGCCGAAAGGCTGACGAAAGAACGCAGGCCTGATCTCTGGCGGGCTTACTGTGCGGCGCACGGTAGGGACCCGAATGAAGACCGAGAGCTCTGAGGCGGCATCACTTCGCGGGAAAAACCGCGAGCATTGGAGAGACAAGCGATGAACCTGATCGCCCAGATCGAGGCCGAGCAGATTGCTGCGCTCGGCAAGACCATTCCGGATTTCAAGGCCGGGGATACCCTCCGCGTCGGCTACAAAGTGACCGAAGGCACCCGTTCGCGCGTGCAGGCCTATGAAGGCGTCTGTATCGGCCGCAAGGGGGGCGCGACGATCGCCGCCAGCTTCACAGTCCGCAAGATTTCCTTCGGTGAAGGCGTGGAGCGGGTGTTCCCGCTATATTCGACCAATATCGACAGCATCGAGGTGGTCCGCCGTGGCCGCGTCCGTCGTGCCAAACTGTACTACCTGCGCACGCGTCGCGGTAAATCGGCCCGGATCGCCGAAGACACCACCTACAAAGCCAAAGCGGAATAAGGAGCGGGACGATGAAAGCCGAGATTCACCCCGAGTACCATAGCATCACCATCAAGATGACCGATGGCTCCACCTACGAGACACGCTCGACTTGGGGCAAGGAAGGCGACCAGATGTCGCTGGACATCGACCCTCTGGCGCATCCCGCCTGGACCGGTCAGCAGGCCAAGCTGATGGACACAGGCGGCCGTGTGTCAAAGTTCAAGAACAAGTACGCCGGCCTGGGGTTCTGATCCTGCCTCGACGTAGCACGACCTTTGGGCGCGCAGCATTGCGCGCCCTTACTTTTGTCTGCGTTGTCACCGGCACCGCCCCATCTCATGCCGAGACGGCAAGGGACGGATAACACGCTGTCGAAGGTCTGTGGGGGTTTGAACTCGTCCCGGACATGACCTGCGCCGAGAATCCGGTGCGGATCGACTTTTCGAAAGCAACCGGGCAACTGGTTTTCAGCTGGCCAAAGTCCGTCCATTATTCGGATGGGACCGTGAATGCCGGTGTGACCTTCACTGTCGTCAAGGCAAAGGGGCTTAGCCTCAGGTTGCGGCGTGACCGTGATGGCGTGATGTCCAGCATCGTTGTCTCGCCGGATGCCAATTCCTTCCAGTACGAAGAAGCAGCCCCGGCCGCCGGAAGCCGTTTCAGCCGTTGCGATAGCCTGTCCAGCTAGCCTCATCCCCCGTTTGCCGGCAGGTTTTCCAAAGCCGCAAGCCGCTTCCCGCTTCCCCCCCGCCCCCTTCGCGCATATGAAAGCACCGGGACAGGAACAAGGGGCAGCCATGGCGCGGATCATCGTCGTCGGGAATGAAAAGGGCGGCTCGGGAAAATCCACCACCTGCATGCATGTGGCAACCGCTCTGGCGCGGATGGGGCATCGGGTCGGCGCGCTGGACCTTGACCTGCGCCAACGGTCCTTTGCCCGCTATATCGAGAATCGGCGCACTTACCTGGCTCAGGCCGGATTGAATTTGCCGACGCCGGATTACCGCGACCTGCCCGCTGTCGATCCAGCCAATGTTTTCAGCGGCGAGAACGCCCAGGACCAACGCCTGACCCAGGTTGTTGAGGCGATGCATGACGAGAAGGATTTTATCGTCATCGACTGCCCGGGCAGCCATACCCGGCTAAGCCAGGTCGCCCACTCGCTCGCCGACACGCTGGTTACGCCGATGAACGACAGCTTTGTCGATTTCGACGTTCTGGCCCGGGTTGACCCGGTGACCGGGCAGGTCAAAGGGCCGTCGATCTATGCCGAGATGGTCTGGACGGCGCGGCAGTTGCGCGCACAGGCCGGTCTTGCGCCAATCGACTGGATCGTCGTGCGCAACCGGCTTGGAGCACAAGCGATGCACAACAAGAAAAAAGTCGGCGCGGCGCTGGAGGATCTTTCGCGTCGTATCGGTTTCAGGGTGCTTCCCGGGTTCTCCGAACGGGTCGTCTTTCGTGAACTGTTTCCGCGCGGCCTGACTCTGCTGGACCTGCGCGATACGGGGGTGGACCGTCTGAACCTGTCTAACGTGGCCGCGCGGCAAGAGCTGCGCGATCTGATGGCCGGCCTCAGACTTCCGTCTCTGACTGTCGGCTTCTGAACACAGGCCCGCCCAGCCCCGCCTGATTGACCACGCGCGCCCGGTTCACCATCTTCAACCGCTTTTCGAACGGCGTCAGTCCGTCGTCTTCATCGGTAGGCTTGGGGCGGGAAATCCCCATCTTCTGCAGCAGGCTGAGTTTCGCTTTCATTGAACTGTCCCTATCTTCGCTCCGCCAGCTTCCTGTGCAAGCAGGGCAGGACTGTGGCATTTCGGTTCGCAAGTCGTGAAACGCCGCCCGGTCTGTGGAACAGACTGTTTCCGGTGCAATGACAAGCCTGTACATTCTGTCAGGCGGACCTGAAAAGTGGGTTAACTCGAGCCGTTGCAAAGTTCCTGCTCCAGGAACCGCTCGAAAGCATCCAGATCCACAGGCTCGAACTGCCCGAACCCCTGCATCCAGACTGACGCGGCGCTGAGAGCATCCGGCTCCAGCCGACACCAGATCACCCGGCCCCGGCGTTCGCGGCTGATGAGCCCGGCGTCGGCCAGCACACCAAGGTGCTTGGAGATTGCCGCCAGACTTGTCGAGAACGGCTCTGCCACATCGGTCACCGCCATGTCGTCTTCCAGCAGCATGGCAAGAATCGCCCGCCGTGTCGGGTCGGCCAGAGCGGCAAAGACGGTATCAAGGCGATCGGTCATCGACCGACTATTCCCCGGGGGCGAAGGATCGTCAACCATCGGGTTGAATATGCCGCAGTGCCGCAGAGGCCCAGTTTAAGGATTGCGTCGCCCCGGCGGCATTAAAATAAAATAGCGATAACAATTACTTGCTGGTGCAGCATGCCGCTTGACTCTACACGCCACGCTCCGTAGTTTCCGCCCGACTGAAAGGGGCTTCGCAATGGCGTCCGAACCCGACCCTGACCGGCTGCGCGCGCTTGAGGCGCGGCTCGCGAAGGTGAAGGGGCAGGAGCCGCCGGTGAAGACCAACACGGTCAAGGGTTTCTCGCAGGGCGAGGTGGCCTGGAGGATGGTGATCGAGCTGGTGACCGGCATGCTGCTGGGAACTAGCATCGGCTACGGGCTTGATGTGCTGTTTGGCACCTTGCCGATCTTCCTGATCATCTTCTCTCTCGCAGGCTTTGCTGCGGGCATCAAGACGATGCTTGGGTCGGCACGGCAACTGGCACAAAAGGCGGCTGATCAGGCCGCAAGGGACAAAGGGAACTGACGGATGGCGACGACCGGGGACGAAGCCGCAGGCGGGCTGCAGATCCGCCCGATGGATCAGTTCATCGTCAAGCCGCTGTTCGGCGACGGCCCGATCGAGTGGTATACCCCCACCAATGTAACCCTGTGGATGGCGATTGCCGTTCTGGCGATGACCGCGCTTCTGGTCCTTTCCACCCGCCGCCGCGCCATCGTGCCGTCGCGCGGGCAGTCGGTGGCCGAGTTGCTATATGGCTTCATCTACAAGATGGTGGAAGATGTCGCAGGCCATGAGGGACTGAAATTCTTCCCGTATGTGATGACGCTGTTCATGTTCGTCTTTCTGTCGAACTTCCTGGGCCTCATCCCGATGTCCTTTACGACCACCTCGCATATCGCCGTGACGGCGACGCTTGCGCTTCTGGTGTTCCTGACCGTCACCGTGGTCGGCTTCGTCCGAAAGGGCCCGGCGTTCCTGGCGATGTTCTGGGTCTCTTCCGCACCGCTGGCGCTGCGCCCGGTCCTTGCCGTGATCGAGGTGATATCCTACCTCGTGCGGCCGCTCAGCCATTCCGTCCGTCTTGGTGGCAACCTGCTGGCGGGACACGCCGTGATCAAGGTATTCGCAGGCTTTGCCGGAGCGATGGGCGTGGCCTCCTTCGTGCCGGTACTGGCGATTGCCGCCATGTACGGGCTTGAGGTGCTGGTCGCTGCCGTCCAGGCCTATGTCTTCACCATCCTGACCTGCGTCTACCTTCGTGACGCGGTCGGCGAGGCGCATCACTGACGCCCCCGTTGGGCGCATCTACAGACTTCAGCCAATTCCAGAAAAGGAGCTACCAAATGGAAGGCGATATCGCAGAAATGGGCAAGTTCATCGGTGCCGGCCTGGCCGCCATCGGTCTTGGCGGCGCCGGCATTGGCGTGGGCAACATTGCCGGGAACTTCCTGGCTGGCGCCCTGCGCAACCCGTCGGCTGCCCCCTCGCAGACCGCGAACCTCTTCGTGGGCATCGCGTTCGCCGAAGCTCTGGGCATCTTCTCGTTCCTGATCGCCCTGTTGCTCATGTTTGCCGTCTGATCCTCGGCACCTGATTTCCGGGCCAGACTAAGGGTCTGGCCCAGGTTCCAAAGGCATAAGGACAAGACATGGCAACCGAGGCAACAGGCGAGGCCGAAGCGGCTGTGGGCATGCCCCAGCTGGACTTTTCGACTTGGCCGAACCAGATCTTCTGGCTTCTGGTCACGCTGGTCGTGATCTATCTGGTGCTGTCGCGCATCGCCCTGCCCCGCATTGGTGCGGTCCTGGCGGATCGCAAAAGCACAATCACGAACGACCTTGCCGCAGCGGATGAGCTGAAGCAAAAAGCGGTCGAGGCCGAGAAGGCCTATAATAATGCGCTGGCTTCGGCGCGCACCGAGGCGGCCAAGATCGTGGCCGCGGCCAAGACCGAGATCCAGAAGGACCTCGATGCAGCGACCGCGCTTGCCGACGCCGAAATTGGCGTCAGGGCGGCCGAGTCGGAAAAGACGATCTTTGCGATCCGTGATGGTGCCGCGGCGGCTGTGGCCGAGGTGGCCCGTAACACGGCAGTCGAAGTGGTCGCCGCATTTGGTGGCAAGGCCGATGCGAAAACCGTGACCGCGGCTGTGTCGGCCCGGCTGAAAGGGTAAAGCGATGAAACGTCTATCACTCGCGATTTTGCTGCTTGCCTCGCCCGCCCTTGCTGCAACAGGCCCGTTCTTTTCGCTTGGCAACACCGATTTCGTGGTGCTTCTGGGTTTCCTCGCCTTTGTTGGTCTGCTGGTTTACTTCAAGGTGCCGGGCCGGCTGACGGCCATGCTGGACGCCCGCGCAGTTGCAATCAAGGCTGACCTCGACGAAGCCCGTGCGCTGCGGGAAGAGGCGAAGTCGATCCTTGCCACATACGAGCGCCGCCAGAAAGAAGTGCAAGAGCAGGCTGACCGCATTGTCAGCTCCGCCAAGGAAGAAGCCTTGGCCGCTGCCGACCAGGCCAAGGCCGACATAAAGGCCTCCATCGCCCGCAGGCTTGCAGCGGCAACCGATCAGATCGCTTCGGCTGAAGCATCAGCCATCCGTCAGGTGCGCGAGCAGGCAGTGAACGTGGCGATTGCGGCGGCGGGCGACGTGCTGGCCAAGCAGATGACCGCCGACGCTGCAACCGCCTCGATCGACGACGCCATCGCGCAGGTCGAAGCACGGATGCATTAGCCCGGCCTTACACGAAAAGACGACCGGCAGCCCGCAAGGAACGCCGGTTTTTTCATGGCCCGCCTCCTTTGGGATATGGCGTCAGCGGCTGGCCTCATGCTCCAGTCGCTGGCGGGCGATGGTTTCGTTCTTTTCGGCACGCATCTGGTCGATAAAGGCCCGCTCGACATAACTCAGATGCCCCTCGACTGCTGCCCGTGCCGCGGCCGGGTCACGTGTCTGGACGGCGTCGTTCATCGCGCGGTGCTGGTCGAGCAGGTGGTCGCGGGTCATTCGGTTGCGAAACATCACCTGGCGATTGTAGAACACGCCCTGCCGCAACAGATCAAACATTGACCGCAGCATGTGCAGCATGATGACGTTGTGACCGGCCTCGATGATCGCCATATGAAATTCGGCGTCCAACTCCGCCTCATCCGTTGGGTCGCGCTTCTGGTGCGCGGCTTCCATCTTTGTGAAGATCGTTGCGATCACCCGCAGGTCAGTGGCCGAGCCCAGACGCGCCGCACGTTCGGCGGCCAGCCCCTCCATGTCGCGGCGAAAGGCGATGTAGTCGAACACCGCTTCTTCATGCGACGAGAAAAGCTGGATCAGCGCGGGTGAAAAGGCCGAACCCAGAACCTCGGCCACAAAGACGCCCGACCCGGCCCGGCTGGTCAGCAGTCCGCGTTCTGCCAGATCGGCAATCGCGTCGCGCAGCGAAGGCCGCGAGACGCCAAGTTTGTCGGCCATGTCGCGTTCCGAGGGCAACCTTTCCCCGGGCCGAAGGATGCCGCGCAGGATCAGTTGCTCGATCTGGCGCACGACAGAGTGCGACAGTTTTTCGGGCGTGACTTTCAGGAATGGCATGGTGGACCCCGGTGATTGGTCCGAAATTATGACCACTTGCCAGATTACACAATGGAAAAAGGGCCGGGAAACCCCGGCCCTTTGCAGCCCCCTTGCCGGAACGGTTCAGCGTGTCGGGCGAATTATGATTTCGACCCGACGGTTCTGGGCGCGGCCTTGTGGCGAAAGGTTCGATGCAATCGGCGCATCTTCGCCCCGGCCAAAGGCCGCGATCCGGCCATTTGGCACGCCGCTTTGGCGCAGCACGCCCGCAACTGATACCGCACGTCTTTGCGACAAGTCCTGATTGTAGGCGGCGGAACCGGTATTGTCGGTATGGCCGATCACCTCGATCTGGCTGTTGGGATAGCGCATCAGGCTTGCCGCGACAGCGCGCAGGTCTGACGTAAGGTCCGGACGCAACGAAGCGCTGTCAGTCGCAAACAGCAAATCCTGCGGCATGTTCACGATGAGGTATTCGCCGGTATTGGTGACCGAGATATTGGAGTTGAGCGAGCCCCGAAGTTCGGACGCCTGACGGTCAAGGTCGGCGCCGATAAGCGCGCCGCCGCCCGCACCAAGCGCGCCGCCGACGATTGCGCCTTTCAGGCGATCGTCGTCAGACGACACGGCCGCGCCGAGCAGGGCGCCACTCAGTCCGCCGATAACGGCACCCTGACGCTGACGCGCGTTCGGGTCATTCGGATTGGCGTTCGGGTCCACACAGGCAGTCAGTGCCAGAAGGCTGGCCGAAGCCAGAATAAGGGGGGTCTTCATCATGATATTGCTCTCGCCTCGAAGGAATGCCCGTTGGGGGCTGACCGCATAGTACACAAACGCTGCCGCGTGGCTTTCGGTTCCGATGTCGCTCGGCAATGTTTCGCGCATCATAAATCTGTGCGCGCTGCCTCCCAGGCGAGCATGGCGCGCTTGCGAGGCAGACCCCAGTGATAGCCGCCAAGCCCGCCATCACGCCGCAGCGCCCGGTGGCAGGGGATAAGAAAGCTGATCGGGTTGCGGCCCACGGCAGTGCCCACCGCCCGGTGGGCCAAGGGATGACCGACTGCCCCGGCAATGTCGGCATAAGTCGTCACGTGGCCTGATGGAATGGCCAGCAGCGCCTCCCAGACCTTGATCTGGAACGGTGCGCCTATCAGGTGCAGCTCGGCCGCCTTGCCGCCGAAAGCCGCATCAACCAAGGGGCGAAGGGCTGTCGGATCTTCGACGAAATCGGCTTTGGGCCAACGGCGGACAAGGTCATGCAAAGCCATTTCTGCCCCGATCTCGTCGGCAAAGCCGATGCCGCAGATACCCCGATGGGTTGCCATCACCAAAGCCGGGCCAAACGGGCTTTCAAACCAGCCCCAGCGGATTTCCAACCCTGCCCCGCCGCGGGCATAGTCGCCGGGCGACATCGCCTCCCAAGTCAGGAACAGATCATGCAGCCGCCCGCCGCCGGACAACCCGGCCGCATGTGCTGTCCCAAGCGTCGTGTGCCGCTCGGTCAGCAATGCCCGCGCATGGCCCAGCGTCAGATACTGCTGATAGCGTTTCGGGCTGACGCCAACCCACTGGCTGAACAGCCGCTGAAAATGTGCCGAACTCATCCGCATCCTGGCGGACAACTCGTCCAGAGTCAGTCCGGGGCTGCTGGCGTCGATCACCTCCAGCGCGCGGGTAATCACCTGATAGTGGTAAGCGGGTGAAAGGTCGGTCATGGCGGTCTCCTTGGCCGCAGCATAGCCAGCCGGCCGGCGCACCGCGACCCGCTTCGTGCGGATAGGGAATACCGGCCTTGAGCCCGTCGTCAAAGGAACGACGACAATGACCCTTCGCCCCCTTCTGCTTGCCGCGCTGCTGGCATTCCCCGCTTTCGCCAGTACCGAAACCCGCTGCGGCTGGTACGACCACCCCAGCCCCAACATCGTTGATTTGATTTCCGCCGACGGCTCTTGGTCCATATCCTGGCCGGGCATCAAAGATTATCCACCGGGGTTCAAAAAAGCCTATACCCGCGCTTTAAGCGAACGCGTCCGCATTGACGCTGGCGGAGAGATCAGAACCCAAGGCCCCGGCTACAAGTACAGCTGCGCTTGTATGGATGGCGAGTGTCGGAGCGATGAGGTCATCGCGATCTCCCTCCTGACAGAGTTTCCCATCTCACAATGCGCGAACGACCCGGATCTCCCCGACATGAACCCTTGGATTCATTAGCGCCCGTTGCGCCACCGCCTCTGCGCTGGCAAGAAGGGGCCATGGTTCCGCAACTTCCCTTTGCCACGATGCAACAGATCTTCGCATGCTTTGCGCAGATCGAGCCTGAACCGAAGGGCGAACTTGAGCACCTCAACGCTTTCACGCTGCTTGTCGCAGTGGCCCTTTCGGCGCAGGCAACCGACATCGGCGTGAACAAGGCTACCCGGAAGCTGTTCCAGATCGCCGACACGCCGGAGAAGATGCTGGCATTGGGCGAGGACGCCCTGATCGACCACATCAAGAGCATCGGCCTGTTCCGCAACAAGGCAAAGAACGTCATCAAGCTTTCGCGCCTTCTGATCGACCAGTTTGGCGGAGAGGTTCCGTCCTCTCGCGCCGCACTCACTTCTCTGCCGGGGGTAGGCCGCAAGACGGCGAATGTGGTGCTGTCGATGTGGTTCCATCACCCTGCGCAGGCGGTTGACACCCACATCTTCCGCGTCGGCAACCGCACCGGTATCGCGCCCGGAAGGGACGAAACCGCCGTCGAACGCGCGATCGAGGATAACGTGCCGGTCGAATATCAGCGCCACGCGCATCACTGGCTAATCTTGCATGGCCGGTATATCTGCGTCGCGCGCAAGCCAAAATGCGGCATCTGCCCGATCCGGGACTGGTGCCTTTACCCGGAGAAGACCGCATGAAGTCCTATCAGGTTGTCGGCATCGGCAACGCCATCGTTGATGTGTTCTCGACAGCCGATAACAGCTTTCTTGACCTGATGGGCATCCAGAAAGGCATCATGCAGCTGGTGGAGCGCGAACGGGGCGAGCTTCTCTACGGCGCGATGACCAACCGCCAGCAGGCCCCCGGTGGGTCTGTCGCCAACACATTGGCGGGCCTTGGCAACCTGGGCCTGACCACTGCGTTCATCGGCCGGGTCCATGAAGACGCGTTGGGCAGGTTCTATGCCCGTACCATGGCCGACGAAGGGACGGATTTCGTCAACCCGCCGGTTCCAGGCGGCGACCTTCCCACCTCGCGCTCAATGATCTTCGTCAGCCCGGATGGTGAGCGTTCGATGAACACCTACCTCGGAATCTCCTCCGAGCTTGGCCCCGATGACGTATCTGACGCCGTCGCGGGCAGCGCCGAGATCCTGTTTCTGGAGGGCTATCTCTACGACAAACCCAAGGGCAAACAAGCCTTTGAGCGTGCGGTCGATCTGTGCCATGCCGCTGGCGGCCAGGCGGGCATTGCCCTTTCAGACCCGTTCTGTGTCGACCGGCACCGCGAGGATTTTCGCCGTTTGGTCAAAAGCCTCGACTATGTGATCGGCAACGAACATGAATGGGCATCGCTCTACCAGACTGGCCTTTCGGCGGCGCTGGAGCAGGCCTCGCAGGACGCCGGGCTGGTGGTGTGTACCCGGTCCGGCCACGACGTGATCGTCATGCGCGGCGAAGAGCAGTCAATTGTACCCGTCACCCGCGTTGTGCCCGTCGATGCCACCGGGGCAGGCGACCAGTTCGCCGCCGGGTTCCTGTTCGGGCTCGCTACCGGTCAGTCGTTGGCCATTTCCGGCCGCATGGGCTGCGTCGCTGCGGCCGAAGTGATCAGCCACTTCGGCGCCCGGCCCGAAACCGATCTGAACGAGCTGTTCCGCAAGGAAGGCCTGATATGACGCGCGGTGAAGCCCTATACCCTGTGATAGGGCGACCCGGACAGAATCGTAGCGGCGCGGTACAGCTGTTCGGCCAGCATCACCCGCACCAAGAGATGCGGCCAGACCATCTGCCCGAAGCTGATCACAAGATCCGCCCGCCCGCGCAATGCCGGGTCCACCCCGTCTGCCCCGCCGATCACAAAGGCCGCGTCCTGCCGCCCTCCATCGCGCCATGCGGCGACTTCGGCGCTAAAGTCCGGGCTGGACAGCACCTTGCCGCGCTCGTCCAGCACACACAGCACCGCTCCCTCCGGTACGGCCCTTGCCAGCAGCTCGCCCTCGGCCGCTATGCCGCCGCCGCGCTTGTCCTCGACCTCGTGCTCGGCCACCGGGCCAAGACCCAAGGCCCGCCCGGTCCGGTCAAGCCGCAGCAGATAGTTATCCACCAGTACACGCTCGGGCCCGGCCCGCAGCCGACCGACGGCGCACAGGTGCAGGCGCATCAGCCCTTGACGGCCGCCGCGTCCGCACCGGTCGGAAGCCACATCTTTTCAAGCTGATAAAACTCACGAACTTCGGGGCGGAAGACGTGGACGATCACATCGCCCGCGTCGATCAGCACCCAGTCGCTGGTCTCCTTGCCTTCCATGCGCACGGAAATCCGCATCTCTTGCTTCAGCCGGTCGGCAAGTTTTTCCGAGATCGAAGCAACCTGGCGGCTCGACCGGCCCGAGCAGATGACCATGTAATCGGCGACATCCGACCGGCCGCGCAGATCGATCTGCACGATGTTCTCGGCCTTGTCGTCGTCGACGGAACTGAGCACCAGCTGCAGAAGCTCTTCGGAACTATGGCCATCCGGGCTGGAAGACTGGCCCGCGGCGGGTTTCTGGCGCGGACCGACTGGAAGGCCGGTGGCGGGATCTGAATGGGACAGGACGTGGTCCTCCAACGAAGACGCGGACCAAGTGACCCCCGCGCCAGGCCTTGCGTCCAAGACTAGCACTCGTGGGGTGCAATCTCAACCGAAGGCGGGCGGGTACGCCCTTTTCCGCGCCTTTACAAGGCTCGATGGCGGCCAGGACGTCAACGCACGGAAGATTGGCAAGCCTGCCGTGGCTTGGGGTGGCCTCCGGTGGGAGTATTTCAGAAAAGAGCAAATGCGCTTGCTCTTTTTCCAACACTCGCCCACCGAGGAGGAGCGGCACGCGACGACGAGACCAAAGCCTTGCGCCTCTTGGCGCTTCTTTTCGACACCGCTTGATTGACGGGGCCGAAAGGCGTATTTCGCCTGGATGATCCGCTTTTTCGACATCGCTGACCATGACCGCCTGCCGTGGCGGTTCACCGCGCTGAACCGGTCTGTTCTGGCGCGACTTGCCTGACGCAGTCCCCGCGTCACCCGTTCCTGATTCCAAGCCAATCAAATGAGATGAGCCATGACCGCTCCGCGCACGCTTTATGACAAGATCTGGGATGACCATGTCGTCCACCAGGCCGAAGACGGCACCTGCCTTTTGTACATCGACCGCCATCTGGTCCACGAAGTGACCAGCCCTCAGGCCTTCGAAGGCCTGAGGGTTACGGGCCGCAAGGTACGCGCGCCGGAAAAGACCATCGCGGTGCCTGACCACAACGTGCCCACGACGCTGGACCGCGCCAATGCTGCGACGATGACCGAGGACAGCCGCATTCAGGTTGAGGCGCTGGACAGGAACGCCAGGGATTTCGGTATCAATTACTACCCGGTCTCTGACGTACGCCAGGGCATCGTCCACATCGTCGGCCCGGAACAAGGCTGGACCCTGCCGGGGATGACTGTCGTCTGCGGAGATTCGCATACCGCGACACACGGCGCCTTCGGCTCGCTGGCCCACGGGATCGGCACATCCGAGGTTGAACATGTGCTGGCCACCCAAACTCTGATCCAGCGCAAGGCCCGCAACATGAAGGTCGAGATCACCGGATCGTTGCGCCCCGGGGTCACGGCCAAGGACATCACCCTTACTGTCATCGGCGAAACCGGGACAGCCGGCGGCACCGGCCATGTCATCGAATACTGCGGCCAGGCGATCCGCGAGCTCTCCATGGAAGGCCGGATGACCGTCTGCAACATGGCCATCGAAGGCGGGGCGCGCGCGGGCCTGATTGCCCCAGACGAGAAAACCTACGCCTATTGCATGGGCCGACCCCACGCGCCGAAAGCTGCCAAGTGGGAGGCAGCACTTGCCTACTGGAAGACCCTTTATACTGACGAAGGCGCACATTTCGACAAGCACGTGACGATCAGGGGTGAGGACATCGCCCCAGTCGTCACTTGGGGCACCAGCCCCGAAGACGTGCTGCCGATTACCGGCGTCGTCCCGAATCCCGCCGATTTCACTGGCGGCAAGGTCGAGGCTGTGCAGCGCAGCCTTGACTATATGGGCTTGAAACCCGGCCAGAAACTGTCGGAGATCGAGATCGACACCGTCTTCATCGGTTCCTGCACTAACGGCCGGATCGAAGACCTGCGCGCGGCCGCCGCCATCCTGAAGGGCAAGAAGAAGAAGGACGGCCTCCGCGCCATGGTTGTCCCCGGCTCCGGCCTCGTCCGGGCGCAGGCGGAAGAGGAAGGCCTTGCGCAGATCTTCATCGACGCGGGTTTCGAATGGCGTCTGGCGGGCTGCTCCATGTGCCTTGCGATGAACCCCGACCAACTTGCCCCCGGCGAACGCTGCGCTGCGACCTCGAACCGCAACTTCGAAGGGCGGCAGGGGCGGGGCGGCAGAACGCACCTCCTTTCGCCCGCAATGGCCGCTGCTGCGGCGATCACCGGACGACTGACGGACGTGCGCAACATGATGGGAGAGATGGTCTGATGGAAAAGTTTACCACCCTCACCGGCATCGCGGCCCCCATGCCGCTGGTTAACATCGACACCGACATGATAATCCCCAAGCAGTTCCTGAAGACCATCGCACGCACCGGGCTTGGCAAGAACCTGTTTGACGAGATGCGCTACACTCTGGACGGCGCCGAGATCCCCGATTTCGTCTTGAACCAAACCGCCTATCGCAAATCGCAGATCCTTGTCGCCGGGGATAACTTCGGCTGCGGTTCCAGCCGTGAACACGCGCCTTGGGCGCTTCTGGATTTCGGCATCCGCTGCGTGATTGCCGCCAGCTTTGCCGACATCTTCTTCAACAACTGCTTCAAGAACGGCATCCTTCCAGTCGTCTTGCCGCAGGTCGCCATCGACCACCTGATGGAGGACGCGAAGAAGGGGGCCAATGCCCGGATCACCGTCGATCTTGAAACGCAGACCGTCACCGCCTCGGACGGCATCACCTTCGCCTTCGAGGTGGATGCCTTCAAGAAGCATTGCCTGATGAACGGTCTTGATGACATTGGCCTTACGCTGGAAAAGGTCACCGCCATCGACGCATATGAAGCGAAGACCGCGACCCTTCGCCCCTGGGCCTGACCGGTGTGCCAGCGGTGCTTTCGCCGCAAATCCGGTCACGAACCGAGGCGGACGACGAGCTGCGCACCTTCACCCTGGCGCGGATCAAGACCGTTATCTTTGACCAGGTGCGCGCCGAAATCGGAGTTCACTTTCCCGCTTCGCGCAAGGCCTGACGCTTGGCCCTGCAACGACTTCCCAATGATTGACCCTTAAATGGCCACAAAGCTTTGGTTTGTGGCCCCAAGATTGCTGAGACTCGATGATTCGGGGCAGACGTGAGCAGAATTTACGCATTGCGGAACAACATGCGCGGGCTGACTGGCAGTCGCCTTCAGGTCAGAATCGTCTCATCCATCGACGGGGCGGCGCGCACCTGGCTCAACCGGGCCACCGGTGCAGCTGTGCGGGCCTTTCTGGTCATGGTGCTGATTGTCCTGCCCTCGGTGATCCTGCCGGGGATCGGCACCGACACCAAGCAGATCTTGGCACTTGTGGCGCTGTTCGCCGGGACGCTGATCTTTGTCGAGTACAACGCGGTGTACCCCAGCCTGGTGGAGTTTCGCGATGGCGCGCCCTTCAACAGAATCCGCTATCTGATGCTTCTGGCCATCGTGCTGTTCCTGTCGGTGATCATCGCTGACCGTGAAGACCCTACCACCGTCTCGCGGCTGTTTCAGGCGCTTGGGTTTGTCATCGGCGACGCTCTGGATTTCCCTTATTCGCCGGTGCGCCTGACCACGTACATGTTGGCCGACACCGCCACGGCCGCACAGATCGTGGACGTGCGCACCGCCGCGGGGACGGCCTATCTGTTATCGCTGATCTCTCTTGCCGTCTTTGTCATTGTCCTGAAACTGGCAGGCTGGCCCTCGACCAAAAGCGCTTTCAACGTCTGGGTGAACCTGCCTACGTTCGAACCGACCGCCGGCGGCGATGTCGTCGACCGGCTGGAACGGGACGCGCGCGTCAACCTGGCCGTCGGGTTTTTGCTGCCGTTCATCGTGCCCGCGTTGATCGCGGTCATCACCTCGGGGCTGCCTCCGGCCACGATCACCTCGGCCCAGACTTTGATCTGGACGATGGCGGCCTGGGCGTTTCTTCCGGCAAGCCTCTTGATGCGTGGCGTGGCCATGGCCCGGGTGGCCGACATGATCCGGGTGAAACGCGACCTCAAGATTGCCGCAGAAGAGGCCGAAGCAGTCGAAGACCGCCGCCGCCGCAACGGTGATGATGAGGCTGCCCTCTGATCCGCGCGGCGCTGGCTTTTGTCTTGTCCCTTCTCGCCGGTCTTGGGCAGACGGAAACGCTGCGCATTGCCACCTGGAATGTCGGGCTTGACCGAACAGGCCCGGGCCTGCTGGTCCGGGACCTGTCGCGCAGCGATACCCCCCAGATCGACGCGATTGTCCTGGTGCTGGTCGCGCTTGACGCCGATGTGATTGTGCTGACGGCGGTGGACTATGATCGGGGCGGCGTGGCGCTGGGGGTTCTGGCCGACCGTCTGTCCAGTTCGGGCTTGGCTTATCCCCACCGCTTTGCCTTGCGGCCAAACACCGGGATTCAGACCGGCTTTGATGTTGACGGCAACGGCCGGATCGGTGACCCCCGCGATGCGCAAGGCTTTGGCCTGTTCTCGGGGCAGGGTGGGATGGCTGTGCTGTCGCGCCTGCCGATTGATGAAACCGGCGTGCGGGACCATTCGGCGCTTCTCTGGCGTGATCTGCCCGGTGCACTGATCCCTGATGACATGGATTCGGGGCTGGTACTGGTTCAGCGACTGGCGACCACCGGGTTTTGGGATGTGCCGCTAATCACCGCTGCGGGCCCGCTGCATCTGCTGGCCTGGCATGCGACGCCCCCGGTTTTCGACGGCCCGGAAGATCGCAACGGCCGCCGCAACCATGACGAAGCGGCCTTCTGGCGTCACTATATTGAGGGGTCTTTGCCAATACCCCCACCCGACGCCCCGTTTGTTCTGCTGGGTGACGGCAATCTTGACCCTTCTGACGGCGACGGCCTTCGTGACGGGATCGGGGCGCTGCTGACCCACCCGGCATTGCAAGACCCGTCTCCGCGCGGCAGTCATGGGCGCGATGAGCCGGCCCACTCAGGCGATCCGGCACTTGATACCGTGCTTTACGACGATATCGGCGGGTTGCGGTTGGACTATGTGCTGCCCTCTGCTGCGCTGCGGGTCACGGGGGCCGGCGTGCTTTGGCCAGGCCCGGATGACCCCCTCACCCCCCACCTTGCCGCAGCATCGCGGCATTTCCCGGTCTGGGTGGATGTGACCCTGCCCTAGGCAACCTTCATCGTCTGCAGATGCGCCCCGATCACCGAGTCCAGCGGCGTATCCTGATACTCCGGCAGCCAGTGGCGGAGGGGGGCGGGGTCCATCTCGTGGGGGAAACGGTTGAGGTACAGCATCTCGCGCAGTTCTCGGGCCAATTCCCAGAACGGGCTGACCACAGTGAAGAACCACAGCGGGAAGTGCGTCACCTTCATCCTGCGCCCGGTCAGCCGCTCGACCCGCGCCGCCAGATCGTTGATCGTGAAGGCATGACCGGCAAAGGGCAAGTCGGCATACGCCGGCAGGGCGTTGCCCAAGGCCACAAGTCCCACGGCGGCCCGTGCCATGTCGGGCAGGTAGGCATAGGTATGCAGTACGTCCGCCGGGCCCATCGCGGTGATCTTGCCCTTCGCCACACCGGCAAGGATCATTCGGTTCATCAGCGTCTGCGGCGCGTTCGGCAGCAAGAAATCGCCCCCCCGCAAGAGTATGCTGCGCGGCCCGCCACTTTCGGCGGCCGCACGATAACGTGCCTCCATCTCGGCGCGGATGCGGCCTTTGCGGCTGTTCGGGCGGTGTGGGGTGTCCGGACCCCAGGGCCCCGGCTCCATCCCATAGGGGTAGACGTTGCCCGGCACGAGGATCGTCGCCCCGCTGGCCCGCCCCGCCGCGATGACCTCGGCGGTGATCTTCGGGATCAGCCTGTCCCAGTCGTGGTAGCCGGGCGGGTTCAGCCCGTTGACGATCAGCCCGGCCCCTCGCGCCGCTGCCGTCATATCGGTGCCGCGCCGATACCGCTCGACCCGCCACCCTGCGGCTTGCAGCACCAGCGCCACTTGCCCGCCAAACCCGCCCGAGGCACCCAGAACCAATGCTGTTCTTGTCATATGGAACACTCCTTTTCACCTGCTATCGGCGAATTGAGATAAATTTGGAATTGTATGAATTTGCCGATAGGATATTCAGAAATGAATGGATAAACTTGACTGGTCTCTGATCCGATCCTTCCTTGCCGTGGCCGAGGCGGGATCGCTTTCGGCCGCCGCGCGGGCCGCCGGGATAAGCCAACCCACCCTTGGCCGGCATGTCCGAGAGGCGGAGGCCGCGCTGCAGGTCCCGCTTTTTTCACGTACCGCCCAAGGGCTGGTGCCCACCGATGCCGGGCAGGCGCTCCTCGCCCCGGCGCGTGCAATGCGTCAGGCAGCGGCCGATCTGGCGATTGCCGCCGCAGGCCGCGCCACCGGCACACGAGGCACGGTCCGGATCACCGCCAGCCGTGTCGTGTCGCGTGAGATACTGCCGCCGATACTGGCCCTGCTGCGGAGTGAAGAGCCGGACATCCAGATCGACCTTGTCCCTTCCGACACCACCGAAAATCTGCTTCTGGGTGAGGCGGACCTGGCGCTGCGGATGTACCGGCCCACCCAGCTTGATCTGGTGGCGCAAAAGCTGACTGATCTGCCGATGGGCATTTATGCGGCGCGCTCTTTCCTTGAAAGGCATGGTCGCCCAACCACCCCCGACGCGCTGATCCAGCTTGATTTCATCGGGCTGGACCGGTCCGACCAGATCATCCGCGCCATGGCGGCAATGGGGTACCCTGTCAGCCGCAGCTTCTTTCCGGTGCGCACCGATGATCCACTGGTCTATCAGGACCTGATCCGCGCCGGATGCGGCCTTGGCGGGCTTTTGTGCCGCATCGGCGATGCCGACGCATCGTTGGAGCGGATCGACGGGCTGGTCACCTTGCCCACCTTGCCGGTCTGGCTGACCGCTGCCCCGGCGCTGCGCCAGTCACCCCGCCTGCGCCGGGTGTGGGATCTGCTGGCCGCCGCCTTCACCGCTTGACCCTTGCTGGCCAAGGGGCTAGGCGATCCCGGTCAGATTTGCAGGAACCCGCGCCATGGCCAATCCCTCTCTCCTCATCCTCGCCGGTGACGGCATCGGCCCCGAAGTCATGGCCGAGGTCAAAAGGATCATAGGCTGGATGGGCGCAAAACGCGGCATCCACTTCGACGTCAGCGAAGATCTGGTGGGCGGTGCCGCCTATGACGTGCATGGCGTGCCATTGGCGGACACCACGATGGCCAAGGCACAGGCGGCAGATGCGGTGCTGCTGGGCGCGGTGGGTGGGCCGAAATACGACAAACTTGATTTCAGCGTAAAGCCGGAACGCGGACTTTTGCGCCTGCGCAAGGAGATGGACCTGTTCTCCAACCTTCGCCCCGCGCAATGTTTTGACGCGCTGGCCGATTTCTCCAGCCTGAAGCGCGATGTGGTGGCGGGTCTTGATATCGTGATCGTCCGCGAACTGACCAGCGGCGTCTACTTCGGCGAGCCGCGCGGGATCTTCAAGGAAGGCAACGAGCGCGTTGGCATCAACACCCAACGCTATACGGAAAGCGAAATCGCCCGCGTGGCGAAATCGGCGTTCGAGTTGGCGCGCAAGCGTGGCAACAAGGTCTGCTCGATGGAGAAGGCCAATGTGATGGAATCCGGCATCCTTTGGCGCGATGTGGTGCAGGAAGTGCATGACCGCGATTATCCGGATGTAGAGCTGACGCACATGTATGCCGACAATGGTGCCATGCAGCTGGTCCGCTGGCCCAAGCAGTTTGACGTCATCGTCACTGACAACCTCTTTGGCGACGTGCTGTCTGATTGCGCCGCCATGCTGACCGGATCGCTGGGGATGCTGCCCTCAGCCAGCCTCGGTGCGCAGATGGCCAACGGCCGCCCCAAGGCGCTGTACGAGCCGGTGCACGGCTCGGCCCCCGATATCGCGGGCACCGGCAAGGCCAACCCGATCGCCTGCATCCTGAGCTTTGCCATGGCGCTGCGCTATTCCTTCGATCTGGGGGATGAGGCGGCGCGGGTCGAAAAGGCGGTAGAGCAGGTTCTTGCCGACGGAATACGCACGGCCGATCTGATGGGCCCTGACGGCGGCACCTCGGTTTCGACCAGCCAGATGGGCGATGCGGTTCTGGCGGCGCTTGACGTCAGCCTTTGACGGTGTGACGTCCCACCCGCCAAAGTCGCGAACTTTGCGGCCCCGCCCTTGTGGCCGGGGCCGATCCGGGCGATGCTGATTGCGCGAACATCCGCGCCTCCCTCATAGCGGCCAAGGCGGACCTTAAACATGCAATCCAACCTGCGCGGGGCGCTTCTGTCGCTTGCCGCATTCGGTGCCTACGCGACGCATGACGTCGTCGTAAAACTTCTGGGCGAGACCTATACCTCGTTCCAGATCATGTTCTATTCCGGCCTGATGGGCTTTCCGCTGGTGTCGCTGATGCTGATGGGCGACAGGCGGGGCGGAACGCTGATTCCCGTTCACCCGTGGTGGTCGGCGCTGCGGTCCGTCGCTGCGGTAGCGACCGGGGTGATGGGCTTCTTCGCCTTTTCGCAACTGCCTCTGGCCACCTGCTATGCGATCTTCTTCGCCATGCCTTTGCTGATCACCCTGATGGCGATTCCGATGCTGGGCGAAAAGGTCGGTATCCGCCGCGGGCTGGCGGTAATGGTGGGCCTTCTGGGGGTGTTGATCGTGCTGCGACCCGGCGGTGGCGAGGGCTTTTCCATCGGCCATCTTGCTGCCTTGGGCGCGGCGGCCACAGGGGCCCTGACCAGCGTCATTGTCCGCAAGATCGGCGCCGAGGAACGGTCGGTGGTCCTGATGCTGTATCCGATGGTCCTGACCTTCTTTGCCATGGGCGCGATGTTGCCTTTTGTCTATGTGCCAATGCCTGTGGCCCATCTGGCTCTCACGGCAGTGATGGCCTTTCTGGGGATGCTGGGGGCGCTGGGGATCATCGCGGCCTACCGGCTGGCGCCGGCTGTGATCGTGGCGCCGATGCAATACTCCCAGATCATCTGGGCCGCCCTGTACGGCTGGCTGTTCTTCGACGAGGGCGTTGACCTTTACACTGGCGTCGGGTCGGCCGTGATCATCGCGTCGGGCATCTACATTGTCCTGCGCGAAGGGACCCCTTCGGTCAGCCAGAACCGCCCGGTTCTGGAGAACCGGTCCCGGATGGACACGGGCACTCAACCGCGCATTTCCAGTTGGCTGAAGCGGTTCGACCGGGGTGGCGATCAGGCGTGAGGGCACTTGCCAAAGCAAACAGGACGGGGTAACCCCCGCCCACGGTCGGAGCGTGGCGCAGTCTGGTAGCGCACCTGCTTCGGGAGCAGGGGGTCGGAGGTTCGAATCCTCTCGCTCCGACCAATTCCCGTAAAATCAAGTACTTAGGATGCTTTCTCTGCCGGTGCGCCATATTGGTGAGACACTGGCATGCGCCTTACGGCCTATTTAAGCACTTCTAGACATGGAGTTTTCTATTTGCGCTGGCCAATGCCCGCAACGATGCACCCAGCGCGGAAGCGCCTCAGTATCCGGGTATCACTTGAGACGAGATGCCCGCACGTTGCTCAGCGCCTATCAAGGTTGCTCGTGCTCGCTGGACATTCCTCTCTGACAAGAGCCACACATGGGGGCGTGAGATACGATGAAATCAGGCAGCATGTGCACGAGCACTTCCGCGAATTGCTTCTGGCGTTCAAAGGACAGGTAGCGGCTGGCGGCCCACCCGACGCCCTTCGGCTTGATGCCCCTGAGAGCGACAGAGGGGCTCGCTGGCGGCGATCCTGATACTTGGCGGATGGTCAACATCCTTGCCGATCAGGCCTACAACGCCTTTTCCGCCTTCGAGCCAACGGCTGTGACGCGGATCGACCCCGACACGATCTGCAAGAACCGTGGCAAGCCGCAGAAGAACGCGAGCCTGGACACGTCACAGTGCAAGGAAGTGTGCTGGCAGTCACCCAACGAAGCCTTAGCTGTTCCATCCCGGATGATTACATAGACCCTCGTCGCTCTGCGTTTTTCATGGCAAGATCGGGTTTGAGGGACATTCGGGACGGGGTGCGGCCATGCTGATCCATCTTCACAAGCAAGCGACGACCACGCCGAAGGTGCGGGCAGCCATCCAGGCTAGCGACGAGCCTGCGTCGGTGCTGGCCGAACGGTTCGACACGACCGAGCAG
>Ga0105045_10001147_pt1 | contig 21274 bp, 22 predicted proteins | sample MAT02_FD_78089 | JGI IMG/M metagenome (GOLD analysis project Ga0105045, IMG submission 78089) | Freshwater microbial communities from Lake Fryxell liftoff mats and glacier meltwater in Antarctica - MAT-02 (megahit assembly) | ecosystem: Environmental > Aquatic > Freshwater > Ice > Liftoff... | reverse complement strand
GCCGGTCTCCGGGCTCGCGAGCAATTGCTGGTTCGCCTTCCCATGCACCTTGCACAGTGGCATCGTGATCCAGCCTGTCTCGCCTACCGTTGCGGGGGCAGCGCCGGCGTTGCGAACCCTCTTGCGAGGGCCTGCGCACCGATCTTCCCGATTATCCCGGGACACGTGTGTGTGTCCAAGGCACCTGAGGCGAGCGCAGTATAGACCAGCCGACAGAAGCGAGCCCGGTAAATCGCGCAGGCCCCGCCGACGGCTGCATCGCACCGGGTTTCTACAATCGACAGCGCCCCACAAACCCACTACCCGGAACACCAGCATGACCATCAAGAGCGACAAATGGATACGCCACATGGCGCGGACCACCGGCATGATCGAGCCCTTCGAGCCGGGGCAGATTCGTGAGCGTGACGGCAGCCGGATCATCAGTTACGGCACCAGCAGTTATGGCTACGACATTCGCTGTGCTCCGGAATTCAAGGTTTTCACCAACATCCACAGCACCGTGGTCGATCCGAAAAATTTCGACGAGAAGAGTTTTGTCGATTTCTACGACGACGTCTGCATCATCCCGCCCAACAGTTTCGCGCTGGCGCGCACGCTGGAATACTTCCGCATTCCGCGCAACGTGCTCACGATCTGCCTGGGCAAGAGCACCTATGCGCGCTGCGGCATCATCGTTAACGTGACGCCGTTCGAGCCGGAGTGGGAAGGGTATGTGACGCTGGAGTTCTCCAACACCACCCCGCTTCCGGCGAAGATCTATGCCGGCGAAGGTTGTGCGCAGGTGTTGTTTTTCGAAAGTGACGAGGCCTGCGAAGTCAGCTACAAGGACCGTGGCGGCAAATACCAGGGGCAGCAAGGCGTGACGCTGCCGCGTGCCTGACCCGGGTTCGGCAAGCACTGCCCAGGCAGTCGGTCGGGCGCGTGCAGGTCCGGGTATGGACCTGCAGCGTAGTCTCAGTGTTCTGCGCCCGCGCCCAGCTTCACATCCTGCTGCGTCGCCAACGCGCAGCCGATGGCGATGCGCAGGCCACGTTGTAGCTCGTCCAGTGTCATGTGCGGCTCTCCTTGCTCGGGCAGCAGCGGCAGATGGATGAACCCGCCTCGCACACGTTGCATCGTGCGCCTGCGATCGAGCATGTGCATCAAGCCGTAGAACACATGGTTGCAGACAAAGGTGCCGGCGGTTTGCGACACCTCACCGGCGATACCCGCTTGCTGCAAGGCACCGAGCATGGCCTTGATCGGCAGCCGGGTGAAATAGGCCGGCGGGCCGCCGCTGACGACTGGCTTGTCCACCGGTTGCTTGCCGGCGTTGTCGGCAATCCGCGCATCGGCGATGTTGATCGCAATCCGCTCCAGCGAGATCGCCTGGCGCCCCTCGGCCTGCCCGAGGCAGACCACCAGTGCCGGATGATGCCGCTCGATCAGCGCGGTCAGGACTTCGAGCGAGGTGTCGAATTCCGTGGGCAGCTGGGCGGCTACTACGGTGTGGCCTCCCTCCACCGCGCCAGCGAGCGACTGTGCCACCTGCCAGCTGACATTGGTGTGCGCGCCGCCGAACGGAGAAAAACCGGTGAGCAACACCGTCGCTTGGAGTGCGGGACGCCGGGATACCGGTGCCAGGCGTCCTTGTTGGGGGGTAAGGGCCACTTGTTTGCGTAACATCCGGGTATTTTCCGCGCATTTCGATCACAGTTGTTTGCGCCCGGCGGCGCCAAGGGGGAACCACATGAAGTGGAAGGGCAATCGGCAGTCCAGCAACGTGGAAGACCGCAGGACGGGGGGCGGGCAAGGCCCGGGCCGCAGCGTGGGGCGTGGCGTGGGCATCGGCACCATCGTGGTTGCGCTGGTGGGTGGGTGGATTCTGGGCATCAACCCCCTCACTATTCTGGGCGCGCTCAGTGGTGGACAGGAGGCGGTGGTTTCGCAGGGCACCCGTCCGGCCACCGCCGGCCGACGACACGATGGCGCGGTTCGTCTCCACCGTGCTGGCCGACACCGAAGATGTGTGGACGAAGGTGTTTGCCCAGGGCGGGGCGCGCTACCAGGAGCCGAAGCTGGTGTTGTTCCGTGGTGCGACACCAACGGCCTGCGGTACCGGCCAGGCCGCGATGGGGCCGTTCTACTGCCCGGGCGACCAGAAGGTCTATATCGATCTGGGTTTTTACGAGACCTTGCGCAACCGTCTGGGCGCTCCGGGCGACTTTGCGCAGGCCTATGTGATCGCGCACGAGGTCGGACACCATGTGCAGAACCTGCTGGGCATTACGCAAAAAATGGAGCAGGCACGAGGCCGGGTCAGCGAGGCGGAATACAACGCACTGAGCGTGCGGCTGGAATTGCAGGCCGATTGTCTGGCCGGCTTATGGGCGCACCATGCCAACAAGGCACGCCAGATCCTGGAAAACGGTGACGTCGAGGAGGCCATGAACGCCGCCGCACGAATCGGCGACGATGCACTGCAGCGGGCTGGCGGCGGTGCTGTGGTGCCCGAGAGCTTCACCCACGGTACCAGCGCGCAGCGCCAGCGGTGGTTCAACAATGGCCTCCAGGGCGGGGCAATCAAGGCCTGCGATACGTTCTCGGCGCGTGCACTCTGACGGCCGTTTCCCGATGGGGGGATAATGGCGGTTTGCCCTGCCCGAGGGCCCCACCCGCCCAGCCGCCCAAAACAGGCGCTGCGGCATGATTCCCCACAGACATAGATGACCGACTCCGCAACCTTTCCGACAGACCTGGCACCTTCTTCCATCGACGCGTTTTCGCAGCTGCAACTGGCCCCGCCCCTGGCGCGCGCCGTGGCTGAAATGGGCTACACCGCCATGACGCCAATCCAGGCGCAAGCGATTCCCAAGGTGTTGCAAGGGCATGACGTGATGGGTGCCGCGCAGACCGGCACCGGCAAGACTGCCGCATTCTCGTTGCCACTGCTGCAGCGCATGCTGGCGCACCAGAACACCTCCACATCGCCGGCCCGCCATCCGGTGCGGGCACTGGTGCTGCTGCCCACACGCGAACTCGCGGTGCAGGTCGCGCAATCCGTGAAGGACTATGCCAAGTACACCGACCTGCGCTGTGCGGTGGTATTTGGCGGCATGGACATGAAACCCCAGACGGCTGAACTCAAGGCCGGTGTCGAGATCCTGGTGGCAACCCCCGGCCGACTGCTGGACCATATCGAGGCCAAGAATGCGGTACTCAACCAGGTCGAGTATGTGGTGCTCGACGAAGCCGACCGGATGCTCGATATCGGTTTTCTGCCCGACCTGCAGCGCATTTTGAGTTACCTGCCCAAGCAGCGCACCACCTTGCTGTTTTCGGCCACGTTCTCGCCCGAGATCAAGCGCCTTGCCGGTAGTTATCTGCAAAATCCGGTCACGATCGAGGTGGCGCGCCCGAATGCGGCGGCCTCGACCGTGGATCAGCATTTCTACAGCGTTGGCGACGACGACAAGCGCCGCGCGCTGCACCAGTTGCTGCGTCGCCATGACACCAAGCAAGCATTCGTGTTTGTCAACAGCAAACTCGGCTGCGCCCGGCTGGCCCGTTCGCTGGAGCGTGAAGGTCTCAAGACCACGGCACTGCACGGCGACAAGAGCCAGGACGAACGGCTCAAGGCCCTCGATGCCTTCAAGAAGGGCGAGGTGGATCTGCTGGTGTGTACCGATGTGGCCGCGCGCGGCCTGGACATCAAGGACGTGCCGGCGGTGTTCAATTTCGACATCCCGTTCAATGCCGAGGACTACATCCACCGAATCGGTCGCACGGGGCGCGCCGGCGCGTCCGGCCTGGCGGTGACCTTCGTTACCCGCAGCGACGCACGGCTGGTGGCGGATCTGGAGAAATTGCTCAAGGCCAAGCTGGAGATCGAGCCGGTCGAGTTCGACGAAGACAGCCCGGACATCCGTCGCCAGGGCCGCATCAACGACGGTCGGCGCATGTATGGTGGCGATGAGGTGCCGGCCGAGCCCCGCGCAGCAGGCCGTCCGCGCTCAGGTGCCGACTCCGAGCGCCGCGAACGCAGCCCGCAGCGCGACCTGGTGCGGCCACCGCCGGTATCGCGCGATCCGTTCTTCGACAAGCCCTATGAGGAATCGGCCGGGCAATCCGAAACACCGGCCTGGGATTCGTCGGTGCCACGACCGGTGCGCAGCATCTCGGCCAACATCAAGTCCAAGCGGCGTGTTGCCGCCTTGTTCAAGCCCGAGTTGCCGGTCGCCACCACCGAACACTCCTGATTGGCTGCCCTCAACGCCCCGGGTCTTGCGCCTGGTGGCAGGGCACCTGTACCCAGGTGGCACGCAGTCGGTCAGCGTGTGGCTCCGTGTTGATTCGCGCGGCACTGAGTTGGCCGCCCCACACACAACCGGTATCGAGCGACAGCACATCGTCGCGTTCCAGGCGGCCCAGGGTAGACCAGTGACCAAACGCCACCGTGGCACCCGCGCTGCGGCGGTCTGGTAGCTCGAACCAGGGGCGGTAACCGGCGGGCGCGGCATCGGGGCCGTCCTTGACGTCGAATTCCATCCGATCGTCCACGCTGCAAAACCGCAGCCGGGTCAGCACATTGACAATGGCGCGCCAGCGAGGGATGCCGCGCAACTGCGGTGACCATTGTTCGGGCGTATTGCCGTACATCTGCTGCAGGAACGCGTCAAAACCGTCACTGGCCATCATCTGCGTCACTTCCTGAGCCAGCGCCAGGGCTTGTTGCGCCGTCCACGAGGGCAACACCCCGGCATGCACCATCAGCAGTTCCTGGCCGCCGATGTGGTCCAGCAACGCCAAGGGTCGACTGCGCAGCCATGCGAGCACTGCGGCGCTATCGGGTGCCTGGAGCACATCCTGCACGGTGTCCTTGCGGTGCGGTGGCCTCACACCGTGTGCGATGGCCAACAAATGCATGTCATGGTTGCCCAGCACGCAGCGCGCCGAACCCTCCAGGCGCATCATCCGGCGCAATACGCCCAACGAATCGGGGCCACGGTTGACCAGGTCGCCCAGGAGTACCAGCTGGTCGCGACTGGGAGAGAAATCGATTGCCGAGAGCAGACGCGCGAGCGCGCCGTCGCAGCCTTGTACATCGCCGATCAGGTAAAGTGCCATGGTGCCCATTTTGACGCTGGTTCCATGGATTTTCTGCTGATCGCGTTGTTGACACTGCTCAACGGCGCGTTTGCCATGTCAGAACTGGCCCTGACGGCGAGCCGCAAGGCACGGCTGGCCAGCATGGCCGAGGAGGGAGATGGCGGGGCCCAGTCGGCGCTGGTGCTGCTGGAGAATCCGACCCGCTTTCTGTCGTCGGTCCAGGTTGGCATCACGTCGATCGGGGTCCTCAACGGCATTATCGGCCAGGCTGCCTTCAGCGGTGGCCTGTCGCACTGGATCCAGTCGTTTGGTATCGCGCAGGCCGTGGCCGACTTCAGCGCTACCGCTTTGGTGGTGACCGCCATCACCTTCACCACCATCGTATTTGGCGAACTGGTGCCCAAACGCATCGGGCAGTTGTATCCCGAACAGGTGTCACGCCTGATCGCGCGGCCGATGACCTGGGTCGCGCGCATTGCCAAACCCTTCGTCTGGTTGCTGTCGGCCTGCACCCATGGCACGCTCAAGCTGCTGCGCATCGACAACGCCGGCAGTCGCGCGGTCACCGAGGCCGAGATCAGTGCCAGCCTGGAAGAGGGCGTGGACGCCGGCGTGATCGAGGAGCAGGAGCGCCAGATGGTGCAGAACGTATTCCTGCTCGATGACCGGCCGTTGACGTCGATGATGTTGCCGCGGTCGGACATCAAGTGGCTCGATGCCAGCCAGTCGGCCAGCGAAATTCTGGAGCAGTTGCGCGAAGGCGGTGCCAAGCGTTCGTTCTCCTGGTATCCGGTCTGCCGCGGTTCGCTGGAGAACGTGATCGGCACCATCAGCCTGGGCCAGTTGATCGAGCTCGGCATGGACCATGTTGGCGCGATCGAGGCGCATGTGCACCCGCCGGTGTTCGTTCCCGAAACTCTCTCGGGCATGGAACTGCTCGAACAGTTCCGCACCAAGACCGCGCGCATGGTGCTGGTCGTTGACGAATATGGTGACGTGCAAGGCCTGATCACGCCCAACGACATGCTGGAGGCCATCACCGGCGAGCTGCAGCCTTACACACCGGTGGATGCCTGGGCTACGCCACGCGACGATGGCAGCTGGCTGATCGACGGCGCGATGCCGGTGGGCGAATTCAAGTCGCGCCTGGATATCGACGATCTGCCTGAGGAGGAGCGCGGTCGCTACAACACGGTGGCCGGTTTACTGATGGCGGTATCGGGCACGCTGCCGGTCGAGGGCGAACGCATCGACTGTGCGGGATGGAGTTTCGAGGTGATCGATCTCGATGGACGGCGCATCGACAAGGTGCTGGCCACTCGTTTGACGCCCGAGCAGATCGCTGATTCAAGTTACGACTGACAGCGGCATCACATCCAGCCGGCGAACCGGTAGGCAGCGATGCCCAGCCACTCGTGCAATGCCAGCGACCACAGGCGAGGCCCGGTATGGAGCGAGAAATCGAACCAGCTGTCGTGCGCCGTCGTGCGGTAGTCCACCGGCCACGGCGTCACGTTCCAGCCAGCATGCCGGAATACGCCCATGGCGCGCGGCATGTGGAATGCCGATGTCAGCAGCAGCCAGGGCTGGCGGTGGTCGACGCCTGCCAGGCCGACACTGTAAACAGCGTTCTCATAGGTGTTGCGGGAGCGGTCTTCGTATACGATGCGTGCCGGGTCCATACCCATGGCTGCAAAAAAAGCCTGCGCGCGCACCGCCTCGCTGTCACCGGTGCCCGCCAGGCTGGCAACGCCACCGGTGAACAGCACCCGCAGATGCGGGTACTGGCGCATCAAGGCCACGGCCTCGGTCATGCGTTCAGCCTGTTCGTTCAGGCCGACCTGTCGGTGTGCATGCCACAGCGCCGGATTGGAAAAAGCGCCGCCCAGCACCACCACACCCACCTGCCGCTGCATATCGATCGCGGCGGGTCGCGGGTAACGCGACTCCAGCGAACGGACCAGCACCTCGGAGCCAGACGTCCAACAAGCCATCACCAGCACCAGCAAGGCCATCGCGGTCAGTATCTGGCCGAAACGCGGCCGACGCCATGTCAGCAGCAGGCCTGCCAAGAGCAGTGCCAGGACCCAGAACAGAGGTTCTATCGCGAACGCCAGCAATTTGGAGGCGATGAACATCGGCCGCTGTGGTTCAGTCGTTGCCTTTGCGGCGCGGCACCGGTGCGGCGCGCAAGCGGAATGCATCTGGCATGCCCGAGCCCAGCAGGGGACGCAGGTAGAGCCGGAACGCGTCGGTCACATCGGTACCGGACGGTGCGATGAATGCATCGTCCATCAGCCGTGTCTTTCCGGCCACCTCGGCCAGGTCCAGCAAGGCATAGTCGACCGAATAAAAGCCGGTGCGCCGAATCGCGACCGAGCCGTCGCGATCGCCCCACATCGCGAACTGAACCGCCTTTTCGCCCACTTCGCGTGCCTCGCGCTGGTCGACGTCCGACACGCAGCCGATAAAGGAGCGTTGCAGATAACCGAAGGTGTCGCCGCGCACCCGCAAGATACCCAGTCGGGTGCGGATCTGTTCGCACAGCAGGTCGGCCAATGCACCGGTGCCTGAGAGTTGCACATTGCCATGGGCGTCGCGCTCCAGTTCCTTGGCCAGCAGGCTGAGGATGGGTGTTCCCGTTGCGTCATGGATACCTTCAGACACCGCCACCACGCAACGGCCGTAACGCGTATGGGCCGCTTTGACGTCGGCCAGGAACTCTTGCAGGTCGAAGTTGCGCTCGGGCAGGTAGATGAGGTGCGGGCCGTCGTCCTCGAACTTTTTGCCCAAGGCGCTGGCCGCGGTCAGAAAACCGGCGTGGCGCCCCATGACCACACCCACGTAGACGCCCGGAAGCGCGGCGTTGTCCAGGTTCACGCCGGCAAAGGCTTGCGCGACGAACCGTGCGGCTGATGGAAAACCGGGCGTGTGGTCGTTGCCGACCAGGTCGTTGTCGATGGTTTTCGGGATATGGATCGCGCGCAGCGGGTAATGCGCCTTGCGCGCCTCCTCGCTGACGATACGTACCGTATCGGACGAATCGTTGCCGCCAATGTAAAAGAAGTGCTCGATCTCATGCGCGCGCAGCACTTCGAAGATGGCGTGACAGTATTTTGCGTCCGGCTTGTCGCGCGTCGAGCCCAGCGCCGATGATGGCGTCGCGGCCACCAGTTCCAGGTTGTGGCTGGTTTCCTGCGTCAGGTCGATGAAGTCTTCGTTGACGATGCCGCGCACGCCATGGCGCGCCCCGTAGACCCGTTCCACCTTGTGATGACGTCGCGCCTCCAGCGCTACGCCCACCATCGACTGGTTGATCACCGCGGTGGGTCCGCCGCCTTGGGCGACCAATATTTTTCCCGATGCCATGATTCCCCCTTGTTTTGCCTGTGAGCAGCATTGTGCCGAGTTGGGGCCCGGAGGGGATAGTGTCGTTGGAAGTGCGCCGTGTTTCAGGTTAGCGCGTAAATGATGGGTAACGGCATCGATGCTGCGCCCCCGCACCATGCGTGCGCGAAGCCCGGGCTCGTCAGCCCCTGCCTGGTTTGCTGCGGATGCTGCCGCGCCGCTTGCCGCCCGTGCCGGTGTGGAACATGCGGGTGATCTCTTCAAGGCAGGTGTGGGCAGCAGATTCGCCGATGGTAGCGGCGATCGCCGTCATGAGGTCGGGGCGCAGATACCACAACGCGTCCAGGTCGTGGGCAAACAGCACCTTGCGTTCAATCGCGCTGTTCTTGCCATCCAGGCTCTGTTCGATCGCCTGCAACATGGCCTTGCGGATGTCTTCCTGACGCTCACTGGGCTGCTCGGCAGGCTGGTGGGCCATCCAGCCAAAAAAACTGTTTCGCAAACTCGTCTTGGCCCTACGCATGCCTACTCCCTCTGACCGTTACATGAAAGGCAAGCCCCTTGCCAAGAAAGGCGATCATCCACCATTTGCGGCTCCACCGCCACTGGCAGGTGTAACAGAATTTCAGCCAGCCGCAGGCCCTGCAGACGTTATCGGCAAGCAATCCTGGGGCTGAACCTACCGTGGACTGGGCGCAGCGCTGCCCCAACGACATCCATGCCTGGGGCGGGCAAAGGGTCGACCGAGGGGCCGCACGGGGTTGCCGACGCACAGGCGCGCCGTGCCGACAGCGGGTGCGGCCTTTCTCCTACAGTGCCCTGGAGCGTCGGCTGTTAAAAAGGTGAACAGTGACAATTCTTATCCCTTCCACATTTGTGAATCGGGCTTCCCGCCCTTCGATTCGCGTATTGACGGTCAACATGCACAAGGGTTTCGGCTTCCTCAACCGCCGGTTCATCCTGCCTGAGCTGCGTAGCGCAGTGCGTGCGGTGCAGGCCGACCTGGTGTTCCTGCAAGAGGTACAGGGAGACCATGCGGGTCATGCACACCGCAGGGCCGACTGGCCGGAGGTGCCGCAGTACGAGTTTCTGGCCGATGAGATGTGGCCGCAGTTCGCGTACGGCCGCAATGCGGTCTATCCGCAAGGCCACCACGGCAACGCCTTGTTGTCGAAGTATCCGATCGTGCACTATCAGAATCTTGATATTTCGATCGAGGGTCCCGAGCGCCGCGGCATGCTCCATTGCACATTGGCCGTGCCGGGCTTTGGCGACGTGCATGCCGTGTGCGTTCATCTCGGCCTGATCGAAGACCACCGCCGCCGGCAGCTCGACATGTTGTGCGCTCTGGTCAACGACAGTGTTCCGCCCAAGGCACCGGTGGTCGTGGCTGGCGACTTTAATGACTGGCGTTGCAGAGCCAGCGAACACCTGGCGAAGTCGGCCGGACTGCACGAGGTATTCCAGATGGTGTACGGGCAGGCTGCGCGGACGTTCCCCGCGCGGCTGCCGCTGCTGCGACTGGACCGCATTTACGTGCGCGGTGCCGGCGCGCACGCGCCCATGGTGTTGCCGCGTGCGCCTTGGTCCCATTTGTCAGACCATGCGCCACTGGCGGCGGAGATCGACCTGTGAAGCCGCCTTCACGCTGGGTCGGGGGCAACGCGGTGCAACTGCTCGAAAACGGGGAGGAGTACTTCCCGGCGGTGTTCGAGGCCATCGCCAGCGCCCGCGAAGAAGTGCGGCTGGAGACCTTCATCCTGTTCGAGGACGAGATCGGGCAGCAACTGCATGCCGCCTTGGTCAAAGCGGCGCAGCGCGGGGTGCGCGTTGACCTTTTGGTCGATGGGTACGGAACGTGTGACCTGACACCCGAATTTGTCGATGGGCTGACGCGGGTCGGCGTCAAGCTACGGGTATACGACCCGGCCCGGCGCATCTGGGGTGCGCGCTTCAATGTGTTGCGCCGCATGCACCGCAAGATCGTCGTCATTGACGGGCGGCAAGCCTTTGTCGGCGGCATGAACTTTTCGCAGGACCATATGCGTGCGTTTGGACCCTTGGGCAAGCAAGACTACGCGGTCCAGGTGCGAGGCCCGATCGTGGCCCATATCCATCGTTTTCTGCGCGCGCAAACCGACCCCTCGCAGTCCGGGCGGCGGTCGGCAGCGCGCGCAACGGCAGCCGACGCCGCATCGAAAGAGACCCAGGGCTCGGCTGAGATGATCTTCGTGACCCGCGACAACCACCGGCACCGCAATGACATCGAGCGCCATTACCGTGTGGCCATTCGCGCCGCACGCGAACGGGTGGTGCTGGCCAATGCGTATTTTTTCCCGGGTTATCTTTTGATACGCCAACTGCGCCGCGCCGCGCGGCGCGGCGTGCATGTGGCGCTGATCCTGCAGGGCGAACCCGATATGCCGATCGTCAAGACGGCCGCCAGTCTTTTGTATGGCTATTTGCAAAGTGCCGGCGTGCATATCCACGAGTACCGCGAACGACCGCTGCATGGCAAGGTTGCGGTCATCGATGGCCGTTGGGCCACCGTGGGGTCCAGCAACCTGGACCCGCTGAGCCTGGTGTTCAACCTCGAGGCCAACCTGGTGATCCGGGACTCCGCATTTGCGCAACACCTCGATCAGCAGCTGGAGCATCTCATCACCCGGCAGTGCAAGGCCATCGAGCCAGAACCGGCACCACCGGCCTGGGCTCTTTGGCGGCCCATGCGCGCTTTCCTGCTGTACCACCTGCTCAGTGGCTACTCGCGCTGGTTCGGCTGGCTGCCACACCGTGCGCCGACGATTCACCTGGCGGGCGCGCGCCAGCGTGACGGCGCAGCAGCTTTGAATGCAACAACCGATGGCGCGAGTTGACGGTAGCAAGGCGCCGACGTTGGTTCAGCCGTCGGACAGCACTGAAAAGTCGGGCGGCTGGTGGCCATGGTTGCGCCGTGGTCTGACGCTGGCTTTTTTTGTTGTGGTGGCGGGTTTGCTGGTGCGCTTTGGCAGTGCCGTGGAATGGGACGGCGTCTGGCGCTCTGCGCGCGCCCAAGCGCCAGCGACCCTGTTGCTGGCCGCCGGGCTGGCCGTCATGAGCCACGCCCTGGTGGCATCGTATGACCTGATCGGCCGTCATGTAACCGGCCATGGCTTGTCGGTGCCGCGGGTCTGGCTGGTGGCGTGGGTATCGTATACGTTCAACCTGAATCTCGGTGCGCTGGTCGGTGGTGCCGGATTTCGCTGGCGGCTGTATTCGCGCCTCGGTCTAGACACTGGCGTGATCGCACAGGTGTATGCGTTGAGCGTGGTGACGAACTGGCTGGCCTATCTGGTCTTGCTGGGGGCGACCCTGGCCTGGACGCCAATACAGCTGCCCGCAGATTGGCAACTGTCGCGCCAGGGGCTGACCGCACTGGGAATCTTCTTGCCGCTGCTGTCTTTGGCGTACGTGCTGGCGTGTGCATGCGCGACGCGTCGCCGATGGCAATGGCGCGGCCACACGCTCGCACTGCCTTCGGGCCGAGTTGCTGCGGTTCAGTTGTTGTTGTCGGCCATCAACTGGTCGCTCATAGCAGGCATTTTGTACATCTTGCTTGGGCAACAGATCGGCTATTCCCAGGTTTTGGCAGTGACCCTGCTGGCGGCGGTGGCAGGCGCGGTGACGCATGTGCCGGCCGGGCTGGGGGTGGTGGAAGCGGTGTTTGTCAGCTTGCTGGGTGCCCAGATGCCCCAGAGCGAGATACTGGCCGCGTTGCTGACCTACCGTGCCATTTATTATCTGGGGCCCTTGATGATTGGATCGGTTGCCTATGGCATCACCGAATTCCTGCTGCGCCAGCCTGACGGCCGGCCGGTAGGTGCGCCTCGCTGAGATGAAAGGCGCTGCCCAAGCCTGATACCCAATTCCATATCGACGCCGCTCTTGAACGGATGGTCGAGGGCCTGTATCGGCTTGCTGCTGCGCTGCCGTTACTGGTGTTGTCCGCGCTCCTGGTCTGGGTGGCCTGGTGGTTCGGCAACTGGTTGTCGCGCCGCGCGGTGTTCGAGCGCCTGGTTCGCCGCAATGCCTTTTTGCAATACCTGGGGCGCACCACGGTGCGCACGGTCGTGCTCGGCCTGGGCGTGCTCGCCGCCTTGGAGACCATGGACGCAACCGCACTGTTCGGTGCAGTGCTAGGCACAGCGGGCGTGTTCGGCCTGGCCCTGGGGTTCGCTTTCAAGGAAACGCTGGAGAACTATCTGGCTGGCATTCTGATGAGTCTGTGCCAGCCGTTCGCCCCGCACGACCATCTGGTCATCGACGGACATGAAGGCGTAGTGATCGCGATGACCTCGCGCGCGACGATTCTGATGACGCTCGATGGCAATCATTTGCGGCTGCCCAACGCGCTGGTGTCTCGCAGTGTGATGCTCAACTACACCCGCAACCCGAGCCGGCGGTTCGAGTTCGACGTGGGTGTCGGCGTGGGCGAGAACTTGCAAGAGCAGATCCGGCACGATCCGCGCGCCGATGCCTCGGCGGATCTGCTCGACGCGACAGCGCCCAAAGAGTAGCCGATGACTTTGCACACCGCTGCATTGCCGACGCCACCGGCCAGGAGGCACACATGCATCTGACCGATTGGTCGAAAAGCTATGTACTCTTCCTGCTGCGGCGCATGTTACGACGCTCGAAACGGTGGCAGCCGCGCAGAAGCATTCCGAGCGCGCTACGGTACCGCTCAAGGTTTGAATTTCGGCCCGAGCGGGCGCAGCCGAATCCCCTTGGCCAATCGGGTCCAGCCAAATGCGCTGGGGTCGTGGATCATCGGCCCCGGTGCCATGGCAACCAGAATTTCCTGCGCAATTGGCGTGAAGTCGGCGCGAAAGTGGACCGAACTCTTGTTCACCAGAATGCCTTGCTCGGTCGGCTCGATGCCAACGAACCGGTACAGCTGCTGGTCGGCCAGTTGTGTCTTGTTGCTGACCACGACGATACGGATGCCGTCGATCGATAGGCAGGCGCAGGGACCGAGTCGCGCGGTGGCACCGCGCATGAACGGACCTTGGCACAGCACATTGCCATCGGATAGCTGTTCGACGCGAAAACGGGCGTGCAGCGGCGCATCTCCCTGGACGCCGGATTTTCCTCCCAGCGCCAGCGTGACCGTGGCACCCGGGCCGGCGTGGTGTGCAGCTTGCGCAGCCTGGGCATCGGCCATCAGTCCGAGCGCCACGCCACGGCCCAAGCGGCCCGCGCCCTGGGCCAGCAAGGCCCGCAGCATGCCGGTGGTGTCGGAGTCGCCGCCGGCACCCGGGTTGTCTTGTGTGTCGGCGATCACCACCGGCCGGGTGGACCGTGCAGCCACGGCCATCGCATGCCGTACGGCGGCATCGGCGGAGTAGACCGGCGCATCGAAATCGCCTTCCCGCGACGCCACCAGTTGCTCCAGTGCCGTCACGGCGTCCTGCGCGCTGGCGGCTGTCGTGCCGTAGGCAAACACTACCGGACCGCATTCCGGAAAATCGGCCGCCGGAAATCCGGGTGTGAATGACACGCTGGGCACCTGTGCCGATTCAAGCCCGGACAGAGCCCGGTAGATCGCGCGGCCAGGTTCGAGATCGGTCGATTGGGAGGCCAGTGGGATCAGAAACGGCAATCGCCGCACCGCACAGTGCGGCCTGGCCATGCCACTTTCGCGCTGCGCCAACGCAAACGCGGCGCGAGCACCGGTTTCGGCCATGTCGATATGCGGATAGGTGCGGTAGGCCACCATCAGATCGGCGCAGTCGAGCATGCGCTGGGTCACGTTGGCATGCAGATCCAGGCTGGCGACGATTGGCGCGGCCGGCCCGACCACTGCGCGCACCCGTGCCAGCAACTCGCCTTCGCCATCGTCCAGGTGCTCGGTCACCATGGCACCGTGCAGATCCAGGTAGACCGCGTCGGGTCGCGCGTCGCGAATGCCCTCGACGATCATCGTGGCGATGCGCTCGAAGGCATCGCGCGTCACATGCGCCGATGGCTCCGCTGCAGCCCAGGCCGTGGGCAGCAACTGGTGTCGGCTGCCCTGGAAGTGCTCAATGAAGCCGGCAATCGGAAGGTTGCGCGCGACCATGGTCTCCATAATCTCGCCGCCGCGGCACAGACCCGGCCAGCCGCCGCCCCGGGCAAAGTCGGCGAAAGCCGCCCGTGATGGCGCAAAGGTATTGGTCTCGTGCTGGAAACCGCCGATGGCAATACGCATGCCGGATTCTCCTGAGAGTCCTATCGCGGCGCATGGCGCGCACGCATGGCCCTATCCTAACGGGACGCGCTTGACCCCGCGCGCCCGGGCAGGTCGAGATCGATTGCAGCGATCGTCACTGTCAGGACGACTGACCTGTCCTGGCGTCCATGGTGCCTTCTGAGAGGGGCCGCTGCGGTTGGCGCACGCTCAGAGCACACACACGCTGACACAACAGGCGGCGAAAGGCGCTGGCATTGGCAGCCGAGCTGGCGTTTGCAAAGTGGTTGCGCACCAGGGTATGGTTGTGCGGTGACGCGACCAAGGGAACCCCGGCACCGTAGATGCGTGCCGCACCGGCCACTACGCCCAGATGGGGCCCGAATCGGTCGGCCACCGCATCCGACACCTCGGGTGCCAGGCAGGCGACATGGGCCAGGCCGCGCACCGACGTTGCCAGCCCGGCGGGGTCGACACCGTAAAAGCGCGTGCCCGGTCGATTGCCAAGCGCGATGATCGGCAGGTGGCGCTCCGGCGATGCAACATGCTCCAGGAAGCGGGACAACTGCTGTGCATCGGCAACCAGCCGCGGCGTACCCACCACGGCGACGGGCCCGTCCATCAGGTTGAGCTGCTCCACCCAGCTGCCGAGCAGGCGTGGCGGAGCCACGACCAATGGCGCATCGGGTAACGCGGTACAAGCTGTTTGCAATGCCAGCATGGTTGCGTCGCCATCGTGGTCGACCTCGACGTGGGTGACCCAGCTGCGCGTGCCGTGGCGTTCGTCGAAGCTGACCGTCAACGACCATGCGCCGTCCGCCTCGCTGGAGGCGACCAGGGACTGCCCCGGTGCGCTGCGGGCATAGTGATGCGACTCCATAGCTGAGGCAGAAGGCAACAGGCGTGGCCATTTGCTGGCCACCCATTGCCAGGCCAGATCGCGGGCAGCACGACAAATGTCGCCCGGTTGCGGCGCTGCCCGCAAGCGCGCCCGCACCACCAGGTGCGGCGCGCGGGACTGACCGATGGCATGACTGCGATGGGGAATGGGAGATGAATGCATGTCGATCGGTGCGCGCCCAGAGTTTTGGCGGCGAAAGGCCGCAGGACGCGCAAGTATCGCGCACGCAAAATGCGGGCCATCGCGCCGGCACGCCAACGGTGCATGCAGCGCTGGCGTCTTTCAATGGAACAATGGGCCTGTCCCGCCGGTCTCAACGCGGCGGCGGCAGCGGATCCCTCAGCGCACGGTGCCATAGCCAGGGCAAGCCGCGCTCGAAGTCGGGGCGCGCACCGATCTGCTCGATCCGGGACAAGGGCAATGGCGGGCTTTGGCGCTGCGCCACCGCAAACGCGAAGACGTAGGCCGGCTCCTGCCCCATACGCAAGTCGGTGATCAGCACCTTGGAGCCATCCTGGTGCAGCTTGTAGAAGCCCTTGCTGAAAGCGATGATGCGTTGCACGCCATCGATGGGCGGAAGTTCCTCCGCCAGTGCCGCACCTCGATCGAAGCGGTCAAATTGGACCGTGGGTTCGGCGTCGAGCAGCGAGTAAAAACCTTCATGGTAGTGATCGCCCTGCATCGCCAGCACGCGCCACAATACGGTGTTGAAGGCCGTCGGCGACACCAGTACGCGGTCTGCTGCGATGCCTTGCCGGGCTAGCGACGAGTGAGCGATGGATTCGACATGCTGCTGCGCTGCGAACGTCCATCCCAGATAGGCCGTGCTCAGCAACAGTCCGGCGGCGTTGGCCTGCAATCCACGGCCACGGCCGCGACGCACCAAGGCGTAGACGGCACCAAACAGCAGCGGAAGCGTGTAGAGCGGATCGACGATGAAGATGCTGCCCACGCCGAAGGGATGGTTCGACAACGGCAACGCGAGTTGGGTGCCATAAACGGTCATGGCATCGAGCAGCGGATGGGTTACCAACACCAGCCACATCGCCAGCCACCAACGCCGCCAGAGGGCCCATTCACCGCTCAGGCGCGCCACCAGTGCCGCGAACGGTAACGAGAACAGGGTCAGCCAGAATGGGGCATGGGTCTGTGCACGGTGCAGCACCATGTTGCGGATCGGATCGCCGTAGTCGATGAACACATCCAGATCGGGCAAGGTACCGGCCAGAGCACCCCATGCGGCGGCTTTCCACACGGCCGTGCGTCGGCCCATCACCGCGACGCCGACGGCCGCGCCCAACGCAATCTGCGACAAGGAATCCATGCGCGGCATTCTGCCAGCCATAGGATTCCCGCCGCAAGTTGGGGTGATGGGCCCCGGTCCGTGATGCGCCCATACAATGATTTTGGGAGCATTGTCCAGACTGCTCCAAGATGATGGGAGTCAATGGGTGAATCAATGACGAACTCCGGCACGTGTTACGCCAAGACACCTGAGGAAATGGATGCCGTCCGCAATCGGACCCATGGACTCAGTCCAAGGGCGCGGCAATTGCTGATCATGATGGACGGCAAACGCGATGTCGCGTCGTTGCAGCTAATCTTTCCGAGCGATGTCCTGCCTGGCTTGTTGGTGCAACTCACCGATGCAGGTTTGGTGCTTCTGGTGCCGCAACGGGCGCTGTCTGCATCCGATGAGCCCGCTGCAACGTTGTCGGCGTCGCTGCCGGCTCCGCTATCAACCATCGCGGTTGGGCTTGGCGACGAAGACCCTATTGAGCTGGGTCAGATCTTCATGATCAATCTGGCCAAACGCATCCTGGGTGTCGCGGGCGATCCCATCATTGCCAGACTGCGGGCGGCAACCGACGTGGCCGGACTGCGCGACCTCTATCTCGAGTGGCGCAGCACCATCAAACAGGCACCTGGCGGCTTGCTGCGCCTCAAAGAGCTGGAAAAGAAATTGTCCAAGGTGCTGGGGGAGTTGCCGAATCCATGACTATTGCCGCTGTTCCCACGCAAACCGTGCTGACGCCCATAGAGGCCCGCGTGCTGGGTACCTTGATGGAGAAGGCCCGCACAGTGCCCGACAGTTATCCGATGTCGCTGCATGCCTTGCTTGCCGGCTGCAACCAAAAGACCAGTCGCGAACCGGTCATGGCATTGGACGAAGCGTCGCTGGCGGCAGCCATCGACAACCTGCAGTCGCTCGAACTGGTACGCCAGAGCCATGGTGGACGCACCGCCCGATTCGCGCACAACTTCCAGCGGGGCATGGATGTGTTTGAGCAATCCGCAGTGCTGCTGGGCATGTTGATGCTGCGGGGTCCACAGACCGCCGGTGAACTGCGTCTTAACACCGAGCGTTGGTATCCGTTTGCCGACATCTCGTCGGTCGAGGGCTTTCTGGAGGAGATGCAGGACCGATCGCCCGACAAGGGCGGCCCACTGGTCATGAAGTTGCCGCGCGCGCAAGGCGCACGCGAGCAACGCTGGGCGCATCTGTTGTGCGGCCCGGTTGATATTGCTGCGTCAGCGCGCAGCGATAGCGCAACCATCGATGTGCCAGACGCCGCAGCGCGTATCGCGCGACTCGAGAGCGAAGTGGCCGCGCTCAACCGCACGGTCCAGCGTCTTTGTACGGAGCTGGGCGTTGCACTGGCGCAGGACGGGGATGTGGCCTGAACGGGCAAGACCTTACATCGTCATCGACGGGCTGTCCGGGCGGACAATCGGACTTGGTTGCAAGGAGCGAACATGCGTCGTCTGTTTGTGGGACTGCTGGTGGCTGTGGCGAGCGCGAGCGCATGCGCCGATTGGGTCAAGGTGGGTGAATCGATGAATGGCAAGGTCCTGCATTACCTGGACCCGGCGACGATTCGCAAAGAGGGCACCGTCATGCGGGTGGTAACACTGACCGATTTTGTGGAGCCGCAGGTGATCTCGGACACGCAGCGTTTCCTCTCGGTGAAGATGCAGGATGAATTTGACTGCGCCACCCAAACCGGTCGGCACCTGAGCCTCACGGCGCTGGCGGGCAATATGGGCTCCGGGCCGGTGGTTGCCACCGAGCCTGGTCCGGCGGATGTACGCAACGTCCAGCTCAACACGGCCGATGAGGACCTGATGAATTTTGTCTGCGCTCGTAACTGACTGCTCAAACCGTGGGCCGATGCGGCCGGGCCATATCCTACGCATATCCAAGCGGGGGTGGCTGCGTCCAGTGGAACGGCATAAGCGTTTGACGCGCGCCGCAGTTCGTAGGACGATGGAGCCTCACAGAAAGGAGATCATCGTGCCCCATACACAATACCATCCCCATGATGTTCCCACGCCCGAGCCTGATGATGCAGACGCCAATCTCCCGGTGGATGCGCGGTCGGACGGGTTGGTAGCACCTGATATTTCCGACGACCCGGAACATGACAGACTGATCGATCCGGAAGATTGAGCGCAGAGCGTGCGCTCGACGTGATATCTGTCGCTGAAAGTTATTACGGTCACACCACGACCGAGTGCCAGCGCGCAAGCGGTGCGCACAGAAAACCTGAAAGGCATTTTTATATGGACCGAAGACATCTCATGACTCTGCTGGCCAGTATGGGCTTGGCCAAGAGTGCTGAAGCGGCTGCTCCGGCTGCTTCGGCAACCAAGATAGAACCCGTGCGTCTGACCGATGCGCAGTGGAAACAGCGCTTGTCGCCAGCCCAATACCGCGTGTTGCGCAAAGAGGGCACCGAGCCGCCTGGCTCCAGCGCGTTGGACCGTGAAAAGCGTGTTGGCATCTACCAGTGCACTGGCTGCAATCTGCCGCTATTCGCGTCAAGTACCAAATACGACAGCGGTACCGGGTGGCCCAGCTTCTACCAGCCGCTGCCTGGCGCATTGGGAACGAAGACCGACTTCAAGATGCTGCTGCCGCGCACCGAATACCACTGTGCACGCTGCGAAGGCCACCAGGGCCATGTCTTTAGCGACGGCCCGCCACCGACGGGCAAACGCTATTGCAACAATGGCGTTGCGCTGACGTTCGTGCCCGATGCCGGCTGAGGATTGCCAACGCGATGCACCGCCGTTTGCTCGTCGTGCTGCTGGCCCTGGTGGTGCAGGCTGCGCACGCCTGGGGCGTGGACGGGCACCGTGTTGTTGCCGAACTGGCTTGGGCGCAGTTGACACCGCCCGTACGAGCCGCTGCAGGCCGTTTGTTGGCCCAAGAGCCTGGTGCCACACTGGTATCAGTGGCGAGCTGGGCTGACGACAACCGTGACGATGCCACCCGGCCGTGGCACTTTATCAATTTTCCCCGGGGAACCTGTTCCTACGACCCGTTGCGAGACTGCCCGGACGGCCAGTGCGTGATTGGGGCGATCGAGCGGCACATGGACGTGCTGGCATCCGACGCACCCGATGCGCAGCGGCTGGTTGCGTTGAAGTACGTCGTGCATCTGGTTGCCGACCTGCACCAGCCATTGCACGCCGGCCACGCCGACGACCGCGGCGGCAACCGTTACCAGGTGCAGGCGTTCGGCAGCGGCACCAACCTGCACGCGCTATGGGACACCGGCTTGCTGCGCGAGCGTAATCAGACCACCCGCATGCTGGTGCATACGCTCAAGACGCTGCCGACACCCGCACAGGCGCAGAACCTGGATCTGGCCGATACAGCACGGGAGTCCTGCCAGATCGTCGCCATGCCAGGGTTTTATCCGCAGCGCAACCTGCCCGATGATTACGCTGCGCGCTTTGCCCCTGTTCTGGATCGACAACTGGTGTTGGCGGCAGCGCGGCTGGCGGGGTGGCTCAATCGCGTGCTGCGGTAGGTGCCAGCCAACCGGTATTGATGCGTCTTCAGTGTGAGCCGCTCCGATTTGTCGGTGACCTTGGCGCAAAGCCGCGATCCTGATCAACCGGTGCTCGCGGTGGTGGTGCCAATGCCGTCCAGATGCATGGGTTGGCGCGCTCGCTCGTCTTCCTTGGCCGATTGTTCGAGCAGTTTGGCGCAGGGCACAGCGTGGCACACCAGCACGGCCTTGCCTGTGGCATCTACGCCATGCAAGGCGACGACCTTCTTCGCCAAATCGATCTCGACCATTGCGATTTGGCGCCACCCTGAACATGGGTGGCGGATAAACGCTTTTCGCTAAGCCATTCGCAAAATGCTGCACTTTGTCTTGTGAGCTGCTGTGCGACAGCGGGCAGCGGGCAGCGGGCGCGCCGGACAGAAGCTGCTGAAGTCGCTGCCCGGCGACTGAGGCTCATCAGGCGCTGGCCGCCTCGGCTTGTGCAGCACCACACGCGCCTCCTCTGCCTGGATCGCCACCGCCAGCGTGCCCGAGACGTACGCGCCGAGGCCCCCTCCACCGGGCGCTGGCGGGGCGCGAAGTGCGCGCCGTTAACGGGCGCACCCTGCACGCGGTCGATGCGGAAGGTGCGCCAGTCGTCGCGCGCCGTGTCCCAGGCCACGAGGTACCAGCGGCTGCCGGCGTGCACAAGGCCCTGCGGCTCCAACCGTGCGCGTGCTGCTGCGGCTCCGCACGTCGCGGTAGGCGAAACCCAACTGCAGTTGGTCGCGGCAGGCCGCCGCGCGCGTGGCGAGCACGTTGGCATCCACTGTGGGCCCCATGCGCTGCAACGGCAGGAAGGCCGAGCGCAGGGGCTCGGTGCGGCGGCGCAGGCGCGCGGGCATCACCTGCGCCAGCTTCACCAGCGCACGCAACGAGCTTTCT
>Ga0105045_10001146_pt1 | contig 21277 bp, 22 predicted proteins | sample MAT02_FD_78089 | JGI IMG/M metagenome (GOLD analysis project Ga0105045, IMG submission 78089) | Freshwater microbial communities from Lake Fryxell liftoff mats and glacier meltwater in Antarctica - MAT-02 (megahit assembly) | ecosystem: Environmental > Aquatic > Freshwater > Ice > Liftoff... | reverse complement strand
GCGGCGCCGTTGCGCTCCAGGTAGTCCTTCATGTGCGCATGCACCTCGCGCAACTCATCGGTGAGTTGTTCGCGGGTGGTGGCCAGGGAACCCACCCGGATCATGCGGTGCACGCCGACCATGCCCTGGATGTCGCGATGGTCGCCGGCCGCCAGGATCAGCACGCAGGCACTGTGGCAATGGCTGCCCTCCTCCACCCGGATGGTCCAGCGCGAGGCGCCGATGGCATCACCGGCCTTCATGGCGTCTTCGACATGGCCGCCGGCCGAATCCAGGTCGAGGTAGCGCCGGCGGATGTCCAGGCGATCGGCCAAGGTTGCGACGCGCTCGACCAGGGCGGTGAAGTCGGTGGCGATCTTGCCGACGTAGCGCAGTCGCACCAGGCCAGTGTCGCGGCAGGTGGCCAGTGCCGCCAGCACGGCCGGGTGGGAGAGTTCGCGCACGACCACGCCATGGCTGGCCGCTTCGGCCTCGTTGGTCAGCACGCCGCTGGTCTCGCCTCCCGCCAGTGGCTGGGCAAGACTGCAGTAGACGGTCGCCTGGCCCGATACCAGTTCAATCGCCGGCCAGTCGGTACCTTCCAGCGATACCGGCGCGCGCAGCTGAGGTTGCGCTGGGCCGCCACTGAGCGCGCCACCCCCGCTGCCATTGACCGGGGCATCGATGACTGTCTGCACAGGCGCGGGGTCCGCTGGCTGCCGGCAGCCGGCCAGTGATCCAACCAGGAGCAGAATCAGCAGTGTGCGGTGGGGTTGGGGCATCGGGTTCCAGTTCGGGGTCGAATCGCCGACCTCGACACCTCGCACACGGTTGCGGGAGTCCGATGAGGGCTGCAGCCAAGTCTAGTGGCATGGCGGCGGACCCAACCCAATGTGTCATGAACTACGCAGGGACTTGCACCGAAGGTGAAGCCGAGGCAACGGCACTGGGGCAACTGTTACTGCCTGCCGGGTCGCTTCAGCGGGCCGCCATTTGCCGCAGCAGCACGGCGGTGCCCTGGGCAAGGTGGAGTACGTCATCGGCGGAGACATGCACGCTGACCGCAGGCAGGTCGACGATGTGCTCGGCGCGGGTCGGCGCCTCGAACGCCACGTCGGCAGCGTCCGGCCGCACCGTCACCGTGTCCAGGTCGACGATCCGGTTCGCCTGGTGGAACGCGAGGTCAGCCGCGTCGGGACGCACCGTCATGACCGGCACCTCGATCACTGCGGCAGTGGTTGCAGGCTCGACCTGGCGGGCTTGCGGCGACTGTGCAGCCAACAGTGCCGATCCGGCGCAGGCGAGAAACAGGGCAGCGGCGAGCGGCAGGAAGGACTGGGTGTTCATGGTGTGACGCCTCTTTAGTGTCGTTGTTGGGTGGTGTGGTAGTACTGTAGAACACCTAATCAGAGGGGTCAAGTCGAGGGCGGCACCCGTGGGCGCCTTGTTTATCCAGCGTTCATTTTGTCGAGGATGCACCGCTTGCGCCGGGCCCGGGGACCGTGCAGCCGCGAGGCAGGCCCGTACGTCCCTCACACCATCAACACGGGCGCTAGGCCAAGACTGGCATCGGCAGCCACACGGCCAGCCAGGAGCGCAATATGTCCATCGTCCTCAACGCGTCACAACCCGGTGATGTCACGGTCAGCGTCGACGGACCCGACGAGTTGCACTACTGGAGCGGACGCCTGCAGGCCTCCGCCGCCCAGATCAGGCTGGCCATCGATGCGGTTGGCGACTCTGCACCGCGGGTGGAAGCGTGGCTGCGTGAGTCGCGTGGACCTGGCGTGGTCAGGCAGGACGGCAAATGGACGTTCCTGCAGTCGGCGGTCCGCAACCTGATGTTCTTCGCCACCGGCCTCTGCGGTGGCAGCCTGCTGGGCTGAACAGCGCGCCAAGCCTGGTCCAGCCAACCCAAGGAACGATCACATGCAGAATCCGAATCCCGGCCAGGACCCGCAACAGCCGCCCACCGGAATTCCCGGCCAGGTACCCAACCCGGGACACGATCCGCTGCCTGACCAACCCATCGATCCGCTGCCCGACCGGCCCACCGATCCGGCGCCCGGCCAGCCCATCGACCCGACCCCGGACCGCCCCACCGATCCGGTGCAGTTCCCCAGTCACAGTGACAACGCCGACGTGGAGCACGGCGATCCGCTTGGCACCCCCGGCAGCGTCATTCCGTAGCCAGCGGGCTTTGCGAGCGCTAGTCCGCGTACAGGGCCTCGTAGCCCGCGCGGTCCACGCGGGCCAGGCCCATGGCGTCGAACTGGGCCCACATCGGCCGCCAACGTGACCCATCCCGCAGCAGCGGCCCCACCAGCCGCGGGCAGGTGTCGGCGATGATCGCATCCATCAAGTCACTGGCCGGCTCACCGGTATGCAGATGCCACAGGCGGGCGGCGTGGGCCGGATCGTCGCGACACAGCGCCGCGCCGCGCCCGACCAGCTCGCACACCCGGGCCACCACTCCGCGGTGTTGGCGCAGGAAGGCCAGGCCAGTGAACAGCTCCAGCGCGGAGAAGTTCTGCAGGCCTACCTGGGCACTGTCGATGAAGGCGACGTCCAATCCGGCCAGGCGCGCTTCCACGCCCTCGAAATTGGCGAAGCACAGCCATGCACCGTCGTAGCCCGCCTGCAGGTTCTCGAGATGGGCGAAACCGGCGCTTTCGATCGAGACCTGGGAAGGCGAGAAATCGGCACCCTGCTGCGTGGACCAGCGCGACAGGATCTCGATCGCGATCGCATCGGTGACCCCGCCAGCCACCGGTGAAGCCAGGCGCACATGGCCCCCCTGCAAAAGCCGTTCACCCGCCTGCCGGTGCAGCAGGATCCCGCCGTCGGTCTCGAAGAAGCAGCCCAGCGCGGCCAGCCCGGGACGCGGCGCGTCGACCATGTGCAGCGGCTCGTTGCAGGAGAAGGCGATCTCACCGGCGACCGTTGCCGCCAGGCCATCGTAGTGGTCGTCTGGCGCAACCAGCTCGAGTTCCAGGCCTGCATCACGATACCAGCCCAGTTCGATCCCTGCGATCATCGGCAGGTGGTCGGGGTTGAGGAACCACTCCAGTCCCAGTTGCAGCTTCATCGCGGGCACCAAGCCGGGCGCCCCTTGGGGAAACCCGGCATACCGCACCCTTCGGCGTCGCCCATGGTCTTGTTCATGGCTCTTGTTCCTTGATGGCAGCTGCAATTGTTCTCTGAAGCCGTGTTGCAGGCAAGTGAACCACAAGCTTGGGTCAGGGGCTGTCGGGACTGCTTCGATCACGCAGCATTGCCACGGCCCAAAACACAATGGGGACCCAACTGCGGCAAGGCCGATGCGTGAGCTCCAGGGAACCGCCAGCCGAACAGCGCCGCACCCGTTCGAGTGAGGTGCACAGGCGGCTGGCCGGGGCCGACCGCCACGTGATGCTGTCGCGCGAGCGCCTGCGCACCCGGCTCAGTCTGCACCAGCCACGCCAGATCGCCACCTACCGGGGTTTGGACGACGGGCACGTGGTCACACTGGCTGGGCGGGTGCTGGCTGACGGCCCGGCCGCCATCCCCGAAGATGACCACGACTGGTTCGACAACCTGGTCACTACCTATCGTCGCTTCCGCAGCCGCTACCTGGCCGACGTCGAGCTGCGCGTGGAGTACGGCGGCCACCAGGCGCTGGCGCGCAGCGGCGCGGATGGGTACTACGAGATCGAACTGCCCTCGCCTGTGTTTGCAGACGACACCTGGGTGCAAGCGCGGGTTTCGCTGGCCGACGACAGCATCGTCGCGGAGCAGCCGGTGCTCAGGGTCCCGCAGGGCAGCGGCATAGGGATCATCTCCGACATCGACGACACCATCCTGCACAGCGGCATCAACGACTGGCGTACCGTGGCCCAGCTGACCTTCCTGCACAACGCACGTACCTGCAAGCCGCTGCCCGGGGTGGCCGCGCTGTATGCGGCTTTGCAGGCGGGCGGCAGCGGCACTGCGAAGCACCCGGTGTTCTATGTGTCGAGTTCGCCATGGAACCTGTACGACCTTCTCGACGACTTCATGGACCTCAACGACATCCCACCAGGGCCGATATTCCTGCGCGACGTGCGCACCTTCTTCGGCCCGGGCGGACACGAGCACAAGCTGGAGCGGACCCGTTCGCTGATCCAGCGCATGCCGCAGCTGCGATGGGTGCTGATGGGCGACTCCGGGCAGGATGACGCCGAGCTCTATGCCGAAGCGGCGCGCGAGTTCGGCGGGCGCATCGCCGCGGTGTACATCCGCGATGTCGAACCACACGCCCCGAGCAGGCGCGACGGCGGAGTGGACCGGCACATCGAGTCGATCGCCGGCACCGGCGTGCCGATGTTGCGGGTAGTGGACAGCACCGAGGTGGCCCGTCATGCCGCATCCCTGGGGCTGGTCTGCGCCGCGGCGATGGCCGGGGTTGCCGCGGACGTCGAGCTGGACCGGGAGCGACCCAGCGTAGGCGAGGCAGCCGTGGACGAAGCGCTCACAGCGGGCTCCAGGTCCTGAGCCGTATGCGCGCTGGATGCACGCTGTGTGCACCTGGCGTGGGCTGCAAGTGATGCGGCCAGCCCTCGTATGATTGGCGCATGGACTTCGACCCCCGCGCCATCATCCACCTGTTCCTGCACGCGCTGGTGCCTCTGGCGGTGGCGCGGGTTTTCTTCCGCCAGCGCTGGCGCAGCGCGTTCGCGTGGATGCTGGCCGGCTGGCTGATCGACATCGACCACCTGTGGGCGAACCCGGTGTACGTGGCTGATCGCTGCAGCATCGGCTTCCACTTCCTGCATCGGCCACCCGCCATCGCGGTGTATGCGCTGATGCTGCTGCCCAGGCGCACTCGGCTGCTTGCCCTGGGCCTGCTGATCCACATCGGCCTGGACGCGGTGGACTGCGCGTGGATGCGCTGCTGCTGAGCGGGTTTGCGGGACAAGGGCATCGCGCCCGTGGAGCGCTCCTGCGGGCGGGCGTCGGAGCACGGCGCGTTGTAGCGGACCGGTAACGGGATTTGTGTTAGACCGGCTCTCCCGGGAGCGTGGCAGGATCCAATGGCTTATCGCCTTGCAAGCAGCGACCCGTCGGTGGAGTGCGCCATCCGGCGCATCGCCACCGAGCAGATCGCTGCCGCTGTACAGGCAATCGACGATCCGGCGGTCGAGCCCGGAAGCGCGGTCCACGAGATGCGAAAGGCCTGCAAGAAGCTGCGTGGACTGCTGCGCCTGGTGCGCTGCGAATTCAAGGACTACGCAGCCGAGAACGCGGCGTTTCGTGACATCGCTGCCCAGTCCTCCGGCCTGCGCGACGCCGATATCCTGATCGCCACCCATGAGGCGCTGGTCACGCGCTACGCAGGCCAGGTCGACCGCCGCTCGCTTGCCCCGATCCGGCGCCGCCTCGCCCTGCGCCGCAACGCCTGCGCCGCCAGGCAGGATCCCACCTCGCTGCTGTCCAGTTGCCGCAGCGACCTGCTGGCGGCAGCCGAGCGCGCGGGCCATTGGCGCCTGCAGGCCGAGGGCTTCGATGCGCTGCAAGGCGGCCTGCACAAGACCTTCGCCAGGGCTCGCAAATGCATGCACGAGGCCCGCGAATCACCCTCTGCCGTGAACCTCCACCAGTGGCGCAAGCGCTGCAAGTACCACTGGTACCACGCGCGCCTGCTGCGGCCGATCTGGCCGGGCCCGATGCGCGCCCATGCGGGATGTGCGGGCGAGCTGGGCGAGGCCCTGGGCGAGCATCACGACCTGGCGGTCTTCATGCAGGTCATCAGTGCCGACGACGGCGCGTTCGGCAAGCCGGCGCCGGTCGAAGTGATGGCAGGGCTGGCCCGGGCGCGGCAAGTCTCACTCGAAACGGAGGCGTTCGCGCTGGGCGAGCGCCTGCTGGCGCAATCGCCCGCAGCGCTGTCCCGGAGTTGGGGCAGGCGCTTCGAAGCCTGGCAAGACAGCTGATCGTGCCGCAAGTCCCGCACCGGCGCGCTGGGGCGGTCAATGCCGCGGGGCCCAGGCACCCAGGCACCCGGCCAGGCGGCCGTCAACACTTCGTCACATTGGGCGGGCCTACTGCCAGCCAACCAGGATCAGACTCTCCGGATTGATCGCCAGCGACTCGCCCAGGCACTACCGCACGATCTGGATCTCGGACGTGCACCTCGGCACCCCGGGCTGCCAGGCCGACTACCTGCTGGATTTCCTGCGCAGCCACACCAGCGACACCCTGTACCTGGTGGGCGACATCCTGGATGGCTGGCAGCTGCGCAAGGGCTGGTACTGGCCGCAGGCCCACAACGATGTGCTGCAAAAGCTGCTGCGGTGCGCGCGCAAGGGCACGCGGGTGATCTACGTCCCCGGCAACCATGACGAGCTCTCGCGCCAGTTCGTCGGGCTCTCGTTCGGCGGCATCGAGGTGATGGCCGAGGACATCCACGTGACCGCCACCGGCAAGCGCCTGCTGGTCACCCATGGCGACCTGTTCGACGGGGTGATGCAGCACGCACGGTGGCTGGCGCGCCTGGGGTCCTCGGTCTACGACCTTCTGCTCAAGCTCAATGGCTGGATGAATGCGGTGCGGCGCCGGTTGGACCTGCCGTACTGGTCGATGTCGCAGTACCTAAAGCACCAGGCCAGGAGCGCGGTCAACTTCATCGCCGACTTCGAGCACGTGATGACCGAGGAAGCGCGCAGGCGCGGTTGCGACGGGGTGGTGTGCGGGCACATCCACAAGGCCGAGATCCGGCTGGTGGACGGGGTGCTTTACTGCAATGACGGCGACTGGGTGGAGAGCCTGAGCGCACTGGTCGAGGAGCACGACGGAGAACTTAGCCTGGTGCACTGGCACCAACGCCTGGTGCGCCTCCCTGGCGAGGGCAGCGCCGATGAAGATGCCGCACCCGAAGACCGGCCCGCGTCCAGCGCCATGGCCGCCTGACCTCCCCGAGAGAACTCCCATGAAGATCATGATTGTCACAGACGCCTGGGAACCCCAGGTCAACGGCGTGGTGCGCACACTGAAGAACACGCGCGACGAGCTCGAAGCGATGGGCCACCGGGTCGATTTCCTGACCCCGCTGGAATTCAACACCGTACCCTGCCCCACCTATCCTGACATCAGCCTATCGCTGCTGCCCGGACGCAAGGTCCGCACGCGCCTGCGCGAGTTCGACGCCGACGCGCTGCATCTGGCTACCGAAGGTCCGCTGGGTATGGCGGCGCGTGCCTACGCGATCAGGCATGGCCTGCCTTTCACCACCGCCTACCACACCCGGTTTCCCGAATACGTGCATGCGCGCCTGCGCATCCCGCTGTCGTGGACCTACGCGTTCCTGCGCTGGTTCCATGGTCCTTCCAAGGCGGTGCTGGCCCCGACCGAAGTGGTCAAGCGTGACCTGGAGGAAGTGGGCTTCAGCAACGTGCAGCTGTGGTCGCGTGGCGTGGATCACCGCATCTTCCGCCCGCAGCCGGCCCAGAAGCTCGGCGCCGAACATCCGATCTTCCTGCACGTGGGCCGGGTGGCGGTGGAGAAGAACATCGAGGCCTTCCTCGACCTCGACCTGCCCGGCTCGAGCTGGGTGGTGGGCGAAGGCCCGGCGCTGGAAGGCATCAAGCGCCGCCATCCGCAAGCGCATTACCTGGGCGTGCTCAGCCAGGAGGAGCTGGCGCAAGTGTATGCATCGGCCGACGTGTTCGTGTTCCCCAGCCGCACCGACACCTTCGGGCTGGTGCTGCTGGAAGCGCTTGCCTGCGGGCTGCCGGTGGCGGCGTACCCCGTCACCGGTCCGTTGGACGTCATCGGTGATTCGAGCGCCGGCGCGCTGGACCAGGACCTGCGCGCCGCGTGCCTGCGGGCGGTTGTACTGAGCCGCGAGGACGCCGTACGACATTCGCGCCGCTACTCGTGGCGGACCGCGACCGAGCAGTTCGTCGGCCACCTGCATCCGCGCAGGCGCGATACGCTCGAGGATAGTCGCCTCATGGCGGATGTGCGGGCGGCCGGCGCTCAAGGGCAATAGACGGGCACGATGCACTTCACGCTGCGTAGTTCACACGCGCGGCACAAACATGAACTCGCACGCGTGCTTCATGGTCGGTCGCGTGCTGATACATCATGAACAGGATGACCTGCGTCCTGTCGCTTTTTTTTCACGGTTGCACAACGGCCAACTCGCTATGTTGACTGGAATGAAGCAACTTGCTCCTGGAATCAAAGCCTGGTTTCGATCCACGCGAACGGCTTCATTGGCGAGATCGATTCCAGACCGGGCAAGTCGAAGCTCCATTGCGAACCGGCGGCTCTCTGCAGTCGCGGGACGTCACGCAGGACATGCGACCAGACCGCCCCACTTCGACATACGCTTGCGGGGTTCCACACATGCAAAGGGCTCCCGGAGCCTTCAAGGAGAAAACCAATGCGCAACCATGAAACCAATCAATCCACCGGCACTGCCGACCTGTGCAGGCTGCACGACCTCGATCATTACAAGGTTGCCGATGGCGACCCGGACGTTCGCGGCTGGGACGTGAAGACCTCCGACGGCAAGTTTGCCGGCAAGGTGGAAGACCTGATCGTCGACACCAGCACCATGCAAGTGTGCTACCTGGACGTCGAGCTGGACCGCAAGGGCCTCCAGCTGAAAGAGGATCGACATGTCCTGGTGCCGCTGGCCAACGCACGCCTGGATGACGACAGCGACGACGTGTTGCTGGGCTCGCTGACCGCGACCGACGTCCTGCTGTTGCAGCCCTATGAACACGGCAAGCCGGTCGCGGCAGCCCGTACAGCCTCGCATGATCGCGACCGCGATCCGCGCGAGTTCTATGGCAAGCGTGGCGGCACCGGCGCGGTACAGAAGATGGTCCTGTCCGAGGAGGAACTGAGGGTCGGCAAGCGCGACACCAAGGCAGGTGCGGTCGAGGTGCACAAGACCGTGGAAACCGAACACGTCAGCAAGACCGTTCCGGTATCCCACGAAGAGCTGCAGGTCGAGCGTCGGCCGGTTTCGGCGAACACGGCGGCCAACGCGAAAATCGGCAAGGACGAGGTGGTGAGGATCCCGCTGAACCAGGAAGAGGCGGTGATAGAAAAGCGCACCGTGCCCAAGGAAGAAGTGGTGATCAGCAAGAAGGTCGTCCAGGGCGAGCAGACCGTGGCCGCAGACCTGCGCAAGGAGCGCGTTGACGTCGATCGCAAGGGCGGTGTGGAGCGCAAGGACGACAAGCGCCGCAGCTAGGCAAGCCGAACGCGCTGACCACGCGCGGTCGATTGCCATGAAAGAGGGGGCCGGCTTGCCGGCCCCCTTTTCTTTGCCTGTGGTGGGTGCTGGCACTGTTCCCGAGCAGGGCTATCAGTGCTCAGCGGTGCATTCGGGACGGACAAAGGATGGCTGCGCAGGAGCACCGACGCCCGCCATTCCACCAGGTCTGTCGAAGGGTTGCACCCTTGCGCCGACCCCTTGCGCAACAGAAAAGGGCCGGCGCAAGCCGACCCTTTCCTCCTTGCATCGACCATCCCGGGTGGACCGTGCCACGCCCGGGATGGGTTTGCCCTTACATCGCGCCAGTCGTGTCCTGACGCGTCAACTGCGACATCATTGCTGCCGGCGCACCGTCGGGACCCAGCGGGACCAGCGTATTGTCGCCCTCGACGCGGAAATTACGGGTCACGGACCCGTCATCAGGCATCAGCTGCACCGAGTTGGTGCCGGGCTCGTACGACCAGGTACCGGTGGCTGCACCTGCCGGACTTTCCTGCAGGGAATAGCGCCCTGCGGAGTCGAGCTCCAGCTGCATCGTATCGCTAGTGAACATTCCCGCCATCCGCTCGAAGTCGGCGGCTGCGGTTCCGGTGTCCATTGCCGGCGGAACTGCCATGGTGTCGTTCACAGGTGCGGTGGCGACAGGCATATTGTTGACGCTGTCCACGTCGTCGCCGCGGTCGAACACGCCGACCAGAAACAGGATCAGCAGCAATACGATGATGCCAGCCACTATCCACGGCCACACTGGCTTTTTCTTTTCGATGTTGATTTCGGCCATGACAGCCTCCTTTCGCTGGGTTGGAGTTCAAATTCTAGCGGCGGGGACGTATCCACACGGTGAAACGCTGCCGGACTCCTTTTTTCACGAAGTTTTACTGCTGCAGGAATTCAGGTCGGGGACGGGCCATCCTGCAGCGAAAACCACCTCGCGCGAACGGCCAATGCACTAACCTGCAGTTTCCTGCAGGCCGTCGAAAGAGGAGCGCTCCATGGATACCAGCACCCGACCGCAGGCCGCCCTGTACCGCATGGTCACCGACCAGCACATCTGCCCGTACGGTCTGAAGTCGCGGCACCTCCTGCGCCGCAAGGGCTTCCAGGTCGAGGATCATTGGCTGCGCACGCGCGAGCAGACCGACGCATTCAAGGCCGAGCACGGGGTCAAGACCACCCCGCAGACCTTCATCGAAGGCCAGCGCATCGGCGGTCACGACGACCTGCGTCGGCACTTCGGACTTGCCGTGCACGATCCGGATGCGACCAGCTACCGCCCGGTGATCGCCCTGTTCGCGATGACCGCGCTGATGGCCCTCGCCGCCAGTGAGGCCGCTTTCGGCACGCCGTTCACCGTGCGCACGGTCGAATGGTTCATCGCCCTGAGCATGTGCGTGCTGGCCCTGCTCAAGCTGCAGGACATCGAGTCCTTCTCGACCATGTTCCTGGGCTACGACCTGTTGGCCCAGCGCTGGGTGCCCTATGCCCGGCTGTACCCGTTCGGCGAAGCGCTGGCGGGCGTGCTGATGCTGGCCGGCACCCTCATGTGGCTCTCGATCCCGGTGGCGTTGCTGATCGGCGGCGTGGGCGCGGTGTCGGTGTTCAAGGCGGTGTACGTGGACAAGCGCGAGCTCAAGTGCGCCTGCGTCGGCGGCGGCAGCCGCGTGCCCCTGGGTTTCGTATCGCTGACCGAGAACCTGATGATGGTCGGCATGGCGCTGTGGATGCTGTTCGGCCATACAGCTGCGGGTTGACCGCCCGCATGCCAACCCGCCCGGTGCGCGAGGCAAGCCCGTTTCCCGCGCCGGGCCTTGAAGTTGAGGAACTCGCGCCGATTGCGCGGTCCGTAGGTGAGGAAGCTGGGGTCGGGCTTGTGGCGGATAGCCGTAGCGCTGCTGGAACTCGTCAGGGATCTGGAAGGTGCGGAACGCCTGGATCTGGGCCTGCGGGCTGCCATACCGGATCGAGCGGGCCGCCTCCCCGAAACGTCAGGCTGGCGTTGCGCGCGGGCCAGCTTCGTGGATGGTGATCATCGGTGCACGGGAGGATATGGGAGCGCTCAGTTCCAGGTGGAATCGCGCAAGCGTTCATCCAGCGCCTTGCCCGGCGCACACTCTTCCGAATAGTAGGCCGCCTGCATGCCCCCGATCGCCCTGCGCCCCTGGTAATGCTGCGCGTAAAAGCGCTGCCCGCCCTCCCTGGCCAGCTGATCGGGGATCCCCAGCAGCCTGGCGCCACGGTAATGCCGCTGGATCGCCTGGCATTCGGTGATCGCCTCGTCCAGTTCGCCACGGATGTGCATGGCTTCGTGCACGAACAACTGGACGCTGAAGATGCCCTTGGGGTCCAGCTTCCCGGGGTTGCGCAGGTGCGCCATCAGGACCCCGCACCAGGGTTTCTGGATGACGATGCGCCCGGTGGATGGCGTGGCATGGCCGGAGGCCATGGAGTTGGGATCTAGCATGGTGTCGAACAATGTATTGCAGTGCACCGTGGCCCCGTCCGACCCGGACAGCAGCCTTGCCTGGGCGGTTAGCAGGCGCTCGAACTGCCAATAGCGGACCGGCGTGTAGGCGAGAGCGGCGGCGGCACCGAGTGTCAGCAACAGGTAGGCCTTGGAGATTTCCTGCGGATGCGAGAATCCAGGCCTTGCCACCAGGCCGTGGTGGAGCTCGCGCAGGGCAAGCCACAGGAAAAATAAAGCGAAGGCCAGCCACAGCATCAGGCGAGTGCCCGATACCGTTTCGGCAAGCGCGGGACCTCGGGTCTTGAACTGCTAGTCACCGGACAAGCCTTGCCATGTGGCTGGGGTCCTCGGGATCATAGCCGGACCAGGCGCACTCGGAGAGGCGCCATCGGCCCCTGCGCGGGAGGCCGTGCTCCGACAGCCGGCTATTGACTACGCCGCGGCACGGGGGAACATGTATCGCCACGACAAGGTCGCGCACCGCCCAGGGGACTTCGGTTGGGAGGCGTACGGCGACCACCCGGCTACCGCGCCGGAACCACAAGAGGAACAAAAATGCGTGGAATGACCGCACTTCTGCGGGCACCGTGCTGTTGATCCTGATTGCCGCAGCCACGGCGTCCTTCCTGGGGGGCTAGCGCGGCTCGGCTTGCGAACTTGACCACGCGCCGTGCGAATTTTTAATCTTCGATCACATCGATAGGCGGGTCGACCTCCTCGTCCAGCGCCATGCCGAACGGCGAGTCGAGGTTGCGCAGGAACACCGAGCGGGTCTCGGCGGTACCGTCACGGTCGGCGTCACGCAACAGGGTGATCCGGTTCGCGCTGGGCACCGCGGCGCCGGCCCGCTGCATCACCCGCGCCATCAACCAGCCCCTGATGCGCTGGGCGGCCTCGGGACGCGGTGGCGCGTTGATCTCGGCGACCAGCACGTCGCCGTTGGGCAGCACGTACAGCCAGCATGGGTGGTCCAGATCGCCGGCCAGGGCGTTGACCGCCAGGCCGGTCCCGGGCGTGCGCACGGTCCCGTTCCACCGACTGCAGCGGCAATCCTCACCGTCGGCATCACGGTCGCCCTTGGCGCCCAGTCAGACCGTAGTCTCTTCCTGCCCGTTGCCGGATTTTGCAGGAGTTTCAAGCCGCGTTCGTCATTCGCCCTACCTATGGCGATAGCGATCGAAAGACTCTACTGCCGTATCTGGCGAGCAGGCAGTGACCTTGTCTCCAACCTCGCAACCATGCTGCCGGGCACCCGGCCGAACCGCGAATCCTCCACGACCATGACGACCTGCTGGGTCGCGGCCTCAATGGCGCCAAGGGTGTTGAAAGAACCGGGCCTGTCCATCGGGCCTGCCAGCAATCCACGAGCGTCCACCGTACTTGCCCTGAACAGGTACCGAAGTCAGCTGGCGACTGGCGTGGATCCATAGCCCTGCTCTATCACCCATGGGCCGAATAGCGCGGGCGGTCGCTTCCTCGGGTGCTACGCAAGGCGAGCTTGCATCCGCGCAGCGGCAACGGGCGTATTGCCTTCGGGATCGTCGCCAAGGGGGCTTCACTTCCGCAGGCGTACGCATGCCGCAGCAAGCAACGAGCTCTTCCGGAAAACCATCGCAACCAGCCGCATAGGCATTGGGGAGTTACTTCATGGAAAGTCTGACCGCAGGCCAGTTCGCCCTGGTCTACAACGCATTCTCGTTTGGCATCGCAACATTTGGAGCAGCAACGCTGTTTTTCTGGTTCGGCCGTTCGCAAGTCTCGCATCACTACAAGACCGCAATGACCATCACCGGCCTGGTGACCTTCATCGCCTTCTACCACTACTGGCGAATCTTCAGCAGCTGGGGCGAAACCTACGAGGTCGCCAACGGTGTCGTCACTGCCACGGGCATCGAGTTCAATCGCGCCTACCGCTACGTCGATTGGCTGTTGACCGTTCCGCTGCTGCTGATCGAACTGATCCTGGTGATGCGCCTTTCACAGGCCGAGACAGTCTCCAGGTCGCTCAAGCTTGGCGGCGCTGCGGCGCTGATGATCCTGCTGGGTTACCCGGGCGAAGTGTCTGCAGGGATTGACTCGACCCGCCTGCTCTTCGGCGCGCTGTCGATGATTCCTTTCCTCTACATCGTCTACTCGCTGTACAGCAGCCTTGGCGAAGCCATCGCCCGCCAGCACGAGTCGGTTCGCAGCCTGATACGCCTGGCCCGCAACCTGACCGTTGTTGCCTGGTTCTTCTACCCGGTGGTCTACTTCCTGCCGTTCGTGATCAGGATGAATGGCGGTACGGCCATCGCAGTCATCGAGGTGGGCTATACCATCGCCGACATCACCGCGAAGGCCGTGTTCGGCCTGGTGATCTTCGCGATCGCGGTACGCAAGTCCGAGGTGGAAGGCCTGAAGGCCTGAGCCTTCGCGTCCGATCGTAAGTGCGGGGCGGGACCCGGTCCGACCGGCGTCCCGCTCCGACCTTGGGCAGTGATCATGCGAGGCGTCCATGTACAGAGACGACGCAACATCCGACATCCAGCAGGTCGAGCAGTTGATGCTCGACCTGGTACTTCACGAAACAGGCGAGGCCGGAAAGGCCGCCGCCTACCATCTTTCCGCGGGCGGCTCGCGCGTTCGGGCCCTGCTCGCACTGGAAGCGGCCCGCGCACTCGCGGTTCGCGGCCACCAGGCCATCGCGATCGCTGCCGCCTGCGAACTGCTGCACAACGCGTCACTGGTCCATGACGACCTCCAGGACGGGGACGTGGTCCGGCGCGGTCGCGATGCCGTGTGGCGTCGCTATGGCGAGGCGGCCGCGATCTGCGTGGGCGACCTGCTGCTGTCTGCTGCTTACGCCGCGCTGGCAAGCACGGGCGTCTGCGCCGGCGCGCTCGTGTCGCGCATGCACAAACGCGTCGCCGCCGTCATCCGTGGACAGTGCGAAGACATCGCCATGCAGGGCCGCATTTTCAGTCCGCTGGACACCTACGAGCAGGTGGCCCGTGCCAAGTCCGGTCCCCTGCTCATCCTTCCAATCGAGCTGGCGCTCGTGCTGGGCGGTCGCGCGGATGCCGTCGCCACGGCGGTGGAGGCAGGCTCACTGTTCGCCATCGGCTACCAGATCGCCGATGATCTGGAGGTCGCTGAGCGCGATGCGCTCAACGAGAAGCTCAACATCGTCCAGGTGCTGGCCGCCGCCGGAGAGCCGCAGCCCCGCGCCTGCGCCCGAGACCTGGCCGTGACCCGTTTCCGCCAGGCCCATGCGGCCGCGACGGCGCTCCCGTGCGGATGCGGTTCGCTGTTGGCGGTGCAGGCATTGCGGCGGTCCGAGGCACTGAACGTCGCGTTGGAGACCGCGTGAGCCGGGTGGTGGTGATGGGCGCGGGCTTCGGCGGCATTGCCGCGGCGCTGCGCGCGCGGGCCAAGGGCCACGACGTCACCCTGGTCGACCGCTGCGCGCGGCTCGGGGGCCGGGCGCAGGTGTTCGAGAAGGACGGGTTCCGGCATGACGCCGGGCCGACGGTGCTGACCGCGCCGTTCCTGTTCGAGGAGCTGTTCGCGCTGTTCGGAAAGGACATCGCCGACTACGTCCGGATCGTACCGCTGCCGCTTTGGTACCGGTTCCATTTCCACGATGGCGACACCTTCGACTACGGCGGCAGCATCGAGCAGACGCTCGCCGAGATCGCCCGCATCCACCCGCCGGACGCGCAGGGCTACCTGGCGCTGCTGGAGCAGTCTCGCAGGATCTACGACGTCGGCTTCACCGCACTGGCCGACGCGCCGTTCCACCGGTTCCTCTTCATGCTCCGGCAGGTGCCGCACCTGCTTCGCCTTGGCGCCTATCGCTCGGTCTGGCAGATGGTTTCACGCTTTGTGAAGCACGACAAGATCCGCCAGGCGTTCTCGATCCAGCCGCTGCTGGTGGGCGGAAATCCATTCGACACCACCAGCATCTACGGGCTGATCCACTTCCTCGAGCGCGCCCACGGCGTGCACTTCGCCATGGGCGGCACCGGCGCACTGGTCGATGGCCTGGCGCGACTGATGGCCGAGCAGGGCATCACGGTGCGGCTTGAAACCACCGTGGCGTCGATCGAAGTCGAGCAGGGTGAAGTCCGCGCCGTGCTGACCGAGGCCGGCGCGCGCATCGAGGCCGACCATCTGGTGTCCAACGTCGACCCGGTCCATCTCTACGACAAGCTGCTGCCACGCTCTGCCAGCAAGCGCTCAGCGCGGATCAAGGCCCGGCACTCCGAGCAGTCCATGGGTTTGTTCGTGCTGTACTTCGGCACCAGCCGACAGTACCCGGACGTGGCCCACCACACCATCTGGATGGGACCGCGCTACCGCGAGCTACTCGACGACATCTTCCACCGCAAGGTGCTGGCCGAGGATTTCTCGATCTACCTGCATCGCCCGACGGCGACCGACCCGAGTTTCGCGCCGGAGGGCTGCGACAGCTTCTACGCCCTGGTGCCCGTTCCCAATCTGACGGCCGGCATCGATTGGGACGCGCAAGGGCCGCGGCTTCGCGACCGCATCGTCGCGGCGCTCGGCGGCACCCTGTTGCCAGGCCTCGACCAGACGATCCGCGCGGACTTCTTCATGACCCCCGAGGACTTCGAGACCCGCTACCTGTCGCCCGCGGGCGCGGGCTTCTCGATTGCACCGCACTTCAGCCAGTCGGCGTGGTTCCGGTTCCACAACCGCGGCGAAGGCCCCCGCAACCTGTATCTGGTTGGCGCCGGCAGCCATCCGGGCGCGGGGCTGCCGGGCGTACTGTCGTCGGCCAAGGTCGTGGATCGATTGCTTCCCTCGGCGGACGAGGACCTTGCCCGGCTCACGCCGCAAGCGTCACCCGCATGAATGCCATGACGGGGGAGCGCATCGTAACCCGCGACGTTGCCGACGCAGCCCGCGCCGTGCTGCGCCGCCATGGACGAACCTTCTTCTTCGCCAGCCACCTGCTTGGGTCCAGGCATGCCGCGCGCGCCGCCATGCTGTACGCCTTCTGCCGCCACGTGGACGACCTGGCCGACGAGGCCAGCGATGCACAGGCCGCACGCACGGCACTGGCGGGTGTGTCCAACGCTCTGCTCACCGGCCGCGCCGCCGACCCCTGGACAGTTTCGATACTGTCCCTGCAGGCCAGTTCGAGCCTGGGGGTAGCACCGGCGCTGGCGCTGGTAGCGGGCGTAAGCAGCGACCTGGACACGGTGCGCGTTGCGGACGAGGCCGGGCTGTTGCGTTACGCCTACCAGGTGGCAGGAACGGTCGGGCTGATGATGTGCGCGGTACTGGACGTCCAAGACCCGCGCGCCCACCCCTTCGCCATCGACCTGGGCATCGCGATGCAGATGACCAACATCGCACGGGACGTCGGTGAAGACGCCAGGATGGGCCGTCGCTATCTGCCCGCGAGCTGGATCGGCGAGGTGCAGCCGGAGGACATCGTCGCGCCCGATTCCCTGCTGCAGCGCAAGCTGCGTGACGCGACCCGGCGCCTGCTGGCGCATGCCGATCGCCACTACGCCAGCGCCGAGTCCGGCCTGGGTTTCCTGCCCGCGCGTGCAAGGTTGGCTATCCTCACCGCCGCGCGTACGTACCGGGCCATCGGTGATCGCATTGCCGACAACGGCTACCGGAGCTGGGACCAGCGGGCGGCGGTGGGTTCGACGGCCAAGGCGGGCCATGCCGCGAAGGCACTGCTCGCCTTCGCGCTGTCGCCGCGGCTGCACCGACGCGACGCGACGCACGATGCGTCCCTGCAGATCGCGCTGTCGCGCCCGGACCATGCCCATGGCTGAACGTGCCGACCTGGTCGTGATTGGCGGCGGCCTTTCCGGCCTGTCGCTGGCGATGCGCCTGGCACGGTCGGGCTACGCTGGCCGGGTGAGCATCATCGAGCCGCGGCAGCACTATGAGGACGACCGCAGCTGGGCGTTCTGGACGCGGCGTGGCAGTGCCTGGTCCGAATCCGCGGCCCGCACGTGGGATCGCTGGAGCTTCTCGCGCGGCGACGGTGCGCCCGTGACGCGCAGCGCCGAGGGCTGGTGCTACGCGTACGTGCGCAGCATCGATTTCTACCAGGCCGCCCTGCGCGCGATCGCCGCATCCCCGAACTTCACGTTGCTCGCGGGCACCCAGGCCGGAACGGTCGAAGCGCGGGGCGACGGGGTCGCGGTGGCCACCAGCGCCGGCGCCCTGTCGGCGCGGCATGTGGTGGACACCCGGTCGCCGCCGGCCAGCCAAGCGTCCGCCGCCCCAATGTTCCAGTCGTTCGCAGGGCGCGAGCTGCGGCTGCCAAGGCCGGGCTTCGACCCGGGCCAGGTCGAGTTGATGACGGACATGCGCTGCGATTCACTCGGCCTGGTCTTTACCTACGTGCTGGCGCTGTCGACCACCCGGGCGCTGGTGGAGGTCACGCGGTTCTCGACTCGGCCGGTGGGTGCGTCCGAACTGGCACCCGATCTGGATGCCCTGCTGGACGCACGCGGCTGGTCGCGGGCCGAGGTGCTGCGCAGGGAGGCGGCGATCCTGCCCATGGGTCTGCCGGCCGCGTCCAGCGCAGGCAATGTGCGCGGTGTGGTCAGGGCAGGAATCGGTGCCGGTGCGCTGCGGGCGGCGACGGGCTACGGCTTCCTGCGCATCCAGGCCTGGGCCGAACAATGTGCCGATGCGCTGATGCGGGGCGGCCCGCCGTTGGGTCATCCGGCCGAGCCGAGGCTGCGAGGCTGGATGGACGGCGTGTTCCTGAGGGCGTTGGTGAACCATCCCGGGCGCACGCCGGAGTTTTTCATGAGGCTCGCGACCACCGTTCCGGGCCCGGCCTTCGTGCGCTTCATGTCCGACCAGGCAGGATGGGCCGACCATGCGCGCATCATCGCTGCGCTGCCACCAGGCCCGTTCCTGCAGGCGCTGCAGGCGCAGCCGTTGCGCGCGAGGCTGCCGGCGTGATGCGTCGCGCAGCGGTGGCGATGGCGCCGGAAACCTGGCTGTTCCTTGCGCTGGGCGCATTGGCCGTGGCCGTGCTGGCGATGGATGCAGCGGCGCTCCCGCAGCAGGCGCTGGTGGTGGTGCTGGCGCTGGCGGTGGCCCTGACCGGCCTGCCACACGGCGCCCTCGATCCGTGGGTCGCCTGGCGCGTGGGGCTATGGCAGGGTCGCTGGGGCTTCGTCGTGTTCAACCTGGCCTATGTCGCGATTGCGGCTTTGGTGATCATGGCCTGGCTGTTTGCCCCGGGCCCAAGCCTGGCAGCGTTCCTGGCGATATCGGCCTGGCATTTTGCAGGGGACTGGCGGGCACACCTTCCCGGCTGGGCGCGCGCCGTAGCGGGAGCGGCCCTGTTGGCGTTGCCCGCCTGGCAATGGCCGGCGCAGGTGGACGCAAGCTTCGCGCTGCTGGCCGGAGCGGACGGCTCGGTGATCGCAGGCTGGCTGGGTGCAGCGGCGCCCTGGCTGGCCGCGGGCATGGCGGCGGTGGCGCTGGTGGCACTGCGCCGGTCGCGCGCCACTGCCGTCGAACTGGTAGCCGTTGCGGTGCTGGCTCTGCTGCTGCCGCCACTGGTCTACTTCATCGTGTACTTCTGCGCGCTGCACAGCCTGCGCCACCTGCGCATCGCGGCGCGCGATGCCGACGCTGGTTCGAGACGGCGCATGGCCGGCGTGGCGCTGCTGTACACCGCGCTGACCTTGGTGGCGGCCGCCCTGGCCTGGCCGTGGCTTGCTGCAACCGGAGCGTCCGCATCAGTGCCCGGTGCCGACCTGCTGAGGCTGGTTTTCATCGGCCTGGCCGCGCTCACGCTGCCGCACATGCTGGTGGTGATGCTGTCCGATCGCGCGCGGGAAAGGCCGCGATGACCCTGATGTCCAAGCGCAAGGAAGGGCACATCGACGCGGTGCTGTCGGGACTGGCCAATGCCTGCACCACCAGCGCCGGCTTCGAGCGGGTGCACTTCGAGCACTGCGCGCTGCCCGAACTCGACTTGTCCGACATCGACCTGTCCACCGACTTCCTCGGCAAGACCTTGCGCCGGCCTTTCCTGATCAGCTCGATGACCGGTGGCCACCTGCACGCCGCCAGGATCAACGCTGTGCTGGCGGAGGCCGCGCAGTCGCTGGGCATCGCCCTGGGCGTGGGCTCGCAGCGGGTCGCGCTTTCGGCAGGCGTGTTCCATGGCACCGACCGAAGCCTGAGGCGGATTGCGCCGGACATCGCGCTGTACGGCAACGTGGGCGCGGCACAACTGCGGGAATACCGCACCGCCGACATGCAGCGGGCCGTGGACATGATTGGTGCCGACGCGCTCATCATCCACCTGAACCCGCTGCAGGAAGCCCTGCAGGCCCATGGCGATACCCGCTGGGAAGGCCTGCTGCAGCGGTTGCAGCGGCTGTGCGCCGAGCTGCCGGTGCCGGTCATCGTGAAGGAAGTGGGATTCGGCATTTCCGCGACAGTCGCAGTGCGGCTGGTGGACTGCGGCGTCGCGGCCATCGACGTGGCCGGCGCGGGAGGCACCAGCTGGAGCGCGGTGGAGGGCAGGCTGGCGACGGATCCGCAGCTGGCCGCGCTCGCGGAAATGTATCGGGATTGGGGCATCCCCACGGCGACGTCGCTGCGCCAGGTCCGGGCGGCTCTGCCGGACCTGCCACTGATCGGCTCGGGCGGTATCCGCCACGGCCTGGACGCGGCCAAGGCCGTGCGCCTGGGTGCCAACCTGGTTGGCCAGGCGGGCCCCTTGCTGCGCGCCGCCATCGACGGCATCGAGCCATTGATGGCCCACTTCGCCCTGTTCGAGCAGGGCCTGCGCCTGGCCTGCTTCGCCACCGGCTCCGCCAACCTGGCTGCGCTGCGGCAGGTCCGGCTCCTCGACCCTGTGTGACGTCTCCGTTGGTCCTGCGCGTGAATCGGATGCCTTTCACGCGCATCAACGAGACTGGCGGGCACGTGGCCGTTTCCGGCTCGATTCCAGTTGCGCGCGCCGGGTATGACGGCCGACATGAGTATCTGCGCAAGAAAAACCCTGATTGAATGTCGGTAGACTCTTCGTTGCTCGTTGGGTGCTGCAAAAAGCCTACGCCCATGGCGTGGCCAACCGTCCTGCTCGACGGCGCTCAGACGCTGCTCCCTTGCCTGGTTTTTGCCTATGTCAAACCTGATAGCCAGTGATGTGCGCTCCCTCATTCCGGAAAAGGACTTCGCCCTTAGCAAGCGGTTCTACGCCGGCCTGGGGTGGGAAACCCGTGATGTCGGCCCCGGGTTGGCCCTGGTGCGTGTTGCGGACCAGCAGCACTTCTATCTTCAGGATTACTACGTCAAGGAGGTGGCGGAGAACTCCATGCTGCACCTGACCGTGGAGGATGCACAGGCCTGGTACCAGCACGCGGCCGAGCTCGTGCGCGACGGTCCCTTGTGGGGCGCGCGCGTGCAGCGGCCGAAGCGGCAGGCGTATGGCGCGATGGTCACGTTCGTGCACGATCCGAGCGGCGTGCTGCTGCATCTGTGCCAGTGGGACGCGCGCTAGTTCTGGCAAGGACTCGGAGTGAGCAGGCGCCCCTACGTGCCGCTGGTGGCGATCAGCTACAGATCCTCGC
>Ga0105045_10001144_pt1 | contig 21302 bp, 14 predicted proteins | sample MAT02_FD_78089 | JGI IMG/M metagenome (GOLD analysis project Ga0105045, IMG submission 78089) | Freshwater microbial communities from Lake Fryxell liftoff mats and glacier meltwater in Antarctica - MAT-02 (megahit assembly) | ecosystem: Environmental > Aquatic > Freshwater > Ice > Liftoff... | reverse complement strand
GCAGGTAGAAGCGGTCGCGGTAGTTGCCCGCTTGCAGGTTCAGGGTGTGGCTCCGGCCGGTCTGCAGGTAATAAAATTCGCCCGTGGCCCGGTCTTCGAGGAAAAACTTCTCATCAGTACGGTCCGCCACCGCTTCGTGGGCAAATTGGTAGCCCCCAGTTTTGGCCACGTTGAGCGTCAAGGGAATTTCATTGATGGGCTGGGGCAGGGCCAATATTTCGTAGCGCGCATTTTGCCAACGGGCAGCCAAGTTCAGTTCAGGGTTGCCATCCATTTTTTCCCCATCAAAATTCCGGTCAAATTGGTCACTGAATACCGGGTTGAACGAAAAGTTGACGAAGTCGCGCAGGCCATCGGCCCGGGTCACGGTCAGGTAGAGCCTTTCGGTGGTGCCCTCGGTGCGGAACAGGTTCAGGTTGTTGCTCGCAGATCGGTGCAAGTTGCGGAATGCAATGGCTCCCGTGCCCGCACTGTTCCGACGGGCAAAAAAGCCTTGGCCCGAGGCGATGTGGTTGACCAAGATGGCGGGGGTTGCTGGGTTGCGGTCATGGTCGATGAGCGAATTGGCGTTGATGACTGCATAGCTGCCCATGCCCAAGCCCAACCGGTTATCGATCCACACCCAAGCATTGCCGGCAAAGTCGGTATTTAACGGATCCTCGAGCAAACCAGTGGTTGCGCCATCGGTATCGGCCACCAACAGGGCCGAGGCGTAGGGATTGCCCACCAAGTTGAACCCGGTAAAACTGGCATTGGCCAAAGTGCGGCTATTGGCCAAGGTAATGCTGCCATTGTTTGGCGTACCGACGAAACTGATCAGGCCGGCGTTCATGGCAGTGTAGCCACGGGCAGGGATCAAGTTGCCGGTGGGAGCGGTCCAAGTATTGTTGCTCTCATTGTACTGAAAGCGCGAAGCGGGAATATTGGTCGCAAAATTGGCCACTGGGAAGTCGATCACCGGTGACGACCAGAAGTTGTAGGCCAGGTTACTGCCAGCATATCCATTGTCGCGCTGGGCGGTGAAAGTGCCCGAAGTGGTTGATAGGGTACTGGTTTCGGTTTGCACCAGTGAACCACCGTTTTCTACCAATACACTGCCAGCGTAGTCAAAAGTGCTTTGGATGGTTAAGCTTTGGCCGTTGCGGATGATCAGATTTTGAGTGGGGGCCACCATTAGCTCGCCAGTGACAAAACTGCCCTCTCCACCTACATTGTTGGGATAGGGGCCGCCAATTTCAGCCGCAAAAGTCCCGTCGGTGGGCCGACCTGCCGACCAAGCGGTCCCGTTCCATACAGTGATGCCAATGGGCACGTTAATGGATAATGCCTGAGCTACCGAACACCCGGCAGTATTGGTTGCGGTTACGTTAAAATTAAACACGCCCTTGCTGGTCGGTGTGCCACTGATGAGTCCGTTGCTGGCCAAGGTCAGGCCCAGTGGCAAACTGCCCGATGTAATGGCAAAAGTGGGCAGCGGGGCGTTCAAATTAGTGGACAACTGTTGCCGATACGTCGTGCCGGCCCGGCCGTTGGGCAGCGAGGACTGTTGGATGGTAACAGTCGGATTGGTGATGCTGATCGCTTCTGAGGTGATGGTGCACGCGCCTTGAATATAGCTGTAAAAGTAGGTCCCAGGGGCTGATGACACCGTGATGGAAGCACCGGTTGCCCCGTTGGACCAGTTGATACTGGCTGGAGGGGTGAATTGGAAAGCATCAGGGGCATCGACGGTCCAGCTCGCATTGTTACGGCCAGCAATCGGGGAGCCCACCGTGCCCGAAACATTTTCGATGCCTTGGGTAGCATTGCCAGTGGTGTTCTTGGCTTGGGTGTGGATCTGGATAATGTTGGAAGTTTCCCCCAGTTCAATCCGGCCGATGATCTGTGCGCCAGGGTTTCCACTTTCTTGAATATTGCTAAAATAAACAATCAGCCGACGGTTGGGAGCACTGCCCACGGTTCGATAAGTAATGGAACCACCAGCCGAGGGATCAAGGTTCCGCCAGCACAAAGCAATGAGATTATTGGGCGCAGTGACGCTGGGGATGGTTTGGGGCGTGGGAGCGGTCATGCCCGTTGCGCTAAACCCCATATACCCGTTTGATCCAATAAAAAATTGGGTTTGGTTTTGGCCAAAATAATTGAAAGTGAAGCCAATTGGCAGGGCTGCCGAAACCGCATCGTCGCCCAAAGCCACTACATTATCCGCAGATGGATCGTAAGCTTGAAATGGGATGGCCGTTTGGCTGTAATTGACGGTGGCCGATAGGGTTACATTGCCCGAGCAGCGATTGATCGGGCCGTCGGCAACTATGTTGGGGCGAGCGGCTGGGCCACCCGCGACATTGGCGCTTACCGCCACCGAGCGTTGCCCCACGGCCAACTGGGCATTGTTCCTCGCCCGGACGCTGAACCAAGTTTGCCCCGCCAGTGCGACTGCTTGCGAAGTAGCGTTGATGTTGGCGAAGACTGTTTCCCATTCAAAGGTGCCCGTGTTGAGGCGCATCACATCGTAGCCAGTGGCGTTGGGCACAGCTGCCCAACTGATGGTGGCATCGCACCCGGACACGTTGGCCGAGACAGTCGGGGTGGCCAAGATATGGAAGTTGGCGCTTTGGTCGTTCAGCCCGCCATTTATTACCCTGATCCGGGCCTGGCCAGTGGCCACGGCCGGCACCGTCCAGTCAAAACGACGGGAATTGGCAGGAATGGTATTGCTGATCAGCGTCCAGCTTGCCCCATTGTCGGTGGAATATTCCAATCTTTGGTTGCCGTTAATGCCCGCCCCGTTCCATTGTACGGTGGTTGTGCCGGGTTGCAGGACTTCGCTCCCTGCTGGATAAGATACCTCCACATAGGCAGGGACGACTTCCCAAACCAGCGAATAGGCTTGTGGACCAACGGGGACGCTGGCCCCAATCACTTGCAGGGTATATTTGCCAGAGGCCGGGTTGGGAATGGTCACTTGTTCAATATTGTCAACCAAGTTTACCCCTCTGATGGCCAAATTGCCCGGATTTGCTGGATCTAGCACCCAAGGGTTCACCGTGGCTCCGCTGGGATCAATGATGCGCAGGTTCAGGTTGTTGACAAGGGATGGGTTGGCGTTGGCTGCCCCAGCAGGGTCGTTCCAGGCCACCATCACCCGCAGTTCGGGCAGGCCTTCGGGCAGATCAATGGTCAATTGCCGCGTAATGCCATTGGCCACGTTGCCCAAGCGGTAGCTGCCGGCTTCCATCACTTTTACCGCCCGCAGGCCGTTGAGCCGGCCAAACCCGGTACGGTAATCTGGCCCAACATTGTCCACATCATCGGCAGTGTTGCACAGCAAGGCTTTGATCAGGGATGATTGGGGATCGGAGCCGTTGTTCAATTGGCGGAAACGTTCGTAGAGCTGGGCAGCTGTGCCGCTCACACCCGGGCAGGCCATTGAGGTCCCGCTCCAAGTGGCACCGCCTTGGTAGGTATTGTTGGGGAAAGTAGAAAGAACCGATACGCCCACCGCACCAATTTCTGGCTTGATCCGGCCATCTTCGGTGGGGCCAAAACTGCTGAAACTGGCTACCACATCGCCATTGTCCAAGGCTGCGCAGGTCAAGTCGTTTTTGGCAGCGTGACTGGCACTGAGCCATCCGTCGGGGCAACTGGTTTGCGCATTGCCCATGGCAAACACGTGGAGCAACGAAGGGTTGTTGTTGGCCAATAAATCGATGCCCCGCTGGAACGTGCCATAAGGCCGGCCCCCACAGGCCGGCGCACTTGGGCCCCATGAGTTTTGAGTGAGCAAAATTTGGAAATTCGCCACGGCAGCAGCCATTTCAGTGGTCACATCGCCCTGAAAATCATAGGTAAACATCCGGGCATTGGGTGCCATGCCACGGGCAAACGGATTGAGCAGGCCTGCCCCGGCCATTGTGCCCGCCACGTGGGTGGCGTGCTGCTGGTTGAGCAGCGACAAGGGGGCATTGTCCACCACGGTCATCCGGTTGCCAAAATCCACGTGGGTGTTGATAAGCCCGCTGCCGTCCCATTCGCCCATCCGTACTCCCACACCGGTCAAGTTGCGCGAGCCGTACTCAAGGACATTGGAGCGGTGGTTGCTTTTGCTTGGTTGGTTCTCGATTTTGTTGGGCGATCCAATCGGTTCTACCCATTGCACAAAGGGCAGGGCGGCCAATTCTTTCAGCTTGTCAGTTGGTACACGAAGGATCAAACCGCTGAAGTAGTCGATTTTGTCCAAGACCAATTCCGCCCCCAGCACCGACAGCGCGGGTTGGATGCTCGCCCAGCCCGGTTTGCCCAACAGCACTATCTCCACCTCGGCTTTTCCGGCACCTTTTTGGGCCCATTCGGGCACTTGCCCCGCCCATAGCCCCTGCTCTAATTTCTGCCGGGCGTTAGGAATGAATATTGCGCGGATACCGTACCCTGCCAAATTGCCCGTAAATTTTTCGGGAAGGGTGGCAAAATAGGCCATTTCGGGCAGGTAATCGAGTAATTGGATGCCTCCGGTGGCCAGCAGTCCCCGCATCTGGGCATCGGGCAGGGCATCAAATTGGAGAATCGCGTGGAACTTGCCATCAAAAATACCGGGGGAAAACGCGGCCCGGTTGGTTGTAAAATCCGCCACGTTCTTGGTGGGGGTCAGCCGTCCAGCCCGAAATTTGATGACAGGGCCGGTGTCTTGGGCCACGACTGGCAGTACAAAATGACCTGAGAGCAGGAAGATTAAGCTGCTGAAAAGTAAAAATATGCGTTTCATAAAAGTTGGGTTTGTGTAAATAATAGTTGATTCTGATAAATAAGGTTTGGAAGGTGGATTGTAAAATAATGGTCTTGTCGTTGCTGTTATTAAATCTTTTGGGAATCAAAACAAAAATAGGATAACAGGTTCAATTAATCAATGATTAGGGGATAAAAAAATGACCGACACAATATACGTCCTGCTTTTAGAAAATCATGGGCAGAAAAACCGGGGTGGGTTTTCTGCCCATGATTTTGTTCTGGCCAACCATCGCAGTTGTTCCCTTGGCCAAATTTACTTGTTGCCCACCCATTTGTCGTACACGGCTTTTTGGGCTGGACTCGGGCTGCTCACCGGCACAATGAAGTAATTGGCCGCGCCCGAGGCGGCCAGCGGGATGTCCAGTGTTTGGAGCAGACCATCCCGGACGATGGTCAGGGCGATCTTTTCTCCTGGCCGGCGGCCCGCAACAGAGCTTTGGACGGCCGCCCCACTGGTGAGCCGGAAGCCATTGAGGGCAATAATCTCGTCGTTTACATTGAGGCCATGTTCATAACCTGCTGCGCCCTTGCGCAAGCCTTTGACCATGATCCGGCCATTCTCGTCGGCCAAAGTTGCACCCAGTGTCATCGTTTTTTCGGGCATCACATTCAGTTGCAGCCCGGCATAGGCGAGGTACTGGTTATAGTTGATTTTTTCGGTGTCGTACACGTGCTTTGCAAAAAACTCGTCCAAATTTTTGCCTGCCACCGTCTCCACCGCTTTTTTAAATTCTTCTTCGGTAAATCCCCGATCCAGCTTTTTGTAATACTCATTGTAGAGCAGGCGCATTACGTCGTCCAGTGATTTTTGGGCTTGGCTGGCGTGCAGAATTTCCAGATCCAGCACACTGGCCACCCGGGCCCCCGAACCATAATAGGACACACTGTTGTTGGCCGAGTTTTCGTTGCGGCGGTAATATTTGATCCACGCATCAAAGCTTGCTTCGGCGATGCTTTGAACTGCGCTGCCCGGTGAATTTTCGTGCTCGTTAATGTTGCCGGCCAGATCGCGGAGGTAGCCCGCCTCGTCCGTAAATCCGGCCCGCCGCACAATCAAGTTGTCGTAGTAAGCCGTAAAACCCTCGGCCACCCATAATTGGCGGGTGTAATTTTCATTGTCATAATCAAAAGGCCCGAGTGCGGCTGGGCGTAGGCGTTTGACGTTCCAAAGGTGAAAATATTCATGGGCCACCAAACTCAGGAAACCCAAATAGCTGCCCTCACTGCTGTAAGCGTTGCGGTTGACCCCCAAGACCGTGGAGTTGGTGTGCTCCAGCCCGCCCGATCCGCTACCCAAGTTGTGGACAATAAAAGTGTAATCTTTGCAGGGATGTTCGCCAAAAATTTTGGTGGATACCTCCACAATTTTGGTTACGTCGCGCTTGATCCGGGTTTCGTCATACACGGTGGTGCCATACATGGCGAAACGGTGGGGAATATTGGCAGCCTTAAACTCAAAAATCCGGTGGTTGCCGATTTCGATCGGGCTGTCGGCCAACAGGTCATAGTTGGGCGATCGGCGGATCCATTTGTTGCTGCCCACTGGTTCAAGGCTGGTCGATATTTCTTGCCAGTCTTTGAAGGGCTTGATCTGTACCGTAGCCGCCAAGTTGGCAAACCCGTCGGGAAACACAAACACCCCGGATGGGCTGACGAAACCGTGCGAAGCGTCCAGAAAGCTGGTGCGCACCGAAATTTCAAAGGCATATACTTGGTAGCTGAACAAGGCCCCGGTTGCTTTACCCGTAAATACGCGCCAGGTATTTTTGGTGATTTTCTCAATTTTGAGCACATTGCCCGCCAAATCTTTGGCAGTCTCGCCCTCCACATTTTTGGCAAATTCGCGCACCAGATAGGAACCTGGTGCCCAAACGGGCATTTTGAAGTCCACGTAGCCACGTTTGATCACGTTGGCGGGCAGGGCTTCAAATTTGGTTTCCACCTCAAAATAGTGGGTGTGGGGCTTGGTCATTGCCAAGTTGTAACTGAGCTGTTGCGCCTGGATGGTCAAGGTCAGCCAGGGCAAAAAAAACAAATAGGCAAACTTTTTTTTCATTGCTGTGGTTTTTTAGAAAATCCAATTCTTTGGCACAATTTTACGCTTAATCTTTGACTTAAATAAATGGTGAAGAAAACCCTTATCCTCGGGGCAACGGAAAACCCCGCCCGCTATGCCCACACTGCGGCCCACCGCCTCGTACAGGCGGGCCACTCCATCGTCAATGTTGGCCTTAAAGCAGGCACAGTGGCGGGGCAGCCGATCCTCACGGGCCAGCCCGAAGTGCCGGGCATCCACACGATCACCCTGTATGTCGGCCCGGCCCACCAGCCGCGCCTGTATGATTACATCCTGAAAATCAGGCCCGAACGCCTTATTTTTAATCCCGGGACCGAAAATCCCGAACTGGCCGCTTTGGCCAGGCAGCACGGCATTGTCACCGAGGAGGCCTGCACTTTGGTGCTGTTGGCCACTGACCAGTACTGAACCGCCACTGGCAACTTACTTTGTCACCTTGGGGCAAAAAAAGTGGATGGGCAACGCTAGGCCGGGTTTTTCATTATCTTTACGCCCCGATTTGGGGCATTCTTGGGCCGTTACGTGACCACCGGACGGCGGCGGCCAACTGGCAGACCAACAATTTAGAACACCATGCGAGACGATAATTCCAGGCAGCATTTTATCAAGTCCTTTGAAATCAAGAAATTTCGGGGGATTGTTGCTTCGGGGCGGGTAAAAATCCCCGCCAATACCCAATGGGTTTTTATCACGGGCGAGAATGGCTTCGGCAAAACATCGGTCTTGCAAGCGTTGGCATTGGGGCTGAGCGGAAAGAATATAAAAAAGGGTGATATAACCCAAGGGTTGGCAGATAGTGCTAAAATAGCAGTAGAAAATTCTGAGAGAAAATATACCGGAAAAAGCGGAAAACAGGGTTATCGATCAGTTGTTTGCTATGGGTCATCGCGCCTCAATTTGGCTACCGATGACAAGTTTTCTTCCAATCCAATTTATAGTCTTTTTGAAACCAATTCATATCTCAAAAATATTGAGACCCATTTGGCAAGTTGGTACAATAAAAAAGATAAATACGAAGAATTCAAAGATAAATTTGATTCAACCCAAAATGTACTGATTGATTTGTTGAAATAAGCCCAGATTACCAACCAGCATTGCGAAATGCTTACCAACTGTATTTGAACAATGAATTATAGCAATACAATGACTTCCAACGAAATACGCCAAGCATTTCTCGACTTTTTTGCCAAGAAAGGCCACCTGATCGTGCCCTCGGCCCCGCTGGTGCTCAAAAATGATCCTACGCTCATGTTCACCAACTCGGGCATGGCGCAGTTCAAAGATTTTTTCTTGGGCAACCAAACTGCCCCCCGCCCCCGGATTGCCGACACGCAAAAATGCTTGCGCGTAACGGGCAAACACAACGACTTGGAGGACGTGGGCCATGACACCTACCACCACACCCTGTTCGAGATGTTGGGCAATTGGAGCTTTGGCGATTATTTCAAAAAAGAAGCCTTGGCCTGGAGCTGGGAACTGCTTACCGAAGTATATGGCCTGCCCAAAGACCGGCTGTACGCCACGGTATTTGGCGGCGACGAGGCCGAAAACCTGCTGCCCGATCTGGAAGCACTCGAGATCTGGAAACAGTTTTTGCCCGAATCCCAAATCCTGTTCGGCAATAAAAAAGACAATTTCTGGGAGATGGGCGATACTGGGCCCTGCGGCCCCTGCTCCGAAATCCATATTGACCTGCGGCCAGCCGATCAAGTGGCCCAGCAGTCTGGCCGGGACTGGGTGAACCGCGACAATCCGCTCGTGGTGGAGATTTGGAACAATGTGTTCATGCAATTTGAGCGGTTGGCCGACAAAAGCCTGCGGCCCCTGCCCGCCCAGCACGTGGACACGGGCATGGGCTTTGAGCGCCTGTGCATGGCCATTCAGGGCAAAACGTCCAATTACGACACGGACGTGTTTCAACCACTGATCCAGTACTTGGCCCAGAAAGCGGGGCTGCAATACCATGCTTCCAGCCCCCAAAGTCCCGCCGGGGCCAGTCCGGCCGCCATCAAGACCGATGTGGCCCTGCGCGTAATGGCCGACCACATCCGGGCCATCACTTTTGCCATTGGCGATGGGCAGTTGCCGTCCAACAACAAAGCTGGTTATGTGATTCGCCGGATTTTGCGCCGGGCAGTGCGCTACGGCTACACCTTTTTGGGTTTCCGTGAACCAATCTTGCACCAATTGGTGCCCTTGCTGGCCGAACAGTTTGCCGGAATTTTCCCCGAAGTGGCGGCCCAACAGGCATTTATCCAAAATGTGATCCGCGAAGAAGAAAATGCTTTCTTGCGCACCTTGGACAACGGCCTCAAATTGCTGGATGATCTGGTGCAGCAGGCCCAAGGCCAACAACGCGATACCTTGAATGGGCGCACGGTGTTCGAACTCTATGACACATTTGGTTTCCCGGTGGACTTGACCGCGCTCATTGCCCGGGAAAATAGTTTGCAGATCGACGAGGCCGGTTTCAATCTGGCCATGTTGGAGCAGAAAACCCGCTCGCGCCATGCTGCCACCTCGGAGAAGGGCGATTGGGTGGTGCTGGCCGACAGCGACGGCCCGACCGAATTTATGGGGTATGAACTGCTCACTTGCCAAGCGGCGATCCTCCGCTATCGCCAACTGACCGATAAAAAAGGCACACAATACCAATTGGTATTGGACAAAACCCCTTTTTATGCCGAAAGCGGCGGACAAGTGGGTGATACCGGTTCGCTCGAGATAGAGATTACCAATAACAGCGGCCAAACGCACTTTAAGAAAATCACCATTGTTGACACCAAAAAGGAAAATGACTTGATTGTTCATTTTACCAATGATCCGTTGGTGGAAATATTGGCCGACGAATCGGCCAATTACTTGGCCACGGCGCAAGTAGATGCTCACCGCCGGTCGCTCACGGAAAACAACCACTCCGCCACGCACCTCATGCATGCAGCCCTGCGCAAGGTGTTGGGCACGCATGTAGCCCAAAAAGGGTCGTTGGTGAATGATGACCTGCTGCGCTTCGACTTTTCTCACTTTGCCAAAATGAGCGACGCGGAAATTGAAGCAGTGGAAAACATCGTGAACGAGAAAATCCACCAAAATATTTCGTTAGAACAACTGCGCAACGTACCGATTGCCCAAGCCAAGGAACTGGGGGCGATGGCCCTGTTTGGCGAAAAGTACGGCGATTTTGTTCGGGTGGTGGTGTTTGACCGCCAATATTCGGTTGAGCTGTGCGGGGGCACCCACGTGCCAGCCACCGGTAAGATCGGCCGGTTCAAAATCATGGCCGAAAGTTCCAGCGCCGCCGGGGTACGCCGCATCGAGGCCATCACTGCTGATCGGGCCGAGGGTTACATGCGCCAGCAACTCAACCTGCTGGACGAAGTGCAAGCATTGCTCAAGTATCCCAGCGACCTGAAAAAGGCAGTGCAGCAACTATTGGAGCAGAAACATGGCCTGGAAAAAGAGGTGGAGCGGTTGCAGTTGAAGGAGACCCAGCAGCTCAAAGCGCAATTGTTGGCCAAAGTGGTGCAGCGCAATGGCCTAGCATTTCTGGCTGCCCAAGTGGCAATCCCGTCGGCCGATGCGCTCAAACAGTTGGCCTACGATCTGAAAGCCCAAGTGGAAGATCTGTTTCTGGTATTGGCCGCCGAGATCGATGGCAAGCCCCAGATTGCGGTCATGATTGCCGAGTCATTGGTGCAGGCCAAAGGCTACAACGCCGCCCAGTTGGTGCGCGAATTGGCCAAGGAAATCCAAGGCGGTGGCGGCGGGCAAGCCTTCTTTGCCACTGCGGGCGGCAAAGACTTGGCCGGGCTGCCCAAAGCAGTGGCCAGAGCGGAGCAGTTGGTGTAATGTTTTTATCTCAGACCAAGATGGAACTATTGTCAAATTGCACAATTTAGCAATTTGACAATGGTTTTTTTCTGGGCAGAAAATCTTGGAACTGACCCAATTTGCCATGAATCAGGATTAATCATTGTTTCATTGATCGGTAGGTCGCCTCTGTCTGTTCAGATTTGTGACAGGTAAAAGGGGCGAGTGGCAACTTTAAGTGACCGCAAAGAGCCGGGCCAACAATCGCGATAAAGGCAACAGGGCCAAGATCAGTAACCCCCAGCCCAAGCCGGCAAAACCTGCGGCCAGGGCAGCATCCAGCACGATGAGCGAAATTACGCCCGCTTTGACGGCGCGCATCACTTTTTTGCCCTCGGGATTGCGGATGGCCTGAAACAATGGCGGGAAAATGAAATAGGCCAAGAGGGCGAGCAGCGCGGCCATTGCCCAAAAATTGAGCACTGCCAAGCTGCCCTGATCCAAGAAAGGGCCGGTCAAGTATTTGAAAAGCAGGGGCTTGGCTATAGTCACCAATAAAATAACCAGGACATACATTCCACTGGCCAATTGGAGAGTGCCACTGTGCCCACCGTTTACCTCGCCCCGGCTTACCATAGTGATGGCCGCAATGTAGATCAGGGGGATAAGCAGCAGCCCCCCCGCGCCCAGCACGAGTTCGGGCATGACGCTGATACCCAGCAGCAAATTTCCGCCCCGGCAAAGACCCATGTTGAGCGGGCCCAGCAGTGGGTGGTGTTTGCTTTGGGCATCGTAAAGTACGGCTAGGCCGGCCACACTGGCAGCGATCAGCCCGCTGGTGGCCGAGGCCAACATGGCGGCCAAAACCCCCAGCACCAGCAATCCGCCCCCCCAATACGCACCTTCTGCCACCGAGATAATGCCTCGGGGGATGGGCCGCTCGGGGCGCTCTTTGGCATCCAGTTCGGCATCAAATACGTCGTTGAGCACCACGCCACCGCCGTACAGGCCGAGCGTGGCCACCAACAGCAGGGGCAGTTGGGTCGCCACTTCTCCCAGCAGGGTGGCAGTGGCAGCGGGATCCACCCGCGCCGATTGTAGGCCAAATGCCACCGCCGCGCCCGCCAGAATATCGGCAAGGGCGGTCACGAGGTTGGCCGGGCGCGTAAGGCGCAAAAAACCTTGGAGCTTGGTCTGGTTCATGAACAAAAGGGAATTGGTGGCGATGATTACCAAATGTAAACTCATTTTGTGGATCTGCGACCTCCGCTCGGAACGAATTCGGGGCAGCTATTATTTTTGGTCGATAAAAGCCAGCAGGGCCTCAAACAGGGCTTGGGGTTGGTCGGCGTGGACCCAATGGCCCGCCCCCTCGATGGTCAGGGTTTGGGCCTGGGGGAAAGCTAGCGCGATTTCGGGCCAATCGGTTTCTCTAATGTACCCGGACTGGCTGCCCCGCACAAACAAGCTGGGCTTGTCCATGGGCTTGGTAAATTCCAGTGCCCGGCCCACTTGCTCGATCTCGCGCAAGAGCACGGGCAGGTTGATGCGCCAAGCGAACTGGTTGTTGTCGTCGCGATACAAGCTTTTTAACAAGAACTGGCGCGTGCCCAAGTCAATGCCGTGGGTAGCCAGAACGTCGTCAACTGCTTGGCGGCTAGGTGCTTGGGCCAAGTCAATGGCCATTAAACCAGCCAAGACATCTTGATGATGGGGGGGATAGTAGCGCGGGGCAATGTCGACCACCACCAATTTTTCGTACAGCGTGGGGTAATCAGCCGCAAATTGCATGACCGCCTTGCCGCCCATTGAGTGGCCGATCAGCACTGGGCGGGCAATGTCCAGCGCAGTGATCAAGTTGTAAATATCGTCGGCCATGGCGTGATAGTCCATTTCGTCGCTCCAAAAGCTGCGCCCGTGGTTGCGGGCATCAATCAAGTAGGTGGGGTAGTGAGCGGCCAGCATCCGCCCCACCGTTTGCCAATTGTCGGAGAGGCCAAACAGCCCATGCTGCACCAGCAATTGATAACCGTGGGTGGGCTGGTCTTCGCCAAGCAGCCGATAATGGAGGAGTTTCATGGGAGTAAGGCCGCAGCCGTGGTATATTTGGGGTTAAAATTAGGCAAAAACTGCAGGGGGCCATCCTTTTTTGTGATTTTCTTCAGCGGGCCTTTGGGCAAAACGGAAGCAGTTTGTATATTTGCAGCCCGACTTAAAAAGCAAATTCAACACCTTATAAAAATACCGTCCAAACATGATTATCATCAACATTAAAGAAAACGAGTCGATTGACAAGGCCCTGAAGCGCTTCAAGAAGAAGTTTGAAAAAACTGGTGTATTGCGCGAACTCCGTTCCCGCACTGCTTTCACCAAGCCTTCGATTCGCAAGCGTGGCACCAAGCTCCGTGCTGCCTACCGCCAAACGATGTTTGCCAAAGAGAACTATTAATCGAGTTCCATAATTGAAGGATGACCCCATTTGTTTATGCAAGCGGGGTTTTTCTTGTTGAACTCGCCGAGGCAAAGTGGGTATTGGGGCGGGCAAACAAAATTAGTTTTTCTCGCCCAAGTGTCTAACTTTGTTTGTAAAAACAGGCTAAATGCCCTCTAAATATTGCCTTCCATTCTTCTTTTGGCTCATTTACGCTTGGTTAGGGCCAAGTAATTTGCTCGTTGCCCAAAACCAAAGGGCAGTTGACAGCCTGCACCGAATTTTTCCCCGACTGGATGACACCACCAAGGTATTGGCCTTGGCCCAGCTTTGTGTGAGCTTTCGCACTTCCGTGCCCGATTCAGGTTTTTTTTATGCCCGCAAAACCTATCAACAAGCCCAGCGACTGGCTTATCGGCGGGGCCAAGGGATCGGCTTGATGCGCATCGGCTCGGTCCAATACTATCTCAGTAATTTTGACTCGGCCCTCTACTACTACAAAGCTGCCTTGGTGGTGTTTGAAGAAATACCGGACGGCTCCAACATCGCCAGCGTCCTAAACAACATTGGCGGGGTGTACAGCGTGCGAGGCGACTATAAAACTGCGCTGGGCTACTATTTCAAAGCCGAGGAAGAAGCCAAACGTTATGGTGATCGTGCTGGCCAAGCTTATTCCAATGTCACCATTGGCAGTATTTACCGAGTGCGCGGCGATACGGTTAATGCGTTGGAATATTACAGATTGGCCGAAAAAATATATCGAGAAATGAATGACCGGGGCGGATTGGCGATATCTTTGCACAGTATGGGTGGTATTTATGCCGGCCAGCACAAATACGACAGTGCGATCTACAAATATCGGGAAGCAATGGCCATCCGCACCGAACTGGGCGATCGCAATGGACTTGCCTATAACCTAAACAAGATCGCCGACATCTACCGGCTCAAGGGAATGTACAAACCTGCGCTTGAAAATGCCAAACAGGCGATGGAAATCTATAGGTTGCTTGGCCAGCGCGCTGGCCAAGCCAATGTGCTTATCAATTATGCACAAATTTACCAAGCTCAGGACGATTGTGTCCATGCGATAGGCTACGGGGAAGAAGGGCTTGCCCTGGCCCGGAAACTTAATATAAGGGAAGTGGTATCGCAGGCGACTCAAGTCTTGGCCAAGTGTTTTGCCGCCCAGGGCGACTATGCCAAAGCTTATCAATACCAAGTCCAGCATTTGGCCGTCCATGACTCCATTTTCAGCCAAGAGAACAACCGTTTGATTGCCCAATTGCAAATCGAGATGGCTCACAAGGGCCGGGCTGCTCTCATCAGTGAGATTGACGGATTGGAAAACAACCAATTTTGGCAGTGGATAGCCTTGGTTGGGGTGGGCTTGTGCTTGCTGGTTTCCATTGGCTTTGTGTATGCCCTGTCGCGCAATGTGCGCCAGCAGCAGGCAGCTAACCAGTTGCTGGGCCTACAAAAAAAGGAGATTGAACAAAAAAACCGGATCTTGGAAAACCAAGCGACTAAAATAGTAGCTCAGCGTGATGCATTGGACACCAAGAACAGCGAGATAGCCCGCAAAAATGACGATATTATGGCCAGTATCAGCTATGCGCAACGCATTCAGTCGGCAATTTTGCCAGCTCCAGATTTAATCAAGGGTGAATTGGTCGATCACTTCGTGTTTTTCAAACCCCGCGACGTGGTCAGCGGCGATTTTTATTGGTTTGCCAAGATCATCGAGCCGGGCAGCGGCAGGACCAAGACCATCATAGCCGCCATTGACTGTACTGGGCACGGAGTGCCTGGGGCGTTTATGAGCATTATTGCCAATACCCTCCTCAAAAATATTGTCATTTCAAACCGGTTTACCTCCCCCGGCCTGATCTTGAGCGCCTTGCACCAAGGAGTGTGGCAAGCCTTGCGCCAGGCCGAGACCCACAACAATGACGGAATGGAAATCGGCCTGTGCATCATTGATTTGGAAGAAAGGGAAGTTACTTTTGCAGGAGCGAGGATCCCCCTGGTACTGGCCCAGTATTCGCCCGAAGGCGTGCCGGAACTGATCGAGATTCGGGGCGACAAAACATCCGTTGGTGGCAAACTGGAACCAAAGCGCACTAATACCTTCCAGCAGCACACTGTCCAGCTTCCCATCGACAAAAAAACGGTTTTGTACCTCTTTTCCGATGGTTTTCAGGATCAGTTTGGTGGCCCAAACAACAAAAAGTTTATGGCCAAACGTTTTCGGGCGCTGATCGGTGAAATTTGCAAAATGAATATGGATGAACAGCGCGATATTTTGAGGCAAACCATTGATCAGTGGATGGCCGCCAGTCAACAGCCGCAAGTCGATGATATTTTGGTGCTTGGGGTACGCCTGTAAACAATTGTTCTCTTATTTATATTGGTATATGAACTCTTTTGGTAAATTTTTTCGCATTACTACTTTTGGGGAATCGCATGGCCCAGCGGTGGGGGTTGTCATTGATGGCTGCCCAGCCGGATTGGCATTTGATCTGGCTTTTTTGCAGCGGGAGATGGATCGCCGCCGCCCCGGTCAGTCCAAAATTACTACTCAGCGCCAAGAAGGCGACGAAGTGCAGGTATTGGCCGGCATTTTTGAGGGCCGTACCCAAGGCACGCCCATTGCCTTGGTGGTTTACAATGAAGATCAGCGCAGCAAAGACTATTCGCACATTGCCGACAAGTTCCGGCCTTCACATGCTGATTATACTTACCAAACCAAGTACCACACCCGTGACTACCGGGGTGGTGGGCGTAGCTCGGCCCGCGAAACATTGGCCCGGGTGGCCGCGGGGGCAGTGGCCAAAATGATCCTCCAACAAGCGGGGATTTCGGTTCATGCCTACGTATCACAGGTGGGCAGTTTAGGTTTAACTGGCCCCTATCAATCGCTTGATCTGGGTTTGGTGGATAGCAATATAGTGCGCTGTCCTGATCCAGAAATAGCTGATAAAATGATTGAACTCATTGACGAAACCCGTAAAAATCGCGATACCATTGGGGGAATAGTCAGTTGTGTGGCGCTGGGTGTGCCAGCGGGCTTGGGTGAGCCCGTGTTTGACAAATTGCACGCCGAACTGGGCCGGGCCATGCTGGGCATCAATGCCGTCAAAGGTTTTGAGTATGGGAGTGGGTTTGCGGGGGTGGCGCTCAATGGCTCCCAACACAACGATTTGTTTCATCAATCAGGCGATGAAACCCGCACCATTACCAACCATTCGGGTGGCGTGCAGGGTGGAATTTCCAATGGTGAAGATATTTATTTCCGGGTGGCGTTCAAACCGGTGGCCACCATCATGCAGGATCAGCCCAGTGTGAACGAAGCCGGGGAATCCGTCACGGTATCGGGCAAGGGCCGCCACGATCCCTGTGTGGTTCCCCGAGCAGTGCCCATCGTTGAGGCCATGGCTGCGCTGGTGCTGGTTGATTTCTATTTGGCCAGTAAACTCAACCGGATGGATCAATTATTTGAGGTCTCCCAGCTCCAAAAAGAAGCGTGAAATACTACCTCATTGCTGGAGAAAAGTCGGGGGACTTGCATGGGGGCAACCTGATCCGGGCGCTGAAGCAACTCGACCCGACGGGGGAATTCCGGGCTTGGGGCGGTGATGAGATGCAGTCGGCTGGGGCCGCCCTGGATCAACACATCCGCCATACCGCTTTCATGGGCTTTCTGGAAGTGGTCAAGAATTTGCCCAGCATCATTCGGTTCATCCGGCAATGCAAGCAGCAAGTGGCGGCTTATCAGCCCGATGTGCTCATTTTGATCGACTACGCTGGGTTTAACCTGCGGATGGCCGCTTACGCCAAAAAAACCGGTATTCGGACGTTTTACTATATCTCGCCCAAGATTTGGGCTTGGAACCAAGCGCGGGGCTGGAAGATCAAGGCTTTGGTCGATCGGATGTTTGTCATTCTGCCGTTTGAAAAAGAGTTCTACAAAAAATTTGATTATTCGGTTGATTATGTGGGCAATCCATTGTTGGATTCCATTGGCCAGTTTGTGCGCAATCTTGACTTTAAGGCCCAGCATGGACTGAGCAACAAGCCAGTCATTGCGATTTTGCCGGGGAGCCGCCGCCAAGAAGTGGGCGAAATGCTGGAACTGATGATGAAACTGCCCGCTCAGTATCCCAGCTATGAGTTTGTGGTGGCTGGGGTCGATATACTGCCCCGCAGTGCCTACGACCGGGCCGTGCAGGCTGGGGTTAAAATTATTTTTAACCAAACGTACGATCTGTTGTTGGTATCCCATGCCGCACTGGTCAACTCCGGCACTGCCACGCTGGAAACCGCTCTGCTGGGCATACCACAAGTAGTGTGCTACAAAACTAGTTTTTTGACTGCTGCGATTGTAAAATTGGTGATCAAAGTTCGCTATGCTTCTTTGGCCAATCTTATTATGGATAAGGAAATAGTGAAGGAATTGCTCCAGACAGATTTCACTGAAGCCAAGATAAAAAAGGAATTGGAAAAAATACTGGCTGGGCCGACGCGGGAGGCCATGCTGGCCGACTACGCTTTACTGAAACAGCAAATGCAAACTGGATCCAGCGCCTCGGCCTTGACTGCCCGGCTGATGTGGGACTACTTGCAAGCGTGATTTACCGGAGCACCAAGCAACTATCACTGGCCAATACTGGGATTGAGCGCTTTTTGCAATGCCAACTGCTCCACTTGTCCGCACCGGCCGGTTTTTAGCATAAAATCGGCAATGATGCGTACGGTCTCATTGCCCAATGATTGGGATTTTTCGGTATTGATCTGTTGGATTATCACTGTTTTGTCTTGGTCCAAGTGCTGGCTCAGGTTTAAGTAGCCGGGCAAACTCAGTTGGATGGAATAGCGGAGAAACCTGGTTTCGATGTGGGCTGGATCGATCGCAATGGCCCTAGCGAGGGTATCTTGTGATTTTTTTGACCAATACAATTTCTCAAGCGGAAACCATAAATCTCGGGCCTTGAGCGTTTCCAGCGCACCGATGATGGCCAATACCAGCGGATCAGCGGATTTGAGTCCCTTGAGCGCGTCGATCATGGAATCAACCAAGGCCCCGTTCTTGACCGCCCGCTGGTACTCAACCCTGATCAGGGCCAGATCGGGTTCGCCATTGGGTTTGCGAAAAACAGGGCGGGGCATGGGCAAAACAGGGAGAAATTACAGTGATCAAATATAATTGAGCCGATGTTTTACGTAGCTCTTGAGCAACAGGGCTGCTTTATACTGATCTGGTACGCGGATTCGTTCCTCAAGTACTTGATCAGGGGCTGACCGCTTGATTTTTTGGAATAGTTTCAGGTAGTAGACATAAGCAAGGTAAACCCCCAATTTGGCCGACCGGGGCAGATTGACAATGCCTAGGTAAGCGGCATCGAAGTCCATCTGGATATCAGTCTCTATCTCGGCTTTGACCACGTGATCAAATTGGTTGAAATCTACCCCCGGAAAATAAACCCTTCCGCGTTCTTGGTAGTCACTTTTCATGTCGCGCAAGAAATTGACTTTCTGGAAAGCAGAGCCGAGCTTGCGAGCCGATTCCTTCAAATGTTGGTACATGGCATCATCCCCATCCACAAACACCCGGAGGCACATTAGCCCCACTACTTCGGCCGATCCGTAAATGTATTCGTGATAGCGGCTGTCATTATACTCGTTAAAGTATAAATCCATTTCCATGCTCCGTAAAAAAGCCTCGATCAATTCGTGCTCAATCTTGTATTTATTGACAATCAGTTGAAAAGAATGGAGGATCGGATTGAGGCTGATGCCTTCCTCGATGGCCAAGTAAGTATCACGCCAAAAGCGGTCAAGTAAAGACTTCTTGTCAAAGCCGTGGAAAGTATCAACAATCTCATCGGCGTAGCGAACGAAGCCATAAATGGCGTAAATGGGTTGATGTAATTTTTTATCAAACATACGAATGCCCAGCGAAAACGAAGTACTATAAGCTTTCGTTACGATTTCGCTACACTTTAATGTTGTTTCATTGAACAGGTCCAACATAGACATTCGTTGCTTGATATGTGAATAAAATTTACTAAATTTGCAATTTGGGGGAAATCGATTTACAACACCTTACGGAAAGTCAGAACGCCAAGCAAATGGAATAAAGTTCTACAATTTACCTCTTTTTTCAGTTACAAACTAAACGTTGATTAAAAAAGTTTGTCAGCCCAATAGGTCTGGCCTAGTGGTTCGTTAAAAAAATAGTAATTATAAAAGATTTAACAAATTCAAAATTTTTATTTTGACAAAGTGACAAACTGTTTTATAATTGTTTTGGCAACCACTTGTCCTGAAATTAGGGAAGGAGGAACCCCAGGACCCGGTACGGTCAATTGCCCGGTATAAAACAAATTGTCTATTTTTTTGCTTTTGAGGGAAGGTTTGAACAGGGCGGTTTGGCGAAGTGTATTGGCCAAGCCGTAGGCATTGCCCTTGAAAGCATGATAATCGTTCACAAAATCGCGATGGGCATAGGTCCGTCGGAACACCACAGCATCGCGGATGCTTTGATTGGTCAACTCTTCTAACCGCTCCATCACAATGTGGTAATATTTTTCGCGAACTTCTTCGGTATCGTGCAGCCCAGGCGCTACGGGGATGAGCAAAAACAAGTTCTCGCAACCGGCCGGGGCCACGCTGGGATCGGTTATCGATGGCACCGAGGCATAAAACAATGGCTTGGTGGGCCATTTGGGTGTTTCGTAGATCTCAATGGCATGGGCCATTAAATCTTGGTCAAAAAATAAATTGTGATGACGCAGATTCTTGAGTTTTTTGTTCACTCCCAAATAATAAAGCAAACAAGAAGGAGCCATGACCCGTTCGTCCCAGTAAGCATCTGAATAGTTGCGGGCACCTGCCTCCAGGAGTTGGCTCTCCACGTGGTGATAGTCGGCTCCGGCCACGACTACATCGGCTTCAAAGGTTCCGTGGTTGGTCAGCACGCGCTTTGCTTGCCGGCCCTCCACTTCAATTTTCTGTACCTCATGGCCCAATTTGAGGCTTACCCCTTTTTCTTGGGCCAGTTTGACCATGCCCTCCACGATCTTGAACATTCCGCCCATGGGGTACCAAGTGCCCAGCATCATATCGGCATAATTCATCAGACTGTATAGGGCCGGGGTATTTTGCGGAATGGCCCCCAAAAACAAAATCGGGAACTCCATGAGCCGAATCAGCTTTTCGTGGTGAAAAAACTTGCGAACATGGCTATGAAAAGATTGAAAAAGATCCAAACGGAATGCCTCTACTACCAACCGTAGATCCAAGAACTCGGTAATTGACAAACTCGGTTTTTGCACGAACTCATTGACCCCAACTTCATACTTGTATTTGGCTTGGGCCAGAAATTTTTGCAATCGGACGGCACTGCCAACTTCATAGCTCTCAAACAACTCGCACAGCGCTTGGAAGTCGGCGGGGATGTCAACCGAATCGGCAGGGCCAAAAACCACTGAGTAAGATGGTGAAAGCCGGGTCAATTCGTAATAATCACTGGTTTTTTTGCCAAACCGTGCAAAATACTGGTCGAATATATCGGGCATCCAATACCAACTTGGCCCCATATCGAACAAGAAACCTTCGGCTTCAAAGCACCGGGCCCGACCGCCGGGGACATCATTTTTTTCCAGTAAGGTTACCGCAAATCCTTCGTGGGCAAGATGGGTGGCCGCAGAAAGCCCCGCGAACCCAGCCCCGATAACAATGGCCGTTTTGGGCATAAATTTGGACAGGCTCAAAAAGCTTGTGTTAGGCCAAGTATTGGTCAAAAAACAAAAATCTATCTAATATGAGTGATAGATTTTTGAATACCTGATCTAATTGGCTAATTGATGAAAAATTTACTGTAATATCAGGACGTGCTCATTGCTGGCAATTCATTGCAAGGCTAATCACAACAATTAGTTTTGCGAATGGACTGAATAAGGGCGCAATCTATCCTTCAACTCTTTGCGGGCAATGTGAATGCGGTTTTTGACCGTGCCGATTGGGATTTGAAGTTTTTCGGCAATTTCATGGTACTTGAACCCGCGAAAGTGCATTACAAACGGAATACGATAGGCTTCCTCCAAACTTTCAATGGCTTTGTTGATGTCAGTCAAAGCAAAGGTAGAGAAAGCGAGATTTTGGGTGATGTTGTTCGAGGAATTGAGGTAATGTAGGTTT
>Ga0105045_10001143_pt1 | contig 21306 bp, 13 predicted proteins | sample MAT02_FD_78089 | JGI IMG/M metagenome (GOLD analysis project Ga0105045, IMG submission 78089) | Freshwater microbial communities from Lake Fryxell liftoff mats and glacier meltwater in Antarctica - MAT-02 (megahit assembly) | ecosystem: Environmental > Aquatic > Freshwater > Ice > Liftoff... | reverse complement strand
GCTCAATTGCCTAAATAGGGAAAATGAGGGGGAAGACCTTGGCCCTTCACTATTTCGTGTTGACAATCAGAACGTTAAGCTGGCTTCCATGCTTGAAAAAAAGTGTAATATTGACGCGGTAAACACGTAAACGGGCGGAAGCGGCAATTTTTCGTGGATGTCGGGATAGCCTTGTCGTGCACAAGGCCAATAGCTAACCATCTCTGGGGCGGGGAAGGCCCCAATTTTGCGGTTCGGCTATTGGATGGGCTGGGCCGCGAAGTGCGCTCGGCCCGGAGCCAGCCCGGCCAGTCCCGGATCGGCTTCAGCGTGGCGGGCCTGCCCGCCGGGACATACCACCTATACATTTAGTCGCGCGGCCAAGTCTGGCACGAATTGGTGATCGTCAGCCGGGCGGGCACGCTGAGCAACTAACAGTCAGCCAGAACGGTAAGCAATTGGCTCCGGGTTTTTATCTGCTACTTTAGGTGGATGAAGACCCGGTTTTTGCTTGATTGTACCACCAAATCAAATGGCGGCTCCAATTTATGGCCACCAAATGCTAAAACCGGTTCACATACCCAAAATGTACCTTGGATTGATTGATTGAAAACGACTGCTGGGGGAACGTGCCGCGCCCCAGGGCATAGGCAAAAGTGAAAATCCCCCCCTTGAAGCCCAAGTTCATGCCCACGCCCCAGCCGAGGGGCGAATCGCTCCGGCTCTGGCCCGGGATCCGGTAGCCCCAAAGCCCCTGATCGACAAAGGCAAACAAATAGGACACCTGCTCGAAGTACAGCCGGTACTCGACCGTGCCGATCAAGTAGCGGGAAGCAAAGAACGTGTTTTCGTTGAAGCCCCGGAGCGTGGTCAGCCCCCCGAACCGGAACAGATCGTTCAGAAACAAGTTGTCGTTGAACAGCAGGCCGCCCGAAGCCCGGAGGAGCAAGCTGGTGTTTTTGCCCGTGCGGAGGAAATGCGACACTGCGGCCGTGCTGAAAATTTGGGCCGAGTTTCGGTTCAGGGAATTGCGCAGCGAATCGTTAGTGAGGTTGCGGGGGCGCACTTGCTTGTTGCCGGCCGCCGCCTCCCAGCGGATGAGCCAGCCCCGGAGCGGGCGAAACGGGTTGTCCACCGACGAAAAATCATACCCCAGCCCATACGCCGTAAACCGGGTGTCGGCAAAGCGGATCACCACCTGATCGCGCGGGCCGGTAGTGGTGTCGGTCACGGTGGTGGAGTTGATCCGGGTGAAAAAATTGACCCGGCCCATGCCTCGCGTGCCGCTTCCCACCGGGTAAAACAACCGGATGCCCCGCGAAATATTAAGAAACGAAGTGTCCTCGCGCAGCAGGTTGAACTTGCCCTCCACACTGATCCGGGTGTTGAGCAAGTTGGGGTGTTCATACTCGGCGTTGAACAGTTGGGAATTGGTGCGCAGCCGCTGCCATTCCACGTGGAGGTATTTGCCCGAGCTGAACAAGTTTTGCAGGCGGATATTGATCTGCCCCGTGATCAGTACTTGGTTGGGTTTTTCTTGGTTGGGCAGCAGCCCCACGATGCCATCGAACTGGCTGGCCCGCACGGGTGCGCCCCAGAGGTGCAGGTAGGCCCGGTCGTTGCGAAAAATCAATTCGGGGGGCCGGGTCAGTTGCAAATAGGGGAGTGAACGGAGGATCCGCTCGGCCTCGGCAATGCGCAACTGGCTAAAGGGCTGATCCCGCTCCAGCCTCAGCAAGTTCCGCAAAAAGCTGGGCTTGATATTGATTTCACCCTCGATCATGAGGCTGTCAAACCGAATGTAGGTGCCCTTCTCGATTTTTAGGCTGGCACTCAGCCCCGCGCCTTCCCAAGCTGGTTTTTTCCCGTTCGTCGATCCGGGGCTGAACCGTAGGGAATCTAGGCCGACCGAGGCAAAAGGGAACCCATTGTTTTCGTAAAATTGGAGGATGGCTTGGGCCAGATCGACAAATTCGGAATAGCGGAAAGGCCGTTGGCGGAAATATTTTTCCCGGTAGCCCGATTGCCTGGCCAATGCTTCGGCCAAATTTCCGGGGCGGAGGGCGAGCCAGCCGAAGCGCGGCCCCACCGTGACCCCCACCACGGCCTCGACCGGGCCAGCGTCGGTTTTTGCGGGGACCATGCGCAGCGAGTCCGTCGCGGCCAGCAAATAGCCCGCCCCTTGCAAGCGGACAACGGCCTGTTGCAGGGCGGTGTGAAGCCCCAGCGAATCGTAGGGGCCGCTACTCACTTTGCCTTGGGCCAGCGGCTGGGCCGAGGCCTCGTCTGCAGCATACATGCGCAAGGTGTAGCGCGCTTGGGCCAAGCCAGACGACCCCGACCATAGGCCCCAAATGAGGCAGAGCGCAATTCTTATCCGTGGGTTCACGGCTTAAATTTACGTGGTAATTTGTCGCGCTCCACCACCGGCCGGCAGATTGCGTGGCGATCGCCTCAGGAGTTGCCCAAAAACTCGCGCACCAAGGCTTCCCATTCTTGGGCCAAAGAACCCTTCGGCAAGGCCCGGCCGGCCCGCCGATACCAGTAGCCAGCATTCGATTGGTCGCCTTCTTTGCGGTGCAAGTAGGCGTGGATCAAGTTGTTGGCCGGGATCTCGTTGGCTTGGGCCACTTCGTGTGACTGGTTCCAGTCGCCCCGGCCATCGTACCAGAGGACCAAGAGCGGTTCCGACAAACCCTTGGGCGGCGCGGACTGCTCCAAGCTGAGTTGAAAATCTTCAAAATTCATTTTTGCGATAGTTATTGGGAAAAATCGGGCTCGGCAAAAGCCACTTTTTACTTGGTGGTGGAATGGCAAACTGCAAGTGTGCATTTCTGGCAAGCCATTACAGCCCTTCATTGCAGGTCAGGATCAAAGTGATTTGGTGATTGATAAAATTAGTTTTCACGACTTTCACAGTCTTCTTTTTTGGTGAATGAAAAACCATTTTGGGCTTTGAAAATCCATTAGCGTTTGTATTTTTTGAAAATCAAAAAATTACAGCTTTCTGCAAATTTTTGAATGGAAAACGGCAATAGCGTTGACCGTGAATGTGCTCATTTCTCGGCGAATAAGTAGAAAGTAAATTTCTCAAGGTTATTGATTGACAAAAAACTATTTTGAACTGATTGATTGCCAAAGTGCAAGAAACTCATTAGGTCACCACGCGCAGGCTTTTCTTGACAAAAGCAATTTTACCCGTCAGCCGGGCCAATTGCTGGTCTACCAACGTCACATGGCCCATTTTGCGGAAAGGCTTGGTCATGGCCTTGCCATAGAGGTGGATGTATGCCCCCTCGAGCGCCAAAACCAGTTCCAATCCCTCATACACCGCCGGCCCACTGTGACCCGCTTCACCCAGCAAATTCACCATGGCGGCGGGGGACAAGGCTGCCGTGGAGCCAAGGGGCAGGTTCAAAATGGCCCGCAGCAATTGTTGGTACTGGGAGGTCACATTGGCCTCGATGGTGTGGTGGCCGCTGTTGTGTGGGCGCGGGGCCACTTCGTTGACCAGCACGTGGCCCTCTTTGGTCAAAAACATCTCCACGGCCAGCAAGCCCACAAAGTCCATTTTTTCTACCACGAGTTGGGCGATTCGATAAGCTTCGCGGGCCACCTCGGCGGGAATATTGGCCGGGGCAAACAAGTAGTCCACCAAATTGTACACCGGATCAAATACCAGTTCCACCACGGGGAACACTTCCGTTTCGCCGTCGGGGTTGCGGGCCACAATCACGGCCAGCTCTTTTTCAAAATCGACCATTTTCTCCAACACGCCGGGAACATCAAAGGCTTTGGGCAGATCGTCCACCGTGGCTATTTTTTGCACCCCGCGCCCATCATAGCCCGCCCGGCCCAGCTTGTGCATCGCGGGCAGGAAGCCGGCATGGCGGTAAACATCTTCGCGATTTTTGGTCAAAATATAATCAGCAGTCGGAATCTGGTGTTCGCGGTAAAATTCTTTCTGTTGGCATTTGTCTTGGATCAACGCCACTAGCGCGGGCGGGGGGAACACCTTTACCCCCAATTCTACCAACGCTTGCAGGGCCTCGGTGTTCACATTTTCAATCTCAATGGTGATCACATCAACATTCTTGCCAAAGTTTAGCACAGTCACATAGTCGGTGAGTGGCCCACAGACAAACTCCGCGGCCAATGAACGACAGGGCGCATCAGGATCTGGATCGAGGACTTTGGTGGTAATGTTCCAATCGGCGGCAGACTGGATGAGCATTTTGCCCAGTTGCCCCCCGCCCAAGATCCCGAGGCGAATTTGTTGATATGCCATACAAGGTGAGTAGTAAATGGGTGGTTAGTGCCGTTGTTGTCGCCATTGCTGGGCCAACAAAATACCTGCTTCGGCGGAGTGAAATGCCAAAGCAGGTACGAAAATACTGATTGCGCGCTACTTCACACTAAGATTGCAATGATTTAGGCCAGCAATTGGGTTAATTATCTTGGTTTCCAATAGGTTACTTTTCCGGGCGGTCGCCGATCGAGGTAGATTGGTGCGCCTATTTTTTGGTTGTGAGGGCCTCATAGCGGAGCAGGCCTTCCAAATAATAGTAGTCGGCATACACCAGCGGCACATCCACCTCCGATTTTCCCGGCTTGTGCCCAACGCAGTGCTTGATTAAAAAGTTGCCATTTTCGTTCAACACCGAGCGATAAGCCGGGGAAGACAAACTGACCAACATCTGTTCGGCCACGGCGAAATAGGCTTTCCGCTTGGCTTTCTTGACGTAGCCTGAAAGTTCCATGAGCGCACAGGAAGCAATGGCCGCCGCCGAGGCATCCCTTTCTTCACCGGGGATATTAGGGGCGTTAAAGTCCCAATAGGGCACTTTGTCGGCGGGCAGGTTAGGGTGGTTGATGACAAAATCCGCAATTTTAATGGCGTGATCCAAGTATTTTTTCTGTTTGGTTTCCCGGTACATGACCACATAGCCGTATAGTCCCCAGACCTGCCCCCTGGCCCAAGCCGACTCATCGGCGGCTCCTTGGTGGGTGATTTTCTTGGAAACGGTTCCGTCCTGTTCGTAACATAGCACATGGTAACTGCTGTTGTCAGGGCGAAAATGGTTTTTCAGGGTGGCATCGGCATGGGCCAGTGAAAGGTCACGGTATTTGTTGTTCCCCGAAGTTTTGCTGGCCCAAAAAAGCAGTTCCAAGTTCATCATATTGTCAATGATAACGGGATAAGTGTTCCCCTTGAAATTGTCCCAAGATTTGATCACCCCCACTTTGGGGTCAAAGCGGGTGGACAGCGATTCGGCCGCCCGCAGCATAATGGGCGGGTAAGCGCGGTTTTGGGTGAGCCGGTAGCCGTTGCCAAAAGGGCAGTAAATCATAAAACCCAGATCGTGGGTGCGGGTGTTGTACTGCTCCCGGGACAGGGCCATAGTCCAAAGGTTGGCTGCGTCTTTCCACTCGTTGTCTTTGGTGAACTCGTATAAATACCAGAGCGAGCCGCCAAAAAAGCCACTGCACCACCAGCCAGTCGGCATATCGCGGTAGGTGCCATCGGGCCGGATCGACTGGGGTGTTTTGGTGGTATCGGGGTGCGCCTTGAGCAAGAGGCGATATTGCTCGCCCGCCAAAGCAAATTGTTTTTTTACGTCTATTTTTCCTTGCGCAAAGGCAGGAACGAAGGTAAAAAGGGCTAAAATAAATACGCTAAAATGTTTCATATTTACAAGTAATTTTTGGGTAAACAGCAAAATTAAAATAATGGAAATCCCAACGAAAAAGCCAGTAAGTTAATAAGAAGACTAAAATGATTAAGCAAACAATTGGGTTAATTTGTTTGGTTTTCAATAATTTATTTCTCTGAGTAGCCGATCGCCAATTTTGTTTGGGCCTGCTCGGTTCACCAAACAATTTCAATGGGGGAAAATATTTTTTTGGCCTCAAAATGCAATAGTTTTTCAAAGGAAGCCGCTTTTTCAAACCGTGGATCGCTGGCTTCCCAACCAGCGTAAAAACGATATTTGACGGATTGATTTTCTTTGACCTTAAGCTTTACGAAATAGGTTTGGAGGACTTTTTCCGGGCCAGTTTCGGGGGTTTGGCCATACCCCGCAAAGTCGGCATTGGCCACGACGATCCCCATCCCGAGGCGATCTTTGTTTTCACTTTGCTTGGCGTGGGTGGCCAGCAAGGCATACTGATCATTTCCTGCGTGGGTGGCCTGATCGCTGTACAAATTGACAATGCCAGTGACCAATTGCCGTTCTCCCGCGAAACCTGACAGGGTAAGTTTGCTCTCGTAGCCATATTGGCCCGCCACGATACTAATTTCATCCACCAGTTGATAATTTTCTTGTCCGCTTACTTGCCAGTTTTCGTACTTCAACCGGAAAATAGCCCTGACTGGGCCTTGGCAGACGAGGGAGTAGGAGGTTTGGCCCACCTTATCGCCCAACCGGGCCAAGGTTTCCTCGCCCCGATCATTTTTGGTAATGATGGCCACCGCCCCCGCCCCGAGTGAAGCGCCTACTTTGAGCACGTCCATGCCCCAGTCGCTTTTGGTGTGGTAGTCGCCACCGGGCAGGCCCACTTTGTCCAAGACTAGGGCGGGCTGGGTCTTCCCGAAAATGTCCTTGCCATTTCGCTCATCAAAATACAGCCGAAAACCCACTTTGTCGTTTTCCCACGTGGGGCCTTCCACTTGGTAAAGCGGCAATTTAGTGGTGGAAAAATCGGTGGGTTTGTGCCCGGGCGGGATCGTTTCTTTGACAATGGGCACAAAAACGCCATTGGTCAGTTTGGCCAGTCGGGCTTGAGTGCGCACGGGAAACTGGGGCATTTGCTCGGGGGCCGCCCAAGTGACTTTGGCCTTGAATCGTTCGCTGGGACCGAAAGAGACCAATAGGGCCACTTCGTCCCATTGACCATCACCGTCCAGATCGTCGGTCTGTGAAGGCAAGGCCCCCCCTTTTTCATTGCGAAAAATGGGCAATTTACCTTTGAAATCAACCCCGGCCTTTGCGGCAATGGCCGTTCGCTGGAGCACAATCAACTCGTCGATCCGGGCTTCGGGGAGGGGATTGGCCAAGGTAAAAGTAAATTTTTTTTGGGCACCCGCGGTCTGGGCCAAGCAGCACCATAGGCAGAGGTACAAGATTGTGGGGTGGATTTTCATTTTCGGTTCGGGTTTGGGACTGGCCATGTAGCATCAGGTGCACAAAGATTGCTTGGCCACATTACTTGAGTTCAGGAACGGGCACTAAATCCATGTCGGCAAAATCGCGGTTTTCCCCCGCCATGCCCCAAACGAAGCCGTAACTGGCCGTGCCACAGCCCGAATGGATGGACCAAGGGGGAGAAATGACCGCTTCATGGTTACCAACGACTAGGTGACGGGTCTGTTGGGGCTGCCCCATGAAGTGGAACACCCGGTGCTCAGGGGCCAGATCAAAATAAAAGTAAGCCTCCATCCGGCGATCATGCACGTGGGCGGGCATGGTGTTCCACACGCTGCCCGGGGCCAATATGGTCAATCCCATGACCAGTTGGCAGCTTTGGATGCCCAATTGGTGAATATATTTGTAAATGGTGCGTTCGTTGGCAGTGCTGGCCGCACCCATTTGGGCCGGGGCCGCCGCTTCTTTGGTCAGGTGGCGGGTCGGGTGAGCTTGGTGCGCTGGCGTGGAAAGCAGAAAAAACACCGCGGGATCCGCAATGTCGTTGCTGCGCAAAGTTACCCGCTCGGTTCCTTTGCCCAAGTACAAGCAATCTAGGTTGGCAAGGTCAAAAGTCTGATCATCGGCGGAAATCACCCCATTGCCCCCAAGGTTGATAATGCCCATTTCGCGGCGCTGCAAGAAGAAATCGGCTTTCAAATTGGGGTAAGTGGGCAATTCCAGTTTCTGTACAATCGGCAGGGCTGCCCCGATGATCATCCGATCGTGGTGCGAATAAATGGTGCGCAACCGATTGGGCTGCACTAAATGCTGCACCAAAAAATGCGCTCTCAAGGATTCACTGTCAAATTTTTGGGCCTCATTTGGGCCGATGGCCTGTCTTATCTCCATGTTTTTGAATTGCTCACGATGATTTTCCTACTTGCGCGATGTTGACCGGCCTGTCAATCTCATTGGCCTAGGCATTGCTAATCTTGAAAAATTGCAATTTGGCGGATTGGCTACTCCCCAATTGGTCGATCCACTTTAGCCCGCTGTCCCATCAATGGTAGCCACAGTTGGCGACGATTCCAAAAAAGATAGCACAAAAAGCGGCGCAACTTTGTGCAAACGTTGCCGCAAGCGGTTGCATATAAGCTAATTAGTCAGCCATTTCCCGATTTGGGCAAGCGACCACCTGTTGCACGCGCACTAAAGCGTGGAGTAAAAATAGGGGAGCCGCCCATCAGCTATTGAAAAAGTAATAACTGGCCATTTCAATGGGACAGGCTGCGGCCGCGCGCATCAGGCAAAATTTGACTATATTGCCCAACTCATTTGTTCCAAACATGAAGGGTACGCCAGTTACGATCAAGGACATTGCCAAAGCACTGAATATTTCAGTCTCGACGGTATCGCGGGCCTTGCGCAATATGCCCGAAATTCACCCCAATACTCGAAAAGCGGTGATGAAACTGGCCGAAACCCTTGATTATCAACCCAATCAATTGGCTAAAAACCTCGCCCGGAGCGCGACCAAAACCATTGGGGTCATTGTACCCAATCTTAGTTATTATTTTTTCTCGGCCGCGCTGAGCAGCATTGAGGACGAAGCGCTGCAAGCGGGCTACAGCGTGCTCGTGTGCCAATCCAACGAACTGCACAGCCGGGAAATGATCAACATCCAGAACCTGCTGCGCGGCCAAGTAGAGGGCTTGCTCATTTCATTGGCCAGGGACACCGATGATTGCGCGCACATTGAACGATTGTTGCAAAAAAACATTCCATTGGTATTGTTTGACCGCCACGTCAACCACTTGGATGCAGCCAAGGTGATCGTGGACAACCACGCTGCCGCTTTCAAGGCCACCGAGCACCTGATCGAGCAGCAGTGCCGCCGGATCGGTTTTTTGGCCGGCCCGCCCAACTTGCTCATCAGCAGCCAACGCTTGGCCGGTTACCTCGCCGCCTTGGAAAAACACGGCTTGGCCAGCGGGCCAGAAATGGTTTTCCATTGCGACTATACCCCCGAAAATGCCGTGGCCCAAGTCTTGGCCATGACACGCCAGCAGCCCGACGGCATCCTGACCGTGAGTGACCGGGTGGCGTTTCCGGCCATCAATGCCTTGAAAAAAGCCGGGTTCCGCATACCCGATGATTTGGCGGTGGTGAGTTTTAACAATGAGCCGAACTGCGAATTCCTCACCCCTTCGCTGAGCAGCATCGAGCAACCCATTGAACAGATGGGCCGTGAGAGTGTGCGCTTGTTGCGCCAGCAAATGGAAACCGAGGGCGAACTTTTGCCCAAAACCACCCGGGTGTTCGATACCCGGCTGATCGTGCGGGAGTCGTCCTTGCGAAACAACTAAATAGTTCGGGGCACATTTTGCCAAGTTTGGCGCAAATTGGGAAGTGGCCGGCCCAAAGCAGTATCCCTGAAAAGCGGAGCTGCCAATTTTGTCAATATCCCGGCCTGCTAGAGTTAACTGGGCAATAAGTTGGTTAAAAAATTGGTTACTTAAGTTCATCCGGCAACCTTTGCGCCGCTTATTGATCCATTAGTTTACGGTTTTTGTCTCCACCAATAGCGTTTTTCGTAGGTTTCCAATATTTTCCAGTGTACGATCGGGATGTCAATGGCTGCATGGGCGGGCAAGTAATACAACGTGGCATCGCTTTGACTGGCCACGGCCCGCGAGGAAGTGAAATTTTTTAATAGAAGATCGTGCAGGAGCAAATATTCGCCCCCGAAAAAATCGCCGGGCTTGAGGGTGGCAATGGCCCGCTTCTCATTTCTGATGTCAATATTGCCCTGCGTGAGGAGAAACAGAACGGGCGGCTCTTCGGGGTTCCAACGCTGAAAATTTCGGTTGAACAACTCCAAGGCCAAGTGCTGTTGCAAGGTCAACTTTTCCATTTGGCGGGCAATTTTGGCCAAGATCGGGAAAGAGACCACTTCGCCAAATAGCCAAGTGTTTTCCAAAAACAAAATGTGCTCCTCCATCCGGCGCAAATCGGAATGGAGGTGGTTTCGGGTGACAAAATCTTGGTACGATTTGAGCGGAAATTCCAGCACCGTGATGTGGCAGGAGGCCCGGTAAGTCTCGGGCGAAACTACCCCCCGGATCCCAGAATAGAACCCAATGAGCGACCCGGCGGGAAACATCCCCAGCTCGTTGCGCGCCGAGTCCACATATTCCACCGCCCCGGTGAGGAGCAGATAGACACTCTTGACCTCGCCCCCTTTGCGGATCAGGATCGTCCCCGCATTGTAGTGTTTCACCGGATGGTTGAGCAGGTAATTTAGCTCGCTGGCGGGCGCGTGGGGAAAGTAGAATTTGAGGTATTGCAGGGCGATTCCGGGCAGGAAGTCATGGTTGGCCGGGATCAGCACATCCACCATCCCAAAGCCCGCCGACGATCCGATTTCGCGCTGCCGCTGGCTCAGGGGCTTGGAAAGGTGGGCCAAGACGATTTTCGGGGTCAAATCCTCAGCAAAATCTTCGGCATCACCGTGGATCAAGCCACCCCCGGCATCAATTTTTTTGAGATCCACCGGGACAAAATAAGCCGACCGGGTGGTTTCTATCAAATCGGGGGCCAGCGGAAAATCTGGGTGGGGCGTGTCCACCATTTTTTGCAAACCGGTGAGTGAAGAAATATCGGCCAAATGGGCGTAAGTTTTGTAGCCATCCAGCCAGGGAGCGCGGAAATAAAACACATTGGTCTCGACCGGGTGGGGCGAATAGCGGGGCATCACTTCCAGCCCGTCCAAGGTGTTCCACTGGTCGAACACGAGATCGTGAATGTCAAAGAAATAGGTAAAATTGCTTTCGTTCAGTGGCATTAGGGCACAGAGCTTCTTGGTCACCGCCGCCCTTACCAGTGGTGTGGCAAAATATTTGAACCGATGGTCGGTTCGGATCAGCGTGGTCAGCCCGGCAAAGTGATCGTCGTGGGCGTGGGTGTGAAAAATCCCCTCAATTTCGTTCACACTAATGCCGAGATAATTTAGACTGGACAGGATATTGGGCCCAGCATCGATCAAGTAGATCTTGCCCTGGAACATCAGGATGCTGGCCATGCAGGGCCGGTTGATGTCCCAGCCATCGCCTTCCCCGGAGTGGACCACCGCAAAATATTCCCGTTTGAGCAAATGAAACCCCAGTTGATAGGGCGGTTCGTAGCTCTCGCCCTCGGCCAAGTTTAGATCCACTTCCACCGACTCGCCCGCGTAGGCAATGCAGAAACGGTTAAACCCGAGGCGCTCCACCGTGGCCCCGGCCGAAAGTTCCACGGGCTGATCGCGCACGATTCGATCGTCGATCAGTTGCTCGGGACGGCTGATCTGCCCAAAAGCGAAGCGCATCTTGAGGTTGAACATGGCTTGGGCCGTGGCCTGATCAATGCCAGCGGCCATGATCTCGGCCAAGCTCACCAACCCGTAATTGCCCCGAAAAATATAGTCCATCTGGGCCTTGACCTGTTCTTCGGCCCCGATCATGAGCGGTTTGCGGCCGGTGTTATTGGGGTGGCCGGGCAAAATCATCCCCTGCAAATAGAGCATTTGCAGGACTGGAAACTCGGTCAGGTTGGAAAAATTGCCATTTTGCATCAGCACATCGGAAAGCAAGATCGCATTTGGCCCGGTTTCGCAGCGAATGCCCGCCCGCTCGGTGTCCTCGATCAGGCCCCGTTTTTTGAGGTGCTTGACGGCATCGGCGGGGCAGCCGCAGAGGAGAGCCAGCCCAGCCTCGGGGATTTCTAACCAATAAACACCACTAATGATTTTTGTCTTTTTGATCTTGGGCATAATCGACAGAGGGCAGTTAGCCCGCACAATTTCCCTAAAGTGATAAATATTCGGCAATTATCAAAATTTTCGGGGAAATTTATTTGGGAGTTGCTACAAGTTTGGGGCAAGGCGCATTGATTTTTGGGCGGCACCGCATCCAATGGCTGTATTTCGGCCACTTCTTACCATTCCAATGACCTTGCACCACCGCCTGCAATGGGGTTGTAAACGCGGCCACTTTGGTCAATGAGCGGATCATCATGGATTCTCAGCCTATGCCATTTGTTGCACATCGGAAGAATGGTGAGCGAATACAGGTTGGGTGCGGGACAACTGCAACCGAGCCAGCAAAACTGGCGGGCAGTCATCGGCTGGCCCGTGGCCTACCCTGTTACAGATGAAATGAGGTGCACTCGCATTTTATTTACATCAGATTAAGTGAAAATGGTACAATCGGAGGGGAGGTTTTACTCTCACCACCATCTAATTGATCCACAAAAAGGCGTATTTGAATTAACACCATTGTACAAAAATACGCTAAAAGGTGTTCCGAAATTTACGATAAACCTACACCGAATTTAGGACTGGGCATTGCGTATGTGCGAGTTGCGCAACCGTATCATTTATTGGGTTAAGTCCAGAAAATATGCCTAACTATTATTATCTTTGCAATAAAACAATTGTGAGCAAAAAGCCAGTACGCTTTGATTGGGCAATGAAAAAACTATTGCGTCACAAAGCTAATTCTGGCATTTTGGAAGGTTTTCTGTCGGAGTTGCTTCGTTTTGATGTAACGATAGAACGTATTTTGGAAAGTGAAGGCAAGCGAAACGTCGCACCAAAACAAGACGAATACGACGAATATAATCGGGTGGATATTTTGGTGAAGTCCCAAAGCAGTGAACTGATGTTGGTGGAAGTGCAGAATGACTCCGAGATCGACTTTTTCCAGCGTATGCTCTATGGTGTTTCCAAATTGGTTACCGAATACATCAAGGAAGGCGAGCCCTACGGTACGATCAAAAAAATCTACTCGATCAATATTGTCTATTTTGGGCTGGGACAGGGCAAAGATTATATTTATGAGTACAAAGGTGAATTTGTGGACCTGCACGAAAACGACATTTTGATGCCCACCACTTTACAAAAGCAGGATTATAGGGTAGAAAAAGTAGCTGATATTTTTCCAAAGTATTTCATTTTGAAAGTGAACAACTTTAATGATGTTGCCAAAGATACATTTGATGAGTGGGTATATTTCCTAAAAAACAGCGAGGTAAAGGATACTTTCAGGGCAAAAGGCTTGGACAAGGCAAAAGAAAAACTGCGTTACGAAAACCTATCAGATGAGGACAAGAAAATGTATGACCGTTTTCAAGAAAACAGGCGCATTGAAAATAGTGTAGAATACACAGCTAAATTAGAAGCCAAGCAAGAACGAAGTAATGAAATTGCTAAAAAAATGATTTTGGCAAAGTCCACCAATGAATTTATTGTTCAAATGACGGAGCTTAGTATCGAACAAATAGAGCAACTGCGCAACGAAAAAGAGTAACAACGAACGCCCAACCCGCGTTTGGCAAATGGCGGATCCTCTCATTGCCGTAGGTTGTTTGCCACGCATCAGCAAACTGGCGGGCAAATATGCTCGGCCCGATGAGGACAAAAATCAGCGTCCCCGTCCCGGCAACAGCACTTGGCCCGCCGGGGAGCGGGAAACGCGGCCAAGCGACCAGAACTGACCGATCAACCATCGGTTGGCCCGCCGGCACCGCCAGCCCTGCTCTGGCCCACAACCCCAACCAAAAATTTGAGCTTTGGCCGATAAAGCTGGGCAAATCGCCCCAAGCCGCTGATTTTCGCGTCCGTCTGGCTTTTAGGGGCTTCTGGTCAACTAAAATTTAGTGAGAAATTTAGCTATTTTAGAACTTACGCAAATAGAGAAAATAAATTTGCTTGTAAAACAGAAATTGATAAATACAAAAAACTGATATATGCAATTAAATCACGAAAATGTTCCGAATATTTATTGATAAGCCCGCACAACCATAGTAATGCGCACATGGCAGACCATATTTCGGACTTGAGCCATGATAGTGTAAACCGTTTTTTGAAACGGGAGGAATTGAGTTTGGAATTACTGTACAATCGTGTTTATGAGGATATAATCTGTTCAAAATCAGGCTATCTGCTCTTTTGATGATACCGTTTTGGACAAGGATTGCTCCCACAAAATAGAGATGGTGCGTCGCCAATACAGCGGGAACGCGCACGGCTTGATCAAGGGTATCGGGGTGGCCAATTGTGTATATTATAATCCCGGACTGGATCGTTTTTAGTTGATTGATTTTCGGATATTTAATCCCGATGAGGACAAGAAGACGAAGATGAACCACGTTTTCGACATGTTAAAGTTTGTAAAATAGCGGGAAGTAACCTATCGCTGTGTGCTGGTGGATAGCTGGTGTGCGACCAAAGAGGTGATGCTATACTTGATGGATGAAAGGAAAATAGTTTATTGCCCCTGAAAAACAATCGGCTGGTGGATGATACAAGAAGGGTAGAAAAATTCAGGGCAGTGGATAGTCTTCAATGGTCAGAAGAGAAGTTAGAAACGGATAAAACGGTAAAAATCAATGGTTTTTCAGGTGCTATACGGGTACAATTATTTCAAGCCGTTATTTATAACATTAAGGTGGAATATGTTGTGACCAATGACCCAAATGTTCAAAAGACAGATGGAACACCAGCACAAATCACTGAAAATGAAGTCGTTTTAACGATCAGGGGGTACGAAAACAAACTGCTTTTCGCTGAAAAATTGAGCAGTTGCACCGAGACGAAAAACAGCCAGCAGGCATAGAACGTTGTCAATGCAGACGCAAAATGGTGCAAAAAATCACATTTTATATGCCATTTTGATCTGGAATTGTCTCCGAAACTACGCCCACAAGCTCAATACGACGGTTTGCGAAGTGAAATACCCGATTTATGACCATGCCACTAAAATGACTCTAAAATTTCCAATGTACGCTTTTCAATAGGAAGATTGTTTGGAAATATACACATGGGGCAAGTATTTTCAAAGAGCATTGAGAATAGGAAGCTCTTGTACTAAGAATTTAAGCTCTGCATAAGTCCTGTACCTATACTTCAAGTCCGTTAGTTGCTTGATTAGGATTTCCTCGATTTGATTTTCTTTAGCCATTTAAAGGTAGCTTTATACATTAATTTATCATTTGTGGCCAATGAAGATACCGCCCCGCTGATCCCTACTACAAAGGCTAACACCCCAAAATGGCGCGTCGTTGCGATTTTTGGCCAAGTTACCACTAAAAAGCTAGCAAAACATCAAGGATAGTTCCACCGCTGGCTAAAGGCGGTCTAGCCCCCACGATCTATTTTTTCTGGCTGGCTTTGAACAAGATCTGTTTTTCTTCTTGGGTCAGGCTCTCGTAGCCCTTGTCAACAATCTTATCCAATATCCGATCTACTTCATCTTGGGAGGGATTGGCACTGCCCCCGTTTTTGTTGGAGCCGCCCGCCCCCCGGCGATCGTCGGCCCGGCCCGCTTTGCTGCCCTTGGGTTTGGATTTGAACTGCCTCTTGACCCAGTCGATCGACCGGGCGAGGAACAGGCTCATGTCGTTGCCCCGCCGCAATTGCTGCACGAAAACATAGCCAAGGAGTGCGCCCCCCACGTGGGCGACGTTGCCGCCCTGGTTGGCATACCCGGCCATTGAGATGTAGGACAGAAAAACCGTGACGGCCGCCACCCATTTGAGTTTGACCGGCCCAAAAAACAAGAGATAAATTTGGTGGTCGGGCAGCAAGGTGGCAATGCCCACGATGATGGCATAAATGCTGGCGGAGGCCCCGATCATGCCTGGGCCCACTTTGTCGGACAGGTTCATGAAGAACGGGACGGTGTTGTAGAGCAGCAGGTAGAGCAAGCCGCCGCCCACCCCACCCAGGATGTAGAGGGCGAGCAGTTTTTGGTTGCCCATGAACTCGGCCACCAACCGGCCAAACCAATACAGCATGAACATATTGAACACCAAGTGCAGGAGGTCAAAATGGACAAACGAGAAGGTGAACAGGGTCCAGGGTTCCCAGATAAATTGGCTCAGCTCGGCTGGGATCGAGATCTTGCCAATGATATAATTGAGGGCAACGGTGTCTTGCGCCTCGGGATTGTCGGAGTGGGTAAAGATCCGTTCAAAAAAGAACCACAGCTTCAACACCACAAAAATGGCGATGTTGACAATGATGAGCCGCATCAAGCCATTGTTCTGCTTGGTCCATTCGTATTTAATATCTCTGACAAAAGTGTTCATTGCGCAAGGATTGAAAGCTATGGGTCTATAACTAGTATAAATCAGTGAAAGTTGTGATTAAAACAAAGTTTAATGCCCGGACTGTCAGGAGGCCCATCGTCGGGCGAACAAAAACGCAAAAATCATTCCGCCCAAGTGGGCAAAGTGGGCCACGTTGTCGTTGGGGGCGGCCTGCAAAGTGACGTACAGTTCGAAGGCCACGTAGAGGATCACCACGAAGCGGGCCTCGAGCGGGATGACAAAAAGAATGTACAGAATATCGCGGGGGAAGGTCATGCCAAAAGCCAAGAGGATCCCAAAAATGGCCCCCGAGGCCCCCACCAGCGAGGAATTTTGCATCTGGACGTAGTAGGCCCGCAGGTATTCTTTGCTTTTGGCCAAATAGGCCGGGTCGGTTTCATGGTCGCCAAAAGCATTGACAAAGTCCAGAAAACCGGTCAAATGGCGCGTGGCCACAAAACGGTCAAACGAAATATAGGACGGATCGAGGCTATAGGCGTTGATGTCTTTGAGTAGCATCTGGAGCTCCACTGCATTGACCAAAAAGTGCAGGAAGCTGGCCCCAAAGCCGCACGCAAAATAAAAGACCAGAAAACGGCCCGGTCCCCAGATCATTTCCAGTTTGGGCCCGAAGATGATCAGCCCCAGCATATTGCCCAAAATGTGCATCCAACTGGCATGAATGAACAAGTGGGTGATGATTTGGTAGGGTTGAAAATTGGAAGACCCAAACGCACTGAGGCCAAACAATTCGCTCAGATCCAAGCCAAGAAATTGGCCCAGCACAAATATTAATAGGTTGAGGAGTAGGATATTCCTCACCATTGGGGTCAAGGCAAACATAGAAAAGAGTACAGCGGTGAATAAAATCAGAAAGACGGTAAAACTCCCGTGTCAAATAGTTGCTTAGAAGCGGTGAAACTTCCTTGCACGGTCTAAAATTACGGTTTAAATGGGATTTTGACAAGCGGAGAGGGACAATCGCCACCAGTTTGATTTTTTTTCGGCTGGTAGCGATTGTGTTTTTTGCTGCCGATCGGCCTTCTCCATCGCCGAATGGAAACTAGGTTTTGAACCGCCTAGGCCACTGGTGCGCTCAGCTCGTGCAGGGCGCGCAGCAAGGCGGCCACGTCCTGCTCGTCGTTGTACAGATGGGGCGCTATGCGGACGGAAGTCCCCCGGAACGACACCGAAAGGCGGTGGGCCTTGAACACGGCCTTCACCTGATCCAGGGCCAGGTCAGGGGGCAGGCGCAACCCGAGCAAGTGCTGTCCGCGCCAAGCCGGTTGCTCCACGGCAAAACCCAAGGCGGGCAATGCCTCGATCAGCGGCTGGGTGAGCTGGGCGCAATAGGCCTGGATATTGTCGGGCCCCCAGGCCAACACCTGCTCCAAGGCGGCAATGGCCATCGGTACCGAGATAAAGTTGCTCCGCTCGCCCACGTCATAGCGCAGGGCTTTGGGCTGGTACTCGGTTTGGTAATTGACCAAAGCCGAAAAGTCTTCGCTGTTTTGGCGGTTGATCCAGCCCTCTTCCAACGGTTTGCCATGATCAAAATATTCGCCAAAATAGGCGTAGCCAAGGCTATATGGCCCCATGAGCCACTTATAGCCCGCACAAATGAGGGCATCGGGCCGGATCTCGTTGACGTCGAAGTCCAATGCGCCCACACTTTGGGTGCCGTCCACCACCAGCAGGCCGCCCATTTCATGTACGCGCTGGCCCAACGCCCCGAGGGCAAATTTGGTGCCGTCGGCCCAGTGGGTATGGGGCAGGGCCACCAGTACCGTATTTTCGTCAATGGCTTCCCAAAGCCTTTCATTCCAGTTTTGCCCCCGATTCCTGGCCCGCTCGGGCGGGGCGATCGTGCGCACGTGCAGGCCGCGCTCCTGCGCCAGCGTGTGCCAGGCATACACGTTGCTGGGGAACTGCTCTTGGGCCACCACTATGTTCTGGCCCGGTTTGGTGCACAAGTTTTTGGCCACGATGGCCATGCCATACGACACCGACGGCACGATGGCCACCCGCTGCGGATCGGGGCAGTGGATGAGCTGGGCAAAGAGCGCCCGCAACCGGTTGGCATCGGTAAAAAAATGTTCGGGCAAAATGCTGGCTGGCTGCCGACGGCGCGCAATGGCTTGATTACCAGCAATTTCAGTGCTTTTTAGGAGCGGCGCCATGTAGGCGCAGTTGAGGTAATGGGTTTGATCGTCGAGATCAAACAAGTGTTTTTGGCTGGTGAGCATGGGAGTGAGGGCAAAAAGATTGAAATGAATACACTTGACCAATAAACACAAAACAAGCAATCTTTTCCAATAAAAGCGCATGTTTCGCCGCGTAGAGCCAGCAGACCGATTGCCGGGGCCAAATCTTGCGCACGGGGCCTTCTGCTTTTGACCGATCCGGTTGGTGTTTTCTTGATTCCCCGACCAAGCGGGATCCACTGACAAGGCTCTTTTCCCGACCACCTATTGGCCGAATCGCAATTCTGGCGTATGTTTGACCGACGATCCATCGCTCCCATGCAATCATTCAAAGTTTACCGATCCTCCGCGGGTTCGGGAAAAACCTTCACCCTGACCAAAGAATTTATCAAACTGGCCTTGGTGGCCCCAGCGGCCCCGGCCGGTTTTAGTCCTTACTATTATTCAAACATCTTGGCGGTCACTTTCACCCGGGATGCCGCCGCTGAGATGAAAGAGCGGGTGGTATCGACCCTAGAGCGGATCAAGGACTGGGCCGTGGGCCAATCGCTGCCCCTGTTGGAAGATTTATTGACCGAAATCCCCGTCGAGTACCCGCCCTACGCCACCATGCCCACCGAGGCCCTGCGTCTTGAACTGGTGCGCCGGGCTGGCCAAGTGTTCAGTACGATCATCCACCAATATTCGGATCTGGCCATCAGCACGATCGACTCGTTCACCAACCGGATTGTGCAGTCTTTCACCAGAGATTTGGACATTTCGTTTAATTATGAGGTAGAGATCGAGACCGAGCCCCTGCTCGAGGAGGCCGTTCAGCGGCTGTTGGATCGAACCGGCGAAAAACGTGATGCCCAATTGACCTTGTGGCTCACCGAATTTGTCCAACAACAGGTGACCGATGAGCGGGATTGGAACATTGAACGCACATTGATCGATTTTGGCAAGTATATTTTCCGGGAGGATACGCGCCCGCTCATTGCGCAACTGGGCCATTTGAACAAAACCGATTTTCGGGACATCCGCGACGAGTTGTACCGCGTCCGCGCGGGTTTTGAAAAATATTTGGTCGAGCGGGGCCAAGCTGCCATGCACCTGATCGAGCGCAGTGAACTGACGGCCAGCAGTTTTTACCAAGTCACTAGTGGGATTTATGCGTTCTTTCTGCGGCTCGCCAACCGGGAGTTTGCCAATATTTTGGCCGATGGGGAAGGTTACGGAGCGCATGTAAAGAAAACAATCAGTGAAAACAAGTGGTACGGTGGCAAAGCCAGTCATTCCGAAAAGTCGGCGGTGGACGGCATCAGCAGCAAGCTGGCCACGCTGTTCCACGAAATCATCACCTATCGGGATCGGCACTTGGGCAACTACCTCGTGGCTGGCTACGGCCTACAAAACAACTACCGGCTGGGCACCATCCATGAACTGGAACGCGAAGTGCGGCAATTGATGATCGAGAAAAACAAGGTGCACATCAGTGAATTTAACCACCGGATCAACCAAATCGTCGAGAATGAACCAGTGCCCTACATCTATGAGCGGATGGGCGAAAAGTACAAGCACATCTTGATCGATGAGTTTCAGGACACTTCGCAGATGCAATGGCACAACCTGATCCCGCTGGTGGCCAATGCCCTGGGCTATGACCTGACCAGCATGGTGGTGGGGGATGCCAAGCAATCGATCTACCGCTGGCGGGGCGGCAACGCCGAACTGATCGTGGCCCTGCCCGGCGTGCCATCGGCCCTGCCCGGTTCGCCCATTGCCGTGGAGAGCCTGATTTTTCGCCGCCTTTACAGTGAACATTTCTTGGGCACCAATTTTCGGAGCCTGCCCCAAGTGATCGATTTCAACAATCATTTTTTTGACTTTGTGTGTCAACAAAACCAAGTCAATTTCCCTGAATTGGGCCGCTATTACGCCCAACACTCCCAGTTGGCACACAAGGCCGCCGGTGGCCACGTTGAGCTGTCGTTTTTGGCCAGCGGCGACAAATCGCCCAAGGTCGAGGAGTACCGGCGGCTCACTTTCGCGCGCTGCCGGGCCTTGGTGGACACGCTGGTGGGTGAGCAAGGCTACGAATTGGGCGACATTACCATCCTTTGCCGCCAAAACAGCAATGCCTCTTATCTGGCCGAACAGTTTTTGGCCCACCAATACCAAGTCATTTCCACCGAATCGCTACTGCTTTCCTACTCGCCCACGGTGTCGTTTGTCATCGACTTTTTGCGCGTGCTCACCCAGCCGGTCAACCATTTGCGCAAATCGGAACTGCTGTACTTTCTGTTCCGGCATTTCGCCCGGGATGGCCAAGGAAACAAGTACCGGGCCGAGACCCACGAGGCCGTGGCCCGGGCCAGCCGGGAAAATTCGCTCAAGCTTTTTTTTCTTTTTTTGAAGGAAAATTTCGGGGCCTCGCTCGTTTCCCGCAAGTTGCAATACCTATCGCTCTACGAAACAGTGGAAGAGCTGATCCGGGTGTTTGAACTCAACCGGGCACACGCTGAACAAATTTATTTGCAACGGCTGCTGGACGAAGTGGCGGCTTTTGGCCAAAACCAGAGCAACGATCTGCCCGAATTCCTGGAACATTGGGATCGCAAGTGCGACTCCATCTCGGTCAGCACGCCCAAGACCGGCAACGCGATCCAGATCATGACTATCCACAAGTCCAAAGGGCTGCAATTCCCGGTGGTGATCTTGCCCTTTGCCGACTGGGACACCACGCCCAAGAACGATAGCCGGATCTGGGCCGACTGGGCAGGCAACCACTTGGTGCCGAAGCTAAAAACCGTGATCGTGCCCCTCAAAAAGGAACTGCTCCAAACAGAATTTGCCGAAATTTACCAGCGGGAAATCGAGGCCACCTT
>Ga0105045_10001142_pt1 | contig 21318 bp, 23 predicted proteins | sample MAT02_FD_78089 | JGI IMG/M metagenome (GOLD analysis project Ga0105045, IMG submission 78089) | Freshwater microbial communities from Lake Fryxell liftoff mats and glacier meltwater in Antarctica - MAT-02 (megahit assembly) | ecosystem: Environmental > Aquatic > Freshwater > Ice > Liftoff... | reverse complement strand
TATTCTTAAAAATGGTGAAATTATCCGCTTAGATGATTTAGCCGTACTTCCTGAAAGCTTTAGTAAAGTGCTAACAAGCGATAAAGTAATGTACTCATCCAGTATTTTTTTAGCGTAATTCACTAATAATAATAAAAAGAACATGGAAAACCAATCTGAAAACCCCAAAACATTCGCAGAAACTAAGCAACCTTTATTAGTTAATTCTGCAGGCTTAGAAATTACAGCGGAGTTATTGTTAAACGATGAAAACATCCTTAAGGAGCTGGCAGCGTATTACGAATGGGATACTTTCGAGAAGGAAATTGGAGAGTACGAGCTTGCGAATGCGTTTGCGCATTACTTAATTGAACTGCATCCGACTGGTATAGATGAGGATACCGTAAGAAATTTTGATAGGTATTATGTAGGATTTTTTGATTCCCCTGCTGATTTTGCAGAGGACTTTATGGAGGGTGATTTGTCGAGTACGCCCATCGTAATCCAGAATAGTATAGACTGGCACAACGTAGCTAATGAGCTTGAAGGAAGCGGTAATTACAAATTTATACCTGATAAGTTTGAAGATACCGCCGTACATGTGTTTTTTACTGTATAGTCTATATCATATTTAGTTATTTAAATTAAGTTATTCACCAATAATAATAATAATAATAAAAATATGAAAATTGCGAATAAAAATACCCCTATCTGTGAAGTAATAGAGCGTGCCGTGGACTTTACCGGTATGATGGAATTAGAGAGCTTGGAAAACACAGGCTCTGTAAGAGACTACCTATTATCAGAGGACTACAACGAGGACATTACATCCGTGTTTAATAACTCCGATTTCTATGACAAAGTACGGGATTACAACGCTAATCACAAGTACTCATCTATAATTATGGCCGGCAACGCCTTGGTAATTAATGGTAGAATACACTTTAGGGTGGCTACGACTACGTATTACTTTAGTTTTTATTTTCAGAAAGATACGCTAAATATAGACTGCGTATTTATGGATAGTATAACTTTTGAGACTATAAAGTTATTTAACTTTATGCTACACAAAGGTACCCCATACGGAATCGGTTATGAGCAAGCTTATGATTTTAAGGGCTCTTTCTACGATTGTGTACATGGGGATGAGGTTTTGTTTAAGTACGCCGAAAGTTTAGCCCGTCAATTGGTTACGGTTTCTATGGAAACTAACTTTGAATTTAGTGCCTTAGAAAATAATTTAGATGATCAGCAAGCGGACTCTATGAACTATGCAAATACTATTCAAAAAGACGGTAACGGTGTTAGCAAAACACTCCGTACAATGAATAAAATTGTACAGGATGATAGCTATAAGAGCTGTTTTAAGGAGATTATACGCTGTTATCAGCGTGGAGCATAAAATTTACATATGTGGTTATATGGTTAATAGAAAAGGCTCCCGTAAAAAGGAGCCTTTTCTATTTTTAAGTATATAATAAATCTCAATCTACAACTATTTCTAAACAACTTGCATCGTAAGCACAGCCGTCATCTATTCTCTCCAATAAAATATCTAAATGCCACATTGAAGAGCCTTCTATATTCTGCGTAATCTGGTTTATCATCTTAAATTGTCTACCAGCTTCATCTTGGACATATGGTGCAACAAATAAATTTTCCAGTTGTCTAACTACATACGCAGGAATGGGCAATGTTAATAACCTCCATTTCTCAGAAGAACTTTTTGCCGAATACTTATTCTCGCTTGTTTCATCTATACTTATTTCCGCTAATGTGAAACTTCCCCACAGACGTACACAAGGTTGAAAACGTAAGCCCTCCCCTTCATCGTCTAAGGTCTCTTCACAGGGATCATCCCCTAATCCGTAAACATTTCCCCTACAATCTACAAAACCATCAGGGTATTTAGCGCACAGCTTTATGGTATCCTGACATTTATCTTTTTTGAAACAATCTGTAACATACTCTGAAGTAGCAGTCGCAAATCTAAGACTAAAACAATCCGGTAAATTCCCCCAGTTAATTTTAAAGTTTTGAAAAGTTGTGGGAATATCGTTATCTATAGATATTAGTTGTTGTGCGACTATTTGGTCAAAAGTGTAGCCCGTATAGGTTCCACAGCAGCAATCCTGTACACTAACTGTACCTATAACAGGTGGACAGCATAGAGGATTGGGACCATCCGGCTCCGTTATAATAACCTCTTGATCAGTATAAGCAGTACCTTGTCCGGGCGGCGGTTCTGCTACATTATTTACACAGCATATAGGTGTAATATTATCTAAGCTAAAATCAATGTCCACATTAAGTGTATCTACCCCATCAGATACGAGATCACAGTCCGTTACGGGACCAATAAAATTCTGAGGGCCCTGAATGCCGGCTGGTATGTAATTACAATCCACTTCGGGATCGCTGTAAATTAGCCATAATGGAGAGTTTGCTATTATAAGAGTGCCGGAGTATATACCTGTAAACCTATGATCTGCAATAGGGTTCGTGCTTTCATCGTAAGAATCACATGAAATAGGTGGCTCTCCTACACCGCCCCCTCCCGAGGCCTGACACAGAGAAAGCAGAGATGTGCAAGGTACTGTGATTCTTATGTAATCGTGTAATGCGGGATTGGTAAGTCCCTCATATGTAAAAACGAAGAGATTGGGGTACTGTGACTGAGCTGCGGCCTGAATCAAGGGAAGCATTGTTGTAGCGGAGTAATTCGGAACGCTGCTGTTTAGCGGTACTATTATATTAATTATCGGATTTGTATTAGTACAAAAATACCTTAAAGTAAACCGGTTAGGATTGCCTACACCTGTAATCATCCGTAGTAAAAATGATACTTCCCCTTTACAAGCACTATTGTTCATACGAAGCAGTAAGTTTCCGAACCTATCATTGAGATCACCGTCACAGTGACAGGGCGCAGTGTCACAAAATAAGTTTAGTATCTTATGCCCTACACGCACTATTATTTTGTCATTAGAAAAACCGACTACTCCGGGTAGATAGGATGCAGTGACGTCGTTAGCGGGAGGATTAACAGTATTAAACACCCTGACTATGGCCGCGCCCCAAGTCTCCGTACCTTGCCTGTATACATTGAATGGCTGATTAGATAAATACAGAGGGCTAGGGGCACAGTTAAGAAGCTCCATTGACATGTCGTAATTACCCTCATCATTTGTAAACGGTCCTACATCCGGCCCCAACACGTCCATCTCATAAGTAACTGCGCCATCACAACCCCCGTCTGAAACATTGGAACAATCTAACTCACACACTTTTAAATCCGTATTACAGTTGCCGTTGTAGGTACCTTTATTGAAAACTATTCTACCCGCGGTACCGTTAATTACAACAGTTGCATTAGGGTCAAAATACAGCCTAAGCCACAGTGTAAGCTGCTTCACAACAAAAACTTTATATTGATTAAAGTTAGTAGCTGAACTCTCACTCAAGCATATAAAATCTGCAGGATTACAGCCCAGTGGACAAAGAGCGGTACTTTCAAACACATTAAAACATCCTTCTCGTGTACCACCAGCCCCATTGTAAACTCCGGGGTCTTCTAAAGTAAATTCGTGTACTATGTACGCATCCGGATAATCGCAATCCTGAGCATCACAGCATAGAGAACGGTCGCTTACAACATTGTAATTCGTTGCAGTCGGGCGCTGACTAATTTCAAAAGCTATAACTGATTTACCACACCCACAAGCTGGAAGTAGCGACTCTTTTATATAGTAAATAATGCCTTTTAATACGCCATTTTCCCACCATGGAACCGCTATAGAACTGTCCGAATTTGTAGCGGCAAGTGCGCTATTATTAGTTAAAACAACTGCGTCTACAAAGTGGCGGAATGTAGGATAGGAAGGCGATGACACATGCTGCACTGCGTTTGTTAAGGTGCCAAATGTTGTCGAAATAGTGGATAAATCTTCCCCTGACCAACAACTGAAAGATCGTATTGAAAGCGGGTCCACAGCACCGAGAGTTAATAAGGGATTTATAAACGACCCTCTATAGTCTACTGGATAACCTATGTACCCATCAATACTGAAATTACACTGTTTTCTGGGTACGCAGCAAGCTCCAGAGTCATATAGTAAATCAATTTTATAATCAGAAAGTATAGTAGTATTAAAAGATAGACCTCCAGTACAACTACAAAATTCTGGGAAATCAGCTTTAGCGAAGTGTATGCGGAGCTGTGTCCTACCTACCGCAGCTGCGGAACTATTAGGATGATTCGTATTTATGTGCGCTACTATAGCATCTAACAGAGGGTTTGAGTTAGGACTATTGAATGTAGTGTTTGTAACATTAAATAACTCCAATCCACCGCATGCCATTCTTAATGACACTTCGCTACTGAAGTTATCATGGGCCCTAAGATTTAAAAGTACCTCCCTAAATCCGTCTGTGCAAGCCGCGTACTTGTCCGAATGATATACACAGATGGGTATAGCCGCTTCACACGGATTGTATCCATATTCTAACGTAAAGTTTGTTACATCTAATAAAAATATAAAGGTAATGTTGTTAGTTAAAGCGTCTTGGGAAAAACTAACAGTTCCAGAGGAACCCGCATTAGCTAACTGTAAGTTCCAGTACGATGTTATACCCGTAGCGTAGGATAAATAGTTAGGATAGTTAGATGCTTTTAATTCAATAGGAACAGTGTCATAAGAGAATAACTCACAATTCAAGCTTAGCCAAGGAATAAATATAGCAAAATCATCTACTAAGCTTAAATCCTGATCTGAACCGTAAATTAGCGTATGGAAGTTGGTTGTAAATTCAAACTTAGCAAATCCTTCTGATCCTTCTACTCTGTCTATAGGGCAGCATTCTCTGAATACATCAGTTATAATGGGATATGGTCTGTCTTCTATGCCTACACCGGGAGTTAAGAATTCATAGTTAGGCAGGGAAGCTTGCCACCAATAAGCGCCCGCTTGGTTAGGTATAAAAGAGGGATTTAGTGGGAACTTAGCTGGATTTGGGACACCAACCTCCCATCTATTTATGGATATAGCGAAATTATCTGCAGTTACATATCTTCTCTGGTTATCGAATAGCAGTATAGCCGCGGGGTCCGCTGCAAGATAGTGGGGATTTTTGAATGAGCACGTAGGATTAGTGTCAAATATAGGTGCAGCGAGAGTCCCCTCTACAATAGGATTATGATACCAAGTAAATATAGACCTAGGATTTCCATTACAGTAACAGGCTTGTACACTCGGATTTAAAACATATTCAAATTCTATCGCATAACCCGCCCTATTATTACCTTCTATTACGGCTGTTATAGGTGTTTTTGTAATATTAAGTACTGTAGTGCCACCGAATGCCACAGATGTGTCAATAGTAAAGTACGTAATCACTCTATCTGCGTAATCCTCAAAATCAGTAGCACAGGCGGTCATACCGTAACTGTGCGCGGGGTTAGTTGGATTTAACCATGCCGCGAATCCGTAGTTGTAATCTTTCCAAGTTACTGTCGCTTGAGGAAAACCGCTACATTGAAAAGGCTCATCAAATTTAGCCGGCATATTTGTCTGCATGCAATTATGCGTTAGCCTAACTCCCGCGGCTAAATAAAAACCATTTACAGGATTAGCGCAATTGTGGTTACGACCAAAGTCATCAAGAGGTTGATTATAGACAACCCCCGGAATATCAAATATAGATAATCCGTAACGTCCTGTGCCGGGGGATAAAGAATTATCACATTTAACAGGCTCTCCTTTTGTAGGAAGCTCACCTATACATCCATCAGGACCAAATAAATAACAAGAGGCATTAGCGTCACAACATCTGGGACCATCTATGTTATTAAAACCCGGTGCGTTACCATTATCATCCAACTTAATAAACTTTATAGAAAGACCTTCACCGCATGCAGCAGGAAGAATCATTTCAAGTTTATCTCGATTGAAAAGTAGCTTAAAAGTAGCTTTAGTCGGCGATAACTCTACAGAACTTTCTTTTATAGATTGTCTAAAGTTAAATGGCGTGGGGTCACACCCCGCACTTGCAAATGAGGTTAAGCTAAAATATACATCAAAGAATTTTTGTGCATATTCCTCAAATGTATCAGAACAACCAATATCAATTGTATGGTATCTAGATAAAGGAAGATATACCGTACCTGTGTTGCTCCCCTGTACAATTATCGGTACGGCATAGTTCCTTCTATTAACTATAGTATTAAGAGTTAATAAATTGCATGAGCATTGATTAAGGAGTTTTCTCTCTCCCCATATTATATTTGAGTTATTAAGTATTTCAAACTCCCAGTAGGCCTCGTTAAAACCTATACCCTTGCAGGAATCGTCTCCTATGCTAAAGTTAACATCATCGTAAAACCGAGTCTGTATAATTAAATCATCACCCTCCGCCAACGGTTGATAATAGGAGTCATCCGCTGTGCAGTTTTTATTTTCATTCCACACATCCTTACAACCCCGAGGATAAAAAGAACTCTCATCTGGGGACTTAGGTTCCGGGTAGCAGTTTACAAGTGTGGGCGTGTTGACAAGGCTATATACGTGCCCTGTCTCTTCTTGCAGTGTGGGGTACTGGTTATTTAGTATAACTCTTTGTGCCATTATAATATAAATAACTTAAATAATCTTCCTATTAATAATAATAATGCGAACACGACTAAGGTTATACCAATTACTTTACAAGTATACCAAAACAAAGAGGGGCAATCACAATCCTTTTCGGATACTTCAGTAATAGTTCTAATGGTTTCTACAGGAATCCCTTTTTCCAAAACTCTTTCTCTGTACTCAATTCGTGTATTTGCTTGCCTACACTCCGCATACACTTTTTTACGTACTGAATCGAACCGAATCTCCATTACTAAATAATCATTCTCCTTTATAATAACCGTATCTATCCAAGTAGTAGATAAAGTTACAGTATCCCTTAAAATTTTAGGGGGTATAATAATGACAATACTATCTCTAACACTTGTATTTATATATACAGGCTTCTCTATAATTTCAGTTCTCAGCAGCTTAGTTGTCGTATTTTTTAACAGGCCACAGCTATAAAAGCTGAGAGCAATAGTTGCGCATAGTATATAAACAAAGTATTTCATTTTATGTTTCTAAAATGTCGATATTAAATTGTATTTTTAATCTTTTTTTCTTTCTTTTATATTCAGGAGTTCTAAATCCCTTAACATCCTCTACGACTGTCTGATTAAATTTTTCTATATAGTAAACAAAGTCCGCAACATACCAGCCATCTTTTTCCATGCCTAATATCTCTAAGGTATCCATATCAATCTTAGGAGTGTACAAATTAAATCTTTGTTGAGTTTTAAGGTCCTGAATAACACCCTTCGCCTCCATTTCCTTTAGCTCTACGTATCTATTTTTTTCTTTTATAGAATCAAACGTAATACCATCGTAATCTACTTTTTTATTCCGGTATTTTGAAGCACTCTTTGCTACAGCTAAAGCTTTAATATTTTTTCTAGGCATCTTTCTTTTTTCCTGATCGGGTTTATGAAATTTTAATTTTGTTTTTACTTTATGTGGTTTAGGTTTCTTCATACTCTAGAATCTTCTATTATTAAGTAGTGTAATGCTTTCAAAAGGTCTAGTACATTTTTAGTTTTCCTTCCCTCGGATGCAAAGTACCTGCTAATATACTTTAGAGTGCATATAATTGTATGAGCAAAGCCGTAATCTGTAAGTATATAATCCATAGGATTAATAAGAGAATGCTCGTATTTATCGTCAAACGTATCTAATACGTGACGTTTTAATCTGCCGAAAGATACATGCCTACTTAAATCACCCGTACTATACATAATGTAAGAGTATTTACTTATAATTAAGCAAGCCGCTTGGCGTAGATTGTCTTCTTTAACCCTAACGGTAGAGTCTCCGCGCAGCCCCTTAACTGCATTATTTATATAGTCATCTAATAGGGTACGCAACAGTATACAAAGCTCAGTATCTTCAGGAATAATGGGGTAAATAGCTTTAAAATATGTGTCATGATATAATCTAAGTTCATCTATACTTGTAAGTTGATTCTTTTGGTTTTCAGTCATTTCGTCTAAAGATTTCATCGTATAAAAATTTACCAAGCGTATTAAATAGTATGTTTTTATTTTTCTCGTATAAAGCTAAGTCATTTTTGTTCAAAAAACAAACTTCTAAAAGCATAGCTTTAGGCTTAGTAAATCTAAGTATCCCTAAAGTCTTAACTGCAGACTCATTCTCATATTTATACGCGAATCTATTCGTACTATTACGAACCCTTAAACCTAATGAGTTTGCGGTTATGTTTACAATGCTGGCCGCTAATGCTTTGTTGGACTCAGCGGTATGTTGATTCACAAAAATTTCTGTCCCAGTAGCTTTCTCACTGTTAAAATTAAAGTGCACGGATATAAGCAAATCATGTGGCTGCGCATGCTTATTAACCTCGTTTATAGTTTTATTGAGAGTCCAATCTTGGCTGTCCACTGTAACAGGGAAATCAGTTCCGTAGCCTACAGGCACTCCGTATACCCCCTCATACACAGGAATAGAGGAACTATACTCCTCCTCCATAAGTTTACGCATAACATTAGTTACACCTGATACTACCTCTATATTATAAGATAGCTCAGTCCTATTATTATAAGCAATTGCGCCTGAATCTCGGCCACCACCGTGGCCCACATCAAAAAACAACCGTCTATTCGGTTTTGGGGTTCTTGGTCTTGACATCTTTATTATCCTCGTTAACAGGTCCTTTATCGATAAAGTCTTCACTTCCTTTTATTTTGTCTAATAATCTTTTGAATAAATTATCGGGTATAAAACCCCCTTTATTTAGTGTTTTCATCATTGAGACAAAATAGTACACACCCAAGGATAGAAATACCCCATTAGCTATACCTAATCCGTCTACGGATAAAACTCTCCATGTATCGTATTGACTTAGTAAATGAGCCATGCTTAATATAATCCATGTGCCAAATAATTCAGTCCAAAATCCCATGTTTAAAAATACAGCTAGTTGCTTATGTTCCTTATAAAGAATATATGATTCTAATAAGTTCCTTACCACAGACAACGCTAAAAATAATAAAGCAACTTGGGGAGGACTCCATATATAGCTGTCGACTATATTTAGGAATGTTAAATATATACCCACCGTAAAAGCTACGGACATCTTAACCAAAGAAGCGGAATCGGTTATAATATAACCTTTAATTCCTAGCCACTCGGATATAGAGAGTATAAACTCCTTTATAATATAAAGAAACTTTATCATGATTGTAGAGATTAACCGGTTTTATTATTTTTACCGCATGTAGTGCACTTAGTCGGATTACCGACTATACTAGAGTAGGAAACTTTAGGCACTGCATTCAAAATCTCTGTGTAGTTATCGTGAACTACGGGCTTATTTGTATAGTTATTATGAACTACGGGCTTATCTGTATAGTCTGTTACGATAGCCTCCTCATTCATAATAAATGATTTAAACGCTTTTATAAGCTGCGCGTACTCCTCGTCTGTGAAGTCATAGGTAAGACCGCTCATATAAATTTTATCCGCTTCTGGATAATTTCCTACAGTCCAGCCCTTAAAAAACTCATCATAAAAGTTCTTAAAGTTAGTCGCCCCATCCTGAAATTGAGAGATTAGCTTATTTTGATTCCAAGCTAAAGTTACATAAGAACTCATTATAGCTACATAGACATAGAATACAGAAGCTAGAAACCCTAAAATAGAAAATACAACTATATTAGAAAATAAAGCTATAAACAATATTACTAATAAAATAGATACATACGGAGCGAAACAGTATGGGCACAGACCCATAGGTTTAGATAGGTTGGTGGGTAACTTCATTAAAAATGCGTGGTATCTATCCAAAAGCATTCCGTCTTGCATAGCAAAAGAAAGCATAGAGGATGTAATCGCCCCTATAACGCCTGAAGATAGCGCAATTACTAAATAAATAAGGGAGTCTAAAAACATCATAGTAAATAGTTTTTTTTATGGAGTGGGTATTATGCTTAAATCTACAGCGGTTAAATCTAATGTGCTGTCTACTCTAACGGTATTACAGTTCTCGCCTTTTATCTCTATACGATAGTTATAAATAGCTTGAGTTAAATAATTAACAAATACCGTACCGGAAACTGGCAGTCTAAATTTTCTATTGTCTATAAATAAGTCAACATACACAGAGCCATCGCAAACGTGGGCTATATTTAACTGTAGCGCAAAACAGCTATCCAAATCATAAGAACAATCTATAGAAGCTGAACGTACCGCAGTGTAGGTTAATAGTATAGGGCATGTACAATCATTTTTAGGCGGCACTGTTAAACATAATTGGTTACGCGCAAAGGCCCCAGCGTATACCTGTAGGCTATTATGAAGTTTAAAGCACTCAATATCGTCAATACCAAAGTAGCTTAAATCAGGCCTCCTTATACGGAGAAATATAGTGTTATTTATATTAAACCTATTGCCTACAGCTAAGGCATCGCCCGTTAATAAGTCAACAAGCTCTATAACGTGCACAGAATCAGAACTGGGGTAAGAATATAAAATCTGCCATGTACCATCCATATCGGCGTACAAATCCATTAAGTATACACAATCGCAATGCGTATAACATCCTAAATTAATATATTCATCACAACAGATCATCTTAGTTTTTAGTTAAAGTTATTTCCAATTCACTGTATACAGCATTATATACAGTTTGATAATCCTGAGTTGTTAAAATCGTATGTCCGGTACTCAGAGCAATATGGGTTGTAACTGGGGAAGTAGCAACAGGCGTATAAATATCATTTCGGTAAAAAAACTTAACTCCGTGTGTTACTTGATTAATAAAAACTATATCGGCTACACTTATACTAGCTGTATCCTCTACGTCTATATAAACTCCCAAAACCTCCCCTGTTTCGGGGTCTACGGCACTCGTAAGAATAGACATTGTTAAAATAGCGTGTTCCTTACTGGAACGTGGAATTAATAACTTTATCATGGTAAAATAGTAGGTTTTATGTTAATCTCATTAGTTATAAAATCTCTACCATCTTTTAATGTAACTATAAATCCAGTTACGCAATCAGATAAACCTTTATAATGAATCATATCGGTGGAGACGATAGAGTCTATCTCATTTAACATAATTTTTATAGAATCTGTTTCCGATTCGACGTTATTCACAACTAATTTTCCTTTATAATTAAGGGTATACGGCGAAAGTTTTACGTTAAGCTCGAATTTATCCATATCCCTACTCGATGTAATGACTCTCATGTTAACACTGACTACATATAGTTATTGAACAATCATCGGTACTGCTTACGGTATCTGTAATATCAATATCGAATGATACTAAAGCGGTGTTGCCCAGCTGACGAATTTTAACATCATTTTTTTTACCATATAGAATCTCTTCAACATAGACTTCATAAGGCTCGGATACAAAATTATAAACCTCACCATTGTAAGTACCGAAGCCCCCAGAAAAAAATGAATGTGTGAAAAGCTCTATAGAAAACCTGTTGCCTTTAGGTACATAGTAAACTAATTTCAAAGGTATAGTTCTTTTTAGCACGGTGCGTGAACAGGTTGTACCATCGCTCTTTCTGTACTGCACGGGTCCCCGTAAGCGGAAGTAAAAATAAGGCCCACGGGTGTCATTCAAATCTAATTGAATTCCATTACTTACTGCTACAGTATCAAACGAATCAATATCGGCGTAACCTATGTAGTCTCCATTAGCATTTAAAAATGCAAAATAACCATGCGAAAAAAAAGAACCATCCTTCTCGTTGGGAGTTTTCTTAACAGCTTTCTTCTTAAGATTGTCTATTAAGTCAAACACGATCTCGTATATATGTGTCATTATTTGGATTGTTTTAAGTATGAACGTATAGTACTCCTGTCGGTGATGCTATGCCCTGTTGCCGCGGAGGGAGCGGGGGCTGCTCCTGCGGGGTTTATACCAGAAGCCATAGGAACTCTCTGTCCCGCCAAGAAACCTAATTTTTTTAATATAATCCATTGGTACAAACGAACGTCTGATCTAGTAGGCTTAAAAAAGTTACCATACTTTTCTACCAGAGAATCCACAATTTGTTTCTTTCTTGCAAATTCTATAACCATACGTAAACTTCCAGATACAGGAGTTACTTTTACAGATTCGTACAATTCTCCCGTAAAATATCGATATTTGTACTTAGTATAAGCAATAGCTGGGTATCTGTGCCTTTTCTTAGTAGCAAGAGATACTTCAGGTGTCATCTTCGTATCCAGTGAATCGTATTTGTTAGCTCTATTGCCGAACCCCTGTTCAAATATGCGATTCCTAACATGGTCGCGCATTAATTTTAACTCAGCGGTACTGAAAGTACCTGTATTTAGTGTGTTTAACAGCTTAGCAATAGCGTCATCTTGTTTATAAGTATTAGGTCCTCCTCTCCTATCTTTATCTAGCAGCCCCTGAAACATATCAGCTAGCAACTTCTCTAAAAAGTTATTAGGATTAAAGTTACTCCTAATGACCCTCAGTATTTCAGTATCACCATCGGGTGTTACAGATTTACGACTACCTGATCTTACCTGACCGGAGTCCTTTACATCGCTGCTTCTAAGGATTCCTTTAAGTAGCTTAAGTGTTTCAGAACTACTTTTCTTTGCCATAGTAGTGGTTTTTATTTTTTAGGTTTAGTAGGTCTTTTAGGACCGCCGCATCCGCAGCCGTTGATAGTTGCTGTATCTATAATCATATTTTATACTCCATGTAAAACTACTTTTGCACCTTTGCAAGGCATACAGCAAGAATCAATCCGTTTACAGATTTGTTCTGATTGCATTACCGCGCTATTTAAATATTTTTTATACTTATCTTCTAGATAAGGTAAGTACGTTTCCTCGGCACTAGAACTACGAACGAAATTAGCACGCGTTCCAAACACCGCCTCCTCCATAATAAGAAATCCCGTTTTATACAATAACGGAAGACCTAACACATCTTTTAATGAGCACCATAAAGCATCGTAATCACAGTATAATATAGCACTTGCGGATAAGCCAAAGGTATTAAAGTCTCTGTTGTTACCGTCCCAGCCGAACATATAAAAATCATTGCAGCTTCTATCGCAACATTGACTCAAGCAAGAATTATATAAGTTATGATTTGTACTCGGATAAACGGTAGACTTATAAGTTTCTGAAAAAGAATTATCTACTACGATGAATATTTGTTCTGTTTTCAGAAAGTAATCTACGTTTAAAACAACAGGTTCGTAAGGATTTGTTCGTACAGGTATATTAGTTATATCGTTACCATCAATTATAGATATAAAAGTATCAACTTCCTGATTAGCCCATATAGAAACCTCTGTTAGTTTTAACCTTGCTAATTTCCTACTCTTATGTACTCTATTTTCTAGCACAATACCTCTCTGTATATTAGATAAATCGTTAAACTTATTATCCTCTAAAGATTGAAAAAAACCTATCTTTTTAGTCTCCGTGACGCTAGCCGCTCGAACCTTATATCTACTGTTTAATTCGATAAAGAAATCCTCTTTCAATAACGCAAATGCTAAATTAAGCTTCTGCTTAAACAGCTGCTCATGAGTTTCTACCTCATCTAAGTTAGCTACATTACCTAAATCATCCGCCGTGAAACCGGGTAGATCATTTATGTACAACCCGGAATAGGGGGGATTATCGCCATCTCGGCAATAACCCCTAATTCCAATATAATTATCAAAACATTCTAACATAGGTAGTTAGATTAAGCTTGTGGATACTTAATAAAACCTTTAGTCTGGAACAAAGGATCTGTTGGAGAATATCTATCATTCTGAATCCAAACTACGGTGTAGTTAGTCGTCAAAGTAATAGTGTATGACTCATCGCACTCATCGTGTAGAATATCCAAATCCAATTCTAAGCCTGACAAAGGGTCCGTTAAAATAGTACGTTCTATTTTACCGCCGCGTGGAACACCCGCATACTCACCTTTATTCTTATTCCATGTAACAAGCTGAATAGCACCCGGAGCGATAGCTAAGAATGTGTTCGCACCGTGAATCAAACTAGCGTGAATATCTTTGAAGAACATAAATTCTCCTTGGAAATTTGAAATGTTCACACCACGGTCATTGCAACAACCTGCACCAATTGCGCGGGAAGCAAGGCGTAAGTCACCATTACCAACAAATGCTGGAGTACAGCTACCAGAAATATCCATTAGGCTATTCTGAACTCTATCCAAATCCTGCATATTTAAGCCATCGTTAGGAGGCGTACCTACATACAAATCAACAGGAGCAGCAACAGCGGCGTTACTTAATGGAGTAGTAACAGCGGCTAATTGTGTGTGAATTTTCATGTTCACATCCTGACGAATCGCATCTAACATGTTGTTAATCTCGGAAGCCATGAAAGGAGCCATGCTATGGCAGAACCTGCGCATGTCATCCTCATCAAATGTTTTACGGATTGTAGAGACCATTTCTGGCGAAACCAAAAAGCTACGGTGATTTGGTCTGTCACCGGCTACACAAGGCTCATAAATACTGGATACTTGATCCACAGTAGACCTCCATGACCAAGTAATATTTACTGGGCGCAGCTTACCTGTATCCTCAAAAATAATAGAATTTGAGTTAATAGGCGATAAAAGAAATTGCATCAAACCGACGCTGGTAACTACGTTACCCGAACTTGCGCAACCTTCCTCTGCTAATTGTAGAATTGCAGGGCAATATGCGTCTTGATAATTGGCTGTAAAGGCACTCATTGTTAAGTATATAATTTATTAAAATTGGTTTCTATTTGGGTTGATTCCGGCCATTCCGTTAATTCTACGCATATTTTTCTCGCTTGCGTTACGCTGTGACTCAGATTGATTGTTGCGAGCGTTAGTATTTTGCGTTGGAGAATTATTAGAGGCACTATTTTGAGGGTTAACACCTACGATGTTAACTCTCTGTACAGGTTGCATAGTTTGGTTTTGTTGCTTCAAAAACCCCGCACGTTCTAGTTCTCTGTGCATAATTTCAGCTGAATCTAAAAAGCTAATGTTATTATCAGATGTAACTTTCGTACCATCCTTATTAACAATTAGGAAGCCCGTAGTACCGCCATCGCTACTGGCCGATTTAACTTCGTAGTTCTCACTTATAATAGGAATCATGGCATTAAGTACGATTTTGTGGTCGTGCGTTAACTCTTTTCCCATAAGATTTTCCATAAACCACAACCGTTTACGCATATCTTGTTCTACACCTTCACGAGAATTTTTAAGTTCAGGAATTGTAGTTCTCTCAAGGTGATCAATTTTTTGAACGTAGCTCATACGCTCTTTATCCCATTGTTTCGCATCTTGCGAACTTTGAGTTAGCAACTCATCTTTAATAAGTTTTACAATCTGATCAGGGTCTAAATCTTTAGTACGCTCCTCCGTAATACCTATCTTCACACGCACAGCGGTTCTAAAATCCTCGTAAGCTTGGTGCTTACCTGAAGAGGAATACTGAGAGATGATCTCTGGAGAATCCGCAATACGGCGTTTGGCCTTAGCTTCGATGTCGGCAACGATAGCTTCTATTTCAACGTTTTTAGGGTCTCTTAAAGATTCTACGTTATCAATACCTAGTCTATGAAATACCGCCAGATAGATGTCATTAATATCTACGGGTTCTGACGGATTATTTTTCAGGTTACTCATATAAAATTATTATTATTTATTGTGTATAATTGGATTTAATATTGTTTAATTAGTTACTCTTATTTTGTTTTACCTCTTCTACCTCTACGATGAGGTACAGCGGGGGCCTCTACCTGAATAGTTTCGTTTATGTCTACTACAGTACTTTCATCTACTGTTTCTGCCTCTTTACCACTATCTATACTCGAAATACTTTCAAGTTGAACCCTATCCACATCCGATGAAACATTCGTCATCACCTTAACTTTAGGGGGTTTAGTTTCTACGTTAATAGAATCGGCTACCGGTGTCCATAAGTTAGGGTATTCTGTATATGTTTTAAGCTTAAAAGCTGAATCCGCTTCTACGACCGCTCCATTATTATTAAAAATAAATTTCTGATTAATAGATTTAGGCTTCATCATCGGATAAGTTATTGTCGGACTTAGTCGGTGTATCCACTAAATCTCTATTTTTACTAAAAATATGTGGAGGTTTGTTTTTAGATTCCTTTACATGAGTATCCTCAGGTTTTGGCTCCGTAACTTTGTCTCCGTTAGCCGAATCACTGTCTACCGCTAAGGTAGCCAAGGTATCAGGCAAAGGTTCGTAAAGATGCGTATTTTCAGAGTACATACGCATCTGAAACACAGAGTTTGGTTTGACTACTGCGCGAGTCTTCAAACATATAAATGATTTATTTTCATAAATAGTTCCCATATAGTTTACTGTTAGTATTATTGTTATTATTATTATTAGTGTTATTGTTATTATTATTGTTGTTATCGTTATTATAGCTATTGCGGTAGTCCAAGTTCTATGCCTCTTTTAGAAAGCTCATCGGTGAGCCTACCATTAAATAAGGTCATCTCATCATTTGTAAACTCAGAAAATGTATCGTCTGCCACATCATAATCGGTGGAATCTACCTGATTGCCGTTAGATGCGTGCATATCGGCTTCTAAGGTACTTTTATGCGCTTGAAAAAGACCCCGCAACTTATCTCTAAGATCATCTACAATCTTAGAGACCGGAGAACTCATCAAATAATCTTTTACATTATCACCCTTTATTCTGGAAGACTTTATTTCTCTATCCCTTTCTTCTATAAGCCGTCTTAAAACGGAATTGGCTCTGGTACTTACAAATATATCAAAGTCCGTCGCAGTTCCCAATGTTTTAGCTAAGGCAAGGTCATCCAAATCGTTTGTAATAAACGGGTCTATCTCTATTAAAGCATCTATTATCTTTAAAACTTTAGGATTACCGGAGTGCATCCGGTGTATAGCTCTTTTGAAAGTTTCTGTCTTAACAAATGCTAAACCTTTAACTTGTGAGAAAAACTGAAACTGTTCGTTAAGTCTATCCTCTGTATCTATATTATAATGAGATGGTTTTATAATGACGGGTTCCGCAGCGTAGGCTCTCTCCCTTAATTTCTCCATTCTATACAGTGCGTCGTATATAAGAGCATCATATATATTATGCCCAATCTCCGCAACCATAGAATATAACTCTTGCCTATCAAGATTTTTAGCTACACCACTCTGTGCCTCTAATACGAAATTTAGATTTAGAGCGGTTACAGCCATATCTAATAATCCAGTCCAATCCTCACGGGCGGCATTTAATATACCAATGTCGGGACTATGATATTGTAACATGGGGCTGCTATCCACAGGTCCGGGGGAATTTGCATCAACCTCAGGTCTGAATATAATAGAGGAAGGTGAAAATCTAATCTGTTTTCCAGAACCCTTGCAGGATGAGCACACGTGAGAATACGTACCGCTAGCATCGTAAACCGCACCTGATCTACACCCTTCGGCCGCACAATCAATAGAACGCATCTCCTTAATAGGGTACGCACTATTTTTAGCTATAAGCCGGTAATCACTATAGGACCTTAAAGCATCATTTCCAAAAGCTACGAAAGATGCAAAGTACGATTCGTAACAGTTATTAATAGTTAGTTTGCCGCCTAAGGGAGTGTACAATAAATCTTCAGATTGATGGTCGTATTTTGCCACTAGTTGGGGCACATTGATAGAACTGTCGTCTGACTTACGCAAGAAGATTATTGCGTATTCCGTGCTTGTTATGACGTGGTAATAGGTATTGGTAGGAATAGCCCCTGCGCGCATAGCGGAATTGTACTGCATAATAGCCCCACCGAGAGTTCTCTTTTTACCTAAATCATAAACAGGTTCCTCGCACCATATTATACATGTTTTACTTTTATGGAATTGATGTGTAGTTCTAACTAAGGATATATCAACATCTACTTTCTGATTGATTTGCTCAGGTACAGGCAATCGAGGGTGTGTTACAAGCCATGCGTTAGGGTCTTCTAACATAACTTTTAACACATGCTTCTGTAAAAAGTGCTCAAATCTAACTCCATCAAATCTTTTGCGCTCTAAAAAAACCTCCGTAGCTGAAGATATAGACCAATCCGCCTTAGAGTCGGCAAATATTCTATTCAAAGCGTTACACGCCCTGTCAAATACGGGTTTAGTAATACATGTGTAATTATCTAATCGCCACCTAAATGTCTCCTCATCCTCGCTGGGGTGCCTTTTAATTATAACTCCGGAGGGATCAGCTTCCTGTGAGTGGATGAGCATTGTTTTCAATACCTCTAACTCACAGGTTCTGTCCGTCTTAAGAGAGGCAAAATCCCCGATTTTCAATATCTCATCTAAAGTCATATCAAAGTTTTTTAATGATCCAAGAAGAATTTGATACAGAGAATCGTAATTTATTCTTATGAGCGAATTCCCATACAGCTCTACCTACACCCTGTATACCATCAAGTGTTAGCCAAGTAAAATCATGCCCCGCCATGGTACCTCCGGATTTAATCTTAGGCCACCAAGCCTCTAAATCTTGACGGATAGCGTCATACGTATGATTAGCATCTATGAATACGAAGTCTACAGACTCATCGTTAAAATCTTTGGCCGCGGTTAGCGAATCTTTCTTAATGTAATCAAATTTTATACCCACATAATCAGATAAATCTACTAATTGGATATTTTTTTTAAAAATATTTTCAGTTTCAAGGCATCCGCCTTTAATAATACCCGTATGTATGTAACAATTATCTTTTGAACTCCACGCAACGTTTAGTATAAAATTATCTATAGCGTAGAAGGTAGCTATCTTATCCCGCGATTTTAGCAACTCTAACATCATCGTGGTAGACTTACCTATCCACGAACCTACCTCAACAAGCACGGCATTATTAGGCGCATTTTCAACAGCCTCCTCATATACATCGTAAAAGTCTGTAAATTCTATCCCGGGAACTTTAATCGTTTCCCATATATTTGGAGTGTATTTCATCTGTATTTATTCTATTTATTATTATTGTTACGCTTTTATACCTGCCCTTCTTTTATTCATGTGCTTAAATCCGCCTTTCTTAAACCTGATGGCTTTAGCTGCGTTATCGACTATGGCATCATAGTAAGCCTGAATATGTTTCACCGTGTCTAAACCATAGGTCATAACACCATAGTGGTTATTTTTTATATCCTCCGGTTTCCAGTACAAATGCCCAAACTCATGGTCTCCGTATAACGGCGTAAAAGGGATTTCAGGAGTCATTATCCCTGTAATTGCCCCTGCTACGTGAAAGAAAAATTCATCTGGAAACTCTCCGCGAAAATTATCACAAGGAGGAGTCGGGTTTTCGTACAGTTCCTTTACCTTATCAAACATCGTGCCCGCTACGTCCCCTTTTTTGAATATAATTATTGAGCTGTTAATCTGCGGAAGTATTGTTTTATCCGGCAGCTTATAGTACCTCTTTATTTTGTCGGGTTGGCCCCATATCATATTGTGGAACGGAGTATCAATAGTCTTATCGCCCGTATCCATGTCGATTAAATTGTAAGTTTGAGCTACAAAATCAGAATCTATATCAAAGAAATCAGCTACGTTTTTACCCTGTATCATAGCAATATCCGCATCTAACCATATAGTATGGTCGAATGGGGATAAATCATAGAGTCGGGACTTAGCCCTAAAATACATAACTTTATTGTTATAAATATAGTAATCGGTCGGGACAGTACGTATCTCTGTAAATAATGCTTTGTGAGAATCTGTTAAGTGAGCTAATGCAGTATGGTCTGTGTACAGAATTATTGGTATAGTTCTATTCGTGGCTTTTATAGTCAAAACTAAATTGAAGGCTAAATTCCCGTATAAGGGATTGCCCATTGCTAACATTATTATTCCTTTAGTCATACTCTATACATGAATCCACATCTTAGTAAATAAAATTAGGGGTGAGTTAGTTCCCAACCCCTTATAATATTTATTTATTTATAATTTATCACGGTGTATACGGAGGTAAAGAACCTATGTTAACCCCGCCCCTTGAAGTAATTCGCTGACATACAGCCGGTGTCCAAGTAGCAATAGTATTAACATTAAGAGTAATAAGTCTATCCGGACCTGTAGTTATAACTGCACTTAGACCCGTAAGTGCGGGCGCAGCGAAGGCAGGAAAAACTATAGGTATTAGGAGCGGTGCGCCATCTGTTATCTGCACGAATTCGTTAAAACCCAGCGCAGCATTTGACCTAAAATCTATCCAAGCAGTAGTACCATCAAAACACCCAAGGTCAAATAATTCTTGAGTATCTAATAAACCATGAATTTCAGTTGGAGAAATCCGAGTTAAGGTTAACGCCGACCATATCATGGAGGTATTACATGCGGATGCTATAACATCACAAACATCTACGCCGACACGGGGTATAATTTCTGTGTTAAAAGTAACTGTTTGACTAAATGTTGCACAGTCATTTCCAGCGGGTACGCCCCTATCTAAAGACATTTCTATGGACCCCGTACCTACACCTGAAAACGGTAATGATCTAAACATAGTACTACCCGTAGGGATAGCATTGGGATGTGAATTTCCAATATTTATCTCATTATTGAGAAAGTTTCCATTAACCATAGAGGCTTGTACTACGGAATTACTATCTCGGAGAGTAACATTCCAAGTACTCAACGCATCACACAAAGCTAAAAAGTGAGTAGGAAAGTAGAATTCTATAACAGGATCAAGAGTTCCTACAGGTGATATGTTGACGATGTACGGGGTATACAGGCTAAGATTACATGGTTCTGTACATAGGGGACCCCCGCCACCGCCTATCAGTTTCCCTCAATACAGCCATAGAACGAAGTATCATCACCCGTAAATGCAGAATCAGAAGCGTAACCTCCAGCGGTGCAATCGTAGCCTGCATATTCTTGAGCTAAACTTAAAAGTCCATTCGCACGGAGCGGTTTTATAAGTTTGTATTCAGAAATAGTAATAGTACCCTGACGATACGAAGTACCATCATCCGAAGAATCTTCAATAATTTCTGATATATCAATAGAGAAATCAAAGAAACCATAGAATCTACCGTCACACGTAAACCACCCAACTTGGTATGAACCTTGGCTAGCCTGAATCTCTATCCAAAAATCATAGTCATTAAAGCTGTCGCTTTGAGTATAATCCTTAAACTCTATAGTTTGTGTACCACCCACAGCCCGTTCAGGACGGCAAGAGGAAGTTCTCAAACTATTCGTGGATGC